>Ga0172380_10002239_pt1 | contig 30628 bp, 33 predicted proteins | sample Leawe162metaG_FD_119747 | JGI IMG/M metagenome (GOLD analysis project Ga0172380, IMG submission 119747) | Leachate microbial communities from a municipal landfill in Southern Ontario, Canada - Leachate well 162 metaG | ecosystem: Engineered > Solid waste > Landfill > Unclassified | place... | reverse complement strand
GAAAATACCCTTCCAGCTTGAAGAATGACGCAAATATTCAAGTACAGTTTCGATAATATTCATTTTAGTTTCCTTTCAGGTTTTCGATTGCGGTTATAAAGTCTTTAGTTCTAACGGCTCATTTCAAAGCCTCAATTGATATTAATCCATTGGTTTTAGCAAATTCTCCATGAAAAAAATTAGCGACTCTATCGTAAGCCGTAGCTGCAACCTTTTCGTCATCATATGCGCCTAAATTATAGAGTTTTCCGTCCAGCCTAATCGTTGCTAGCCAATGCTGCTTACGTTTATGCCAGCATACGCCCTTATATTTGCTTGTCCCGCCCGTCTTTATCTTCTGGTTGGCTTGGTTCTGTGCATTAGTGCAGGGCCGCAAGTTTGCTTTTCTGTTGTCTAATTTATTGCCGTTGATATGGTCATAAAAAACACTTTCAATGTCGCCCATTATCTGCCTGTGCATTAAGACATGGAATCGCTTGTATTTTGCAGTTGGGCCGCCTATCCCACAAACTCTTTGGGCGTATCCGTTACAAAAATGCCAATTCCATTGAGACAGACATTCATGATCTTCATCATCGACTAAAACAATATGACCGCCAACCATGGATATATTTTTCATTTTGAAATCTTCTCAATAGCGGAGATAAAATCTTGCGTCCGTTTTGGCGTTTGTTTAGCCCATAAGCTTTGTCTAATATTAGCAATTGCCTGATCGAATTTATGTTCCTTAAGCAACTGATAGGAATTTTTGAACTTGACGGAAAAATCTCCCAGCTGGAAATTAACTGAAATCAACGCAGCCAAAAACTCAGGCGTTAAAATATTAATTGCTTTCCAGTGCTTAAGAGAGGTTTCTAAAGCCTTTGCGGAATCTTGTTCAAAGAAAATATCAATCTGAATATCAGAAATTCTGGACCCTACATGCAAGCGGTCCTCTGGCTTAACGAGGTGCCCTATTCCTACTGTAGGCTTGCCAAGGCTATCGCAGTACACATCATTCCTGCGGCCTTCTCTCAAGATGGCGTGCAGTTTCCAAATTTCCCGAGCTTCTGAAATCGCTGTCATTACTTCCCTATAATGTGCAAAAATCCTGTCCACACCATCACGGCAAATCCAACGATAGCAGCCCATATAAGACCAGAATACGTCTTTTCCCGGATAGCAACCTTGAGCTGCCTTAATTCTTCAGTTTGCGCTATAATCAGCTCATGGTAGCGCCTGTGTCCGTCAATATCAGAAGACGGAAAAGCGGAATATAGTCTTTGTATAGAAACTTCTGCGTCTCTCATTCTGTCCTCTGTGGTATCGGCGCTTGAAAGGAGCGCCTTATGTGCTGTCTCCATATCAATGAGCTTTTCTACAAGTTTATCGCAACCCAGTTTTCGGGCCTCTTGTTTCCAGTCTCCCCCCATTTAATCCCTTTTTTTTAGATCTTCTTTTAGTTTTTCTATCTTATCCCAGTGTATTAGGAAGAACATTCCTACAATCCCCGCCGTAAATGCAGCATTAAATAATACCATCCAGATTATCATATACAGAACGGCTGATTTTGTATTGAGGTCGGATAAAAGTTGGATCATCCCCACGCCCTGAAAGTTATGGTCCATTTGGTATTGTCAATGTTAAGGTCGCCCCCGGTGGTTTTATTCAGAATTGAAAATGTATTCGCCGCAGAGCCGAATCGAATATTGAGATTTGTCGCGTCAGGAACAACCGAAACCCCTCTAGCACTGTCGGTTCTTCCCAGCGCAATGTAAACTTCATCCCCAGATGAGTAATTTCCATCTGCGCTTGTGCAGGATAATTCAGCAAAGCAAAGGATGGGCTGGCGTCCTAAAGAGTGAGCTAAAGTCAAAGACCCCGCCGCTGTAATCGTCTGCGCTGTAGATTGGAAATAAGACGTAAATCCCATTGCTCCCGTGATATTAGAGGGAGTGATTGTGCGGCCTGTATCGGTCCCGGTTCTCAGTTCTGCGTCCGTTGCAAGCTCCGAAACGCCCGTGGCGGTTGTCGAGGCGGCTGTGAGCGTGTTGTTAGTTGTGGAAATCGTTTTATTCGTCAGCGTGTCAGTGGTATCCTTACCAACAAGCGTGTCAGTCGCATCAGGAAGGGTCACAGTTACATCAGCCGTAGAAGCTGGACCAATCAGACGAACTCGGTTAGAGCCGTTATCTGTATCTTCGTTGAAGTCTAGCGAAGCAGCGCCGGAAGCACTCGCAGGTGTCCATTTCGAGCCGATAGAGATAGCCCCGGATGAAACAGCAGGGTTTAAAAGCTCCCACCTTGTAGAGGCCAGCAAGTACCGCAGGATCAATTCGTGGCCTACTCCTGCGATGTCGCCCGCTACCAATGCGGAACCGCCGTTTTTCACGATTGTACGGGCTGTAATGCCATCTGGGGAGAATGTGGGTGTAGTAGTGGCGTTTGCAGCCGTAGCCCTCACGAAGCAAAGCTGGCCGTCTACAAGCGCGGTAATGGGAATGGTGTAAGAGGCCGTGATAGCATCAGCCGTTCCACCGCCAGCAGCCCAGTTGATTTTCCCGTCTACAGCTTGTCCGGCTGCAAAATATTCCGTTCTTTGCGCTGCGTTTCCTACCCCGGTATGCTTGAACGTACCCATTGGGAGGTTGGCTTGGGAAACGGACTGACCATCACGAGTAATGGCCGTGCTGAGGCCGGTAGCCATTCCTGAAAGCTCGTTGTCCATACGATCAGCACGTATCTTGATATTTGCCGCTGCATCGTTTACAAAATTATACAGGCGTACGAAAACGCCACTACCGTTATATGGCAAATGAGCCTCCTATTTTGTTCTTGATTATTACAGCTAATTTTCCTATGATTCCTTTATGAAACACGGGATGCATGGAACCAAAACCTACCAAGTATGGAAAAGTATGCGCGAAAGGTGTTTGTGCAAAACCTCTAGGGCGTACAACCGCTACGGCGGCAGGGGCATCACAATTTGCGAACGATGGGAGAGCTTTGAAAATTTTTACGCCGACATGGGGGATAGGCCAGAAGGCAAGACGATTGATCGGATCGACAATGACGGTCCTTATTCCCCTGAGAATTGCCGATGGGCTACTGATATAGAACAAGCCAACAATAAGCGAAACAATAGGCTTTTGACGTATAAGGGCAAAACACAGACGGTCCCGCAATGGGCGCGCGAGCTTGGGATTAAAACAGGGACTATTGCCGTTAGGCTTTCGCGGGGGCTTCCGATAGAAAAAGTTCTCAACCCTGAAAAATTCTCTAGCTATACCGAAACCACCAAACAAGCGGTTATAAAATACTTTGCCGAAAGACGCGCAAAAACCACGCATTGCAAGAATGGCCATGAGTTTACTCTTGAAAATACCTACATGAAAAAAACCAGCAAAAATTGCCGGAAATGCAACGCAATTCAAGCTAGGGCAGATAGGGCCAGAAAAAGGCAAAGCTGATCCGTTGAACGCCATCTATTGCCCCCTCAATAGTTTTTGTAATTCAGCGTCCTGCTTAGGATTGTAACCACCAATCAATGCCCGTAACTCTGGGTCATTAGACGGCTCATAAGCTGGTTTTTGTTGTCCTGAATTAAATTGATTTTGTGTAGCGCGTACGACAGAAGGGATAACGCCTGAATTTTCTAATGCTTGCGCCCCCGCTTGGATTGCAGGAGACATTCCTTCACGCGCATAATTTGAAGTCATGGCGCTATTCAGGCCCTTAGAAAGCCCGATTGTGCCTAAAGCACCTGCGGCTATGGTGGGGTCAATAAATGCGCCCACACCAGCGCCACCTAAAGCGCCAGCGCCGATAAGCTGGCTTGCTGTTCCGCTGTCAGGTATGGTTGGCTTTAGCTGCCTACCACTACGAGCAAGATCACCCAATACGCCGCCGCCACCATAAGCAATGTTAGAGACATTTGGTTTAGCAGCGTTATAAAGGGTTTCGGGCTTGATTTGTCCGGATGAGTTTTGCAACTGTCCATATAATTTCTCCGTAATTTTCATGTTGCGGTATTGTTCGTCAATGCCGCCTAGTTCACTAGCTATATTATCTGGCACATTTTGCCTAACGCTGTCATCTAAAAACTTTTGAATGCTGCCGACTGAATAGTTGTTTTTCTTTGCTCCCTTAAGGGTTTGGCGTAGTTTTTGATATGATTTTCCGGTCAGTTTGCCGCTGTTATTATCAATAGTTCCAAGGATGTTTTCGGCTTGTTTTTTAACAAAAGCCGCCCCGGCCTCGTCGTTTTCCAATGAAAGATCATCGACCAATTGAGAGATTTGCTGCGCGAAGGCCTTGCGGTCTATCGGGATATCTTTATCGCCCAGAAGCTTATCATAGGAAGACCCCAAGCGTGTTTTTGCGCCCTCCAGAACTTCAGGAGTTATGGTGTCTGCATTTTCACCAAAACTTTTAGAAAGCTCTCTTGTAAACGCCGCCCTTTGGGCTGCTTGTGATTTTGAAGCACCGGAAAACGGGACTTTTGAAATTGCGGTGTCAACCGCTGATAAAAATTTACTGTCCATTAATTGAGAAAGCCGAACCGGGATTCCCATTTCTTTAAGTTTTTTAGCCGTTTCTTTAACAGCCGGGGCAATCTTGTCACTAGCTCCCTTGGCGATACGGTTAGCGCCCTTTGCGAGATACTGGCCACCCAACCCAAACGCGCCCCCAAGAGCAGCAGACGAGGCTCGGTCTTTTAAATCTCCGTTGTTGGAGCCAAACCCGCTTGCCGCTCCCAAGCCCACTTGGGCTAGTGTTTTCGCACCTGCGGCGGCCCCTGGGATGATAGAGCCAGCCACATTAGACGCAAAGCTAGTTTTCGGGGCGTTTTGTAAATCTCTGGAAAAATCCTCGCTTGTTAAACTTCGGGCGTCTTTATAAAGATCACCGTAATTTTCTCCAGTCAAAATAGCGGCAATCGCCGCTCCAGTTGCGTCAATAGCTTCATCGCCAAATCCCAAAGTTAATCCTTGGTATCCTTGTCTTAGGGCTGTGCCTAGTTTGCCACCTTTTGTGCCTTTTTTCATTGGACACCTTGTTCAGCAATGAAAGCTTCTATCTGTTCAGGAGTCGCACCTTTTGAGGCCATGTGTTTTTTGATTTTATCTAACTTGCTTTCTTCGGGCGCTCCGGTCTTGCCACCGCTGAAATATTCTCTATACCCCAATCTATCGGGATTGAGTTGTGGACTTTCCGGTGTAGAATCTGGCGAGAAAATAGGGTTGTTATTCAGATAGTCATTCCAAGATTGCTCAGCGCCTTGTACGTGACCATGATAATCGAGATAGTCACGCAAAAACTGGTCGCGGTCTATCAGGTTTTGCTGTGCAGTTGAAAAGGCTTGTGCAATGTTTTCGTTGGTCTGCTTTGGTTTTTCAGGTCCGATAGTTGCAGCCTTGAACATCTGAACATCCATATCAGATGACGACCCCGACCCGGGAACCCTCATCTTGGGAGCCAATTCAGACTGAATAGATTGCATCTCGTTAAGCTCGGGGTCGAAAAGCTTCATAGCACTACCGATAACGGGCGTATTAATCATAGCGCCACCTGTATCTTGGACTTCCAGTAAGTCTTCAAAACGCCCCATTTTATCCTTAAGTCCACGTGCCGCATTGAGCTGGCCAATCGTGTCTTTGTCATTCATTCTTTTAATAGCTGTCTGGCGCACGTTATTAACCAGAGCATCTCTTGATCTGCCTTGAACGCCCGCAAACGGGTCGGGCGCTTGCTCAGGAACGCCGGGGTTAACGGGCATTCCGTTTACAGGCGCTTGCTGTACTGGAGCGACTGGGGGCGCTTGCATAGGAACCTGCTGAACAGGCGGAGGGGCCAGAGGGGGCGCAACAGGCGCTGGCGCACTAGGCACTAAAGCTTCAGCAAGTTTTTTGCCTTTAGATTTTGTCGGTGCTTTTTGCACTGGTCTTTCAGGGCCATAAGGAATCTGCGGGGCTTGAAGTAATTCAGAGATTCTTTGGTTGTTACTGGGCTGTTTGCTTGGTAGCGCGGGGCCATACGCTTCCTGCGGGGCCATCATTTCATCTTCCATCCTGTCTGCGGAAGCTCCTTGATACGCGCCCACACCTTGCGTCAGCGCCCTTGCCAGTCCGGCTAAGGGCGATTGCTTGACAGCATATCCGCTAATGACTTCAGTGCCGCTTGGTTGTTGCCCTTGCTCCATAAGGATTTTTGCAAGCTGACGGCGGCGGTCGATCTTGTCTTTTTTGTCGGGATAAAAGTTTACGTTTTTCGATGCCACTACCGCACCTCCGCATAGTAAACTCGTTTATATCCATCGTCTCCAGTTACAACGGCGTGCGGGAAGGCTTTTTCCACCTCTTGAGCAAGGACTCCGATTTCTGTTTTATCAGAGCCGATAAAGTTATATTCATAAACTCCTAAGCCTGCTGGTGTTTCACCAATCTTGACGATGTTTTCTTTTAAGCGCTGGTCAGAAAGAAGAGACAACCATCCAGCGCTGCCTCCCGCTGTCCCAAGCAAGCTACCGCCCAGACCAAACAAAGAGCCTTGCGTAGCGTTATTCGATGCAACCTTGGAATTATATTGCCCTAACTGCCCTTGATATTGCTGGTTTACCAGACCTGCATAATCTACAGGCTGCGTTCCTTGATAATTTTGTGAGCTAAATTGCGGGTTTTGAACCTGCGTTCCTGAAGTCAGGCCGATATATTCATTCAAAGGCGCATTTCTCTGTGTGGTATATTCCTGAATACCTTGATTTCTAAGACCGAGTTGCTGGTTCTGTGCTGCGGTTCCGTAGTTCTGCCCCTGAAGGATGGCTTGGTTTCTCGCGTCCGTCTTTGCTTGATTAAGACGGTCAAATTCAGTGTTGTAAGCTTGTGAGCCTTGGCCGATACCTTGGTTAATCAGGCGCGTGCGTAAAGCCTCTTCGTCCCTTGCAAATTGAGGGTCGAGGCGCGACATAATCGCATCTTGTCCCTTTTGTGAAAGCGCGTTTATATCCTCTTGCGTGGGAGCATTTGCAATTCCACCGTAACTGAAAGGTGTTGAAACGGACTGATTAATCCGGTCCATCTGTTGACCGCCAATATCTAAAAGCTGCTGGCTTTGGGCTGTCTGAGTGTCGTAAATCTTTTGCTGTTCAGGAGATAACTCAATAGTTGAGGTGAACTGCGGAGCGAAATCTGCTAGTTTTGGCTCGTTTCCGTTTGAAATTCCAGTTCCTTCTAAAGATTTCCATTTATCATACGCGGCTTGATATTCGGCCTGTTGACCTGCGGTATTCTTTGTGTATGTAAGATTGCCGTAGGGAGTGATCTGATTCGTGTTATTTAAAACAGCGTTCCAATACGCCGTTTCTTTGTTTGTCGCTGTCTGGGCTGCGGCGGTAGCGGCGGGATCAGGCGCAGCGGGCGCTTTTGGTGACGATTTGCCCATTACAACCACTCACATTCTGATTTAATCATGCCAAAAGACACAGAATCACCGCCCATGGGCCAACCTTGGCGGTGAATGCCTTCTTGCTTAAATCCTAGTCGTTCGTTGAATTTCATGATTTTCCCTTCATTTGCTGAGCAATGCGTTTGGACTCTTTTGAGAGCAAGCTCAATGAAGGGGTATCCGAATAACGCTTTTAGATTATGCCTATTACACCACCTCTTGTCAACGCTGGCGATGGACATATCAATTGTATAGGGTCTACCTTCGGGCGTAACGTGCATATTGTTGTAAACAACACCAGCGATAAGCTTGTCCTGATCAGTTATTCCTATTGCAACAGACAGATCAAACTGAGCCGGGACGCCAAACAATTTTACAGAAACCCAATCAGCAACATCATTGTCTGCGCCGTATAAAAGCACTAAAGGACGCCGCCCGGTTCATAAACGATGTCGGATGCCTGCCAGCGTACATTGATTCCTTGAGTTGAGGTTTGGACCCTTAAACCTCCGCAATACCCCACCCCTGTTACGGATTGGTATTTCTGAATGATCGTATCCCCGACACCCCATGAAGAGGTATCCCACGGAGCGATGTCCCATAACGGCTCACCCCCGCCTGTAAACGCCGGAGATCCCAAAGGCTCCCTTGTCTGGTAATCAACGTTCATCACAATCGCGGGAGTAATATCTCCGTCAGCCAGAAAGATAGGCCGCGCCATGGTGAATCGTTTTTGTTGCCCTTTGGCTCCGAAATAACTAAAGGCTTGTTGAACATCCGTTTCAATATCAGCGCCTTTGTCGCTTGTTCCGGTATCAGCAACATCTACAACCGTGTCACCCCCGAAATACAGGGAATTATCTAAAACAGCCCAACAGAACGCATTCCAGCCTGTAAACTTCGTCCATGCCCCGGTGATGGTGTTCATCACATACTGGTAAGACATTGAACTCTCTACATTCGGGACGTTAATAATAAGCTTGTTCGTGTTTGGGTAGATAATCGGCTCCCATCCGAAATTAGCGCTATAAGCCCTTATGTCAGCGGATATTAAGTTCGTGATTTTATCACTAATAGCGGATTGAAGCTGCGATCTGTCTGTCAGCAAAGCTTTAGAGAGAGAAAACGCCCCGTCAGTTGTTAAAACCATAACGTCCGATCCAACCTTAATGGCGCACCTGCGTCCGATAGGTTTGCCGATTCTAAAAGTCCCGACCAAGGCCCATGTACTGGCGCTGGAGGGGTCTGTTCCACGGTAAAGAGCCACCTCGCCCTCGGATGTAAGGAAGGCTGCGTAATCATCAATCCCCGCAGCGTTATCAATCGTCCAGTTCGCCATAGTCACAAGATAACCGCCAAGTTTAAATAACCCGGCAAGGTCCAGAGCCGCCGCAGCGCCGCCAATGCTGGCAACAGGCAAATACCATGCGGTTAAGGTGTTTTCTTGAATCAGCCAAACGCGGTTTTTAAAATTGTTGATATTTACAATATCTGCTGTGGCAACGCCTGTAATAGCGGGGGTAGTTCCTGAATTAATAACCGCCCATGCTGTTCCGTTGTAATATTGCATGTCATCTTGACCATTGACGGCAAGCAAGAAGTAACCCCCGGCAGTTCCGAAAGTTATATATTGAAACCTCGAACTTGATAAACCTGTAACAACAGCCGCACCGATAGCGCCCGCCACTGTCGCGTCATAAATCTCCCCATCAGAGATAGCCCATAACTCCTCAGTGACCCCGGTTGAATATGTCATAAGTGTTTCTACAGCAGCAGGAAGCCCTGTCGCGTGGTCATCATGTCCGTTTCTAACCGCAACGTCCGAAGGTGTAGGAAACCAGTTCTCCATAATCGGAGCCTCGGTTTCTTTCATGTTTGAGATAGCATCCCGCGCATTAAGTCCACCCGTGGGAGCGACTATAGAAGCCGTGGAGGCTGTGCGTTGGCGATTTGCTTTTAAAGCTCTCATTGTAACCTATTGGCCAAAATTTGTATCGGGTATCTGATCGTCACTCAGCAAATGCAAGCCCCTGTTACTCGAATTTAACGGCAAGTCTCTATTTCCCCCATCTCTCGACATGGCCCGGATGCAATCCGATTCATAAGAGGCTTTTTCCTCCATGTAATCGAAGCCTTTAGCACGTAAAAAACGCCACTTCACCCCTTGGATAAAACAATCCTCATCGAGTTTGTAAATGTCCGTGTCGTCTTCCCATACCGTTTGAGCAACGCCAGCAGCGGATTCGCACCATCCGTTTGAGTAATAATCATAAGCCAGAACTTCGTTGCTTGTCGCCGGGATCGGGTCGATGTAGAATTTGTTATTGCTGATATAAAACCTGCGTCTTGGCCCTACAGGAGAAATTCCGTATTTCAAAACTTGCTTTTCCTGATATGATACTGGCCCTAAAAGCTGCCATCTGTACGATCCATCCCAGAATGTAAGTTGAGCGAAATACTCGAAATCATCCGGCATGTCATATCCGCCTTGCGCGAATACCAGAGAAACGCCCGTTCCTGTGGCTTCTGCTGGCCTGTCAATCGTTACCTGAGTAGGGGAATCAACCGAAACCACAACGGCCTTGTAAGGCAAATCATCCCCGGTCACAAACCATGTCCCGGCTACAACGTTTGTAGTGGACCCGATATTTGTAATAACCTGTGAGTTTATTGTGAGATCGCCTGTCGTGGCTGCGTTCACAACAGTAAGGAATGAGTATTCCTTATGAAGATCCTGCCACCCTCCCCGGCTGTTTGCCATCTGGGAAAATTCTTTCCCTTCACGATTAGCCAATGCCAAAAGCTGACGGGATTGATCGTCTACTGCGCCTAAAACTTGGGATGGTTGCGGGATGCCGACTTCATCAGCTACCGCTTGTATTAGCTCCAGAAATGTTCTGCTCATGTTTCACCTTTGGCTTGGGGCCTCTTTTCTTAGGGGCAGGTGGAGCAGGAGCTTCCTGTTCAGGCAACGCGCCTGCGGATTTAAGTCCATTAATCTGATTTGTTAATGCTGTAATCTGGTCTTGAAGGTCTGATCTTTCTTTAGCCCATTGAACGGATGTTACGCCTTCTTTGGCTTTGGCGATCCATGCAATAGCCATATCCCGGTATTTTCTACCGCCAAGAAAATCAATATTCCCGTCTGACAACCCAGCGAGATGTTCAATTGTATGAATACCTCTTGATTTCAAATTCGCTGCGTCAGAGCGAGTGATTTGCGCCCATTCCGTAACCGGAGTTCCCTCTGTTACCTGTACATCCTGCCTTTGAAAAGCCGCCCATTGACGGGAGAAACGGTCAAGGTCAGAAGGCTCCGACCCGTTGGATTTTTTCCTAACAGGGCGGTCCCAATTCTTTGTCTTATCCCCTGCGGCCATAATCTTGATATATTCCTTGCTTTCGAAGATCGGGCGACCTTCAGCCAAGGATTTTTGTTCATTCTGGACTTCGCGCCAGTAAAACTCGACATAAAGCCCTGAATCATCCCCATAAGAGACTTGCAGAACGTCTGAATTTCCGGGCATTACTTTTCCATTTGCGAACATGATTTTCTCCTAAGTTGTTATACCACATTTTTATACTGATTTAAAAGCCTGCACATATCAGGGATTAAGCCTTCCCCTATGACTTTGATCGTACACCCGATTTTAGTCAGCTCTTGGTAGTTATCCTGAAAATTTAAAGCCTGTCGATACATCCATGGGGCTACGCTGTAGTTTTTGCCTTCATAAACCGCAGTAACAGGTCTATCCCCGTCATTCTGGACTTGTGGATAGGCATGGTGTTCATTCTCATGAAAGCACGAATCCACGCCGTACATCACGAATTTTCTATACCCCATCTGAAACCCTAGGCTTAAGGCTCTAATTCCGATAGAATACCCCCCCCCTACGATGACAATCGGCCTGTTTTGATAAGGCTTGAGGACTTTTTGCATCTCGTCCATATCAAACCCGCCATGCCAGAGAATAACCCGTTTGTCCTTTAGGTTATCCAATACTTGAGGGTTTGACATAGACCCGATTAAATATGTAACACCGCCCGGGGCTGCGTCAACAAAAGAAGCGCTTTCAGCTTTAGCGTCAAATTGAGCATGATAATCTGGTTTAATGCCCTTGGTCTGAAGGAATTTTAAAGTCCCGTTCGTTGTTAGAACATGAGCGCCCGTCCTTATTTTAGCCTTTAAATCCCCGATATTGTCCTTTAGGGAAGGTGCGCCCCCTACAATTATCAGGGTTTTGTTGTTTTTCTCATGCGGAATGAACCATTCGAGAGGTTTTTTGCAGTTTTCCGTCATGTTTTTGACTAATTGGGCCTCGTCAGTGTTCACAAGGCTCTCTTTCTTGCAAAACCATGTGTAATTCTTGTCAATCTCAACCTTAAGGCCGTTCTCTACACAAAGCTCCCCAACTGCCTGAGTAACCCCCCAAGTAGGGAAATCAGGGTTTTCATAGTCATGGCCGCAAATCCATCCACCGTCTTTTACCTTGGGAAGCCAAGCCATAATATCGGCTTTAATGCCTTCATATGTATGATCGGCATCCAGAAAGACAAAATCCAGAGAGTTATCCTCAAAGTCTTTTGAGGCATCCACAGAGCGTTTTCTGATAATTTTTGCTCGTTCCCCGGCAAAGAAAGTAACGTCTTTTGTGTGTGTGTAATAGGCGTCTTGATCCGCCTGAGATAATTTCCCATGGAAATCCGTTTTCGCGTATTCCCCGTCAGGATTATGAACTTCCCAGCTATCAACCATGTAAAGGGTCAAATCGGGCTTTCTAAGCAATATCGTTGATAAAGCGCCCGTGAATACCCCGACTTCCACGCCTACCGGATTATCACCCAAACGGGACAAAACCGCATCAGCCCTTAATTCTGCCGCTGTACGGGGGGTTAGCTCTTCAAACTTCGTTGCGACATAAGGCAAAAGTCCATATCCATGAACCGTTATAGTGCACCCCAATTGAATAAGCTGTGGGGCTAAAATCTGGAACTGGCTCACCTGTTCAGCCATCCACGGGGCTGTGAAAAACTCTTGATCATTTACCGTAACAGTCAAAGTTCTTTCATTGTCGTTTAAATCCTGATCGTAAGCGTGGTGCCTGTCTTCATCGTACGATGAATCAAACCCGTAAAGATGGATTTGTCTATACCCCAGAACATAAGCTAAAGACATGGCGTTGAGCCCGACAGTCGAGCCGCCGTTTAAAGTTATGCCCCCATCCACAAGGTTTTTAGCGTTCTCATGGTTCCAGAGTACGGCACCGGGAGATTTATCCCATACTTCCGGGGCACATTGGGAGGCGTAATATTGACGAACAGGAAGGACAAATTCAGCGTTTTCGGGACGGGCATCCAGCATTACATGATAATCTGCTAATATTCCGTTTTTCTCCAGCCATTGCCATGAATTGTTAAGAGCGAAAATCTCCTGCCCGTGCTCTTTTCTGGCTTTTAAATCCTGCACACAATCCTTAAGAGAAGGACCGCCGCCGACTATAACAGCATGCCGATCATGCTCTGGTTGCATTTCCAGCGTTCTACGGCCTAATCCAGTAGAATAATCAATGTTCTTAATAAGCTGCTCTTGCTTGGTATTTCCTTCATTTATAAGGTCCAGAGTTGAAGCCCCGCCGATCTTCCAGAATTTCTTAACCCACCCCCCTGCTTCATGCGGCCTCGGTTCCCCATGGAAGAAACAAACCTTACAGCCAGCAGGAATCTCTTTCAGAGCGCCGACCTTGTAACTTACAAAACTGGCCGGGAAAACTTCCTGCAATATGTCATATTTTGGGACAGCCCGTTCAATCCAGATTTGATCCCCGCCCCTTATATTAGGAAACCCTGCTATTTCGTATGAATCCCAGATATGGGAATGATCCCCCTTCCAGATCATAACTGAAGACTGAAGGCCATCAGGTCTATAAGCATCCCTTAATATAGCAAAATCGCCCTTGTATTGGACAATTTCATCAAGAGCGCCCGTAATCACGGTATCGAGGTCAAAGAAAATGATTGTGTCTTCAGGGGAGAAAAGGTCTTTTTTGAATAGGGCTAGTTTATTGAACCAGCCATTTAATCCGTCATGGGGAAGTGGCCTTTTATGGATTTGCCCGTAATCTGCCGGATCGTCTGTAAATACGGTGAACTTGCACTTAATTTCAGGGGGGAGATTGCGGAAAACTGAATCACGTAAAATCTCTGTGTATTGCTTACCGCGTCCGAGATAGTTTCCAGCGTTGAGACAGATGATTTGGATCGCCATACCGAATAATGACAAAAAAAGAGGGAGCCGTAAAGCCCCCTCTCTATACTCAGTTAAGTCATTGATATATCAGGTAATTTGGCCTTGCAAAGCGGGCCGCGACATGTACACCGTAATCGTTGACGTTGTCGATGTCACCGTACCCGTACCAGATGTAAACGCTGTTCTCATACCAGTGATTTCGCCACCAGCAGAAGTTAGCATTTTAACCCGGCCTGCCGTAGCGGAAGCATAGACTTTCGCATCAGGCAAGGACTGAACAGCGGTTTTAAGGACCGTACCCAGACCTGAGATTTGGAACCAGCCGTAGTTAACATTGGCCGAATCCGAGGTCAGAGAAGCAACCGCAACAGCTACTTGGTGGCCTGTGTTCTTCGATGTCGCAAGGACAGGAAGAACGGCTACCGTGTAGTTACCGGACCATTGATAAAGAAGGTTTGCGGTAATAGCAGTCGATACCGGGATTTTTAGATAGATAAACTCGCCCCAGCCGAGTGTAGAATCCCAGCCTGAGCGGATTTCGCCCAGTTGAGGCTCTAGGCTCGTTGAAGGAAGCCCAGCGATACCGGGAGCGGTAGTCGTGTACACACCAATCCCTGTAGCGCCGATAACATTTGAAGAAAATTCATAAGCCATTGTCGTTTCTCCTTAAGAAATGTTCTGCATGACACCCTGAAGGCGGCGGTTGGAAACAGTCATGTTCCCAGCGAAGCCAATCAGTTTGACCATTGCATCTTGATTAACGGCAAAGCGATCATCACCGATAGGAACAAAGTTCCTGTCAGTATGCGGCCTAAAGTAAATGTAATCCGTGTTAAGGAAGTACATTGTACTTGCAGGGCACGCACCGCCTACGCCGCCGTCAAGAACCACGTCAGCCATACCGCCCGCACCGTAATAAGCGAGGGAAGTAAAGCCAGCCGCAGCCATGTCAGGGTTTGTAATGCGCTGGATTGCCTGCAACGAAGCCAGATACTTAGAGTAGTAGTTAGAATCCGCTACAATAAGGTCTGTCCGGTCCGTACCGCGAACGAGTTGCAAAGCAAGCGCGTTCATGTAGGACTGAATATTCGTTGAGGTTGCCGTTGAGCCGCCGTCATAAGCAATGTTGCGCCAGAATGCCCCTACCGTGGTAGATGCATCAATGCCGCCTACAGTGCCCGTTGATGGTGTGGTATCAACAAGAAGCTGAAGACCACCAATCTGACGGCCTCCATCTGCTGTACCAGCAGAATAACAGTCAGCCGCGATATTATTGACCAGCGTTTTCTCAGCGTTTTTAATGCGAGAAGCCAAAAGGTCGATAATCGCTTCTTTCCCTGAGTTCTGGAGCATTTCCAGACCAGAGATTGAAACGGCTACTGCGGCTTGAGCATAGTTAAACTCAGCGCCCGTAAACACATCTGAAGGTGAGATGTCCAGAGTTTCATACCCGGAATAACGTTTAAAAGTACCGTTTTCTGCGTATTCAAGCTCTTGGACGATAGTACGGCCACCGGAGACAGTTTTCACTTTCCCCTTTTTGCGGAGGCGGTTTAACAGCGCATTGTTAAGACTGACGTTGTCTGCCAGCTTACCAGTACGATTGCGGAGGGTCGTTGTTACGATCTCCGTCATAGTTGATGATGGAATTGCCATCGTTCACTCCTAGTAAAGATTGACTAGGAGATCACCATTAACCCCCTAGGAGTCGAGGAGTTCGTTCATTGCTGCCCGAACATCGTCTTCGACATTGTTATTATTGGGGGTGGAGCCTTTGGGAGTAATCCCGGGGCTTCCTGTGACTGAAGCTGAAGCTTGCTTTTTCTTGGCTACTTCCGCTTTTCGTTTCTCTGCTTCTTCTGCTTGTTGTGCAGCGATGAGAGTGGAACGAATAGCCGGATCTGACCAGCAAGCCTTATCATAAGCCTCTTGTAAATCCTTGGCTTGTCCTGAAGCGAGAAGCGGGGCCATAACTGGCTTTAGCTGCTCGAAATAGACATTCTTTGGATCAGCAGAGAAGGCACTGACTTCGGACATAATCCTAGCATTCTCTTCTTGCTGTTGCAAGGTGCTTTGTTGAGTAAATTTATTCTCAATGCCATTAATGCGGTCCAAGATTTGCTGCATTGCAGGATCGAGTTGCTGTTGAGGCTGTGCTTGACCCAAATCCACCCCGTAAGTCTGAGCGATTTGCTGTACCATCTGGGCTTTTTGCTGCTGGCTTCCTGTTCGCAGTAAATAAGCTGTATTCAAAAGCTCCTGCACAGCTTTTACAGGTGTCCCGCCCTCTGCGGTGATAATCGGCATATAAGGCGTGATTGCGTCTTTCATTTCCCGGCCCAGACGTAGCTCACCATCCGGGGCGGTCATCATGCGATGAACATCAGCCTCTCGTTTGGTAATTTCGGCTTGAACAGTCGATGGAAGTTTAGCCCATTCTGCTTTTACTGCGCCTGACCAGCTTTGTGGGGCAACTGAGGCTGGAGTTGCAGAAGTGGTCGCAACAGGGGCGGCTTCAACTATCGGAGCCTCTTTAGTGGCTGGCTCTTTTTCGGTTTTTTCTTTTGTAGCCTTTTGCTTCGTAAATTTCCCGCTTTCATCGCGGTCTTTTGGGGTGGTTTCTGCTTCTTCAGGGGCATCGTCTTTCGGCTCCTCCTCTTTATTAGCAATTTCCTCGATTGCACTTGCGATATCATCTTCCACAGATGTTTGAACTTCAGCTAATTCCGCACTCATTTGTTTTTCCTTTTCAGTTTGTCCATAGCCCCTGTTTGTTCGATTGCTTGTGCTATGTCCCGTCTGCAATCGTAATCACCTTGAATTTCCCTGCGCGTTTCTGTTGGCGCGTCATTTCCAACAACTTCCATCCCTGATTTTTTAACTGTTTTATGGTATTCAGACTTTGAACTGTATGGCTTTCCGTCTACAGGGTTGATAATCCCTTTAATCCCCAGATCATCACTAATGACGTAAAATTTAGCCCCGGACGTATTGCCTAAATACATAATATCTCCAACAGCATCCTTGCATTGAGGGCAGTCTCTTGTCTTGGGATCATCATCATAATTCGTGGCTGCATCGAAAGTATAGAAACACTTGGAACATTTGAATCTTTGGCTCACTGAAGTAATAACAAGAACGCTGCTTCGTCGTCTTGCTCCCTTAACTGTTCAATATACCTGAATCTTGCATTCAGGAATTGCTCTATAAGTAATAATTCACTTATTAATACATCAAAGTCAATATCAGGTGTTAGTTTTAATTTTCCCTTTAGTTGCGGGCCTTGTAAAATTTTGTCCAATTCATTGGTTTCTATTGGTAAATCAACTAATTCCTGTACATCCTTTGCAATAGTTCTAATATATTTTCTTTTATCAGCTTCAGTTGTTACTTCCATTACTTTCTCTAGATGACGCCTATATCTATGATAATCACGCTCATCTATACCGCCAGTTGTCGGCCCAGGAGCAGGAGAACCCCCTCCTCTGGCAATTTGAAAGCCTGTTTGAAAGGCATTTGATTGAAATCCTGAAAACATTACTTAGGTCCCAATCTTTTTATCATCAAACCAAGATCAATATTATCACGCCTCAGTTTCTTATAACCATAAATACCGAGGCCAATTATGGCCCCGGTATCTATAAGCAACCACTGTTTTAAGGTAAATATTTCAAGCATTAAGCCGCCATAAGTTCACGCTCTTCAGCCATATTCAAAATAGCATTAACTTTAGTTTTAATCTCGGCCACACAATTGCACACAGCATCATAAGATGACTGAGTAGGAACCTGCAGCCCCAATAAAGTTACAGTATTATTTGTCGGTGTTGAAGAAACCGCCGCAATATTGTCGGAAAGATCGGCGCGCCAGCTTTGCAAAGAAACAATATCGGCTTCGGCTTGCGTCATTCTTAATTCCAAGGGCGTGATCCTTACATATTCCGCAGGAGCAACGCCAGTGAGTTCACCGATTACAAAATCAAAACCTAAATCTTCCTGATTAATGGCGCTAACAAAATTTTGAATATCAGGAGCAGTATTAAGATGATAATCTATTGCGTCTTCACGATTAGCAAAAATTCCGTTTTCTTCGTCAATATTTTCAGGGTCAAGAGTAATGTTATACGATGTTCCGAAGAAATCATAAAAACGCGGATCATTAGCTTTGTAAATTAACTGTTCGTCAATTCCGTCATAATTTCCTTTAACAACTTTTAAATTAATTGCCAGTGGTGTAGTCATGGTCTTCTCCTTTTCTGTTAAGAACCAAAAGTAAAACTTGAAGAGCCGCTAGACGCTTGTCTCTGAGCAGCACCAATGTCTGTATAACCTGTGGTTAATCCGCCCGGGAATAACCCGGGGTATCCTTCTGCTGCTAAACCAGACCCAACAGCAAAATTGCTTCCAACGCCAATACTAAATGAAACATTTCCAGTAGAGGCCCCAGGCGCTTGTCCAAGAGTCAATTGGGTCTGACTATCAACTGAAACAATCGTGTATTTTCCAACTGTCCCGCTGGTTGAAATTATATGAACATAATCTCTAACAGCAGTAACGCCTGCGCTTACAAAAGTTGCCCCGGATTGAATTAATGTATTGCCGGAGTTTGATGTTGTGGCAGTCGCACCCGTAACTTCTGTTGCGCTTGTGAAAGCAGGATCAGTCGCCGTAATGCTGTTTGCGCCTATTTGCCATTCAGCAGCAGAGGAAACATTCGCTGTGTTGTTATAATAACAATTATAATCATCAAAACCGCTGGTCTGCGTACCTGCATGGTCTACGCCAGTATTAAATCCATAAACTATATTATTAATAAAATTCATCGTCGCCCCAGAAGCAAGGTTCATTCCTATAGCGACCTTGGCTTGCGTGCCGTATATGGTATTGCCCGACATAACATTAGGCCCATCGCTTGTGGTGCTTACTTCTATTGCTGCAGTTACAGGACGCGCAATAATGCAATTTTGTGCAAAAACAAAACCCCCAGCGCTGGAAATGTTCATATTTGAATCGTGAAGATAACAGCCAATTAAATCTACACGGATCGCAGACCCAGCTCGAACCGCGTTTCCTCTTATACTGACCGCTTCGCACCCAATTAAAACAACCCCACTCGCAGCAGCTAAAATGCCCGATCTTCCTGCCGTAGTGGAATTATTTACTGAAGAACAATAAAGCGCCCTTGCTGATGTACTTAAAGAAAGTCCGTTAGCGCCTCCTGCAATAACCGAGCAATACGCAATATCGGTATACTGACCAAGAGTGAAGCTGTTGGCGCTTGCATTTATAACAGGTTGATTTCCACTCCCAGGAAGTGGGTTGTCCCCCCTTGTTGAATTATAACCAAATATCTTAATAGGAAGAATAGCTGTTCCTGCGGACGCTTGACCTACAGCTTCTCCTAAAACATATGTCCCAGCTTTCCACCATATAACCTGCCCGGCTACAAACTGGTCAAACAAATCATCATCCAGTGTCGAGGCCATGGATAAAGCGCCACCAATATTAATAACGCCGCTTGAGCCAGCGCCGGTGCAACAATTTCGATCCACCGTGACCGATACACCAACAGAAACAGAAATTACCTCATACCATCCTGCCGTAAAATTTGTTCCGGAAACAACACGGCACCCATTTCCTACCATGTCATTAGCCGCAGACGCCGTAAGAAATACAGCGCCGGATCCGGACGTTGTTACTCCGGTCAACGCATATTGTGCGGCGTTTTGTTGAGAAAAGTCTGTCCCTGACGCACCAGTGACAAAGAATCCCCCGTTAACATTAGAAGCTGTCGCGGTTGATCTAATCTCCCAGACTGCTGCGGCTGATATGGTCACTCAGTCACCATAATTTCAAGCTGGAAAGTTATTTTAGTTGCTCCTGATACTGCAGTAAGGTCAAAAGCAAAAATATCATTGGCGAGAACTGTCGTTGTTGTAAAATCGCTAAGTGTAGTCGAGCGAATTGCTGTTCCGCTAGATATAGAAACACCAGAAGTATTAATTGAATCCCCAGATGTCGGAGCGCTTGTTCCTGTTGCTTGTTTCCAAACCTCAACCGTAGCTGTCCCGGCATCCACAACAATATTCCATGCAGTTATCTTTCCTTCTGATGGAAAAACAACATAGCTCCCTTGCTGACCTGTTGTTGGCGATAAAGAAGAAAATCCAACTGTTTTCTTAAGGGTTGCGGGGCCTAGTGTTAAATTATTGGTTCCATCATCTAAATAAAGATAAGGAGCACCAGCGTCTGCTGCAAGCGCGGCTATTGTAGCCCCACTATCCGAAAAGACAGTTAGGGTTGATATCTGGTCATCGGCGGTATCAATATCAAGATCAATTCCATAAACCGAGTCCCCCGCCGCATTCCTAATCTTCATGGTGCGGCCATCACCAGAACCAGTGGTCCAAGAAAAAGCTGCGGAAGCAGTAAAATTTCCAGAGCCATCGTTATATTGAAATTGGTTGGAAGACCCCGCAGCGTTGACTTTAGAAATTATTTTGAAAAACACCCAATTTGTAGCCCCGCCATCTGCAACGACCAGATAAGTTTCTCCTATTGCAATTTCTGTAATGGAGTCCCCGGTTAAAGGATTGCTTCCAGTGTCACCGCCATTAAAAGTAACCGTTAAGGGGTCGCTGGATGATAAATTATTTACAACATAAAACCATTTTTCGTCGTTAGATGCGACAGAAGGCAATGTCATGGCATCGGCGGCGGATAGTGTTACGTTATAAAATGGCACATCCCCTGATAAAACCACTGTAAAGTTAGTGGTCTGGGTAGAATATTCAATATTAGTCGCACCCCCAGCCGAAGGAGCAACCCAAGAAGTCACCCCTGAGCCGTTTGTCTGCAATACATAATTGTTCGTTCCGTTATCCGCAGGAAGTTGGAATATTGTTCCGGTTCCCGCTGCTGCTGCAGTCTTGATCGCTACGCTGCCGGATGTCGAGCCAAGCAAAGTCAATTGCCCCTGTGTGCCGCCGTTAGCCCCGGATTCCAATACACCGGAAACGTCCAGACTTGTTCCTGTCGCTACTCCAATATTGGGTGTTGTGAGTGTAGGACTTGCCTGCATGACAAATGTTGAGCCTGTCCCGGTTTGCGCTGCGACTGAGGTAGCGTTCCCTACGGAAGTAATAGGGCCTGTGAGGTTGGCGTTTGTTGTGACTGTTGTGGCGTTCCCGGTTAGAGCGCCGATAAATGTTGTTGTGGTTAAGGCGTTCGTCGTAGCGTTATAAGATAGCCCCGCGTCTGTAGCGGGTTGCAAATCGCCTGTGGCTGCCGTAGCAAGCATGATAAAGGTCGTTGTATCGCCCCCTGCATCGACAACCTGAATAGTCTGCGGAACAATCGCTGCTGTCCCGTCAAAGTTCACCCCGCCTATAGCTCTCGCGGTTGCTAAAGCGGTCGCAGTAGACGAGTTCCCAGTGAGCGCTCCTATGAAAGTTGTTGTTGTCAGCGCGTTTGTTGTCGCGTTGTACGTAAAACCAGCATCCGTCAAAGGCCCTGTTGAGCCTGTCGCTGCGCCAGCCAATATAGGGAAAGTTGTAGTATCCCCTCCTGCGTCCACAGCCACAACCGCAGTCGCGGTAATTGTTCCTGTACCGGACGGGGCAATACTGGCCCCTGTATCCACTACCATTGCAGCGCCAGTGTTTGTGCCGCTGGTAATATCATCAAAAGCAACCGTCCCGCCCGCTGGTAGATTATAAAAACCCTTAGCGCCGCCTGCGTCTGTTCCGTAATACTGTGAATTTCCGGGGGATGCTTCATCCCCATCTAGGGTCACAGGGCTTCCTGCTGTACCGTCTCCTAGAATGCTATTGGCCGTGGTTACATCATTCTGGGATGGGTCGATTGTACCTGAAACTGTATGATTGGCGTTCCAGTCTGAGGGCTTTGTAATGTCAGCAAGCAACGTGCCGGGCGGGTAGTTTCCCAAGGCAATCTGCGCGTCGAGTTCGCCTTGCGTCCAGTCAGATATATTGTTGGTGCTGTTGTGGACTACTGTTAAGGCCATTATTGCATCGTCTCATTAGGTGGGGAAACAACCGAAACGCCGCCTGTGATTCGTCCATCAGGCCCACGTTCAACCTTGGTGACTTTCGGAGCCGTTACGGCTTGTAATATAACCTGATTGGCTTGCATCTGCTGTTGAGCGAATTGCTGTAATCCTTGGATAATGGCTTGGCCTATCTCGTTCAATTGCGCTGCTACCGGAGTAACTTCCATATCATTCATATCAGGGTCCGATAGCGCCACTTCAGGCGCAACTTTAGTCTTCGCATCAAGGCGCATGGCAAGTTTTTCATTATCCATTTTCTTACCTTCATGGGTCATTTTTTCCTTCTCCATACCCATTTTCATTTCTTCGAGTTTAAAGCTTTGGTCTGCCAAGTATTTCTCTTGGCCCATTTTATCCCGCTCTAAGCCGCGTTGCTGTTCGTCGTTTTTCATATCTGCCTCAATCTTCATCTTCTCGGCTTGAATAGCCGGGTCTGGTTGAGGAGGTTGTTCTGCGGCCTTGGTAATCTTCTTAATCGCTACGTCGAATGTCGTCTCAAGCTCACGGGAGATTTTAAAGCCCTTCATGCCGAACTGTAAAAGCTCAGCAGCCAATGGTTGAAGTTGAGGCGGTAAAACAGCGGCCTTTTCCAGATACTCCCCAACCGCACCAACAAGCTCAATCCTTGCGGCTTTCTCGGCCTCTTGATCCTGCTTGATTGTCGAATCCGTCTCAATGGAAATACGGAAACAACGCTGTATATCATCACGCAGTAAAGCCTCGACTTCCTCCCATGTGGGGGAATCGAGTAACTCCTGCATTTCATCGGGTACGGGCGGAGGCGGGGTGGGTTGCCCGTCCGGGCCGGGGGGGCCGGGTTGGCTTGTTTGAGCTGTGAGAAGTTGCTTCTCGTTGTTTGTCAGAAGTTTAATGCCGCAAATCTGTTTGATAGTTTCGATGCTGAAATGTTCTGCCACGATCTCAGCTGTGATGCGAACCAAGTCCCTTGAGAACCTAGCGACATCCTTTTGCATATTGTCAAGACGAAGAGTTGCGAACCGTCCTTTGATCTCTTGTGCTGTAGCAGTTTCACCCGCATCTGTCGCCCCCCTGATTATGTCAGATATTCCTGTGATTTCGTAAAGGTCTTGCTTTACAACGTTTCTAACTTCATAAAGCTGGACAAGGGTAGTAGCGACCTGCTCAACAGGAAACCAATCCACAGCGCCTTTAAGGCCGCCTTTTTCTCCAAATACTGCCCATTGCTCTACGGGGACCATGGTGTTTTCAATGCCCTCGGACAATAGACGCGATAGCCCTTCCGCGCTGGCATCATATACCCCCATAACCTTCAAGGCCTTTTGAATAGAGGCGATCCTTGCCGTCAGGTCATCAAGCTCTCTCGCTTGCGTGTTGTACTGGTCAAAATCAGCCGTAGGGATAAGATTATCATTCCCAAGCGTTGAATATAGAGGCTTCGGACACGGGAAAAAGTCTTTCAAGCCTAATGGATCTGGTCTTCGGTCCTGTTCTCCCTCCATCCCTTTATGAAGCCATATCGCTTCTTTCTTAACTTTATCCCATATTTCGTAAATCTTGGCCTTTGATGCGCCTTGTTTTTCTTCCTGATCTTCGGATGATTTCTCCAGCGGAATAGTCTCCCAGTCTTTAAACCCGCGCTTTTCCATCTCATCGCGGGACATATAGACAATTCTCCATACCCCCCGGACTTCTTCCCATGTTCTAGCCCATGTGTGCCCGAAATCTTGCCAATGGACGTAATCTACGACTGTGTCTTCAGTGTAAGCCTGCTGTGGGGTTATCCCTTCGGAGCCTTTGGTAATATCATCTGTGACCGCTGCTGTGCCCGATTCATCGTCAAACACATAGCGAACCCAAGCCACGCCTCTGCCCGGTAGTAATCTATCCTGCACACATTGGGTCATAACGTTGCCGAATAAATCCGTATCAATGAAATATGTAGTAGCACGCTCTAATACTCTAGCTGCCGTAGTGCCTACCTTGTCATCGTCTTCAAAGCGTCTATCGACATTGGGAATGGGGTTTTTGGCGTAAAGAGCCGGAGCGAGGGTCTGGACGTTTGACCAGAGGATATTGAACTTCGCAGGGCGGTTTTCTGAATCTTCGCTGGAAGTGTCGTTCGTCTTGTTCTTATACCGCTTGACGATCTTCTTGCCACGGTTCTCCCACTTGTTAAAGCCCTTCTCGTATATAGAGATTTGCTCACACCAGAACTCGACTGTTTTGTTTTGAATTGCCTTAGCCATGGTGGTCCTGTGTCAGTGTGGACCGTGGAGCTATTGGCTTCGGTGAGTAATGATAAAAGAAACCGCGCTATATTGCAAGCGGGGTTTTATGTGCCTTTGGGCCAGAATATTTCGTCAGCTTTCATTTCATGTAAGAACCTTGGCTTTTCAGGCTCTTCGGCTTTCTTCTGTTCTTTCATCACTTGGCCTATGATCTCGAACGCGTCAGACCCGTGTGAAGACCAATCATGCCTTGGCTTTGATCTGTGCATCTGTTTGTCTTCATCAAACTCAAACTGATACTGTTTTAACGCAGCTATTCCCTGAACACAAGACGGGTCAAACCAACACTGCTTGAGAACCAATCTCGCAGCTTCAATCTGGTTTTGCTGTGAAGTAGCAGCCACAACCCGCATTTTAACGCCCATCTCATAAGCCTGTTGAACGATTGATCTCCCGCCAGCAGCCAGTAACTTATTCGCTGCATCATGGGGAACAAAATGATCCCCGTATTTATATTCCTGAGCCTTTAAATAATCGCAATAATGCTTTATATCCTGCCCGTTATTCTCGTAATACCAGACAAGACGAATTTCCTTCCCGGCAATCTGGTAAAACCAAATCGCGGTGCTGTCATCATACCCTAGATCCCAAGCAGTATAAACCTTTAATAGCGGGTCATAAATGCCTGATTTAAAGCGCCCGGAAGCTTCTGCTTCTGCTACCCATTTGCCGTACACAGCGCCAGTAATCGCCGCATCGAAATCGCACTCAAACTCCTGCATGTATTCGTTCTCAGGCATAAGAGCCTTTAGACGCTCCAACTCTTCAAGCGGGATAATGCCAGTTTCAGATGCCTTGAGGATTTGCATAAACCACTCTTCTGGTTTGGCTTTGGCAAGCTTTACCAATTCGCCCAAGAGGTTTTCCCATCCCTTTGGAGTGCCGGATACATCAAGCCAGCCTAGGCGGTCTGCAAGTGCCGGGAGAATAATGGCTGTTAGAACCTGTTTAGCTATGCCTTGCGCTTCATCGATAACCATCCCATCGAAGTAAAGGCCCCGTATCCTTTCGGCGTTCTCAGCGCCATACAGCTTAACTACGGCGTTGTTATGGGGAAGGGTGATTGATAGCTCGGATTCGTTGATTTTTAGTCCATGTTCAACAAACGGACCTGAATAGTGCTTGAGATATAACCATGCTATGTCTTTTGCCTGCACGTAGAACGGAGCGAGATAGCCAAAACGGGGATTGGGCTTTTCGCATATCGCTGCTGCCTTCAGGGCTTTGTTAATCCGGGCTACCGTCTTGCCTGCTCGTCTATGGGCTACTGTAAGCGCCATGCGGGAGGTTGAAGCGTGATACGGCTTGAAGGCATCCCTTGGCTTATAGGGGATTATCAGCCTTCCCATGACATAGTGAACTTTTTGCCGTCAGGTGGGGCAATTTCTGTTCTTGCCAATTTTGGAACATGGTATTCGAGAACATCAACTATGCAGTCCCAAGCAGCTTGTGGGCCGTCTTTTTGTTCAATCTGGTCTAGAAGGCCATTTAAGCGCTCTACGTTTCCCTCTACAAAACAGGCTATAGCCTCACGGGCTTTCATCGTAGCCTTGTTAGGCGTCCCCTTTGGCCTGCCATTGGGGTTTCCGGTCTGTCCCTTACGTTGAGCCATTGTTTTGCGCTGTTGTTTTCATATTTAATTTAGCTCTTATGTTAATTTCCTGAGTTTTTCCAGAAATCTATATTCTTGCTATCAAACTGCATTTGGCCGTAATAAGCGTTGGAATAGCCTCTGAGCCAAAGCCTCCCCAAGTCGCTGAATTTCGAGTAAGGCCCCTCAAAGGGCTTTAAACCGCTTGCAAAGGCCATTGCGCCTTCTGCCATGGTCTTTTCTATCTCTGCGCGTGGAATTGGGTATGCCATGGTTTAAATTAGCCTAGGTTTGGTATTATTGCAAGTGCGGGGATTTCTATTTCTCCCCCTGTGTGCGTTCGTGGGCTATGGCTTGGATAATTGCGTGGAGTTCTGCGAGTTCTTCGGTGGGGAGACTAACCCCACGGCAAAGCTTTACTCCTTCACCAGCCCAATAGTAAGAGCAATCCCAACAGTTTTGGCCTTCCTCAATCGAGATTTCCCACCCCTCCGGCCTTATCGCCTTCAGCGCATCGCGGGAGCGGGTGTATTTTCCTGAAGGAATGTACCACTTTATTTTTTTTCGTATATGGTTTTGGTCTCTTTCCGGCTTTAAAAATAAGCTCACCTCAAGATCAATCTCGTCAAGCTTCGCCGTATCGCTCGGATCAACCTGCTCAATCATCTTCAGTATGGCTTCTGCGTTATGGTCTGGGGTCATGCGCCCACCACGTCATCAGCAAATTCAGTGGCTTTCCGGGCGAGGCCCTTTTTGCCGAATGCTTTGTTGAAATTACGCATGTAATGGCGGCCTTTATAAACAAAATCAAACCGAGAAAGCTCAAAATGCTCACCTGAATGGCCCTGACTGTATATTTCAACAATCCCATGTTTTGTGAATCTGGCCCCAGTCAAATAGTCTTCCTGATTGTCCCAACGTGTGAAACCTTGCAGTTTATAGCTCTCGTCTATCTGTGTTCTCTCACTCATCTCCCTGCTCCTTGTTTGTAAGTTGTCCAGGTTTCTGCTCTGCAAGCCGGATTTCATATCCTTCAGGAATACCAATCTCGAAAACATATCCGGTGCTATCAATTCGTGCGAATAATCTTCCATCCTGCACATATGACGTGAAGGCGGTCATCGTCATCAGTATCTGTGCCTTCTCACTCATGCTTCACCTTCGTCTGTTCTGTTAGCCATTCCTTGAACTTCTCCCATAAACTAACCTTTACTGTAATCCTTGTTGTAGGCTCTCCCTTTGGTCTGCCTGCGCCGGGTCGCTTGCCGCCTCTACTCACCAAAATCTCCACCATTGTTTCGCGAGTTTATCGCGTTCTCTTTCTCTGGGCTGATCTAGAATCTTGAATAGCTCAACGTGCCTACCCCTTACTCGCTCTTCCAAGGCTGACCACGGCTCTCCTATTTCTCGCTCATAACGCTCTTCTAAAGATTTCACTATGTCTTCCATCAAACACTCTCTGCTTGAGCAAGCGCTTCTTTAATTCTCTCTCGCATAGGGCCTTCGTTTAGCAAACCTTTGGTAGGTGCAGTAAGAATATACTTCTGTGCGGCTTTCAATGTATCAATAAGCAAAATTTGAGTTTCCTTTTGATCTTGAATGGCGTTAAGCAAAGACTGTGCCTCGAACAAGTCATAAGAAATCCTGCCCGTAATACATTTATCCATCTTCAGCTTTAAAGCCTTAAGTGCTAGATCAATTTCTGGTGTGTTCGTCATCATTCCTCCTATCTATGATTATCTGACCACTATTCAAATACGAATGCAAGGGTTATTTATTGCGTTGTTTACCCCGTATAAATTTTTTCCCTTGCCGCAACCAGCCCTGCGATTTCTTCCAAGGTATAAATCACCAAGGGGATCCTGTCCCTGCAATTGCCATGCAGCACACCAGCATCGTTTCTGGTCGCGCAAATAGCCAACTCCCTGCCATCGCTCATTCTAACGGTCCACGCTACAGGAGCGCCATGAGGTTTAAAACCAGCCGTCATAGCTTCCTTTTCCATAGCATCGTACCCCCTGAAAGCCCCCTCAATAAGCTCCCTGACATTGTAAACATCTTTTTCTTCTATAGCGGAATCCAGCTTCTCAATATGCCTGTGCCATTTCTCAGAAGTTTCCGGAGACACCAGCTTAGGCAAAACTCCGACACCCCACCTTGCTTCATACTCAACATTTAAATTATCCAGCCGATCAATCCATTGATTAATCTGGTAGCCCTGCGGGTCCAGTTTATCCATTTCAGGCCATCTCACTTTCTTTTCTATAATACTTTTCATTTAAAAATATTCTCTACATTCCAAAAAACTAGAATTTACCCCTTGACATCCCGGAATGTGGGGGGGTAGAATGCAAGCATTCTATCCCCCTTCCCACATACCCGAATGTCAGTATGTCCGCTTTCCACATACCGGAATATTCACCACATTCCATATTTTCATATTCATTGGTCTTTCTCATAATTTTCAGCCCATATATAGTTCTTATTGAAATTAATTTTTCCGTGCTTTTTAAGGGCTAATCTTGCAGATTGGGTCGCAGATTTGATCTGCTCGGAACTGGTTTTCTTCTCGGTTGCCATGATTTCTTTAAAGCCTCGGGATTCCATAACTTCGCGCAATTGGTCGTAAGAAACTGACCAGACCGGGTGGCCGTCCTTAAACATAATTCGCTTCTCTCCAGAGCTTAAAAGGGCATCGATAAGGCTGTCATAAATAAAAGTTTGAATTGGATTTAAGGGGATAAATTTATTATCGGCCCCGCCCTCGGCAGGAATAACCACGCAGCTTGTCACAGGCTTATTCCTCTGATTTGTGCCAAGTTCGACTTGTGAAAGCGTAAAGAACATATCTTCTCCCATTTCCATTTCACGTTGCTTTACGACCTTGATCTTTGATGGGGATCGCTCGTCCAAGCGGCTGATTTCAATTTCTGTATCGACGGCGGCTCTCAAACTCGAATGGCCCCTCGCTCCCTTTACGGCATCCTTGCCGCTGTGGTGGATAAAGCTGATATGCGCCCCGGTTACGGCGCGGATCGCATCGGCATTGATAATAAGCTGGCCCATATCCATAGAGCTGTTTTCATCTCCGCCATGGAGCGCTCTGGATAGGGTATCGATAACCACCAGCTTGATATTTCCTATTCGCTCTTTCGCTTCCCATATGGCTTCTACAAGGCTGTGAATATCCCCCTTAGGGTCCAGAAGGTTAAGACTGCTTGGGATGATTGCCATGGGTATATCAACCGCTATTTCGTGATGGCGTTTAAAGGCCACAATGCGGTTCTGGGTGTTATAGCCGCCCTCTAGCGCTGCGTATATAACGCCGCCCTGATCGACCTCGCGCCCCCTCCATGGCCGCCCCAGAGCAACGTGGAGAGACAAATCCATCATAAAAAACGTCTTGCCGCAGTTGCTCTCGCCGTAGATGACTGAAAACTGGTTTTCACATAATAGGTTTTCAATGAAATCGGAGGTATTGGTAATTGGAGATACATCATTGGCATAGATAAGGGGCAGGCGGCGATGCTTGCCGATCGTCTTTTCTGGCTGTTTTTCTGTTATTTCTCCGGTATTTTCATCAAATTCAGGTTGTTCCTGCGATCGGGGTATGGATGCTTGCAAAACAGGGTAGGTGGCCCCCGTTTTAGGCTTCCAGCCGCCCTGCTTGGCAAGATGAACAATGGTTCCGTAAGTAACGCCGTTACCCTTTTTAAAAGATTTCCAATGCTGGCCTGTGTCCCCAGCTCCTTTATATTTAGACCCCCCAGCCGACCACGCATCCCAAATACCATACGCATGGCCTTCATTTTGAAGCGCCATGCCCACGACAATCCATTCGTCGTACCCAAGATCAGGGCTGATATATTTAAGATGTTCGTAAACGTCTTCAAGCGACCAGCCATCGATATTAAGTCCGCGAGGAGAATTAGAAACAATGGAAAGTTGAGGTTTTGCAGATTCTTTAATCCGGGACTTAACAACAAGATCCAATATAAAATCCGGCGCTATTTGAATTTCCTCTAAGGGGTTAATCCATTCATAAGTGTTCCCTGATATATGGTTGGAGCCGGGTCCGCAGACATAACCGCCATCGCCTCTGACATCGACACCGGGCAATATGCCCTTTTTCGTAACAACTGCTTCGCCGGGGCAGAGAAAATACAGATGGCGTCCTTTACCAGTGGTCACGCTTAAAGTGGTCGGCACATCGCCAAGGGCTTTGAGATTCTTCTCGCCTTCGGCGCTGTCAATGTCTATGACAAATATGTTTGATACTTGCCCGGTTGCTATGCCGACATTCAGAAATTTTCTTGCAGCCCATAATTTTAAAAGATCATCTATATTGTTTGTGGCATCCTTAAGCCCATGGCTTGTTGCCGGGTGTTTGCCCGGATTAGTACAGGCCGAATCGCCGCAGGTGCATTTGCCATCTTCATTGATGCCATGGACAGGAAATATTGAAAAACCGTAGGTCGATATAAAGGCCCTTGCGTCTTGCGATGTGAAATATTTTTTCATGAAAAATTCCTTGTTGACAGAGGCAAGGATATTTGGGATAACAGATCATGTCAAACAAATTTAATGAAATTTAAACATGATAAAGACCGATCAAATAAAAAATATTCAGATGCAGCTCAAGGGAAAGAAAGAAATATCATCCTTTGAAAAAGAATTTAAGCGCAGCGGCTTTCGTAGCCGCGCTGAGTTTTTAAGGGCTATTTATTTCTTTTATGTGAAAGCGACAAGCGAAGCATGAAACGCGAACAGATTGAAAGCATCATGAAAATGGCATCAGCTAATGGCGACATAAAGCTTTATAAAAAGCTACGCGGGAAATTACTAGAGATTGAAGCGAAAGAGCAAATAAATGATTAATGGTTTTACCAAGCATGGCATAAAACACACCTGCCCTTCGGCTCTAAACATGTGGGCTGATTGCCCCGGCGCGTGGGCTGCGCGCTATTTATTTGATAAAAAGTTTAGCTTTGGTGTTGCCCCGCAAATCGGGATTTTGGTTGAAGAGGT
>Ga0172380_10002238_pt1 | contig 30633 bp, 31 predicted proteins | sample Leawe162metaG_FD_119747 | JGI IMG/M metagenome (GOLD analysis project Ga0172380, IMG submission 119747) | Leachate microbial communities from a municipal landfill in Southern Ontario, Canada - Leachate well 162 metaG | ecosystem: Engineered > Solid waste > Landfill > Unclassified | place... | reverse complement strand
GTCTGGTAGAGAGAGGAGCGGGCCACCACGGCGGTTGCAGCTATGTCGGCCAGAGCCAGCAGCGCCTGCGTAATGGTCGCGCGCGGCTCGCCGAGATTGGCACCGAGTGCTACGTAGGCGCGGGTCACGTGAGCGCCTCCGGACTGTCGGCCACCTCTGCCTTGGCTGCCTTGCTGCGCGAGCGGCGGCGCTTCTTCGCCTTGGCCTCGGGCAAGAGCATCGCTTCTCTAGCCACATCGTCGGCGGACTGGAAATCCCGCCACCAGTGCGCCAGCTCCAGCGGCACCTCGCCGCTCTCGGCGCGCAGCAGCAGAAAATCGTAACCGGCGCGGAAGCGCGACTGCGCCAGGAGGCGCAGGGGCATCTTGCCCGAGCGCTTTTCGAAGCGTGGCTGCAGCGCCCAGATGTCCTTGATGTCGCCGCTGATGCGACGCGTGATGGCGAGCTTTTCCGATTGCTGGTCGAGCACCTCGTCCATCGCTTCCATCAGCGCCGGGATGCGCAGTTCGCCACGTTCCATGCGCGCCTGCCAGTTGGCGAGCACTTCGTTCCAGAGCAGGGTGGCGAAGAGGAAGCCGGGGGATGTCGTCTTGCCGGCACGCACCCGCTCGTCGGTATTGGCCAGCGCCAGCATGACGAAGCGCTCCCCCATGGGTTGCTCGAGGATGACATCGAGCAGCGGCAGCAGGCCGTGGTGCAACCCTTCCTCGCGCAGTCGCAGCACGCACTGGCGGGCGTGCCCGGAGAAGAGCAGCTTCAGCATCTCGTCGAACACCCGCGCCGCGGGCACGTTTTCCATCAAGCCTGCCATGTCGCGGATGGGCAGGCGCGCTTCCGGGTCGATGTTCAAACCCAGCTTGGCGGCCAGACGGACGGCGCGCAGCATGCGCACCGGATCCTCGCGGTAGCGCGTGCGCGGGTCGCCGATGATGCGCAGCGTTTTCTGCTTCAGGTCGGCGACGCCGTGGTGGTAGTCGAGCACCGTCTCGGCGACCGGATCGTAGAACAGCGCGTTGATGGTGAAGTCGCGCCGCGCCGCGTCGTCGGCCTGGCTGCCCCAGACATTGTCGCGCAGCACGCGGCCGTGCTCGTCCTTCTGCGTGTCGGCGTCGTGGGCGGCACGGAAGGTGGAGACTTCCAGCGTCTCGCCACCCTGCATCACGTGCACGATCTGGAAGCGGCGGCCGATCAGGCGCGAGCGGCGGAACAGCGCGCGCACCTGCTCGGGAGTGGCGTCGGTGGCGATGTCGAAGTCCTTGGGCGTGATGCCGGCGATCAGGTCGCGCACGGCGCCGCCGACCACGTAGGCGCGATAGCCCGCTTGCTGCAGTGCCTCGCAGGTGCGCCGCGCGCCGCTGGAGATATGCTCGCGGCCGATGCCGTGCCGGGCGCGAGGCAGAACGGCCGGCACGGCGGCCGATGACGATGGGCCGACACGGAAGACGCGGCGCAGGAGCTTGCGGATCATTCAGTAGAAAATCGCCGGAGAGGTGCGAGAAAGGCGGCAATGATAGCGGAAATCAAGGAACTAGCGCAGGCTGATCACCGGCCAGCCGTGCCTTTCTGCGTGGCGGAGCAGCGTATCGTCCGGATCGACGGCGACCGGATCGCTGACCCGCTGCAGCAGCGGCAGGTCGTTGAGGGAGTCGCTGTAGAACCAGCTGCGCTCGAAGCTCCCCCACCACAGGCCCAGCGACTCCAGCCAGGCCTCGACGCGGGCGATCTTGCCTTCGCGAAAGGCTGGCAAGCCGCGCGGTTTGCCGCTGAATCTGCCGTCCTGCTGCTCGGCGACGGTGGCGATCAGGTGGGCGATGCCGAACTCGCGCGCGATGGGGCCGGTGACGAAACTGTTGGTGGCGGTGACCAGGGCGACCAGCGCACCTCGCGCGAGATGGCTACTGACGAGAGCGCTGGCGGCGGGCGCGATGATGGGCCGGATGCGACTCGCCATGAATTCCGCGTGCCAGGCGTCGAGCTCCGCCCGTGGGTGTCGCGACAGGGGCTTGAGCTGAAAGTCGAGAAAGGCGTGGATGTCCAGCGTTCCCGCCTTGTACTGCTCGTAGAACTCCTGGTTCTTCGCTTCCAGGATCTCCCGGTCGAGGACGCCTTTGTTGATGAGAAATTGCGCCCATTCGAAGTCGCTGTCGCCGGCGAGCAGTGTGTTGTCGAGGTCGAAGAGTGTCAGGTCTGTCACCGCTCAATAACTCCACTCAGCTCCAGGGATTGTTGCAGCAGCTCGCGTAGCAGGGGCAGGCTGGGTGCCCGTTTCTGCTCCAGGGACACGCGGTCGAGCCGGTCGATGGCGGCAAGCAGAGAAGGCAGATCGCGGCGCCCGTGGCGCAACAGGTAGTCGATCAAGGCCTCGTCTATCGGCATGCCGCGCCCCAGCGCGTGGCTGCGCAGTGCTGCCGCCTTGTCCTCATCGGTCAGCGGCTTGACTTGATAGACCAGGGTGGCGCCGATACGGGTGCGCAAGTCCTCGCGCAGCCGCAACAGCAACGGCGGTTCGGGGCCGGAGAGCAACAGTGCCAAGCCGACCAGGCGGGCAGCGTTGAAGATGCGGAAGAGGGTGATCTGTGCCGCTTCGCTCAGGCTATCGACGTCATCGACGATGAGCAGGCCGCCCGGCGCCGGTGCCAGCTCGCTGCCGAGGCTGGCGCCCTCGATGAAGAGCGCTGGCCGCCGCGTGGCCTGCGCTCCCGCCTGCGCGGCGCGCAGGAGATGGCTGCGGCCGCTGCCCGGCGAGCCCCAGAGATAGACCTGGTCGAAGACGCCGGGGTCAGCCAGCGCGCTGAGGCGCGCCAGCAGCTCGGCATTGCCGCCGCCGACGTAGTTGGCGAAGGTGGGCGGCTCTTCCGGCCTGATATTGAGCAGCATTTGCCGCGGTAACGTCACTCGTCGCCCTCCGTCTCCGGACCACGATAAAGACGACTGGCAAGATAGGATTCCCGCACCTGGCGCAGACCCACCAGCAGCGCCGCGGATGCGGGAAGGGCAAGGAGGACGCCAAAAAAGCCGAACAACTGGGCGAAGGCGAGCAGGGCGAAAATCACCGCCAGCGGATGCAGGCCGATCCGCTTGCCGACCAAGAGGGGCGTCAGGACGAAGCTTTCAAGCCCCTGGCCGATGGCGTATACCACCAGCACGCCGAGCAGCGGACCGAGGCCGGCGAATTGCAGGAGCGCGACCAGAATCGCCAGGGCGAGGCCAATGGCATAACCGAGATAGGGGACGAATACCAGCAGCCCGGTGATCAGGCCGAGGGGCAGGGCGAAGGGGATTCCGGCCAGCCACAGCCCAAGACTGTAGTAGGCGGAGAGTAGCAGCATCACCAGAATCTGGCCGCGCAGGAATTCGGCGAGTACCTGATCGATATCCCCCAGCATGCGCGCGGTGTGGGCGTGCCAGGGGCGGGGAATCGCCGCTTCGATGCGCGCGAGCAGGGGATGCCAATCGCGCAGCAGGTAGAACAGCACGACCGGCGCCAGCAGCAGATTGGTGAAGATGCCGAAGAGCGCCATGCCGCCTATGCGCAAGGAGTCGAGCAGCTTGGCTCCGAGCACCTGGGCGGTGTCGCGGTGGTCGGCGAGCAGTTGCGGCAGGGAGGCCAGGTCCAGACGCAAGCGAATGCCGAAATGCTGCCGCAGCCAGGGAACGAGGCGCTCGTTTAACGCGCGCAAGGCGTCGGGCAGGCGCGCGCCCAGCTGCTGCGCCTCTTCCTGGAGCAGCGGCAGGAGAATCAAGACCAGGGCGGCGGCGATACCGCTGAGTAAGACCAGCGTGAGCAGCACGCTGAGCAAGCGGGGCAGCCCCATTTGCTCCAGTCGATCGACCAGGGGCGCGCAGATGTAGGCCAGGATGGCGGCGAGCAGGAAGGGCGAGAGTATCGGCGCCAGAACGAAGAGCAGCAGCAACAGCGCCAGGCCGAGCGCTATCCAGAGCAGGGTTTGCAGGCGATCGGCGCTTTCTGGGGTCATTTCCGGTAGAATTTGTGGCCACTGCGGCAAGCTAAGCGATCGTAGCGCTGCCGCACAAAGACGACACTTTAGCCGCCAGCCCGCAGGAACTCAAATGTCTCACGCTGCTGCCCCGGGCGGTACGCCCCTCACTTATCGCGACGCCGGCGTGGATATAGACGCCGGCGATGCCCTGGTGGACCGTATCAAACCCTTCGCCAAGCGGACCATGCGCCCGGAGGTGCTGGCCGGCATCGGCGGATTCGGCGCGCTGTTCGAGATTTCGCGCAAGTATCGCGAGCCGGTGCTGGTCTCCGGCACCGATGGCGTCGGCACCAAGCTCCGGCTCGCGTTCCAGCTCAACCGGCACGACACGGTGGGCCAGGACCTGGTGGCGATGAGTGTCAACGACATCCTCGTGCAGGGTGCCGAACCGCTGTTCTTTCTCGACTACTTCGCCTGCGGCAGATTGGACATGGGGACCGCCGCCACGGTGATCGAGGGCATCGCGCGCGGTTGCGAACTGGCCGGCTGCGCCTTGATCGGTGGCGAGACGGCGGAAATGCCCAGCATGTATCCGGACGGCGAATACGATCTCGCCGGCTTCGCCGTCGGCGCCGTGGAGAAGTCACAGATCATCGACGGCAAGACCATTGTCGCCGGCGACGTGGTTCTCGGACTGGCCTCGAGCGGCGCCCATTCCAATGGCTATTCCCTGATACGCAAGATTCTCGAGCGCGCCGAGGTGGGCGCCGCCGAGCTTGCCAGCGACTTTCACGGTGCCCCCTTCGCCGACGCCCTCATGGCGCCGACGCGTATCTACGTCCAGTCTCTGCTGGCGCTGATGCGGGAACTGCCGGTCAAAGGCCTGGCGCATATCACCGGCGGTGGTCTTACCGGCAACGTGCCGCGCATCCTCCCCGAGCAGCTGGCGGCGCGGCTGCACCGGGCGAGTTGGCCTTTGCCGCCGCTGTTCCAGTGGCTGCAGAGGCAAGGGAACATCGCGGACGCAGAGATGCACCGCGTCTTCAACTGCGGCATCGGCATGGTGGTGGTGGTGGCAGCGGAACACCAGCGCAGCGCCATGAGCTTATTGCAGGCGGCAGGCGAGAGCGTCTATGCCATAGGCAGCATCGCGCCGCGCGGCGCTGGCGAAGAACAGACGACGGTAGCCTGATTCCGCTGCCATCCGCGGCTGGGTTGCTGGCACGGTATTCGCTCTATTAGCCATGCACATCTCTTGTCATGGAGCGGATCATGCCTGTGCTTCCGAGTGGACGCCGGATCGAGTTTTCCCTGGATCGCTTTCACGCGCTGCTGGGGCGGATGGACAGCCACCAGGCGCGACGGATTGCCGAAACGCTACACCATCCCGACGATCTGCTGCCCGTTCTCGACGCCGTGCATTTCGCCCTGGAAGACGGTAAGCCCTACTTCGCCGATTACGTCGCCGCCGACTGGATGCCGCGTGCGGCAGACTGGAGCCACGCGGACCGCCAGGCATTGCAGGCGTGGCTGGCCTCGGATGCGGCGCGCTTCCACCGTGCCGAGGCCATCGGCTACATCAGGACCCTGCTGCTCGAGCGGCAGGACAGTCCGTTGTTCTATCCCTACCTGATCGTCGATGACATTACCCACCCGGGGGCGCACGAGGGCTTCAGGCTGCGGCAATAATTGCCGGTATCAGATTGCCAGGAAACGCCGGACCAGTTCCAAGCTGCGCTCGCCGGCATTTGCGGCGAGCGGATCGATCATCTCGATGTCTTCCATCCTCTTCATCCAGGTCAGTTGACGCTTGGCCAACTGCCGGGTGGCGAAAATCCCGCGCTCCAGCAATTGCTCCGAGGGAAGCAGGCCTTCGAGCATCTCCCAGACCTGTCGGTAGCCGACGCAGCGCATCGCCGGCAGCGTTGCCTGGAGACGATAGCGACGGCGCAGGTCCATGAGCTCGTCAACCAGACCCTGGTGCAGCATGGCCGCAAAGCGTTGCGCGATGCGGCTGTGGAGCACGCCGCGATCGGCAGGCGCGAGCGCCAGCGATAGCAGACGATAGGGCGGCGGCCGTTGCGTCTGGGTGGCGAAGAGGCGTCCCAGGGGCTGGCCGGTCAGACGCAGCAGTTCGAGCGCACGCTGGATGCGTTGGGCATCGTTGGGCGCCAGGCGCGCTGCGGTGTGCGCATCGAGCGCGGCGAGGTCGGCGTGCAAGGCCGGCCAGCCACGCGCGGCCGCATCGCGATCGATCTCGGCGCGCAGGGCGAGATCGGCCTCGGGCAGGTCGGCAAGGCCTTCGCGCAGCGCCTTGAAGTAGAGCATCGTGCCGCCAACCAGCAAGGGGACCCGGCCAGCTTTGGTGATTCTCGCCATCTCGAGCAGGGCGTCGTGGCGAAAGCGCGCCGCCGAGTAGCGTTCTTCTGGCGTGATCAGGTCGATCAGAGCGTGCGCTGAGCGCGCCCGCGTCGCCGCGTCGGGCTTGGCCGTGCCGATGTCCATGCCGCGGAAGACCTGGGCCGAATCGACGCTGATGATCTCCAGCGGCAGCTTCTCGGTGAGCTCCAGCGCCAACTGCGTCTTGCCGCTGGCCGTCGGACCGAGCAGGAGTACCGCTGGGGGAAGGGCTGAGCCGGCTGCGCCGTTCATCGGCCCCGAAGAAACAGCCTGTCCACGTCGGCCAGCGGCAGTTGAATCCAGGTGGGCCGGCCGTGGTTGCACTGGTCGGCTCGCTCGGTCGCCTCCATCTGGCGCAGCAGCGCGTTCATCTCCGTGACGCTCAACTGGCGTCGGGCCCTGACCGCGCCGTGGCAGGCCATCGTGGCCAGCAGTTCGTTGCCGCGCGCGGCAATGACTTCGCTGGCGGGGTAGTCCCTGAGTTCTGCCAGGAGTGCCCGTACCAAGTCGGCGACGGCGGCATTGGCGAGCAGCGCCGGCACCGCGCGCACTGCCAGTTCACGTGGTCCCGCCGCGGCGACGTCGAAGCCTAGCGCGGCCAGCGCGACGGCCTGCTCGGCGGCGATCGCCATCTCCGTTTCGCTGGCGGAGAGCAGCGCCGGCACCAGCAATGCCTGCGTCGCCGGCCGCTGGGCCATGTCCGTCTTCAACTTCTCGTAGAGGATGCGCTCGTGCGCCGCGTGCATGTCGACCAGCACCAGGCCGACTTCGTTCTGCGCCAGGATGTAGATGCCGTGCAGCTGTGCCAGGGCCTGACCGAGGGCTGGCGCCGCGGCAAATTCCCCGACGGCTGGCGCTTCGCTCGTCCGCGCTGCGCTGACGAAATCGTAGTAGGCGGACACTTCGGACTCGGAGACTGTGTGCGGCGTCCCGCCTCCTGCTGCCAGGGCTAGCTGTCGCGGCGCCTGCCAGTGGGCGATTTGTGGCGAGAGCGACGAGAGCGGCGCCGTTGCGCTCGCGGGTCGCTCCAGGGGTGTGGCCAGCAGTCGCTGCACAGCGGTGAAGACGAAGTGGTGTATACCGCGTGACTCACGAAAGCGCACCTCCGTTTTCGCCGGATGGACATTGACATCGACCCCTTCCGGGGCGAGTTCGAGGAACAGGGCGTAGGCCGGGTGGCGGCTACCGTGGAGTATGTCCGCATAAGCCTGGTGCACCGCGTGGGCGAGCAGCCGGTCGCGTACGAAACGTCCGTTGACGAATAGATACTGGGCGTCGCGGGCGGCGCGCGAATAGGCGGGCAGGGCGGCGTAGCCGCTGAGGCGCAGGTCGCCGGCGGAAAGCTCCAGCGCTCGCGCCTGGCCGAAGAATTCGGCGCCGAGCAGGGCGCGCGCACGGCTTTCCGCGTCGCCTGCCGCCAAGTGCTGCTTGGGCTTGCCGTTGTGGCTCCAGCGGAATCCGACCTCGGGGCGGGCCAGTGCCATGCGCCGCAAGACCTCGTCGCAATGCGCGTACTCGGTTGCTTCCTGGCGCAGGAACTTGCGCCGTGCCGGGGTGTTGAAGTAGAGGTCGGTGACCTCGATCTGGGTGCCGCGGCCGAGCGCCGCCGGGGCGACGGACAGATTGCTGGCCGTGATGCGCCAGGCGTGGCTGGCGCCGGCTTGACGGCTCGCCAGTTCCAGCCTTGCCACAGACGCGATGGAGGCCAGCGCCTCGCCGCGAAATCCATAGGAGGCGACCCGCTCGAGATCGGAGAGGCTGGCGATCTTGCTCGTCGCGTGGCGCGCCAGGGCGAGAGCGAGATCGTCGCGGGCGATGCCGTCGCCGTCGTCGGTGACGCGGATCAGCCGCACGCCGCCTTCCTGCAGATCGACCGAGATGTCTCGGGCGCCGGCGTCGAGGCTGTTTTCCAGCAGTTCCTTGAGCACCGAGGCCGGACGCTCCACCACTTCGCCGGCGGCGATTTGGCTGATGAGAAGTTCCGGCAAGGGTTTGATCGCGTTCATCGGCGCCGATTATAGACCGGGGCTTCCGGTAGAATTCGCGGCTCCCGCGCCTACTCCTCGTGTTGTATGGAACTCCTTGCCCAGCTAGTTGACATCGTGTTGCACCTGGACCGGCATCTGGCGCTGTTGCTGCCCGCGCTCGGTGTCTGGATCTACGCCGCCCTCTTCCTCGTCATTTTTGCCGAGACCGGTCTGGTGATCGCGCCCTTTCTGCCCGGCGACTCCCTGCTCTTCGTCGCCGGGGCGCTGGCGGCTGCCGGCGGCATGGATATCACCCTGCTCTGTGGCGTGCTCTGGGTCGCCGCTGTCGCTGGCGACAACACCAACTACTGGATAGGACGGATCGTCGGGCCGCGCGCCTTTCGCTGGGAGCGCTCGCGCCTGTTCAATCCCGCGGCTCTGGCCAAGACGCAGGCGTTCTACGCCAGGCATGGCGGCAAGACCATTGTCATCGCCCGCTTTCTGCCCATAGTGCGTACTTTCGCGCCCTTCGTCGCCGGTATCGGGCGCATGCGCTATGCGCGCTTTCTGCCCATCGATTGCCTCGGCGGCGCCGTGTGGATCGGCAGCATGACCCTGGCCGGCTATTGGCTGGGGAATCAGCCCTTTTTCAAGCAGAACCTGTCGCTGGTGATCGTTGCCATCGTCGCCATTTCTCTGCTGCCGGCCGCTATTGCCGGGTTGCGTCGAGCCAGGCGCCCAGCCCCTGGGCGTTGAGTTCCACGTCCCACTTGAGTTGGGACAACAAGGCCTCGCCTTGCAGCATCCAGCCCTGACGCTCGGCCTCGCGCCATGCCAGTTCGGTGATTCCGGCTGCCAGGCGCTGTTGGCGGTCGGCGGCACCGCGCGCGGCGAGCGCCACAGCGGCGTGGGCGTCGATCAGCCGGTGCAGATCCTCGGTCAAGCGCGGGACATCGGTCACCTGGCTGTAATGGGTGACGTAGATCGCCTCGGGTAGGTAGCTGGCGAGGATGTCGACCGAGCGGTGCAGGGCGGGCGGATCGAACTGGACCGGTGTCGTCGAGGGAAACACAAAGCAGCGGCCGTCGCGATCCCAGCTGCGGTAGGACAGTCCGAAAGTATCGCCGGCAAAGATGTGGCCGCTGCGGCCATCGACGACGCAGTGATGGTGGCGGGCGTGGCCCGGGGTATCGAGAAAGCTCAGTTTGCGCCCGGATAGCGCCAACTCCATGCCGTGCTGTGTTTCGATCAGACGGCGCGGGTCTACCGGGAGGATTTCGCCGTACATCTGCGCCGCGGCTTGCGGCCCATAGACCTCTATGGTGCCGGCGATCAGGCGCGCAGGATCGGTCATGTGGCGGGCCCCGCGCGGGTGCACGACCAGCTTGGCCAGCGGCAGGCGACGCAGCAGTTGCCCGACGCCGCCGGCATGATCGAGGTGGACGTGGGTGGCGATCACGTAATCCACTTGCTCTGGAGCAATGCCCAGGCTTTCGAGCACCGCCATCACCCGCGGCACGCTGTCGTTGTTGGCGCTGTCGATGATCGCCGCGTGCCCGTCTTCGACGATGAGGTGCACGGCGTTCATCCGCGGCAGGACGAGGCCGGAATCGATGGCGTAGATACCGTGATCGTAGCGGGTCAGGATGTCCATGAGTTTCTCGCGACGGCTTATTTGCGTAGGGTGCGTAGCATAGCAACAGCCGCCCGGCATGGGTTGCGCTATGATGCGCGCTGGCGGCGCGAAGGATCTCGCCCCGCTACTATTCCCGTTCTAGCCGTCTTATTTGAAATGAAGTCCGTCGTCATCCTGATCTCCGGCCGCGGCAGCAATCTTCTGGCACTGCTTGAAGCGCGGCTGCCCGGGCGCGTTGCCGCCGTCATCAGCAACCGCCCCGAGGCGAAGGGACTGGAACTGGCGCGGAGCCATGGCGTTGCGGCGGTCGCTCTGGATCACCGGCGCTATGCCGGCCGCGAGGAATTCGACCTGGCGCTGGCCGAGGAAATCGATCGTCATGGCGCCGATCTGGTGGTCCTCGCAGGCTTCATGCGCATACTCGGCGATGCCTTCGTGCGTCGCTATAGCGGACGCCTGCTCAATATCCACCCGTCGCTGCTGCCGCTGTTCCCTGGACTGGACACGCACGCGCGGGCTCTGGCGGCCGGTGTGAAGATCCACGGCTGCAGCGTGCATTTCGTCACCCCGGCGCTCGATTCGGGCCCGATCGTGATCCAGGCCGCGGTGCCGGTGCGTTGCGACGACGACGAGGAGATGCTGGCGGCCCGCGTGCTGGCGCAGGAGCACAGGATCTACCCGCAGGCGGTACGCTGGTTTCTCGAAGACCGCCTCGAGCTGACCGCCTCCGGGCGAGTTGTATTGCGCGACGAGGGAGGGGGCAGTTCATCCCTGATTGCGCCGGCGCTCGGCTGAACGCCGCGACTGGCAGCCATGCAGCGCTCGCGCCTCGTCCTGGGCCTGGCCCTGTCTCTGCTCATGCATCTATTGCTGTTGGCGGCACCGGCGGCGCTCTTTTCCAAACTGTTGCCGCCCTGGGAGTCGCCCCCGGCGCCGGCTGAGATCGAGGCCACTCTGCGCCCGATGCCGCGGCCGCAACTCGCGCCATCCCATGCGCCGAGGAAACGCGCGCCCAGGCACGACCTACCAAGGCCGACGGCGTCTCCAATGCCCTCCGCGCCCTTGCCAGAGCCGCTGCTGGAACCGCCGCCGACGCCGCCCGAGGCGATGGTGCCAGTTCCCGCCACGCCGCAGCCGACTCCGGCCGTGGCGCCGGATGCGCAGGGGCCAGTGGCATCCCCAGCGCCGCCCGCTACGCCGCCAGGCATGGAACTGCCGCGCAACGGGCGCATTCAATTCTCGGTCAGTCGCGGCGACCACGGCTTCGTGGTTGGCCGCGCCGTGCATCGCTGGCGTCACGATGGCGCCCATTACGAAATCGATAACCTTACCGAGACGACCGGACTGGCATGGATCTTCCGGCCGGTGACGATGGTCCAGGCGAGCAGGGGCGAGGTCAGCGGCAGCAATCTGCAGCCACGCGAATACCGCAGCGAGCGTGACGGCAAGCTGGTCGATGCGGCAAGCTTCGACTGGGCTGGCGGCAGGCTGAGCTTCGCCGGTGACCGGAGCGCACCGCTGGTGGCGGGTGCGCAGGACATGCTTTCGGCCTTCTATCAGCTCGGTCGGCAGGCGGTCGAGGGCGGCGTCGAAATGGCCCTGACCACCGGCAAGAAATTCGAGACCTATCGCTTCGTCGTTCTCGGCGAGGAAAAACTGACCCTGCGTTTCGGCGAAGTGCGTACCATCCACCTGAAGAGCGGCGGCGAGCCGGGCAAGGATGCCACCGAAGTGTGGCTGGCACCAACGCTGCATGGCTTGCCGCTGAAGATCCGTTACATCGATCGCAACGGCGACGCCTTCGAGCAGACCGCCGAGGAGATCGATTTCGGCGACCAGCCAGCGACCATGCCCGAGAAGCCCTAGAACCATGACCCCACGCATCACCAGCAGCATGATTGACGGCGCCACACTGGCGCTGGAACAGTTGCTCCGTTTCGAGCAGCCGGCCGACGCCACACTCTCGGCCTTTTTCCGCGAGAGACGCCAGTTGGGCGGGCGCGAGCGCAGCTTCGTTGCCGAGACGGTCTACACCGTGCTGCGCCGTCGCCGCCTGCTGGCAAAGCTGGCGCCGAATGCGACGGCCAGACAGCTGGTGCTGGTGGCACTGGCTCGCATCGATGGCCGCTCGCAGCGTCAATTGAGCGCGGCCATCAGCGTCGCCGACGCCGAGTGGCTGGAAGCGCTGCGCGGACAGCCGGAGCCGAACTTGAGCTTCGCCGAGCAGACAGATCTTCCCGACTGGCTGGTTGAGCGTCTGCTGCTCCATGCCGCGCCGGACGAAGTGCTGACGTTGGCGCGCGGCCTCAATCAGAGCGCCCCCCTGGACCTGCGGGTGAACACGCTCAAGGCCAAGCGCGAGGAGGTTCTCGCCAAGCTCGCCGCGGAAGGAATTGCCGCTGCGGCCTGTCGCTACTCTCCGATCGGGATTCGCCTCAAGGACAAGCCGGCGCTGCAACGGCATCCGCTCTATCTGTCCGGGGATTTCGAGGTTCAGGACGAGGGTAGCCAGCTCCTGGGATTTCTGCTGGCGCCCAAACGCGGGGAACTTGTGGTGGACTTCTGCGCCGGCGCGGGGGGCAAGACCCTGCTTCTGGGCGCGATGATGCGTTCCAGTGGTCGCCTCTACGCCTTCGATGTCGCGGACAAGCGCCTGGCCAAGATGAAGCCTCGCCTCGCCCGCGCCGGCTTGTCGAACGTGCACAGCGTGCGTCTCAGCGGTGAGAACGACAGCCACGTGAAACGGCTGGCAGGGAAGATCGATCGCGTTCTCGTCGATGCCCCCTGCAGCGGTTTGGGCACCCTGCGCCGCAACCCGGATCTGAAATGGCGCCAGACCCCGGCGGCCATAAACGAACTGCGGCGCAAGCAGGCCGCCATCCTCGCTTCGGCGGCGCGCCTGCCGAAACCTGGAGGCCGCCTGGTCTATGCGACCTGCAGCATTTTGCGCGAGGAGAACGAGGACATCGTCGACGCCTTCCTCACCACCCACGCGGAGTTCTCCCGACTCGACGCCGGTGCTTTGCTCGCCGAGCAGGGCATCAGCATGGATTGCGGCGAGATCCTGCATCTGTCGCCCCACGTGCACGCGACCGACGGCTTTTTTGCCGTGGCGCTGCAGCGGGCGCTCCCTGGCTGAGTTATGCTGTTGGCCACGAAATCGTTCGATGCAGGCATTTTCAGATGATCCTCGAACTCTGGCGTGACCTCAATCAACCTGAGGTCTTCTGGCAGATCGGCGTACTGCTGCTCTGCCTTGCTGTCGCCTGGCTGGTCGATCGCCAGGTGGCGCGGCGCGGGGTCAGCACGCGGCGCGCGGTGCGCATCGGACAGAGGGGCCTGCAACGCCTGAGTTTCCCGGTGGTGGCGCTGTTGCTCCTGGCGCTGGCGCAACTCCTCCTGAAACCCTGGATTCACACCCGCCTCTTGGCCTTGGCGCTGCCTTTGGCTGCCTCGCTGGCGGTAATCCGCATCGTTTTCTACGTGCTGCGCCAAGCACTCGGCAAGTCGAGCGCGGTGGCCGCCTTCGAGCGACTGTTCGCCTTCGTCGTCTGGGCCGTGGTGGCCTTGCACATTGCCGGCCTGCTGCCCGACCTGATCGCCATCGTCGAAGGAATCAGCTTCTCGGTCGGCAAGCAGAAGCTCAATCTGTGGCTGGTTCTGCAAGGTCTGGTCACAGTTCTGATCACCCTGGTCGTTGCCCTCTGGCTGGGTGGACTGGTCGAGGCGCGGTTGGCGCGTGCCCGAGAACTCGATGCCAACCTGCGCACCGTATTCACCCGCCTCGCAAAGGTTCTGCTGCTGACGCTGGCGGTTATGATCGGGCTGCCGCTGGTCGGCATCGACCTGACCACCCTTTCGGTATTCGGGGGCGCCCTCGGCGTCGGCCTTGGCTTCGGCCTGCAGAAGATCGCCAGCAACTACGTCTCGGGTTTCATCATCCTGCTCGACCGCTCGATACGCATCGGCAACATCATCAGCGTCGGCGCCGAGCGCGGCCAGGTAACCCAGATCACCACCCGCTACACGGTGCTGAAGAGCTCGTCAGGCATCGAAGCCATCGTTCCCAACGAGATCTTGGTCGGCTCGGTGGTGCAGAACGAATCCTTCAGCGATCCGCGCATCAGCGTCACGCTCGGCGTCCAGGTGGCCTACGCAGCGGATGTCGAACTGGCCCTGGGTCTGATGCGCGAGGCCGCGGCGCAGCAGGCGCGGGTCTTGGCCGAGCCGCCACCCAAGGCCTTCTTGCTCGCCTTCAAGGATTCGGGCATGGATCTCGAATTGTGCTTCTGGATAAGCGATCCGGAAATGGGCTCGCAGCAGATCCGCTCCGACATCAATCTGGCGATGCTCCGCGCCTTCGCTGCCGCGGGTATCCAGATTCCCTATCCGCAGCGCGAAGTGCGCCTGCTTGGCGCCTCGGCTTAGGGCGGCGATTTCCCGATAGGGGCGAACTGTCGCGCACTTGCCGACTCCAATGTCCGTTGTGCCACCCTTTGAGAGGAATCCCGCCACATGTTCTCTGCGCTAATCGAATTACCCTGGTGGGGCCACGTCCTCGTAGCGCTGGGTTTCACCCACCTGACCATCGCCTCGGTGACCATCTATCTGCACCGTCACCAGGCGCACCGGGCTCTCGAATTGGGGCCTGTACCGAGCCATATATTCCGCTTCTGGCTGTGGTTGACCACGGGCATGGTGACCAAGGAGTGGGCTGCCATTCACCGCAAGCATCACGCCAAATGCGAGACCGCGGAAGATCCTCACAGCCCTCAACAGCTGGGTCTGAACCGCGTGCTGTGGGGCGGCGTGTTCCTCTACGTCAAGGAAACGAACGTCGCTGCCACCATGGCGCGCTATGGCCACGGCACACCGGACGACTGGCTCGAGCGCAAGATCTACACGCCTTGGCACAAGTTCGGCATCGTTCTCATGCTGGGCGTCGATCTAATGCTCTTCGGCCTGCTGCCGGGCGGCCTGATCTGGGCTGTGCAGATGGTCTGGATTCCCTTCTGGGCGGCCGGCGTGATCAACGGCATAGGCCACTATTGGGGTTACCGCAATTTCCTGAGTGCTGACGCCAGCACCAATATCCTGCCCTGGGGCATAATCATCGGCGGCGAGGAGTTGCACAACAATCATCATGCCTACGCGACCTCGGCCAAGCTGTCGAACAAGTGGTACGAGTTCGACATAGGCTGGACCTATATACGCCTCATGGAATTGCTTGGTCTGGCGCGGGTCAGGCGACTGGCGCCAGTTCCTCGGCTGGGCAGGCTTCGCCCGACGGTCGACGGCCACACACTCGAGGCCGTAATCACTCATCGTTGCGACGTTCTGGCAAAGTATGTCCAGACCCTGAGGCGGGTTGCGCTGAAGGAGATGGACAAGCTCAAGCTCGACGGCGGGGACAGCCGCGTGCTGCGTCGCTGGCTGGCTCTGAAGGCGTTGGGTGGCACCGAATTGGAGAGGCTGGCAGCCGCGGCGGGAAAGAGCGAACTGCTGGACAAGCTATTCGCCATGCGCGCCGACCTGGAGGCTCTGTGGGCCCGCTCCACGGCGAGCCAGGAACAACTGCTGGCGGAATTGCGCTCATGGATACAGCGCGCCGAAATGAGTGGGATTGGGCAGTTGCAGGAATTTTCGCGGCGCCTGCGCAGCTACGCCGTGCGCCAATAAGAAGCCCGCGGTGGCAGCACCGCGGGCTCAGATACTGCTGTGTGCGGCAACCGGCGGGGCTATTTCAACTTGGTTTCCTTGTAGGCGACGTGCTTGCGCGCCTTCGGATCGTACTTGACCATTTCGAGCTTTTCCGGTGTGGTCCGCTTGTTCTTGGTGGTGGTGTAGAAATGGCCGGTGCCGGCCGTGGACTCCAGCTTGATCTTTTCTCGTCCGCCTTTGGTAGCCATGATCTTCTCCGTTCAGGTTGCGGCAGCGCTCAGACGGCTTCGCCGCGGCTTTTCAGCTCGGCGAGGACGACAGCGATGCCTTTCTTGTCGATGGTACGCAGGCCGGCGTTGGAGACGCGCAGCCTGACCCAGCGGTTCTCATCCTCTAACCAGAAGCGGCGGCTCTGCAGATTGGGCAAGAAGCGGCGCTTGGTCTTATTGTTGGCGTGGGATACGTGGTTCCCTACCATCGGGGCCTTACCCGTGACTTGGCAAACGCGGGACATGGGGGTTACTCCAGGAAGTCGCTACAGCAAAGCCGCGCATTATAGCCGGCGCGAGGGTAAAAACTCAAGAGGCAGGTTCGGGGGCGTCCCGGACCCCCGGGACCGCCCAACTCGCTTCAAATAAGCTTAGTTATGCCCAGTGCTGCCAAAGCCGCCGGCACCCCTATCGCTGGCGGCAAATTCCTCGACGACGTTGAAACCCACATGGAGCACCGGCACGAAGATCAATTGCGCCAAGCGGTCGAGGGGATTCAAGGTGTACGTCTCCTTGCCGCGGTTCCAGGTCGAGATGAAGATTTCGCCTTGGTAATCGGAGTCGATCAGGCCGACCAGATTGCCGAGGACGATGCCGTGTTTATGGCCGAGGCCCGAGCGCGGCAGGATCATCGCCGCGAATCCGGGATCGGCAATGTGGATGGCGATCCCGCTGGGTACGAGTTGGGTCTCGCCCGGATGTATTTTCACCGGTGTCTCGATGCAGGCGCGCAGATCGAGGCCGGCCGCGCCCGGCGTGGCATATTGCGGCAGATATGATCCGCTGGCGTCCTTGAGGCGCGGATCGAGGATCTTGAGATCGATGCGATGCATCAGCGGGCTCCGAGCAGGCCGGCGATGTGGGCGACGATGCGCCGCGCGACATCTAGCTTTGGGGCGGTGGGGAGCATATGGCTGCCAGCGCCATCGAAGAGGACGACGCTGTTGCTGTCGCCCCCGAACCCGTCCTGCACCAGGTTGCCAACCACCAGCGACAGCCTCTTGGCGATCCGCTTCTCGTCGGCGTATTGCGCCAGATTTTGGCTCTCGGCGGCAAAGCCGACGCAAAACGGCGGCTGCGGCAAGGCCGCGACCTCGGCGAGGATGTCGGGATTGGGAACCAACGACAAGGCGAGTTCAGCGCGGCTTTTTTTGATCTTGTCGCTCGCCACCTGTGCGGGCCGGTAGTCGGCGACGGCCGCCACGGCAATAAAGATATCCTGACCGGGCAGCGCTGCGAGTACCTGGGCACGCATTTCCAAGGCGCTAATTACATCGATGCGCGCTACGCCTCGCGGCGTCGGCAGTGCCACGGGTCCGGAGACCAGTTTGACCTCCGCACCGGCTTCCCGGCAGGCGCGCGCCAGCGCGTATCCCATCTTGCCGGAACTGGCGTTGGTGATTCCACGTACCGGGTCGATCGCTTCTATGGTGGGACCTGCGGTGAGCAATACGCGTCGGCCAGCGAGCAATTTCGGCTGAAAGAAGGCGATGAGTTCTTCGCACAATTCCTCGGCCTCGAGCATCCGCCCCGGCCCGACTTCGCCGCAGGCCTGCTCGCCACTGGCCGGACCGAGGACGATGACACCGTCTTCGGCAATTTGCCGCAGGTTGCGCCGCGTCGGCGCCTGCTCCCACATTTGCCGATTCATCGCCGGCGCCACCAGGAGGGGACACTCGCGGGCCAGGCACAGGGTCGCCAGCAGATCGTCGGCCAGACCCTGCGCCAGCTTGGCCAGGAAATCCGCCGTGGCCGGCGCCACGAGTATGGCGTCGGCGCCCCGGCTCAGCTCTATGTGCCCCATGCCGCCGCTTGCTTGCTCATCCCAGAGGTCGTTCCATACCGCCCGCCCGCTCAGCGCCTGAAAAGTTGCAGGTCCAACGAAATGGGCGGCGGCGGCAGTGAGCACGACATCCACCGTCGCACCGGCCTTGATCAGCAGGCGCGTCAACTCGGCGGCCTTGTACGCGGCGACACCACCGGTGACGCCGAGCACGATGCGTCTGCCTGAAAGCTGGTCCATGACGTTAGAATATGGCGCAATATCACTCGAGGATTCATTCTACCCCATGCCTATCAGCGATTGGCCCGAACAGGAACGCCCGCGCGAGCGGCTGCTGAGGCACGGCGCCGCCGCTCTCTCCGATGCCGAACTGCTGGCCATCTTTCTGCGTGTCGGGGTCAAGGGCAAGAGCGCTGTCGACCTGGGGCGACAGCTATGCGCGCAATTCGGTTCGCTGCGCCGCCTGCTCGATGCCGAAGAGGGTGAATTTGCCGGCGTGCCGGGTATCGGTCGCGCCAAGCTGGCGCAGTTGCGTGCCATTCTGGAAATGGCTAGGCGTGCACTTCACGAGGAAGTGGTGGCACAGGACCTCTTTGCAGCGCCCAGCGCGGTGCGCGATTGGTTGCGACTGAAACTCGCACACCAGGCGCACGAGTCCTTCGTTGCCCTCTGGCTGGACGCGCAGCACCGGCTCATCGCCGACGAGGAACTGTTTCGCGGCACCCTGACGCAGACTGCGGTGTACCCTCGCGAGCTGGTCAAGCGGGCCTTGGCGCGCAACGCGGCGGCGGTCATCTTCGCCCACAACCATCCTTCCGGCGTCGCCGAACCGTCGCGCGCCGACGAGGCCCTGACTGCGGCGCTGAAGCAGGCGCTGGCTCTGGTCGACGTGAAAGTGCTGGACCACTTCATCGTCGCCGGTAATGCTCCGCCCATGTCCTTCGCCGAGCGGGGACTGCTATAAAGCGCTAGCCGACGACCCGCTCGGCGACATCGACCCGTACCGCCTTGAGCTCCAACGCGGCGGCCACGGCCTTGGCGTATTCCTTGGCCCAATCGTCCTTATTGGCAAAGCGCTTCTCTCCGCCATAACGGGCTACCGTGAGAATGCGGTCGATTGCCAGTATCTTGCCCATTGGATGGTCCGTTGCGCACTCGAGCTCTAGCCACTGCTGCTCCAGCCATTGCTGGGCTTCCGCACGGGTCGGTAGCGTCTCGGCATCGTGCAGCTTGAATTCGTATTCGCGGTCGCGCGCGAAGGCGACGGTAACTGTGGTGGCCATAGGCAGTGCCCAGTTGATTGCGCCCGAAGATCGAGCCGGAGGCGCAATTTTGAGCCCTGCCGCGAACGAGGGCAAGCCCTACTGCAGTCGTTCGTAGAGGGGCAGGGTCAGGAACTCGACGAAGTCGACCGCCGTGGACATTTCCTCGAATACCTTGGCCGCCTCGCGGTACGTCGCCTCAAAGGCAGACTTGCCGACCTGGGTCTCGATCTTTGACAGTTCCTGCGGAATCATCTGGCGCACCAAATCGGCTGTGACCTTGCGACCGTCGTCGAGCACGCCCTTGGGTGAGCGTATCCACTGCCATACCTGGGAGCGCGAGATCTCGGCCGTCGCCGCGTCTTCCATGAGGTTGAAAATGGGTACGCAGCCATTCCCTGCCAACCAGGAGCCCAGGTACTGGATGCCAACACTGATGTTGGCGCGCAGTCCCGCTTCGGTGATGGGTTGCTGCGGTTCGAAGTGGAGCAGATCGGCGGCCGAGACATTGACGTCGTCGCGCTGCTTGTCGATCTGGTTGGGTTTGCTGCCGAGCACCCTGACGAACTCTTCCATGGCGATCTGCACCAGTCCGGGATGTGCGACCCAGCCACCGTCATAGCCGTCGGCCGCGTCGCGCGCCTTGTCGCTGCGGATGCCGGCCAGCGCCCTGTCATTGGCCTCGGGATCGTTCTTGATGGGGATCAGCGCACTCATGCCACCGATCGCCGGCGCCCTCCGCCGGTGGCAGGTCTTGAGCAGGAGCAGACCGTAGGCGCGCATGAAGGGCACGGTCATGGTGATCCTGGCCCGGTCGGCGAGACAGAAGTTCTGATCCGTTTTGAACTTCTTGATGCAGGAGAAGATGTAGTCCCAGCGTCCGGCATTGAGCCCCGCCGAGTGCTCGCGCAACTCGTAGAGGATTTCATCCATCTGAAATGCGGCGAGTATGGTTTCGACCAGTACCGTCGCCCGTATGCTGCCGCGCGGGATGCCGAGTTCTTCCTGCGCCATGACGAAGACGTCGTTCCACAGGCGCGCCTCGAGGTGGGATTCCATTTTCGGCAAATAGAAATAGGGGCCGGAACCGCGCGCCAGCAGTTCCCTGGCGTTGTGGAACATGAATAAGCCGAAATCGAAGATGCCGCCGGAAATCCGCTGGCCATCCACCAGCAGATGCTTCTCGTCGAGGTGCCAACCGCGCGGCCGCACCACGAGGGTGGCGACCTTGTCGTTGAGTTTGTAGGACTTGCCGCCTTGCTCGAGAGCGATCGTGCGGCGCACCGCTTCCCTAACATTGATCTGTCCCTGAATCTGGTTGCTCCAGATGGGCGCGTTGGAGTCCTCGAAATCGGCCATGTAAGAGTCGGCGCCACTGTTCAAGGCATTGATGATCATCTTGCGCTCGACCGGTCCGGTGATCTCGACCCGCCGGCACTGCAGGTCGGCGGGCAAGGGTGCTATTTGCCAGTTGCCATTGCGTATTGAGGCGGTCTCTGCGAGGAAATCGGGGATCCAGCCCTTGGCGAGTCGGGCCTGCACCTCCCCGCGCTTGGCAAGAAGTTCGCGCCGCCGCGGCTCGAAGCTTCGGCCCAACTTGGCGACAAAAGAGAGTGCCGCGGGGCTGAGGATCTGCGCGAACTCGTCGCTTACGGCTGCCGTGATCTCGACGCCGGCGGGCAGGCTGTTGCTCATGTCGTTTCCTGTTTCGGGGAGGTCAGCAAAATTCTACGTCAAAGCGACGGATAGGCGCCGCGCCAGGCGCTGCGCGGCACCCATCCGGGAGCAACTGCGCCTCAGGCGTTGGCGACCTTGCGCTGGGCGGGTTTGTCAAAAAACTGCTCATCCTCGGTCGAACCGGACAGCGCTGTGGTCGAAGATTGGCCGCCCTCAATCACCTGAGTCACCGCATCGAAGTAGCCGGTACCGACCTCGCGTTGGTGCTTGACCGCGGTGAAGCCGCGCTCGACCGCTGCAAACTCGGCTTCCTGCATTTCGACGAAGGCGGGCATTTGCTGTCGTGCGTAGCCGTAAGCGAGGTTGAACATCGAGTAGTTGAGGCTGTGGAAGCCGGCCAGGGTGATGAACTGGAACTTGTAACCCATCTTTCCGAGTTCGCTCTGGAAACTGGCAATGGTGGCATCGTCGAGGTTCTTCTTCCAGTTGAAAGAAGGCGAACAGTTGTACGCGAGCATCTTGCCAGGGAAGCGTGCGTGGATGGCGTCGGCAAAGGCCTTGGCGTAGGCGAGATCCGGCTTGCCGGTTTCACACCAGACCAGGTCGACGTAGGGGGCGTAGGCGAGCCCGCGCGCCACCGCCTGATCCAGACCGGGACGCGTGCGGTAGAAGCCCTCGATGGTGCGCTCGCCGGTGCAGAAAGGCTTGTCTGCAGCGTCAACGTCCGAGGTAATCAGGTCGGCCGCCTCGGCGTCGGTACGCGCCACGAGCAAGGTCGGTACTCCCATCACGTCGGCGGCCAGGCGCGCCGCGATCAGCTTGGCTACTGCCTCCCGCGTTGGCACCAGGACCTTGCCGCCCATGTGACCGCACTTCTTCGCACTCGCGAGTTGGTCTTCGAAATGCACGCCGGCCGCCCCTGCCTCGATCATTGATTTCATCAATTCGTAGGCGTTGAGAACACCGCCGAAGCCGGCCTCGGCGTCGGCGACGATGGGCGCGAAGTAGTCTATGTCGTCCTTTCCCTCGGACCACTGGATCTGGTCGGCGCGAGCAAAGGTGTTGTTGATCCGCTTGACGACCAAAGGAACCGAATTGGCTGGGTAGAGCGACTGATCCGGGTACATTTCTCCGGCGACATTGGCGTCACCGGCAACCTGCCACCCGGACAGGTAGATGGCCTTGAGGCCGGCCTTGACCTGCTGCATCGCCTGATTGCCGGTCAGGGCGCCGAGGGCGGGGACGAAGGCCTCTTCTTGCAGCAGCGTCCATAGCTTTTCGGCACCGCGACGGGCGAGGGTGTGCTCGATTTGCAGCGAACCGCGCAGCCGGACCACCTCTTCAGCGGAGTAGCCACGCTTGATGCCCTTCCAGCGGGGGCTCTCGGCCCAGTCCTTCTTCAGTTTAGCGATCTCGAATTCGCGGCTCATTTCTACTCCTCCAGGTCAGATTGCACTTCGATCGTCACGAAACAGTGATTAATCGAAGTATAAAGGAGTTTTTGCAGAGCAGCAGTACGCTTGACTTAATTGCTCGGTTATTATTTACATAAATATATCAATATATTACGTCGAATATTCCGATATATGAAACGCCATATGGCTTCGTGAAATACAGTTATGCTGCGATGCAGCACGAATGTACTTGAGAGGCGCTTGCATCGAGCGCAGGCCAGGCGGCGCTGTGAGTTGGTTGATAGCAGCCGCGCTACGGCGGCCGCGAGGACTCAAATCGCGTGTTCGACAGCTTCTTCGAACAGCAGCCGCACCTTTTGCTGCTCGTCGATGTCTATGGTGACGCGGCCGCCACTGGTGAGTCGACCAAATAGCAGTTCGTCGGCCAGGGCGGACCGTATGGTGTCCTGGATCAGGCGCGCCATCGGGCGGGCGCCCATCAAGGTGTCGAAGCCCTGGTCGGCGAGCCATCCCTTCAAGTCATCGGTGAATATCGCCTCGACCTTCTTCTCGTGCAGTTGGCCTTCAAGCTGCATAAGGAATTTGTCGACGACGCGCAGGATGATTTCCGAATCGAGCGCCGCAAAAGAGATGATGGCATCGAGGCGATTGCGGAATTCCGGCGAGAATATGCGCCTGATCTCGCCCATCTCGTCGCCAACCTGTCGGGTTGCGGTGAAGCCCATGGTCGTCTTCTGCAGCGCTTCCGCCCCCGCGTTGGTGGTCATGACGATGATGACGTTGCGGAAGTCGGCTTTGCGCCCGTTGTTGTCGGTCAAGGTACCGTGATCCATCACCTGCAGCAGGATGTTGAATATGTCCGGGTGCGCCTTCTCTATCTCGTCGAGGAGCAGCACCGCGTGCGGCTTCTTGGTGACCGCCTCGGTCAACAGTCCGCCCTGGTCGAAGCCGACATAGCCGGGTGGCGCGCCGATTAGGCGTGAAACGGCGTGCCGTTCCATGTATTCGGACATGTCGAAGCGAATCAGCTCGATGCCCATGCAATAGGCGAGTTGGCGCGCCACCTCGGTCTTGCCGACACCGGTGGGGCCGGAAAAGAGGAATGCGCCTATCGGCTTTTGCGGATTGCCTAGTCCAGAGCGCGACATCTTGATCGAGCGGGTCAGCGCTTCGATCGCCTGATCTTGACCGAACACCACCGACTTCAGGTCGCGATCGAGATTGCGCAGGGCGCTGCGGTCGTCGGAGGAGACGTGTTGGGAGGGGACGCGCGCGATCTTCGAGACGATGTCCTCGATCTCGGTCTTGCCTATGGTCTTCTTCTGCTTCGACTTGGGTAGAATCCTTTGTGCCGCGCCCGCCTCGTCGATGACGTCGATGGCCTTGTCGGGAAGATGACGGTCATTGATGAACTTCGCCGCGAGTTCTGCCGCGCTGATGATGGCGGCGCCCGAATATTTGATGCCGTGATGTTCCTCGAAACGGGACTTGAGTCCGCGCAGAATGGCGATCGTCTCATCCACCGAGGGTTCGTTTACGTCTATCTTCTGGAAGCGCCGCGACAATGCGTGGTCCTTCTCGAAGACGCCGCGGTACTCGAGATAGGTGGTGGCGCCTATGCACTTGAGGTTGCCGCTGGAGAGCGCCGGCTTGAGTAAGTTGGAGGCGTCAAGGGTGCCACCCGAGGCCGCGCCGGCCCCTATCAACGTATGAATTTCATCGATGAAAAGAATGGCGTTTGGATTCTCAAGCAACTGCTTTAAAACGGCTTTTAGGCGCTGTTCGAAGTCGCCGCGGTACTTGGTCCCGGCTAGCAAGGTACCCATGTCCAGGGCGTACACGGAAGCGCCAGCCAGTATTTCGGGCACACGGCCTTCGACGATGCGCCGTGCCAAGCCTTCGGCGATCGCCGTCTTGCCGACGCCGGCTTCGCCGACCAGCAAGGGGTTGTTCTTGCGCCGCCGGCATAGCGTTTGGATGACGCGTTCGAGTTCCTTATCGCGGCCGATCAATGGGTCAATCTTGCCCGCCAGGGCGAGGTTGTTCAGGTTCTGCGTGAAGTTTTCCAGGGCGCCACTGGCTGCCTGCCCTTCCTGTTCCTGTTCGCTCTGCTCGTTTTCGGCGCGGGCTGACTGCTGCGGCACCTTGGTGATTCCGTGCGATATGAAGTTCACCACATCCAGGCGGTTGATTCCTTGTCGCTGCAGGAAGTAGACGGCGTGCGAATCCTTCTCGCCGAATATGGCAACCAGTACGTTGGCTCCTGTTACCTCCTTCTTGCCGGAAGACTGGACGTGCAGGATGGCTCGCTGTATGACCCGCTGGAAACCCAGCGTCGGCTGCGTGTCGATCTCTTCGGAACCGGCGATGGTCGGCGTGTGTTCGGCGATGAAGGCGGACAATTCCTTGCGCAGATCTTCAATATTGGTTGCGCAGGCACGAAGGACCTCCGCCGCAGACGGGTTATCGAGCAAGGCCAGAAGCAGGTGTTCGACGGTGATGAATTCGTGCCTCTTCTGCCTGGCTTCGACAAAGGCCATGTGCAGGCTGACTTCAAGTTCCTGGGCAATCATGTTCAGTTTTCCTCCATCACGCACGCCAGGGGATGCTGATTCTGACGGGCAAAAGCACTTACTTGATCCACTTTGGTCGCCGCTACATCGCGCGGGTAGACGCCGCAAAGGCCCTTGCCCTCGCGATGCACCTTGAGCATGATCAGCGTCGCCTGCTCGCGGCTGAAACCGAAGAACTTTTGCAGCACCACAATAACGAAATCCATCGGGGTGAAATCGTCGTTTAGCAGCAGCACGTTATAAAGCCGAGGCGGCTTGGTCTTGCTACGTTCAGCCTCCAGGACACCGCTGCTGCGGTCGTCTTGCTCGCGCATTGCCATTAACTGATTCTAATGCCTATTGTCGAATCTGCAACACTTACAAAAGCAGGGGAATAGCGGCCTCATTCTGCGCCTGTTTTCATGTCGCGCGGCGGCAATTATCGGCCGACCCGCCCCGCGATCTGCATAAAAATATTGTTGTGCACCATCGAAATAGCTTGACTCTTTGCCAATTGTTCAGTAAAACTGCGGCCGTGTTTGGCAATTTCAAGATCTCCTCAGTGTCGAAAGCCCCTCAGCTCTTCAAATCCCCGCATTACCGCTTGGCGTTTTCTGCTGTTGCGAGTTCGCTGCGCAAACATGCCCCGGCACGTTATTGTGCCGGCTTATGTCACAACGTTTAAGGAATAAGTTTTATGGCAACTGGTACTGTCAAGTGGTTCAACGACGCCAAAGGTTTTGGCTTTATTACGCCGGATGATGGCAGCGAAGATCTGTTCGCGCACTTCTCCGCAATCAACATGCCCGGATTCAAATCGCTGAAGGAAGGCGAAAAGGTTTCGTTTGAGGTCGTGCAAGGGCCCAAGGGCAAACAGGCTTCAAACATCCAGAAGGCGTAAAGCCGCTTTCCCGGATTGCATGGCCCGCCTGGCGTCACGCCAGGCGGGTTTTTTATTGCTGCGGCTTACATGCGCGCGATCATTGCGTCGCCGAAGGCCGAGCAAGATACTTCCTTGGCGCCATCCATCAGGCGGGCAAAGTCGTAGGTCACGATCTTGGCTTTTACCGCGGCTTCAGTCGCCTTGATGATGAGGTCTGCAGCCTCTATCCAGCCCATATGGCGCAGCATCATCTCGGCCGAGAGAATCAGAGATCCGGGATTGACCTTGTCCTGACCCGCATACTTCGGCGCCGTGCCATGGGTGGCTTCGAACATGGCGACGTCGTCGGACAGGTTGGCGCCGGGGGCAATGCCGATGCCACCGACCTGGGCTGCAAGGGCGTCGGAAATGTAATCACCGTTGAGGTTGAGGGTGGCGATCACGTCGTATTCAGCCGGTCGGGTCAAGATCTGCTGCAGGAAAGCGTCGGCGATCATATCCTTGACGATGATCCCATTGGGTAGCTTGCACCACGGTCCGCCATCGATCTCGACGCCGCCAAACTCCTTCTTGGCCAGAGCGTAGCCCCAGTCCCGGAAGCCGCCCTCGGTGAACTTCATGATGTTGCCCTTGTGTACCAGGGTGACTGACTTGCGCTTGTTGGCGATGGCATACTGTATCGCCTGGCGTACGAGCCGCTCGGTACCTTCCACCGAGACTGGCTTGATGCCGATGCTGGCGGTGTTGGGGAAGCGAATCTTGGTGACGCCCATCTCTTCTTGCAGGAACTTGATCACTTTACGGCACTGATCGGTACCCGACATCCATTCGATGCCGGCGTAAATGTCTTCCGTGTTTTCGCGGAAGATCACCATGTCGGTCTTGGCCGGATCCTTGAGCGGCGACGGTACGCCCTGAAAATAGCGAACCGGACGCAAGCAGACGTAGAGATCGAGCTGCTGGCGCAGCGCCACGTTGAGTGAGCGGATGCCGCCGCCGATGGGTGTGGTCAGTGGGCCCTTGATCGAGATTACGTATTCCTTCACCGCCGCTAGAGTCTCCTCAGGCATCCAGACGTCAGGGCCATAGAGTTTGGTGGACTTTTCGCCGCAATAGACTTCCATCCAATGGATATTCCGCTTGCCGCCATAAGCCTTGGCGACTGCCGCGTCGACGACCTTTTTCATGACCGGCGTGATATCGATCCCTATGCCATCGCCTTCAATAAATGGAATGATGGGGTTGTCGGGAATCGGCTTCCCGGGAACGATTTTCTTGCCGCCTTGCGGGATCTTGATCAAAGAAGTGCTCATGCCTGCTCCATCGGTTGAGGGTGAAGGTTCGCCAGCGCAAAGCAAAGCCGGTGTCGCCGGCTTGGTCTTCGAATTGACGGGGGATCGAGTGCTTTTGACTTGGCGCAATTATCCTCCAAAAAGCCCGCTCCCTCCAGCGCGGGTAGAATCGATCCGCAGGAGGCCTGAGGATGGGCGGCAAGATCATGGAAGTCTCAGTCGGAGGCAGCGTTGCGGCGCAGGGGGTGGCGCGGGCGCTGGTGGATGGATTCGACCAGCACTACAGTTTGATCCGCGCCTCCTCGGCGCAGGCCAAGCAGAGATTCGAAGATGGCGACTGGGTAGGCGTGCAAACGGCGGTGCGCGAGCGCATTCCCTACTACGACAATCGCGTCGTCGAGACCGTGAAGCGCCTGCACGAGCGATTTGGTGCGGAAGTGCTGAACACAAGCCTGTGGCAACAGGCCAAGCTTTTCTATATCGGTCTCTTGGTTGATCACCAACAGCCGGAATTGGCCGAGACTTTCTTCAACTCGGTGTGCTGTCGGATACTGCATCGCACCTATTTCAACAACGACTTCATCTTCTTCCGGCCGGCGGTATCGACAGAGTATATCGATGCGCAACTGAGCACCTATCGCAGCTATTACCCCAACGATGCGGGGTTCCGCAATTCGCTGCGCCAAGTGCTGCTCGATTTCGGCTGGCATACGCCTTACGAAGATGTCGAACGCGACCTGGGCTATATCTACCAGACCATCGAGCGCCATGTCGGCCATTGGCCAAGGCGCGAGTTTGACTTCCAGATCCAGGTCCTCAACTCGCCCTTCTACCGTAACAAGGCTGCCTACATCATCGGCAAGGCGATTAACGACGGTGTCGACTACCCTTTTGCCATCCCTGTGCTGCACGCCGAGTCCGGCCTGCTTTATGTGGACACCATACTGCTCGAGACCTGGCGCATACGCACGCTCTTCTCGCTGTCCCGTGCCTATTTCATGGTCGATATGGAGGTTCCGTCGGCCTATGTGCATTTCCTGCGCAGCATTCTTCCTGGCAAGCCTCGCTCGGAGTTGTACACCATGCTCGGCTTGGGCAAGCAGGGAAAAACCATGTTCTTCCGCGATCTGATGTTCCACCTACACCATTCGCTGGACAATTTCATCGTTGCGCCCGGAATCGCCGGCTTGGTGATGCTCGTGTTCACCCTGCCGTCATATCCTTATGTATTCAAGTTGATCCGGGATAAGTTTGGGGCGTCCAAGGAGGTCGATCACGCCACGGTGAAGAGCAAGTACCAGCTCGTCAAACAGGTCGACCGCGTCGGGCGGATGGCCGATACATTGGAGTTCTCATACGCAGCCCTGCCTAAAGCGCGGTTTTCACCAGACCTGCTTCGGCAGCTGCATGAACTTGTACCCTCGTTGATAGAAGAGGAGGGCGAGAATCTGGTCATCAAGCACCTCTACATCGAGCGCCGAATGGAGCCGCTGAACCTCTACCTCACCAAGGTGCTGGAGGCGAACCGGCCGGATCAGATGGAACAGGCGGTAATCGAGTACGGCAATGCCATACGCGAACTGGCCATAGCCAACATCTTCCCGGGCGATATGCTGTGGAAGAACTTCGGCATGACGCGGCTCGGACGAGTGCTGTTTTACGACTATGACGAGCTCGAATTCATGACCAACTGCCATTTCCGAAGAATTCCCCCGGCGCCGAATCCGGATATGGAAATGTCGGGAGAGCCCTGGTATTCGGTGGCGAGAAACGACGTGTTTCCCGAGGAATTCGCGCTTTTTCTCCTGACTTCGCCGCAAGTCCGCGAGGTTTTTCTCAAACATCATGCGGACCTGCTCGATCCGGGATTCTGGCAAAAGACCCAGGACGCAATACGCCGGGGAGAGATCAAGGATTTCTTCCCCTACCCGAGGTCCCTGCGATTTTGCTGCGTATACGGGCGAGGTTGTGAATACTGCGGCACGGACTGCGACAATTCGGCGTGAAGGGGCGGTGATTCCGCCTCCTTTTCTTGTCACTAACTGTCAACCTTGGGAATCGTCGAGCGTTATTGAGGGCGACACCCGGTTTAGGCCTGCAGTGTCAAGACCAAGTCCAAGACACTTCCCATCAAATACTGCAAAGGAAACGAAATGAGCAAACTGCTGACCCTGTTGATTGCCACCGCCTTCGCCGCAACCACCGCGTTTGCCGCCGACGCCCCGAAGGCTGATGCCAAGGCTGCTCCGGCCGCCGCTCCGGCTGCCGCCCCGGCCGCCGACGCTGCCAAGGCTGATGCCCCGAAGGCCAAGAAGGCCAAGAAGTCCAAGAAGTCCAAGAAGGCTGAAAAGGCCGCCGAGACCAAGTAAATTGGTTTGAGCGAAAAAATGGGCAGGGTAACCTGCCCATTTTCTTGCCACCGTCAACTAAGTTCCGGGTCTTTCGTTATACTCTGGGCGGCATATTTCGCCTATAAACATAACCCATTCATTAATTTAGGAAAATAAAAAATGAGCAAATTGTTGTCAGTTCTTGTCGCCGCCCTGTTCGCCACCGTCTCGGTCTCCAGCATCGCCGCCGACGCGCCGAAAGCAGAAGCAAAGGCCGAAGTGAAGGCTGAGAAGAAGGACGAGAAGAAGGCTGAGAAGAAGGCCGAGAAGAAGGCTGAGAAGAAGGCTGAGAAGAAGGCCGAAGAGAAGAAGTAGTCCTTCGATCGCTCTCGAGAAAAGGCAGGGTTCCCTGCCTTTTTTTATGGTTTATCAGGAGGATACAGGATGAAGCGGCATAGAGGAGTCTTCGCCCTGGCAGGCGCCGGCGGCTTGCTCCTAACGGCATTATCGCTCCACGCCCAAGGTCTGCTGGAACTCTCCGCAGGGATCCATCGCATCCAGGCCGAAGTGGCGAACACCGGGCGATCCCGTGCTCAGGGGCTGATGCAGCGCAGAAGCCTGGCGGCGAATAACGGCATGCTGTTCGTGTTCGATGCGCCGGGGAAGCACTGCATGTGGATGCGCAATACCTTGATCCCGCTGTCCGTGGCCTTCCTCGATGAGCAGGGGCGCATCATCAACGTCGAGGAAATGCTGCCACTGACTGAAGACAACCACTGTGCCGCCAAGCCGGCGAAGTTCGCACTGGAGATGAGCGCGGGCTGGTTCAAGACCCGGGGAATGGCGAGCGGGAACCAGCTGAACGGCATCGACAAAGCGCCGGCGGCACGCTAAACGCGTGGCAGTTCAGCGATCTGATGTTCTCGATCGGGCGCGAACTTATTCAATAAAAGGGGCAACGTCATCGCGCCCCTCGCCGCACGCCACTGAAATGCGTTGCCTATTTCGCGAGAAATAAGTCGCAACAGGAACCATCGGAAAGTTGCGGTATTCCGGGACTGTCTGAGCGTTGATGGAGCCGAAAAAGTCGTATTTCGCTTGTGCTAATCGCGCGCTAATCTCAGCGAGCGCGCAATAAACCCGTATCAATAAAACTCGGCGATCCTTTCTCGGATGTTCTGAGGGATGCACAGCGCGGCCTTCCGTTAGATTGACTCCACGAAATTAATCTTAGGAGCAATCGCCATGCTGAACCGACCGTCACCCCTTCCTGAGGAGCTAGACCGCAGCTATCTTGGCCGCATTATGCGCGCGAATGGGATATCCAAGGAAAAGGAAATCATTGAGGCAATGCTTCACGAAAGCAGCGACGACGATGACCATCGATCAGAGACGGCGCTACCGTCTGTGGTCCTGCTTGCGCGGATGGCCTCCATCGATGTTCCGACGTTCGTTAGGCAACACACGACACTGCCATTGCGCCGTGGGATTACATCTTATCACCCAGAGCTACACCATGGCTGTGAATCAAACCTCAAGATGCTTCACCATTCGGCGATGCGCCT
>Ga0172380_10002237_pt1 | contig 30637 bp, 55 predicted proteins | sample Leawe162metaG_FD_119747 | JGI IMG/M metagenome (GOLD analysis project Ga0172380, IMG submission 119747) | Leachate microbial communities from a municipal landfill in Southern Ontario, Canada - Leachate well 162 metaG | ecosystem: Engineered > Solid waste > Landfill > Unclassified | place... | reverse complement strand
TTCATACCTTTACTTACACTCTTGCTTTTCATTGACAATAATTTCTCGCGTCTTGACGGTATCATCACTATATCTATTTTCTTAACCTGGCTTATTTTTACAATACTCCATATCATCAAACATAAAAAACAGCAAGCACAGATTTCTACTTTACATCCAGGACTCATTTTGCTTTTCTGTACGCTTGGGCTTATATTACTCATTACAGCTGGCAAATGTATAGTTCATGGTGCAAGCAATATAGCAGCTACATTCGGTATTAGTTCGTTCATCATAGGTGCAACTATTGTTGCTGTTGGCACATCAGTACCAGAACTTGCTACAACTATTATTTCAAAATTACGGGGCCACGACGATATAAGCTTAGGCACTATTATCGGCAGTAACATATTCAACGGCTCGTTCATCATACCACTTGCTGCTATTATTAACCCTATCAATCAACCTGTAACTTCAATCATTGTACCACTTGCTTTCAGCACGCTTTGTCTATTTACCTGCTACCCTACACGCTCGGGCACCATAACAAAACAACAAGGCGTAATTTTGCTAGGCATTTACATAATCTATATCGTTCTTGTACTTACTGGAGTATCTAAATGAACACTATCAAAATTATTACACAATCCAGCTCACTACCTGATCTGCCTTACAACAAACAACACATAATTCACTCTATACAAGACTTAAATGCTTCATTACCTGATAAAAACATAGTTCCGCTCCTGTTTCAAGACCACTGGAACCCGTTTAACATTTTAACAACGCTTAATATAGACAATACGCCCTTGTTAGCTACTCGATACACTTGTCCACTCAACCCAAATAATATCTACTACGGCATTACGCCAGTTTTTATTTTCTCTGAAAACATATCTAAATATGCAATAAACTCATTACCTAATTATATCTTTGACACCACAGATCCATCTATATACACTTACACAAAAATATATAGCCCAAAAACTAATAATCTAAGTCCTTTTATAAAAACTTACTTGGGCACTGGTTATTCAACACACCCGACTAAACGTAATGATTATACTGTTGTGCTTGCAAACCTGCAACTAACAAATGAAGACTATATACTTGCAGTTACGCTGAGTAGAAAGGAGTAATATGTCTGATAATATCATGTTTAAATTAAATTCTTTTGATGATTTGAAACAATTACCAGAAGCCAATGTCACAAAATTTATAGACGGCCCAATGCAAGGTCAGATTGCTGGCATAAAAATCAAACTGCTTGAACGTAATTGCTGGTACGGCGAACCAAAAGTTGCATGGGACAAAAAGGATTTTTGCGAAAAAATAGTAGTTTGGCAAAATTTACCAACATTACCAAGCGTCAAAAAGCAATGCTCAGAGTAACACTAAATTACTCATACTATTTCTTCATATCAGGTAATGCAAGACCACTATAAAATCTTCTTATGTCTGAAACTATAAAATCTAAATCAGAATTTCCAGCAATAGACAAATTATAAAAATTTACTCCAGGTTTGTCAGGATTTATAGGAATTTTTCTTGCAGTACTTATTGTTCTTTTAACTGGTTCTGTTTGTAGATTTGGCGGTAATGCAAGATCTTCAGCTACAAAATAAATATCAAATATTTGTCCAGAAGAAAGTTGTTTGATTTGAGCATAAGTCTCTATATCAGAAGCTGAAAAACTACCTGAATGTACATGTTCATCATAAGCATCAGTTCCTGCTCTAACTTGTTGTGACGTTGGTGCTACAGATTTTTCAGGCAATACTACATAATAAACAACACATTGTTCATCTAATTTTATAAGAAAATTTGCGTTTTGCATTGTAACAGAATCTTGCTTAGGATAACCAAATGCCCAATTTGGTTCATCTATATCAGGCACCACTATTGTTTCATTGTCAGTCTCATTATCACTATTATGTATAACAAGAATTTGTTCGCCTATTGGAGTATTTTCACCCTGTTGCAATATGATTTCCGTATCTGTTACGCTTTCAATTATAAAAGCCGTTCCTCCAATAGTTCCTGTTGGATCTGTTAATTCTGGTATAAAACCACTCCCGGTCACTTTCCATTTTTTCGAACCTAATGATACCACAGATAATATTATAGGTTGTACAGTAACTATCCAGTATGTCGATTGATTAAACCAATTGTTATACCTCCACACAATCTCATTTTCTGTTTCTGCTCTGTCAAGGATAACACGAGTTTCATCAAGAACACCAATAAATGACATACCAGTAAGACCGAACTGAAAAGCTTGTCCGGGATTATTTGGGTATATAGAAGAGACGTCCGCTGTAAATGTTCCATTAATTCGGACACCATCTATAAAAACCTTAAATCGTTTATTATTTTGAATTGTATGATCATCATCTACTTGAGTCAAATCACCAACAACATCAATCAAAAACCAATTATCGTTTGTAATAATACCCGTTAAGTCTACTACAAAAGCAAAATTCAAAGCATCGAAAGTAAACACGCATGTAGAGATGTTCGTCATAAAAATACGAAATCCCGTGCCATGAACAGCCCAACAACTTAATGAATCTGCTGTTGTTTTTTTCATCAACATCTTAACAGAAAATTTTGTTTTTCCATCAATAGGTATTCCAACAGGTTCATTGAAGGTTGCTATGCTGGAAGTACTATCGAACCCAAGACCTCTATCGATCTTTCCAGCTTTATCATATGACACACTAACACCATGAGAATGAGGAACGCCATCAATATTACCAGCGCACCTATTCATTAAATTTGGTCCTGAAGCTTCCATATAACCATTAGAAGCAACATGACCTGTAGATGTAAATACCGAAGTAGAATTGTCTTTAGATAAACTTGCACCAGCTTGTAAATAATAAAACCGATTCTGTTGTGCTGAACCTAAAAACCATAATGAACCTGCTGGAGTAGAAATATTATAGTTTGTATCGATATATCTTGAAACTTCTAATCCTGTAATGCTATCAACAACCCCAATTTTTTCGGCTGTGGAAGCAATAGTCTTCCATAAATCAAATTTTGTGCTAGACAAATCTGAAACACTAAACAACTGATCAATACTATTTATAACAACAGGAATAAAATCATTATTTGGAGTCAATTTAATAACTCTTTCAGTCTCAGGTAACAATGGTATAGAACTCATAAAGACCTCCTTTTTACTTAAAAATTATAAAAACTTTACAACTATTAAATTGGCAACATTAAAAACATTCCTCGATATCTAAAATCATGATTACCGACCTGACAATCGACACTTCTTCTGATTTAGACAAATTTATTGCTCTCTACAACAGAGTTGGCATCAAACCCGAATTAGAAAAACACGAGCATGGTACTAACCTTATGCTTTCTGTTCCTAATATAGTTTCCAAACGCTCGAAAATACAAGGCCATGCAGGGTTCTACACCATTCTATACTTTGACATAAATGGCAAATTCAAATATCAAGAAATCAAAGAACCAGCTACCAACAAAGTCGCTCTTTATGATGCTTTTGTTGCGGGACGCAGTTCTATACATATGTCATATCCTGATTCAGTTGCATTCGATAAATGGTGTCATCATGCATAGCAATACTATGCAAGTCACACCCTTGGCAACTCTTTCAATTAGCATCGATTTAAGCTGCTATGTTAAACTATGACCTGCTCCCAGACCATATCATTGCACGTATGGTAGTCATTATCGGCCAACCAGGCAAACACATCAAACAATTGGTGCGCCACCATACAGGGCACACTATAACCATAGCTCCTAAGTACTATAAACGGATTTTCAACAAAGCCCGTAGCCACCTTAAAGCGCACCACTACATAGTCATTGACACCTGGCCCAAATTACTAACAGAACGTGTTTAAACACTATGCAAATCACGCCCCTAATTTTAAAACAACAAGGGTTTATCCCGACTACCTTAAAAAACATATACTCAAAAAGAGTACACGAACTCATTTTTCTCGAATTCGATATGAATGATTGCTTTATAACTATTGTCAGAATGCTCGAAATACCGAAAGCAAGACGGGACAACATCTGTGACAGGCACAAAATAGTGTTCCCTCAAAAAATAGACACAATTTCAAAACTCAATCAAGTTGTAGCTGTTTTTACTGGTAATTGGTAACTTATGCAAACACAGTTGCTCAAAGTAATTGCTAATCGGTTTGCTATTATTATGTGGTAGACTTTCATGTCCAGTCTGGTGGCTCATTACATTTGAAGACGAAGAAATCAAAAAATTAGCCATTGATCTCTATACAAGACATAAGCTAGAAATAGATATTGGTGTTGCAACATTACTTGCAAAACGTTTTGTACGAGAAGGAGAATAATTATATGCGTAAAATCTATTTACTCATTACAATTGCATTGCTTATAGCCTGCACAGACCCTAAAGGCACCATACAAATACTTACTAAACAGGGTTACAAAAATATAACCATTACAGGCTACAGGCCTTTCTCATGCTGGAAAAATGACCTAGCTACAGGGTTCACAGCCACAGACTCCAATGGCTTTTATGTCACTGGCTGCAATTGCTACAATGTCCTAACTGGCTCACGTATCAAAATAGACAAACACAAATAAGGCCTAATTAACACTAAAAATTACAATTACAAAAAATTAATTATTTACTGTGTTTATCATAACACACCCCTAAAAAGGAGTTGTTATGCATAAACATGCGGCCCATTGTACTATTTGCAACATACTTGGCAACACAAACATAAACGTGCGACATACACGTGCCCAAACTAAACAAGGAGGCAATGACGACATGCTCGCACAACTAAAAACACTACTACCCAACAACACCACTGTCACACCATCAATCAACGATTCTTACAAAATCGACTTTGACAGCCTTATTACCATTGACAAACACCTCAAAACACTACAACAAAAACTACCAGACTACACAGTACGCCACGTACCTAGCACGCTCTATGTCGTTGTAGAACCCAAAATAAAACAAGAAACAATTAACCTGCCATTCGAACTCACAACTGCACATGGCCACCTTGATACTGAAACCCTACGCAAAATACAAAAACACTTGTATGACACGTCAACAAACAAAGCAGACTTGCACAAAAATGTGCTCCACTACTTCAAACACATACCTAACCTACGCGAATCCTTTGAACACTTTATCATAACTAAACAACCCGCAAACAAACACACACCCGAAAGACTAGTTGATCATTTTATTTGGGACATATCAAAACTAGAAACAAACAAAAAAAAGAAAAAGTTTGAATAGTAATGCTCCTCGATATATAAAGTAAAAACATAACCCTAACAACTCTATCAACCCAATCATCTTGAACCGCAAAGACAAGTAAGCTATCCCTATCAATTTTCTTAAGGTCTCTGCTTAATAGAATCACCCTATCAACTCTTTCAACCCAATCAAACTGAGCCAACTTGAACCCTCTGCTTAGGCGACTCGCTACGGGGGCCCTGGTACCCCCTCGAGTATACCTCCCTATACCTGCACCAGAAGGTATCTAGAAGGCCCTCTAGCATGCCTGTCTAGAGGGGGTATATAGACCATAGGTAGGGTTATTCAAATGTGCCTGCCGGGGTTATAGTATTTATAACTGTGATTTCCTGGTTCTTGTTTTTGGTGGGAGCATCGAAAGAAACCGTGGTGATGTTGATTCCTTTTTTTGCCAGGGCATTGAGGATTTTGGCAATTCTTTTGGTGAAGGTGGCTTGAGTTTCTTCATCGGTTTTGATTAGGTTGACTTGCATTTGCTCTCCTTTGTTTGTTGTTGAATTGTGCATAAACTCTCCTTTTGTTGTACAAGAGTTATATCGCTTGTTTTACTTGTACCTGCCAATTAGCTGGTCGTAGATTTGTACTGCTTCATAGAGCCCAATGTTTGTGGCAGTGCGCAAGCTTTTGACAAATTCGAGTTTCGTTGGAGCTGGGGTTGACATTAACCAGTCATCGGCATATTTTCTGGCTTCGTCGAAAGTGTATGTTATCTTGAGTTTTTTCAAGATGTCATCGTCCGGGTATCTTGTCAAAAGAGTGTGATGTTGTTCCGAAGTTAAAATGACGTACATAAACTCTCCTTTTTGTTGATAGTAAGTATATCGCAAGTAAGGAGAGACACTGCCCGCAAACCGACTAGCATAAAACAAGTTAGGGCCCATGTAATATATAGGCCCTTGGCTTGCGGTGTGCTAAACCAGGTCGCTGTTAGGTGTCGCTGGTTTCGTCATAATGAATGGTGAAGGAGATTGTCAGTTTTTTGTCGTCGAATTTGAAGTTGGTGTAGTAGGAGTCCACAAAGCAGTCATCCCTGCCATGGTAGGTGAAATCGAAGTACCGCAAGTCATCCCAGTATTCCCGGACTGACATGTCTTTGGCAGCGATCTTGACGCCCTCGGACGTCTCATATTCCCGGTGTTCCTCGGTGGGATTGTCGTAGGCATGCTTGATTTTGTCGTAGAGTGCCTGGTCACAGCCAAAGGTGATTGTCAAGCCCTCATTTTTGAGATCGCGGAGTTCCGGCAGTTTGTTGGGCAAGCGGTTTTTCCAGTTTTTGGTTTCGAAAGCTTTAAGGGTGAGGTCGGTGATTACCAATGACTTGAGTTTCTTGGACTTGACCGTGACCGTTTTCTTGCTGATTTCCATACCCTCTCTCCTTTGTTAAGTGGTTTTTCCTTTGATAGTAATTATATCGCAAGAAAACAATCTGATTGCCAAAAACAAAACGGGGCCCGTAGGCCCCAGGGTGAAGGGAAAGCGCATTAGGCAGTTGCCAGGGCGGTGGTGTCGGCGGCCGGTGCTTTGGCAGTTTTGGTCGTCTTCTTGCTGCTTTGCTTGAAGTATTTCGCCAGGATCTTGTCGAGGTCAACCGTGTCCTCCACACCGGCGATGATTCCGCGGACGCTGCCGAGGTGGCATTTCTCGATCTGTTCACCGGTGTACGCCTTGACCCGGTCCCCGAGTTCCTTGAGAACGCTGGTGACTTCCAGGGCTCTGCCTTTGAGAATCGCTTTCTTTTCGCCCCGGACGAAGGTGATGCAGGTTTTCTTCGCGATCATTTCGACACCGGCCGGCAGCGTGACTGCGTTCACTGCAATTGCGTTGGTGTTGGCGGTTGCGGCTTTCTTGCTCATAGAAACTCCTTTGAAAAGGTTGATTGATTTGTTGTTGATAGTGATTATATCGATTGTTTTACGCCTGACTGCCAGCCTGTGTTTCGCTCTCTGCTGGCCTATTGTCAATTGCCATGTCAGCCAAGAAAGAGATAAGTTGTTTTTCAGCTTGTTCTCTCTTTCTGAACCTGTCAAAGATTGCTTGTTGCTTGGGACTTGCTTTTTTATATTTGCGTTCCATGTGAATCCTCCTCCTTCATATCGCCAGAAGAGAAAAAGGCTGCCTAATTGGCAGCCTGAGTACGCTGGTCAAGCCGTATTGCGCTGGGGAATTCGATTTTCGGCGTGGTGCCCCGGGCAGCCATGATTGCGGCTTTTTCAACCTGGAACTGCGCCATTGCCAACCGGATGCTCTCTTCGATTTCACGGTTGCGCATACGTTTCGGATATAGGGTCCTGGTTACTTCAGCCATTTTCTCTCCTTTGTTGAGTACAATTACTATATCGCGGGTTTTTAGTGGGCTTGCCAAATCAGCGCGGGCCCGACGAGCAAACACAAAGCTCCCACCTATAGGTAACCTATGGGCATGAGCTTGAATGTGCTTAGGGATTGTACCAGAACACTAGGATAAAGGTATAACCGGTTTGAGTTTTGGCGAAGTTTTCGATGCCATAGAAGTCGATCGAAGATCTGCCAAGGTCATTGTCCTCGAGGAAATCGAGCACATTTTCTTCGCTGAGATCATTGGCAGTCGTGAGTTTGACCGGGACTCTTGACTTGTCGTTCTCATCCCGGATATCGATAATTTCTTTGGCTTTCAAATTTCTGGCAACTTGGTACAAGCTCGGCAGACTGGTAGCAATGATACCAGAAAGCGTTCATTAACTCTCTCCTTTGTTGTGCAATAACTATATCGTTGTCAGGTCCAGTGGCTGCCATAGTTCGATTTGTTCGATAGCCAGTTGCAAGTCAGCCAAGTTTTTGATTTGACCCTCCCACTGGAGTATTGGGCTTATAGGGTTCAACTTGAACCCATGGATCGAATGGATTCTGCCACTCGGATAAATGACAAAGTCAATCTCCTCATCGTTGATTCTGTCATATATGGTGGCAAAAATTGAGGGTATGGTAGAGTCGCTGTCTTGGTGGTCAAGAAATACAGCTGTAAACCGTTTGGGCAATATGGCAGCCAGGGTTTCTTTTGTGAGAATGTGCATGTGCGAATTTAAGACATTCATGGTGTCATTTTCTCCTTGTTAAGCGTAATAACGTAAGGGGGCGGTTTGACCGCCAACCCTTAGCCCTCAATTGCTCCAACGCCCATGAGCACCAGAATGCCAACCAAGTAGATCCCCATAACCATAACTCTCTCCTTTGTTGTGGTGTAGAGTTGATATCGTGCGTTTTGTGTTTGGCAACCAACACAGTTTCGGGCGATATAGTTAATACTGCTAAACGGCGAGGGCTTGTGCAGGGAGATCGGGGTAGTGTATTTGCTAAACTTGCTTGCTTACGCGTTATACGCTCTTGTACTTGCATACGCCTGCGCTTGTATACGCACTATAGCGCTTATAAAAACAAAAAAGGTAGGAGCCAAAGGCGCCCTGCCTGGGCACTCATTGGCTACCTACCAGTTAAAGGAGAGAGAGATTTTGAGGTGAATTTCGCTTGTTATGCGGCTGCAATTTTTTCTCTGGCAGTCATGACTTTTGCAGCCAAGTCCGTGAACCGAGTTTCTTCCTCAGCAAGTTTCTTTTTATATTCAGCTTCGATCGCTGCCATGCGATCAGCATGATCTTGATGAACATCACCCGCATGCTCAATCAAGTCATAGGCAGAGTAGATATCGTCAGCGTAAGCGCTGTAGCCCATGCCAGGGCCTGAGCGGCTCAACTTGCTGTGTGGCACGTTGACAAGTACGATTCTTGCCTTAGAGTACTTTTTGCGATCATTGGCAATGCGCGTCTTGACTTCTTCTTTGTCAGATGAATAGATGCCCGTGAAATGCAGGCCTTGAGCGTGTGCTTGTTGTTCGTTCATAGTTTTGCTCTCCTTTTGTTTGATAAGAGCTATATCGAGCGTTTCCGGCATGCATGCCATTGATCAATTGCTTTTTGTACGCTGTTTGGCATGCTGTCTGCCAGTTCTTCGTCATTCATTACCATGTCAAGAGCATCTTCGGCAGCTTTGAGTCTTGCTTTATCAACTGCAAGACATTTTCGTGTCTCATCGCTTGATGGCTGGAATGTATTCCCTTCATCACCAACTTCAATAAGGCCTTCATGGATCAAGCCGGAAAGCTGTGTGGCAATTTCATACATTTCACATTCCATACCCTGTGACTTCAGGTAGGAATAAATCTCTTTGGCAGTCACTGGCGCCACAGCATAGATATACTCTTTGATAACGGACCTTCGAATTGCAAGACCCTTGTTTGCTTGTATTTCTTCAGCAGTCTTTCGAATTTTCTTATCCATCGTTTCTCTCCTTGTTGGTGATAGAAGCTATATCGAGCGTTGAGCGGGCTTTGCCAAATCGCGTTTGAGCAAAAGCATACTTTGGTGTATATAAGGCCCTGCATCACTTGTAACGGCGCAATTGATGGCGACTTGCAGCGGGACACGGCACATTCTTGCATAGTCTCTTGCCCAGTTCATTGCCATGGCTTGAGTTTTTCTTCGCCTATTTGTGCAATCCATTCAAGATCAAGTTGAGCGCTCATTGTCTGCCCTCTTTCTTGAGGATTGCATGCAAGACATACAAGTCGATTATTTCTCTGTTGAGTTGACGTACTTGTTCAGTCACGCCAGCTTTTTGTACTACGTGGAGCAGTTTGAGTTTTGATTCGATTTGAAGTTCAAAGTTCATACTTTATCTCCTTGTACTGACTATATCGAGAGCAAAAGCACAAGCCGCCATAAAACAAAAAGAGCCCTGGAGTTAACCAGAGCTCTTCCTGCCCGTGGAATTGGCAGCTTACTTGTAATAGGCGGCCAGGATTTTGGTCAGGTCGATGGCATCGGCCACGCCACGGACGACGCCCTTGATCGCGCCGAGGTGGCATTTTTCGATGATTTCCTCGGTGTACGTTTCGATGCGCTTGAGCGTCTTGGGCGTGTTGGTGACTTCCAGGGCCCGGCCCTTGAGCACCGCTTTCTTTTCACCGCGGATGAACGTGATCGCGGATTTGCCGGGTTTCATTTCCACGCCCTTGGGCAGCGTAACGGCATTCAGGTCAATGGCGGCAACTGCTTTACTCATAGTAACTCCTTGAAAAGGTTGTGTTCCTCCTGATAGAGGTTATGTCGCATGTTTTTGCAGGACCTGCCAATGTACTTACTTGTAGTATTGCTGCTACGCGCGTATAGCGCGCACGCAAGCGCTTGAGCACAAACAAAAAAGGTAGGGAGTTACAAGGGTGTTGAGCACCCATTGGCTACCTACCATGTGTATTAAGTTAGAAAGAAGAATTCGTCCAGCGAACTTGCAGTGTTGAGAGCGATTGCCAGATTGAGAAAGTCTTCTTGGCCAATTACTGTGTCACGGTCAGGCCGTCCACCCAGGAACGGGATACTTACTGGTATCTGGTATTTTGTTTTTTGTGTGCGTTCCATAACTCTCTCTCCTTGTTAGTTGTTAAAAACTATATCGAGAGATTTTGAGTAACTACCAACATAGCTACGACTGTGCGTAGCACAACAAGTCGTTATTATATATTGTACCATTAAGTGTAGTGCAATAAAACAGCGCTGGGCCCCGTAGGGCCCTTGGCTGTAAGGAGAGAAAGTTATTTGATATAAGGTTTGGATTTGCCACAGAGTGCCCGGAGTTGTGCCACATTGGCAGCATTGCCGGCAATTTTGTAGAGCCGTTCATCGAAACCTTCCTTCAGTTCGTACTTCATGACCGTCTGGAAGAACTTGCTGAAGTTGGCACCGAGCAATTTTGTCAGCTCTGCTTTCAAGACAGCATCCTCGAAAACTTCGGGTTTGAGGGTGACAATCGGTTTTGTCTTGACTTCGACAGCGAACTGGTCGCCGAGCAAGACCTTGAGTGTGTCGATTGCGTCGGTTGAAACTGAGAACTTGTCCTGGGAGATGAAGGTGGCTTTCGTCTTGCCGTCGTCGCTCAGTACTGAATAGGACCCGGAAAAATCGCCTGCAAGGCCGTCGGTATCCTGGCGGTTCAAGCAGAGTTCCAGCAGGGGTCCTTCCTCGGACCGGAAGGTACCTTCGGCGGCTTTCATTTCGCGTTTGGCTTTCAGCATTTTCTCCAGTTTTGCTGACTGAGCCGCATCCAGCTTGATGACAGGTTTTTTGTCCTTGGATTTGACGGCATCCGGGGAAATTGTGGATGTGCCGACCATTTGTTCGAATGACAGATCGGTATTTGCCGTTGCAACGGCAACTGGATCTGCTTTTCTTTTGGCCATAGAAACTCCTTTGGTTAAAGTACGTTCACTATGTCGCTCAATTTTGGCTGGGCTGCCTTGAAATGTTTTCTGTGTTCGTGACAGTAACCCATGATATCTCTCCTTGTTAGAAGCTATATCGTGAGTTTATACTGTTTTGCCATTAATGCGGGCAGTCACATTGGGGCCCAAGTAAAGAGGAGCATCTTGGGCAAAGGACAATGTCTTTGAAATACTCAATGACAAGCAAGTCGTCGTCAAGTGGCAGGAAATTGTCGAGGATAATCTCTTGCACTCGGTCAACAGTTTCTTCATTGAGACCCAGCTGGTTTATAACGGCTTCAGCTGTTTCCAGTAAAGTATCAGCTACATTGCTCATAAACATCTCCCTACCAGCATGCCGCCGATAAAAGCAACTGTGCTGCACATAACAAGTATGAGCAGCAAGTATTTTGCTTTTGGGTGTTTCATTTGCCCGACCTGCAATTGGCATTACTTCGTGTTTTTTCTTCTTCTTTGAAGTTGATGCTCAAGCCATCGTTAGGCATGGTCAAGTTCGCTTCCGTGCCGCAAGAGCAAACATAACGCATTGAACTCACACGGCCATTACCACCGCCGCCTGTACTCTCCATGTTTTTATGGCATTTGGGACATTTGATCTTGATGAAGAGTTTCATGACGTCGAAGATACTATTACAAGTCGAGTGCCAGTCGATGTCGTGTTTGGTCATGTACTGGATTGCTTCGACTCGATAATTATCTCGGGTAGCATGTTCGAAGAAGTCACGTTCAATGAGTGCTGTCTGATCAACTTCGAGTTCGCCTAACTGCAGGCGTACACCGGGGCATTTTTTCTGAAAATCTTTGAGTTTCATAATGGTTTCTCTCCTTTGTTACTAGCTATATCGTGCGCTGTTGAGTTACAGCCAAACAAAGCTCCCCGCATTTTACGTTTGGCATGTCTACCGGAGTTTCCGAAGTATTTGAGTACTTGGGAAACTCCGCATGCCGCCCCAACCAGCAGAATGGCTGTTGTGCAAGGGAGCTTTGTTAAGCTGCCTTGTTATTTATCACTCAGCAACATGTAAGCTGCCATTACTTTATCAAACATTGCACGATTCTTATCATTGGCGTTACTGGCATCATGAGAAAAATTGTCTTGCCGGTATTTGAGCACCAGTCTAGCCATTGCTTTACGGATTTCAGTAACGGTGGCAGTTTCAGACACGCCCAAAATAATGTGAGGAGATTCTCCATGCTGGAGGATCTGAAGCGCTTGTTCTCGGCTCATTTTTATGAAATTGAATGCTTGCGCCCATTGCTCTGGGTTGCCAGCTTCACCGTTGTATGTACCGTAGGGTGAAGAGTCTTTCCAGATATTGCGCTTTGGTTTGCCGGTTCTGGTTCGTGGCATGGTTATCTCTCCTTGTTAGTAGCTATATCGTGGGTTACTGTTTGAGTTGCCGGTATTTCCAATTGGAGTAGTTGAACTCCAACTTGAGCGTTTCCGGGAGCAACCTGAACGTTTGTGTTGTCAACATGGGTACATTTGCACTGTCTTCAAGCCGTTGAGCAACCAGTAGCAAGTCGTGTACCCTTGAAAGTTGCTCAGGGGTGTACTCTTCCGGAGCATCCATGTCCGTACAACCAAGTTGATCGCCATCTTTTTTGGGTGTAATTTTGTTTGCCATACTCTCTCCTTTGTTAGTAACTATATCGTGAGCTACAGAGAGAGTTACCGAGTGTAAGCAGGCAAGTTTGCAGTCCACTCTTGAGAGTCAGTCAACTTAGACAAGACCGCGAAAAATATGTCATCATAGACTTCCAGGATTTTCTTGCCCAGTTTTGTACGCAGTTTGCCAGCGTATTTGAACTTGCCCTCGTCCGTGAATACATACACGGTTTCTTTTTCTGTCTTGACGACAAACCAGGAAATGCTGTGGTGTTGTTTTTTGAAGAACGATAACGTACCAGTAGTGGTGCCGTCCGAAATACTTAATGCGCCCTCGACTTGCTGTGGATTGGCTTCAAGATTATCTGCTATAGCTCGTGAGGAAAGTTCTTTATCTACGGCGCTCAAGGCAACTGTTTTGGGAGCCATTACCCTTACCATAGAACCTCCTTATTACATGCATCAATATCGCAGAAACTCAGTAAAACTGCCACATAGCTACGACCCAGTGTAGCACATACAAATAGAGCCACAGGTAGACCCATGGCCCTCAATTACTTGTTGTGTTAGTCCGGCTTACGCTGCATGAGCGATGGCGAGTCTGGGTGCCGCAATTGCCGGTGCAGTTTTGATAGCATCTTCGAGTCGTGAGCGCCCGTATTTGCGACCCTTAAGGCCCATGGAATCAAGATGTTTGCATGAGCCATGACGGATATTGCCCCGGCAACTGCACGTCCAGTAGCCGCCGGCTGAATCGAAGGAAACCCGGTAAAGCGAATTGCTTGACTGGGACCGCACGTTGAAGCGGCATTTGTATCGGCTGTCATCCGGGAATGTTTCAACTGCGGCTGCCGGCACCAGGTAATTGGTTGTTGCTATTGCGTTGTTCATAACTCTCTCCTTGTTATTGGTGTAATAGCTATATCGTGAGTTATGTAACAACTGCCTTACAGGCCAAAGGTTTCAAGCGCCTTTATTACCGTTGCACAGTCATTGGCGTTGTAGTCAAGTGAGCCTTCAATGTCGGCAGCCAGAATCCGGATGCAATCATCGATCAATTCGATTTCTTCAGGAGTGCTTGCATAGGCGCTCTTGTTTTCTGAGTAGCCGTGGTAGAATTCCTGCAAGCAATGTTCGTTGGGATCGAGTTCCTGCCAGTCGCTCTGTTCGGCTTGCTTCGAAAAGTGGTCAATCACGTGGAGTTCGAGTTCGGTACGTTCGTGTGCGTGCATTGTTTTCTCTCCTTTGTTGATAAGAATTATATCGCGAGTAGCAATTGGGTTGCCAAACAAAACAACAGCCATTGAGCTAAAACAAGTTGAGGCCCAGCCAACATTGCTTTTTGGTTGACTGGAGCCCCGATTCGTAGTAATTCGACCGACGCCGGTTTGTTCAACGGTGGTTTAGAAAACTCTTGCCTTAAAGGAATCCGGTTGGATACCCTTGCGGCACCAGCCGCAGTACGATGGTTCGCGTCGGTTTGGCGTCGATTCGGCTGCAGGGGACCAGAGCCACCGCGGCGGTTGCCAGCGTCCTGGCAATCATTCGGATAGTCTCGGCCGCGTTCTGGCGATCATCGATAATAAAAAAACCATTCAACATTTCGCGGTCCCTCTCGCCGATTGTTCAGAAATGGCCCCTCGGGTTTTTTTGCCGGTACCCCGGGGCGTTGTTTTGTACCTTATTAATATCGAGTGTTTAGTTTTTGACTGCCTTAATTTTTTTTAAAAAAACGTTTGACCATTATACGCTCTTGCTGCGCGTCCATATCTCTCCTTAAAAGAAAAACGCCATTACTTCTTGCGGCGTTGTAGTTGCTGTCATGATTTTTTCGATATCAATAACGTCCTGCGGTTTATATCGTATGTTTTTCTTATCGAGCCAAGCTCTTATTGCATCCATACGAGATTTTTTCATGGCACCAGAGAATTCTGTCCGATTATATGTGGCAGCAATTTGAGCTTCAAGATTGTTAAGAAAGCCTTTTTTCTCTGCTTGGCGGTAGTGTCTGCACAACTTGCGGAACCCAAAGCCCTTGCATGAACAACTGTCGTGAGTTACTTTGTATGTGTGCCCTGAGCCAGAGACGCACTCGACGTACCCTTGCTTGAGGGTAAATATGTCGGGTCCTTGTGGTTTATAGCCCATAACATCTCTCCTTGTTAAAAACTATATCGAGAGTTTTTTGGGGGTTACCAATTACCTTCATTCATTAAAGCAACAAGACGCTTTACTTTTGTAACCGGCAACCCAACTTGTTTTGCCCATTTTGCAGCTGGCACTTTGAAAACAATATTGCTTTCATTTGCTTTTTTAGTTGCCATGAACAACTTGAAAAGCTTGTATTCTTTTTCTTTTGCAGTCATATTACCAGTCCTTATCCGGCATTTCATCTTCCTGCCAACTGTATCCGGTTGCTTCTTTACGTGCGAGCATAGCAGAGAGCCGGTCTAGCATATCAGGCTGACGGTGCCTTTTATGTTTCCTTGGCGCTCGTTGCGCCTTGCTCGTCAGGCCCGTAGTAATGCTTGAAGCGAGCATTGCATCAAAGGATGCAATATGATATTGATTGGCACATGCAGCGGCAATTTCATCAATTGCGAAACATTCGAAGTCGGACATACAGGTGATTTGAGCAGCCTTGTCCCATATCAACTCCCTTGACACGTCCTTGTAACCTGTCAAAAGGATACGCATTATGCCAATTGCTTTAGAAAGCAGAATTGCTTTTTTGTTTGTGTTTGCGTCCATGAGTTCTCTCCTTGTTAGGAGCTATATCGTGAGTTACAATTTTGTTGCCAAACAAAAAGGGCGCCCAGCCTAACTGGTACGCCCCCAAGGAGAGAACGAGAGGAATCTTGTTTACGGCTCCGGAAAGAAACCGGCACCGGCCAGAATGGAGCTTGCCTTGCGCACAATGCTCTTCTTGTTTTTCGGGTTTGTACTTGCTAAACCCGCAAGTTCTGCAGGTACACTTTCGCCCGGAAGATTCTGGATAAGGGCCAGTGTAATCTCGATGATTTCGTTCCCGGTGAGTCCGTCCAGTGAAATTTTACCACCGGATTGCGTCGTCTTGAGTTCGGCTATCTTGTCAGCGTGAATTCTGGCCATCTCAGCCCGCACAACTTTCTTGTTGGCCTTCTTGGTTCCGGTTTCTTTCTTTTCACTGTTCCGGCGCATGGATTTCTCGGTGGCGTGGTCCAGCAATGGAATTGCGTTCGGGTCAATTTCCTTGCCAGCGTTGAGTGACACAACCTCGTAGCGGCATACCCGCATTTTCTGGTTGTTGTAGTCTTCAGGCACCGCAACCACGTCTCGGGGATTTACCTTGACCTCGATCTTGACGTTATGGTTATACTGACTCCAGACGTAGTCGAAAGCAGCAACATGCAAGCCGTTGCTGCAAGTTTCTCTGCGGCTCGGGTTGACTCTGGCACGGTCCATGGTAACCACTGCACCGATATTATTGCAGAAGTTACCAGTATAAGCGTCTACCAGATCGCCTTTATCGTTGCGGTTCACGCCCTTGTACGCAAGGAAGCAACCGTCGTGTGTGATGACCATCCTGTTGGCTTCCAGGAAAAGAAACAAGTGCGCCTTGCTCTCTTCGCTGGGATTTGATTGAATGTTGCGCCAGAAGTTGAGCAGCGGTAAATACGGCAGCTCTTTTCTTGCGAACTCGACGATACGATCGATGATCACATCATGTACTTCGGTACCGTCAATCATGACGGTACCAGCATCGCGGTCAACGCTGAATTCGCCCTGGCCGTAGTTTTCGATTTTCTTGGCGACATCCAGCTGAGCAAGTATTTCATCGTCACTTGCGCCGGATGTGAGAAGCGGCAAGATTTTGTCATGCTTCTCGGAACCGATTTCCAGGGTGATGGGCCGCATCGACCCGATCGATACCACCAGGTATCTACCTGTGGACAACCATTGTGCCATATAAACTCTCCTTGTTAATGTTCCTTAGCTATATCGCTTCTTTTTTCTCGAGTGCCAACATTTGCCTGAACTTCACTTTGCACTGGAAGATCCTATCATCCTTTGCATCTGCAATACGGTGATCATCTTGTATTTACCGTTTATAAAACCTCGATATTTTTGATATGCTTCATTCCAGTGCATTGGACCTTTAGATGTGGCATAAGCTCTCTTCATATTTTTAGGTGGACCTTTATCGGGCATTTGTTCCTCCAGTGTAAAAAAAAGGCCCTCCTTGCGACTCGCTGGTTGAGGGCTACCCCTGGATGTCCAATGGGCTTCGTAGGTATCCATTAGATGAGTCTACCGGAGCTCATACTTTGCGTGTTTTTACCTTGCGGTAATCATTCCGGTCTAGTATGCTCCGGTATAGCTTTATATCACACGCTCACGTGCAAATTGCCATTTATTCTTCAGGGTCCATGAGTCTTGAATAGACCATACATTCGAATTCAACCCTTGCATCGACTTCTTTGAGGATTTCCTGTACTGTGCTCTGATCTGTGTAGCCAAAGATTCTGACTTTTTTTCGCCATACTCCGTTGGCATCTTCTTCAAAGGTGACCATAACCTTATGACCCAGAACATCCACTACGTAATTATGATTGGCAGTCAGTCCTGCAAATGACAGTTCTGAAAGCGTCGAATTTGCTTCAAAAGGATACTGCCTTGCATAGGACGTAACAGTTGCTATTGATTTATCCATGTTATCCCTCCTGTACTAACTATATCGCGCTTTAAAAGCACTACTGCCCGCAGCCCGTTTAGCATAAATACAAGTGGGGTAATGGTTTCCTATTACCCCTACTTTCAATATGTGCTCGTGCCTATTCGCGCTGATTGATAATTATACCAGTTTACCTGCCTGTATTAAGGCATTTTCACGTTCCGTTATGTATTCTTGTATTGTGCTTGAGTTGCAATCAAGCTCATACCGGCTCAAGTAATTGAGCATAGGGAACGACTTGTACATGGCATCAATCTGTGTTTTCAAGTTGCTCAACTGGCTTGTTGCCGCATATTTTTTCACCAGCTCATCAGGCACCGTTATTTCAAGCTTTATTGACAAACTCTTTATAAGAGTCATCAAGTCACAAAAGGTTTTGCTTGCATATTTGTATCTCTGCAACCAGGTTTTGTCGCCCACAATTGTCATTATACTGCTTGCATCGATCAATTGTGTAATTATCGCTGGTGTAAGTAACTTGCGTTTCTCATCAAGACTCTCAACCAGACCAACCAGCCTTGAACCCCGGTTTTTATTTGCATATATTACATTGAATGCAGGTACCAGTTTCGCTTTCATTGCAATACGGAGCATCCGATACTCATCATCCTGGTATGAAATGTTCGGTATCTGGAGTATATCATCCACAAGCACCAGAGCATAGTTAGCCGACGTAAAAGGCGAACCGCTCTCGCTTGTTATTTGATTTCCATCAACCTTGATATATTGATAAGTGCCCGGTTTGCTGGATGCACCCCGTCTTGCATAGTGGATATCCTGGTCAAAATATTGTATCCAGACTTTGAGCGTATCAGGTTGACGGACACTGGGTATTTTCACCGTACCAGCATTAGTTTTGGTCACTTTCATCTTTTCAACTTGGCTATATAAGGAATATGTTATGCCCAGTTTTGCAAGCGTTTTAATATCCTTGAGATACCGGCGGTAACCCTTGTTGATTGTCCTGCGGTCTTCTTTATTGAGTTCCCAATACCGCAAGTACTTGGGTTCCGTAGGCCGTATGGCTATATAATCGTTCCCGCCAGCAAAGATCGTGGCATCCTTTAAAGGTATATAGGACGGTGTTGCATCGAACAAGAAGACTCTGTCTTTGATAAGTGAAGTACTGATTTCAGTTGTCTTTGTTCTGGTCACTTTCCCGTGGTCATTTGACACATCAAAAAACTGGAGCGTCTGGAAATGACTGTCAAGCCGCAGATTCAATGACCGGTTGTCAAAGTTCTTCACCTCTTTCCAGTACGGGTCACTACCTGATAAATGTGCATCAAGGTACTTGTAAAGCGTCCCTTGTTTTGTGCTCTGATAAAACAAAGCAGCCTGCAACCAGGTAGTGCATTTCTTGAACTCAGTTTGATAGACAGACTTGACTTCATTTATAAAAGCCACAAAAGCAAGATTGATTGCGCTCTTTGTTTTCTCGTCGTACTGGACATGTTCCCGGTTAGCACTTATTGTAAGCACACCAACCGGAAACTTGAATATGACTTGGTGGTCATAAATGGTGTGTCCTGCCCAGTTGATTTGTGAACTTGAAATCGGGTAGAAGATACCGTCAAGCAACAACCCATATCCCTGACCCAGGAAATCCTGCTTGACTATCATGAATTGGTCGTTGTCAAGCACCGTTTCGATTTTGAGGCGTTCAAGTTTGAGCCCGAAGTTTTTGTATACCGGGCGCATCGGCCAGAAGATAGTTGCTTTGTAGCATTCCTGCTCAAAGTTAGTACGGTCGCCTGATTTGATCGGGACCAGTATCGTTGTACCGTTAGCTTCTTGCGTTTCAGCCGTATCAATGCAGTATATTTTGCCCTTGCGGCCCTGTTCGATTGCAGCCACATAAGTATACTTGATACCAGCAACGATTGTTTCGATCGTAAAATTGTCTGTGTAACTGAAAGGCGTTTTGGCGCCCAAGCCAAAGCCACCAGTGAAAGTGTCGCTCTCTCTCTTGGTTGAACTCCCGTAGTTGACAAACACATCAGCCATGCGTTCAGGAGATATACCAGTACCGAAATCCTTAAAGTATATCACCATGTCGCTCATGCTCAAGTGGCTGTTGGCAATACCAATTTCGATCGGTACGTTGTTTTCAGCTTCACGGTTGGCGTCTCTGGAATTGCTGCTCACTTCCCTGCAAATTGCACCAATTGGGTTACTGTACAACTTGCTGCGCAGTATTTCGAGTATCAAGCCCATATCAGCTTCTTTGATACCGAAACTGAGCTCTTGGAATGCAGCGCTCGTTGTTACGGTTGTCGGTTTGCCTGCTAACTTCATTGCTCTCTCCTTGTTAGTGTTTTTCCTTACACTAACTATATCGTGAGTTCTCGCTGTTTAGCCAATGTTAGGGTCGTGGGATTTGCTGGGTTTCCATCATTGTATCAACTGCACTTGACACCCTTACTTCTAATTCAAGTGCGTCCAAGTCAACCACGTTGTCTCCCTCGTCAAAACTCAACGGGCCTTTCGGTATTTTACCGGCTGCCTGTGCTTCTTCTACTAAGCACATAAAAATTTGCTTGTTTGCAAAATCCTCAGCACGTACAATCATAAAATAATCCTCCTGTTACGTGCTATATCGCGTTTCCTTTTCATGTTTGCCAACTATTTATATAACAAAAAAGCCGCTTGGCACCCGCCAATACGGCTTCAACAAGGAGAGAAACTTTTATTTACGTAGTTACTGGCTCTTCAAACTTGGGCTTCTCTTTTGCCATTTTAAACATGCCAAACAACATGTGCAAAGGGCTGGTAAGCAACCAGAGCACTAACCACACAATCAAGTATATAACCATAGTACCTATAAAGGTAAACATGGTTTCAAACCCTGGTTCTGTTGGTGCTCCATATTTCAAAACTGCACTTGCAAATACCGGGCAACCAACCAGCACGGCAATTATCCCCACCCATTCCAATATGGGTACAACATGACAGAGCAACTTCCAAAAGAAAGTTACTATGTATATAATCGGAATCGTGATCAGGGCCATAACGACTACAGCCATATATCACCTCCTGTTACTTTCTATATCGTGTATTGTTTAAAAACAGCCAAGGGCGCCCAACCAATATGCGCCCCAGCTATAAAAGGTTTGCTACTTGCTTTAGTTCGCCAGTGCAACCGCCGTTTTCCAGGCTTCCTCTTTCAGGTAACTGGCGCCCAGCACGCTGTTTGCCAGCCGTGTTTCTGCATCCGCACTCCGGTAATGATCAATCCACTCGATATAACCGTTGTACAAGTCGTACAACGTCCCCTGCCCGGTGCCCTTACCGGCTTCGTAAAGTTCGGTCACCTTGTTTATCAGGTTTTTCTGGCGGGTCCCGCCCTCTGCACCGCTGAAGCATTCCTTGATGAATTTGTCAACCATGGCCGCATCGCACACCACCTGTGCAAGCACCTTGCACTGTGCTTCGAACTTGTCGAAGTAAGCGGTGCCCTGGGCAAGTATCCGCATGGCTTCACCGGCTTTGACTTCGCCGTTTTTGGTATGATGCACTTTGCATTTATTTTCGTTCGCCCAGCCCATCAGGCCGTTCTTGCATACCTGACGCCAGACGCGGTAGATCGCCGTGAAGGGATAGGAACCGTCGAAGGTGTTGATCAGCTGAATTTTACGGAATGTTTCGTCGCCCTTGCGTATTTCAACCGGGCTCCCCACCGTGGCTTCCAGGATGAGTTTGCGCCCGCCGTCGATCACGTATGCACTGGTGTACTTGGCGTTGTTCTGCTGACATGCGGTATCGAACCAGGCATATGCAAAGGAGTTCTGCAAGGGAGTATACCGATCTCCCACTAGCCCGATGATTGCGTGATTGTCGCTCCGCACCACGGCTTTGTTGTCCGGGATTTTGATACCTGCAGGTATGTCGCCGGCACCGAGAGTCTGTATGGGCACCAGTTCGGCGCGCCATTTTGATTCGCTCTTATCGAGCGCTTCTTCTGCGGTTGTAACTCCGCCAAGGTCATAAAACGTTGCTTTCATAACTCTGCTCCTTGGTTAAGGGTTTTGTTGGTTACAAAAGCAATATCGTGTGTTTCTCACCGTTTTGCCAAAACTGCTGCAACTTTATGGTGCAACGCCAACATACCCCGTATATCCTTAGCTGTCAGTCTGTGTGCAAACGGGTATTGATAAGCATCACCGAGTGGCAGGTGTATTAGTACTACCGGGGCTAAACTTACAATTATGTAGCGGGCATCTCCGTCAGCCACGCCAAAACTGATTTCTTCTCCGGCTTCGGGCCATTTACCATGCTCCTTTGCCCAGGCTTTCACCTGCTCAACAAAAGCATGTTCTCGTATTACGTTCTCTTCTCTGGGCAACTTATGGTCCCATTTGGGAGCCTCGATACCTTTTGGTGGGTCATATACTTTCCCCATTATCCCTCCTTGTTATTTGCTATATCGCGTGCTGCTCATGGTTCTGCCTATACCCGAACCACTCATAATCGCAAACAAGAGACTCGCACAAAATTCCTGCCTGTCTCGTACGCTCTTACTGGCTTGCCACATTTCGGGCAAATTTTGGGTGGCTCTAACTGGTCAGGCCATGTTACATAGCGACAAGAGCTACAAATTAGCTGGTGGTCAACATGCCCACCATACGCCTTCTTGTCATATTCAAAAAGTTTACCACCACATTTCGGGCAAATCAAGTCGCTCATAATGCTTCTCCAGCTGCTTGTTCGGCATTTGACATGTCAGCCAAATGTTTGCCACGCTCAATAAAAAAACGTACTTGATCCCTGTACTTCTTGGGTATTGTGTCCCAAGTCTCTCGGATCCGCACCACTTCTTCGACTTTGTCAGTCCAGTGCGTAAATTCGTCAGCCTCATGTATGGGTAATCCCCAACTATTCTTGGGCTGATAATCGTCTTCTTTTTTCCGTTTCATTTTTCGTACTCCGGCTTCCACATTACAAAGTTCAAGTACTGCTGCTCAGTCCACTCGTACTCAATATCATTGCCGAAAGTCAACTGGTACTGTACAGCTTCAACAAGCGTATCATGCACTGCTTTTGTATAGGTTATCCCATACCTTGGTATGTTTTCACGCAGCCCGCTCGCCAAACTACAATTTATAAGGTATAGGATTTTATGGTTAGGCATGTCGAGCAAAGCGACGATCATGTTAGCCACTTTATGTGCCAACTCAATCATTACCTGTGGTATTGCTTCAGGGTGCTCAAGGTCAATCCCACACCCAGCCAAAAAAACCTCGCACAACCGGCTACGTTCATTTTGCGTGTTCATACTCTCTCCTTTATTACTCTAACCATATCGTGCGCTCAAAACAAAAAAGCCAAGGTTACCCCTGGCTCATTTTATACTTGTTAGTTCTTTATTTCTAAAAGTGTCGTTTAAATTCTTTTGCATTGTTTAAACCAACCAAGTAATCTTGAGCAGCTTTAAGCGTCAAGCTATGCGTACCCTGGAAACTCACATACCGTATTTCAACTTTGTTACCCTTGTGCGTTGCACTGGCGCCAAATAACGGCTGGTGCTCTCCTTGTTGCTTATTCCAGGGTGTCGCTTCCCATGTTCTCAAGTGTCCGTTTATTGCGTCAGCAACTTCCATAGCACACATCCCGTATACATCCTTAGTCACACGTGCTTTCGGCTTGTACCCGGTCACTACTGGTGCTGCACTCTTGTCTGCAAGTAAATTGCTTGCTTCACCTACCGGCAACAACTTAACCAGGGTACTCTCATCCACGTTCAACCCGTGCTGAGTCTGCAAAAATACTCCCAGTTGGCAAGCAACCTGTGTTTGCATTGTGCCCAGTTCCTCTTCAGCCTGCTGCACAACGAAATCGTCATTCTCGCCAAAATGGCTCAATATGGTATCAGCCTGCGACAAAAAGTCTTCCAGTTTCCTCTTACCAGCACTCCCACCAGCCACAGCCTCGTACAAATCTTTCTTCAAGTCGGCTATCCTGCTGCGCAGCTCCTGGCGGCTATCTCCCAAGCGCTCTTTCATCCGGCTCCGCACCGTTTTAGGCCGCTCAACTTGCTCCGTTATTATTTGGCCATCAAGCCCACGGTAACGCTCCAGGGTACAGGGCACCTCGCCATTGTACATAAGTGTACGGGTCATCTGCTCAAAAGTGAGCGCCACCCTTGCCACCAGCCTGCCATCAGGGTCTTTTATTTCCATGCTTACGTAGTGGTGCTGGGGTACCATTGCTCCATTGAGCCAGCTACCACTGCTGCTGGTCATGGTCATACACACTGTGCTTGTTTCTTTGCCTTCCAATTTCATATTAGGTCCCTCTCTCCCTGTTCGTAAATACGAAAATCAGTTTCCTCTCGTGCAATTTCATCAAGCGTAGTTTCGAGCTGCTTAAGCATTTGTTCAGCCGCTCGCTTGTCAGCAGCTATACGCATACACTTGTCGTATCGTTCACTGGGCATACACGGCCTGCACGTATCAAACTGGCATGTTTCAAACGTAAGTATGTCAATTTGAGTAATTTCGGGCAGTGCCTCAGCCGCCTGCTGCGCTCTCATTTCGCGTTCGTTGCTGTCATCCCACATAACAACTCCTTGTTAGTTGCTATATCGTGTGAAGCCAGGCTCCTTACCAGGTCATGTTCTTAAACACCTGGCGGTGCTTGCCAAAACCGAAATCCAAATAAACCACGCACTTGGGCTGCATCTTAAAAAACTTACGTACCTGTGCCATAACTTGCTCCTTGTTTAGGTGTTACTTGCCACATATTTTCTTTATATCAGGTTCGGGCACCCATATGCCCTGGTATTTTGTCAACTCTCCATTGCACTTAAATAATAACTCTCCAGCTCCTTTAAGGCGCTCAGCCCCCGGCTCATCAAGTATTATGCGACTATCTTGTCTGCTCTCTACTCTAAAAGCCACCCTTGCTGGCATGTTAGCCTTTATCAAACCTGTCATTATTTCGACTACCGGGCGCTGTGTTGCCATTACAATATGCATACCAGCAGCCCTTGCCAACTGTGCCAACCGAGTTATTTTATCACTTATTGTCTTGTCTTCGCTCTGCATCATCAAGTCAGCCACCTCATCAATTACCAAAACTATATATGGTAACTTTGTTTTGGCTACTTGGTTATATGCATCAAGAGATTTAACGTCGTGCCTTGCAAGCAACTCATACCGGCTCTCCATTTCGTCTACCAAACTACTAAGCAAACCGCTTGCTTGGTCAAGTTTAGTAGCTATAGGTGCATACAAGTGCGGTACGCTCCGGTACAAAGCAAACTCAACCCGTTTTGGGTCAACCAATGCGAGTTGCACTTGCTCCGGCTGTAATTTATACAACAAACTCAGTATAGCAACGTTCAAGAAAACAGATTTACCCGAGCCAGTAGTACCGGCTACCAATAAATGGGGCATACGGCTCAAATCAATTACCTTGTTTGCGCTCAATACTACTGGCAACCGCTCATTTGCTATATGATTAAAGGTTGTTATGCCCGTAAAATCAAGTGGAGTGGCATTAACTACAGGAGTGCTAACGTCTGGTGTAGTTGATGCCACTAAATCTGCAGGAAACATTATCAAATACTTGCTCACTTCAAAATCAATCTCTCCTATATATTTAAGGTCGCGCTCAATTTTATCAAGCTTACTCGCTATCATCCCTACGTTCACACGTTTTATGCGCTCTACCTCGTCCTCCACCTCACTATAATGTAACCTGGCCTGCATTTGCCTTATGTCTAACGGGCTCGCGCCGCACCCTACCATGCTACTCAACGTTTTACACAACGCCCGGTCAACTTTCAAAGTTTCCAATATCTCCTTAAGATTCATAGTCGCTCCACATGGGTTATTGGTTTACGTAGCGTTATATCGTGCGCTTTTCCTTAACTAACCAAAACATACATGCTAAATACTCGCCAGGGTACTATACCCATGTTTACCCTATACACTATATCGTGTGCTATATTGCTGGCAGCCACAACACACCCGCCAAAAATTGTACCCTGCCAAAACTATAACAAAACAGTTAAACAGCGCGCACAAGCAGCCAAATAACAACTCTAACACACTAAAAGCTATCTAGCGTTGTAGCGCTATCACCACATGAATTACAAGATTTAGAGCAACCTACTTGTGGAATTTACTAACATATTTACTAGCATAAAAGGTAGGAATATAGCACAACATATAACTCATACAAAAAGAGCGGAGCAAACCGTGGTAGCACTCCATAAGTTCACCCCGCCCAGTATTGCATAAGAGTTACGAAAGGAGAAGCTCTTACGCAAAATATTTGGTTACCAACTCGTTCAACTCGTCCTGGCTGGTCACTTTCCCCAGCATACGCGTTTTCCCCAGGTGGTTCTTCTTCGCTTCTTCCTCGCTTACTGCTTTAAAACCCTTCAACCCGGTTACCTTATGGGTCAAACCCACACTGGCTCCACGTACCCACATACGTTTCTCTCCGGCTTCTGCCGTAATTACGTACTTGGTCTCATTCACGGTCACGCCCTTGGTTGCCTTAATTTTCAAAGGCTCCTTCTTCACACGCGGCTGCTTTGCCTTCTTGTCCTTGTCTACCGGCTTAGTCTGCTTGGGTTCCGGTTTTTTCCCTGTTGCGGCTTTCTTCGCCATTTCGTCTTCTCCTCCTACCGGCTGCGTATCTCCCGCCTCCGGAATCGTTCCTGTATCGCCCATATCGTCAACTCCTTCTAGAAAATCAGTTGAACTAGCATCTACAGCATAAATTTATATCGTGCACTCAATATTATGTCTTTTATTTTACAGTTTACCCAGCAAATCTATGTGCAGCCTCTATCTCTTCTCTGCTCAATATACTCTCTTCCTTATAAACTATAACTACCGGCGCTCTATCCTCCTCCAACCCAGTATTATAAGCAACACACTCTACTACATGCAATGCCTTCTCAAAGCGCTCCTGATATAGCCGCGCCTCTTCTCTCCCAAACTCCTTATTCACCGCAAGCAGCTCCCTCAATTTTTTCGTTTCTATCAGCATAACTATTCCTCCTGCTGCTCACACACGTGCGCAACAAACTTGTCCAAATTTATCTCTTCGTTCAACTTATCTTCATTCCCTCTATACTTACACCCTTTACACTTTTTATCAGCTCCCGGCTCCTTACAAAACGAAAGCCGAAAGATAATATTCGTGGCAAACAAACCACAACGATACTCCTTCTCCCACCTACGCTTTCTTTTCATACTACTCATATCGCCCGAACATCTATTACATTGCCAACACAGAACGACACCTAGCAGACGCACGCGCCTGCACGCGCTACGCGCGTACGCGAAGCTCTCGAGTTTTTCAAACTTGCTCGATATGCCCGAGCCACAACCAACAAAAAACAAGCAACAAAAAAACTCCCTCAACAACCAGCCACATGCCCGACACACCCGAGCAAACTTGCATAACTATTTACCAGTGCACTTGAATGCGCATATACGCGCTTGCAATTCTCATATACATTATGCGTTCTAGAACACGTTTATAGGGTTATAGGAACTGAACAGCAAAAACAGGGCCCTAGTTTCTTATAGCTGTTCAGTCTTATAGCCGTTCAGCATAGCTGCTCAAGCTGTTCTCTTAGCGGGTTCTGTTTAGCTGCTCTCGTTCTTTAAGCTGTTTAAAGCCGTTTTAGGTCTTGTATAGTTGTTCTACCATGTTTTGTAGTGAGTTTGTTGTTTCCTTTTTTGTTTGTTTGGATGTCGTGTGTTTTTTTTTAGATTGCCATGTTTTTATAGTTTATAATTTCTTGTTGTTGAATGGGGGGTTTTGTATGTTTGAGCGTAGGGAGTTTCGTGTTGGTTGGTTGCGGGCGTGGTGGGTGTGGTGTAGGGAGGTAGATCGAGTTAGTAGGTGGAGGGAAGTTGTAGTTATAAAGCGTAGGCTTGAGTGTGAGTTGGTAGAGCGGGCGTTTGTGCGTATGAATAGGGTTGGTTGGACGGCGATGTTGGGTTGTGATGATTATGACCGGTGTGTTGAGTTGGGCGTGAGTTTGAATGTGGCTGGGGTGCATTTGGTGCGGGATGGTAGTGTGGGGCGTGGTTGTACGTGGTGGGAGGCGCCGGTGGTGGTTAGGGAAGCAGCTGGTTTGGAGCCCTTGTATGGGCATGTGGGTAGTAGAGCTGTAGGTGTTACAGGTATGCAGGGTGTGACTGGCGCGGGAGGGTTGTGGGATAACCGTAATAATGACGTTTGGTATGAGCCTACATTACGTGGTACTGGTTTTGGGGATATAGTTGAGCCTGTTGCAATAGGTGACGTTAGTTATGCTGATTATTTTGGTGGTAGGCCGGTGGAGGTGCAGGTAAGTTTTGACGTGGTTAAGAATAAGCAGTTAGTGGAGCAGGGCCCTAAGGTTAATAGGCGTATGGGTTGGGTGGTAAATGAGCGTATAGAGCAGCAGCCCAAGCCTGAGCAGCCAGTAATGGGACAGCATATAGAGCAGCCGGGGTGTGTGCATACAAAGCCCGTTGTAGTGGCACACCCGTTGGTGAGCGACCCGGCTGCAAGGGTTAGGGCCCGTTGGGCTGAGTTATTGCGGTTAGCAGACGCAACACATAATGAAAACGAGCGTACTGGTGATGATACCCGTGAGCAGGGTGCATAGAGGGTGATATATAGATAGTTGGGTATGAGCCGTGAGGAGGAGTTATGTTGTGGGAGAGCTTGAAGCGTTATTATTTGTAGTTGATTTGCACTATACAGAGCATGCCGTTGATAAGCTTGTAGATAAGCTTGACTTGACAAATTACGCTATGGTGCGTATGAAGGAGGAGGGTGGATATGCGCAGGTTTAAATAGTGCAAGCTGCTGGCCATAACCCTGAGTTTTATGTAGTAGAGTATAGAGTGTGGTTTTTGTTGTAGTTGTGGTAAAAATAGTATACCAATAGATATAACCATAGTAAGCAGCTTGAAGTAGTGGGTAATATGTATGATAACCCAGAGTTGAGGGAGCAGGTAGTTGGGAAAGAGTAGTGAACCAATTAGAATGTGGACAGTTTTAAGTGATTGTGCAATATGCCATATTACCGTGCCGGGGGCGCCTTATTTGAGTACTGATATTAGGTATACGCTTGACGAATATAAACGCATAATGGAGTATGAGTTACGCCAGCAGAAACGGAAGCGGCGAGCACATAGCACACATTTTAAATAAGGAGTTTTTATGCAGTTTGGTTGCGGGCATAGCATAGTAAAGTGTAAGGCATGTGGTAAGGTGATAAGCCAGTGCCGGTGTTTGAATGCAAATAAGCCGGTGGTGTGGAGCGTGTGCGACAAATGTAAGGCTGGTGTTGACCCTAAGCAAGAGGTAAGGGGATGAGCTGTGTGCGTGATAACAAGAAAAGCAGATGACGTAGTGGTGAGCATTAGTTTGATACCTGGGTTAGCCAGACTGATGAATGATAGATTACAGGGTGGGCAGTATGTGTTGTTTTGCGAAGATTGTGCCCGTAAAGCTGGATTAGAGAGCAGTTTTGAAAATAGTATTATAGGCGTGATAGCAGGACAGGGCGTGTGTTGTCAGGGTTGTGATAGGGATATAGGTGGTAGAGATGTTTATTTGCCCGATAAGCGTTTGAAATTTAAGTGGATAGCAAAATAAATGTTGAGTGAACGTTGTAAGTATTGTGTGCATAGAGATGATAATGAGAGGGTTTCACACTGGCAACAAAATTTTAGTTGTATAAAGTGTGCTGGTTTGAGCAGCTTGGTTTTTTTTAAGTTGGATAGAACACAGATTAATAAAACGGTAGTTGAAAAACCAAGGCCAAGTGCTGCTGGACGGTTCAAGTTTGTGTTTAAGGATATGTATGATGAGAAGAAGCAAGACGATAACCGTAAGCAGTACGTACAGGATTTAGTAAACAAGTTAGCTGCTCTACATCGTAGCCAGTTGACACGGTTTGTAGGTTTGTTAGAGCGCATAAAAGAGTTTAAGGATGTGGAGCCGTGGCAGTGGGTGTGGTATGACTGTGATAACCCGATAACATGGCCAGAGCTCGGTGTGCCCGTGCTTGTTATGGTAGGGCAAGCTTATAACCGGTATTATATGGTTTTAGAGCGCAGGGTGTTAGAGCGTAATGGGAGTGTGGATAAGTGTTGCTGGTTTATGCATGTTGAAAATTGGTTTTTGCGTGACGATATGAACGTGGTGTGTTGGTGTTTAATAGGCCCACCGCCCGTATTACCTGCACCAGTGCCGACAGCGATACCTATATGAATATACGTAAACTAGCAAGACGTAAACCGGCAACAAGAATAGCTGTACCAGAAGAGGTAAAAAGTAAAGTAATACGTGTGCGTGTAACTGAGCAAGAATTTAAGACAATATATAGTGCTGCTAAACAGCGTGGAGTAACAGTAAGTATGTTGTTGATTGAAACTGTATTGAAAAAAATAAAAAGGGAGTTAAAAAATGGATGTGCTTGATGGTATTGAAAAGTTTGCTGACAGAGTGGGTAAGCTATTTGGGAGTAAGGGGTGGGTGATAAAAGCATTTGTTATGTTTGCGTGCGTGCTTGTGTGTGGCGGGTTGATAGTGATAGGAGCACTTGCAAAGAAGGATAGCAAATGAGTGCTGACAATAGCGAAATGATGAAGGAGCTGATAGAAGCACTTTGTTTTTATGCTGACCCTGATACTTATTTTGCTATAGGTTTTTTTCCTGATTTGCCGTGTGGTGAGTTTATTAAAG
>Ga0172380_10002236_pt1 | contig 30648 bp, 49 predicted proteins | sample Leawe162metaG_FD_119747 | JGI IMG/M metagenome (GOLD analysis project Ga0172380, IMG submission 119747) | Leachate microbial communities from a municipal landfill in Southern Ontario, Canada - Leachate well 162 metaG | ecosystem: Engineered > Solid waste > Landfill > Unclassified | place... | reverse complement strand
GAAACCGACAGAGCCGGGGGATTGGTGGTGGTATCGAAAAGAAGGAACTAATGAAGTATTTATAGGCAATGTCGGTTTAACGGGTTTTCAATATTATTGTTGCGGTGTAGCCCATAAAATATCATCACTGAACGGTCATTGGGCAAAAGCAGTCCCGCCTGAATTTGATGGGGAGGATTGACAATGACAATACACAGTCTAAAACTAATGTGGTACAGATACACCTGTCGGAAATGGAAACAGTGTACAATATCTACCTTTAATATGCAACCTACCTTATGCAAGACACGAAAAGGTTGCCCCCTACAAAAAACCAATAGTATAAGCAAAGTATACAGAGACACACTGGAATGTGATGCGGAGAATTGATATGGTTACTCGAAAATCAATCGGTGATAAATATGGTTATAAAAGTGTGTATGCCGTAGAACAGTTATCATGGGATGGCACATGGGCTCCAGTTTATTTCGAGATAGATTATGTGGATGCAGAGATAAAAAGGGAAAAGCATTATAAAGAAATGAAACGTGATTTTGGACGCCAGTATTCTCGTAATCGGCTTCGTATTCGTCTCTATGTAAGAGCGGAGGATTGATATGGACACATGGGATAAGATAATAACCTTATTAGGATTGTTGCTTGTGCTTAGTGTTACGTTGATAATTGTGGCTATCAAGAAAGGATTATTACCATGACTGAGTTCATGTTCCGCCTTATTAAGGGCAACAAGATTGTCGGGTTTGAGTGGCATTTGAAGGGTGATATACTACACTCCCAATCTCTATGTGAATTTCCGGGAAGATGGTTGCGAGCACAAAACTATAACTATATCCAACATGACTACAAAGAACTTGGTGTCAAGGTCGGGGATGAATGGTGGTTTATCGAGGGTGATGTTATAGAATTTGATGATGTAGCAGCACTGCCTGAACAACGCAGAATAAGAGGTTTGCCCACATTAGACCACTGGGCATTGACAGTGCTGGCGGCTATGGATGTTTATGATATTTGCGAAGTTATGAGAGCAAGTCCAAAATTGGTTGGCAACATTCACGAGGAGAAAGACAATGATAAAGGTAATGATTAATGGCAGAGAGTATGTCCCAAGTGGTGCTTATATTGATGATTTTGATAGAGTACCTAAACAGCCAGACTCCTCGGTCTCACAGCACAAAGCGGGTGAGCACTTTAATGATGAATGGAATTATGCTGGGGTGAGGAAGAATAAGTTTGGTGACTGCGAAACATTTGTTACTCCTAATAATGATGTTTACCCTGTTTATGGGGAATTTACTCCAAGCAAATCCATAAATAATGGCTACCGTGAACTCCTCATCCCCCGCAAGAAACTCAAATACAAGGTCGGGGATAAGGTATGGTGGGATGGTAATATAAAGAGTGAAAACTTTAAACCGATAGTTGGTAAACTCAAGAAACAACAAGTGACAGTAGAATCAGCCAACAACTCCTATCCATTGCCCTACAGGATACGCCTTAGCGATGGTTTTTGTCATTGTGTGTATGAAGACCAGTTAAGCCCACTGCCAGAGACGGAGTTCTCTGTCGGGCAGTTAATTATGTTGCTTTCACCAGACCACAAAGATACAGGTGAAATACACAGAATTATTGGATTTGATGGACACTTACTAAAAATAGATACAAATGAAAACTTACTTAGGCGACATGCCCGCCATCTCACTGAGTCCGAGATTGACAAGTGGTATACACGAGAGGTCGGTGGGTTTATGATAAGGGCATATGTAAGCGGTGAAAATGTACCAAATCCTGTAAAACTGATATATGGTAGTGGTGAATATCAATACATATCAAGATGTGATGGTAGTGGTTATCAAGATGGAAGTGTTCTCAAAGCCATTCTCACTGCCGCCAACATCCACATCATGCCTCAATCCGAGTGGGAAAAACACGGGGGGATGAAAGCACCGAAGGGGGTAGATAACCATGTCTAAAATGAAACCATGCCCTTTTTGTGGTAACACAAAACCATATGTTTATAAATGGCGCGAAGATTTATACACAGGTACTTGCGGCAATCCACGATGCGGTTGTGAAGCTCCTAATGACGGCACATCAGAGGCTGGGGCAATAAGAATTTGGAATAGACGAAGATATGTTGAGTCTTTAAAAGAGATTAACCAATGAAACTTCTTTACTGGATACTGATTATCTATGCGATTTTGCTGTTTGCCTGTCTTTTGTGGAATTACGCTGTTGGTCGGATTAACAGGATGTATGACGAATCCGATGAGCGCGACCGATCCGATAAATGAGTTCTGGTTTCGGCACCCTGATTTAATGGAGTATGCGGAGCAAAGAATGGCGACCGAAAAACTCAAGCTCCATACTATCAAGGATGTCAAAACCCTCCAGGCTCAATTCAAGCCGATTTATGAAATTGTCGCCTTTAACCCGACTATCGAAATCGTGTTTGCGCGCAACCTTGTCGGTGAATGTAAAAGCGCGGCTGTGCTCGGTAAGTGGAGCCTTGAGCAGATCGGGATAGAGGCGGTGCTGGTTGATTTGTGTGGCAATAATATCGAACCGCACCGGATATGTATGAGCACGGATCACACGATTCTTATAGTAAATAAAGAGGTATGGACAGGGATAAACAGCGAACTATGGCAGAATGAAGTGTTTTCGCTGTTTAAATGGAAATATAACACGGTTAAGGAGCGATAATGGAAGAAGAAAAATATTGTCCTTTGGTCACAGGTAGATCATGCAATGATGGTTGTGCTTGGCACAATCCCAATCGTGGTGAATGGAACCCCTGTAGATTAATTTCTATTCTTGATAAAATTTGGACACAACTTCGGGATATAAATGACAAATTTAATGAATATATATAAGGAGCGATAAAATGAGTACACATCCCAATGTAATATTAATGGCAGTTTTAACGCCAGACAATACATCAAGAAAAACAATGCGTTATATACTTGAGTATTACAAAAAAGATTACAACGAGACAATGGATGAGCTTAAAATCGGGAATATGGAATATACGGCAATAGTTATGGAATCTGACTATGAAGATGGATACCAAATATCAGCCAATGAGGGTGATATTGTTTTTTTGAACTGGTAACTTATGGCTTTGGAGAATGTATATCATGGGAACAGTTGCAATCAATGAGAGAAGAACTTGAAACTTGGGCTAAAAATACTTCCGATATGTTTCAATGTAAGTATAAAATAATGGTTACGGCTAATTATTGGTAAAAGGAAAAATAAATGGGATCCTCTTTAATGAATATAGTTGCCAATAAGGGTGTCATTCTTGCCAGTGCATTTTTGTGTGTAAGTATTTGGACGGGCGGTGTCGCAATAGCCGTATTATGGATTCACCGTGATCCGAGTTTATATGGACTCAAAACCTTGTGGAAAAGGATTTTAAATGCCTTTAACTAAACGAAAATATCAATGCCTGAACGGCGGCTCGATTAACGGTACTGACCGCCTGCCTGTTGATACATTCACAATCGACTATGATGTGCCGATGACGCTTGCCGTTAAACTTGTCGGTAAGACCGAGTCACCATTGATGGTTGCCAGATTTAAATAATCGTCTTTTTTGTCTATAAGTGCTTTTAAAATAGCTTTTATTGTTTTATGGTCTTTGTGTTTTTTTAATGATGGTTTTTCTAAAAGGTAGATTAATGTTAGCAGAAACAATATCGTTAATAGTAAGCCTAACGACTTATAGGCTAATATTGATTTTATGCCAAGATGATTTGATGGATCCCAAAGTGAATCTATTAAAATTCCTACAATTAATAGTACCAATCCTATTAGGATTGTGGTTAATGCAGGTCTTTTCATATTATTTTTAAACTTTTTATTAAGAAGGGTAAGAATAACAATAAAAGAGACGAATAAAAACATCGCTCTCTTTAAAAAATATCTGCAATCGCTACTCGAAAAACGGCGTGCATGGAACTATTTTGACAGACCGGTGGGAGCGTGTAAATAATGAGAAAATATCACGGTATAAATGAAAAAGGGAGAACGTTTACTTATTATTCGCTTTCCGATTTTAAACTGTTTCTTAAAGAGAGTCCAGATCATAAACGAATCAAAACAAAAGACCTTGTTAAAATTGAAAAAAATTCACGGCATAACAACAAAACTTGCAAGGTGAATCTCTGATGGAAGAAAATATAATGACCCCTATAATACGCGAATTTATAACCGCCATCGCATCATTCGGGCTTGGCATCCTGCTCGGTTATTACCTGCGAGGCAAGATTGACGAAGAAAATAGGAACGACCCATTCTATTGTGATGGGGGTAAATAATGGGGAAAACCCCTGCTTTTCTTTTTTATCCCGGCGACTGGCGCAGGGACACTCAATTACAACAGGCATCATTTATGACTCGTGGTATCTGGATTGAAATTCTTTGTTGTATGTGGGACGCACCGGAAAGGGGAAAACTTGAGGGAACTATTGAGACATTATCGCGACTTTTAGGGTGTTCTTACGCCGAACTTAAGATCGCAATAAATGAAATCAAGGAGTTAAAAATAGGTGATATAGAAAATAATAATTCACATTGTACGATCATAAACAGGAGAATGGCAAAAGAAGAAAAAGAGAGACTTTCAAATAAAAAAAGACAGCAAAAATTTAGAGAAAACGGTGGTGGAAATCCTGAAAATTGGACAGCGATCAGAGTTCATATTTTAGAAAGAGACAATTATACCTGTGCTTATTGTGGCAGAAAAGCAAACTCAGTTGACCATATAATTCCAAGATCAAAAGGTGGAAATGAAGATGAAAATAACCTTGTAGCATGTTGCAAAAGTTGTAATTTAAAAAAAGGTGATAGGATTATAGAACAAGCAAAAATGGGCTTCTATGAAAATAATAAAAAATAAAACAACTATATAACAACTATATAACAACTTTGTCACAAGTACCTTTCAGTTTCATTTTCAGTTTCTTTAAATAACTTATATCTAAGCGGTAGTTAGACAGAGTCCCTTTTACGGTAGAGAAAAAACATGCCATCACAAAACTCGCATCACGAGACATATACAATCGAAAATCTCAAAACAGATTTTGGAGTTGAGTTGGCTGAACGGTATATGGGAAAAGTTTTAATAAACGACATCAAAAAAAATATCAAAACGAAAATTCCAGTAATGATGGCTAAAAAGTGGCTTCTACAGGATGGGAATAAAAAACAAACGATATTACCGATAGTAAAACAGAAAACTGTCAATCAAGAATCTATCAGGATGGCCGAACAGCGGACAAGACTCGAATCACAGAACAAAACAGAGACAGATAAATTACAAAAACGACTATCTGTGCTTGCAGATGAATTACAAGAGAGAAGTATGGATTTTTGGATAAAACCACTCTTGTTTGTTCAATTCAAAAACGGCACAATAACTCTTTTCCATGAGCAGGCAGGATGGTTGAAAGAACATTACTCGAAATTATTATCAGAAACACTTGGCTTTAACGTGGAGGTAATTAATAATGGCTAAAGGTCTCTCCCCTACCCAGCGCACCATGCGACATCTTCGGGATCAGGGTTCGGTATGCGCCGTTGTCGAGCATTTCAACCCGTATGTTGGGGAACACGGTATCCGGCAAGACCTGTTTGGTATTATTGATGTTCTTGCGCTCGATCCTACTGGAGTGTGGGGAATCCAATGCTGCGGGACTGATTACCGGTCGCATATCGAGAAGTTGACGGTATTGAAAGCACAGGAAACAACCGACTGGCTCAATACACCTGGAACCCGGCTTTTTATTTACTCATGGCGCAAGGTGAAGTTACAGAGAGGCGGGAAAGCCATGCGGTGGAGTCCGAGAATTTCGGAAGTAAAATTCAAGGACAATCAATTCGAGGTGATTGAATAATTTTTCTCTTGACATAGGTACTTTTATACTCGATTTTAACACCAATGCCCTAATCAGGCAGGCAAAGACAAAAGGAGAATGGTTACTTCCGTCTCATACACGGGAGCGTTCTCTTTTTGTCTTTTTTATTGGCTAAAATACAGGGAGCTTTAAATGGCACGACCTCGAAAACGAATCATGGACACACAACCAGACTCAACAAACTTCAGCACACCGAAACCGATCACCATCGAGCCGGTAACAGAAGAACCGCAAGCTCAAGAGCCGGTTCCGGTTCCGATCCCAAGTGAGCCGGAGGAATCCAAGTTCGGGTTAACACCATCCGCTATCCGATCCATGACGGTGATACAGTTGCACGGTCTCATACGGGGTAATCTTGGTAAAGAAATCAACGACAGGGGCGTTCAGGCTGTCGATCTGCTCGACATCTACAACCGCGGGCAATTACAGGAAGAAATCATTACACGGCTGGGGTTTAAATAAGACATGCTGACTCCCAAACAACAGCGTTTTTGCCAGGAATACCTTATCGACCTGAACGGAACTCAGGCTGCTATAAGGGCTGGATATAGCAAAAAAACAGCTAATGAACAGTCGTCTCAACTATTAGCCAAACTTAATATTCAGACTGAAATTTCGAAGATAAGGGATGAAAGGGCAAAAGCAACGGCATTAAACGCCCAATGGGTTATCGAAAATCTCGAAGAAGTTTCCCAGCGTTGTATGCAAAAAGTACCTGTCGTGAAGTATGACCGAGAAAAACGCTGCATGAAACAGGTAATTGATGAAGATGGCGAGGGTGTGTGGCAATTCGATAGTGCTGGCGCCAATCGTGCTCTTGAACTTCTCGGTAAGCACCTCGGCATGTTTACGGAAAGACACGAACTGACCGGTGATGTAAATATCAAAGTGACTTTCAAAGACGACAATGATTAACATCGAAATAGACAAGCGCCATATAAACAGCGTGTACCGACCATTCCTGAATGACCAGACAAGGACACAGATTTTGTTTGGTGGTGCAAGCTCTGGTAAAAGCCGGTTTATTGCACAGCGCTCAGTCATCGACCTGTTAAACGGCGATCGTAATTACTTGGTGGTGAGAAATACCGGAAGGACGCATAAGTTTTCAACATACAATGAGATAACCAAAGTGATTAACGGGTGGGATTTATCGAAGCTCTTTACCATCAATAAAAGCGAGCTGACTATTACCTGCGCCAATCGTTACCAGGCACTCTTTGTCGGGCTTGACGATGTGGAGAAAATCAAATCCATCACCCCGGCAAAGGGTGTTATAACGGATGTGTGGGTTGAGGAAGCGACCGAGACTGGCGAGGATGACAATAAGCAGCTTACCAAGCGCCTTCGCGGTATATCAAGGGTCGCCAAACGGTTTACCTACTCATTCAACCCCATTATGAAAACACACTGGCTTTACAAGACATTTTTCCTCAACAGGTTTCTCGATACCGATAAAGACTACCGTGATCCAGAGCTTGCGATCCTCCGCACGACCTACAAAGACAATGCATTCCTTGCGCCTGACGATATACAGGCGCTCGAATCCGAAACCAACGAATACTATTACAACGTCTACACGCTCGGTCAATGGGGTGTGCTCGGACACCTCGTGTTCAATAACTGGCGAGTCGAGGATCTGACGAAGGCAAGAGACTCATTTGGGACGTACTATAACGGGCTGGATTGGGGTTACACGAACGACCCGACCGCCTTTATACGTTGTGCAGTCAAGGGCAAGAAGCTCTATATCACCAATGCCTTTTACGAGTACGGCATGACGAATGACCTGATAGCGGGGGCAGTTAAACAGGTTATCGGCAATGAACCGCTGCGGTGTGACCCCTCGGAGCCTCGTTCAACACAGGAGTTGCGGAGTTACGGGGTCAACGCTATTTCGGCAAAGGGCGGCAAAGGCTCGGTCAATCAGGGTATCCAGTACATACAGCACTTTGATGAGGTGATAATCGATCGTGAATTACAGGATGTTGTCAACGAGTTTTCGCTATACCAGTGGGAAAAGAACAGAGCCGGCGAAGTGATGAATGTGCCGGTTGACAAGAATAACCATTCTATCGATGCGCTCAGGTATGCGTTGAGCGGTGTATCACTTGCCGCTCCGGTCGCACAACTGAAACCGTTTGACAGAAGCATTTTCGGATTACCAGTGTAATAAGTAAAAAGGCAATGTGATATGAATATCAACGAAATAATCAATATACCTTTCGACCAAGCGCTCACAATCTTAAGCGAGTACTCGAAAGACAAGGACAGCAACATCCCCGCAAACAGGGAAGCGTATGACGGGAAACATGCGATACTCGCCGATACGAATCGACTGCCAAAATCGGTCGGGGATGACGCTAAAAACAAGCGCATCGTAACGCCTACGAACGAGGTGATAACATTCCAGAAGCGGATCGTGGACAGCGCAGTTGAGTTCCTGTTTGGAGCACCAGTATCCCTTATCCTGAATAATGATGAGAATGACGCATACGACCTGATCACTGAAATCTGGAAACAGAACAAGCTTGATTATTTCAACAAGAAGCTCGCCCGTGACCTGTTTATCGAATGCAAAGCTGCCGAACTGTGGTATATCCCACAAGGTGATGATATACGAATCAGGGTGGCATTGTTGAGCGCCCGTACCGGCTACAATCTTTACCCGCACTTCGATGAATTTGGCGATATGGATGCGTTCACAATCAAATACACAACGAAAGATAAAGAGGGCAAAACGGTTGATACCGTGAGTGTATACACGGCAGATAAAATAATCAACGCCACAAAAAAGACTGGCAATGATTGGAATAAAGAAGAGCGCCCGAATACGCTCGGTAAAATCCCGGTCGTGTATTACGAACAGGACAAGCCGGAATGGGATGGCGTTTCAACGGAGATAAACCGTGCGGAATACCTGCTCAGTAATTTTGCCGATACCAATGACTATTTCGGGTCGCCTGTTTTACAGGTGAAGGGTATTGTGACGAACCTTCCGAGAAAAGAGGAAATGGGGAAAGTGGTCATGGTGCAGCCGGAGCATGATGCCGATGGCAAGGTGTATTACCCTGGCGGTGCTGAATTTGTAACATGGGATCAGGCGCCTGAAGCCCTCAAAACTGAATATGAAATACTCAAGGATATTATTTACAGCATGACACAGACCCCCGACCTGTCATTCCAGAACGTCAAGGGAATATCATCATTGAGCGGCGTTGCCCTGCGCCTCATGTTTTCTGATTCCCTGTTCAAGGCGCGTGGCAAGCAGGAGATATTCGGCCCCGCGATGGAGCGCCGGTTGTCGATTATCAAATCCATTCTCGGTCTTACAAACAGTAGTCAGAGTAAATCGATAGACAGCGCCGATATTGATGCGGTATTCAACGATGTGTTGCCGCAGGATATACAGGCGCTTGTCGCAAGCCTGTCGGTTGCACGGGGCGGTGAGGCGATTATGAGCGAGGAATCGGCAGTCCGCATGAATCCGCTCGTGACCGATCCGGAAAAAGACATTGGATTGTTGAGCGGTGAAAAATCGGCGCTTAAATCGTTTGCGGAGAGTTATGCATGAATTGTAAGGAAAGAGTATATTTGTTAATTCAGTCTATTGAAAAAAATAAATGGTATAAAACTTGTGAAATAATGAATTTAGGATTTTCTCATAACGGTGTAAGAAAATTAGCGAGATGTGGTTGGTTAAAATCAAAAGGGAAACATAATACTATTCGTTATAAATTAGATATTGATGATTTTATTACTGTTTGCAGATATTGTGGTAGTGTTTACAGAATCGAATATGAAGCTAAAAAAATAAGAAAGTGTGATGGTGATGGGTAAAAAATACATCATTCTCGGCGGGGCCGGATTTATCGCACCCCGTCACATGAAGGCGATTCAGGAGACCGGAGGGGAAATAATAGCAGTCGCCGATCCTCACGATTCAATCGGCATTATCGACCGGTACTCGAAGAGCGCAGTCTACTACAACGATGAATTAACCTGCCTGTATGAGAATTACAATCGGGCGGATTACTGTGTCATAGCGACCCCCAATCACACGCATTTCAACCTCATTAGAGCCGCGCTTGCCTGTAAGTTTGATGTGATATGCGAGAAGCCGATAGTTACGGCATCAGTAGATATTCCTGCGCTCAAGTATGCAGAGGAAGCAACAGGCAATCATATCTACGGCGTAATGCAGTTGCGTTATCATCCCTCGGTTGAGCTGATTAACAAATACAAAAACAGCAACGGCAAAAATCAGATAGTGGTGGTTTATAACACGCCCCGGGGGAACTGGTATCAGAAGTCATGGAAAGGCTCTGCGATTCATAGCGGCGGGCTTGCCATGAATATCGGCATACACTTCTTTGATTTACTCCTGTGGAAATTCGGTGCGGTTGAGGACATCGGGTATCATTTCACAAACGAGGAACGGACGGCAAGTGACGGCTTTTTTGTGCTGGATAATGCCGAAGTATCCTATAACCTGTCGATTGCGCCCGATGTAGTACCCGAAAAGCGGTTTTTAATCAACGGACAGAGCGTCGACCTATTGAGTGGATTCGAGACGCTCCATACCCGTGTGTATCAAGAGATTCTCGCAGGGCGTGGGCTTGGTATTGACAGGGTATCGCCGGCAATAGAACTGACCGAAGAAATTAACCGGATAGCGCAGCTTAACAATGAACCGGAATCCGCATGAACCTTTACGAGAAAGAGCATATCAAAAACATCGCACTCCGCAACCGCACGATAGAGCGCACGATTGACAGCGCCGTCAAAGACCTGTCTAAGCGGTATACAACCGTAAAGGGCAGGCGTTTCTCGAAGGTTATGACTGAACGGCTCGAACAACTCCATGACGAAATAGAGAAAACGGTTGGAACCGGAATCCGCAACCAGTGGATGCTTGCAAACGAGAAGAACAACAAGCTCATCGATGGCTACCTTCCGGCTGTCAAGATTTCAGATGCCATGATGCAGAGTTTCAGAAGCCCGAACCTGTCGGCTCTTGACGCTTTCCTGAGTAGGACAGAAAAAGGAATGAACCTGTCCGACCGCGTGTGGAATTTTACCGAAGGCGTGAAAGAGGAAATGGAAAGCCTCATAGCACGAGGTGTCCTCGAAGGCAAGTCGGCAATAACACTATCGAAAGAGCTAAAGGGATTTATTAAGGGCAATCCGATCCGTTACGAGGGCGCATTAATCCCTGGCAAAAACCTCACCTATCAGGCGATACGGGTTGCCGCAACCGAAATGAATATGGCGTTCAGGTCAGCCGATTACCTCCAAAACAGCAAACTGCCGTTTGTAACGGGGGTCACCGTTCACCTGTCATCAAGCCATCCGGAAAATGATATTTGCGATTCTATGCAAGGGGAATACCCGAAAAACTTTCAATTTATTGGCTGGCACCCGAATTGCATCTGTTACGCAACCTTTGAAACGATGTCTAAAGAGGACTTTGTAAACTATATCAAGACAGATGAGATTGATACAAGTAATTTCACGAGGGATATACCAAACAAAGCGAAGGCATATATCGAGGACAATGGCACAAGACTTATGGAATACGAGAATGTTCCATATTGGCTCAAGGATAATTTTACTCAAAAGTTGACACTAAAAAAATCCATTTCACGGGTGGCATGAATGAAAATCCCGAAACACGTTACAATCGGCGGCATAAAGCACACGGTAAAAAGGAAAATAACACCGCACACATCGACAGATGTTTGCTATGGCAAATATTCCGAAAGCAAAAGCAGTATCACCATTACGAGTTCTCGGAACGTAGGTAAAGAAAAGAAGTTAAGGACGTTTATACATGAGGTCTTGCATGGCATAAACGAGGACAGGAATATCGGATTAGAGGAAAATCAGATTGACTGTATGAGTGGTGGACTATACGAAAGCATGAAAAGTTGCAAGCTGAATTTTAGTGAATAACACGAATGAGGCTATATGAAAAAACAGGTATTCACGGTGGTCATTGAATCGAATGACGGTGTAATTAACTATTGGAACAGCGGCGAAGTGAATCCGGAATTTATAAAGTCGGCGTTGTTTTCGGAATCAAAGTATCTACCCTTCGAGATTAATGTTGAAGTCACAGAAGAATCGATTATAATATTGCCGGATAAATAATTAACAAATCTTTTCCACAAGGAACGAATCATGAATAAGCGGACATTTATAGTCGAAACCGAAAGCTCGGATTTTAAAATTACAACCGAAACGATAACAGAGGCTTTGTTACGGTATTTCCCAGAATCTAAATTTACAGTTATAGCAACAAATAACCCATATATTGGTGAAATAAGGATTGAACCGTGAAAAAAACCAAACTCGCTTTTATTTGCCAGAATCAACTAACGTCATTTATTGAGCCGATAGTACAGCAATTCGAGAAATTCGAGGACTACCAAGTACGCCGGTACTACATCGAAACACAGCAGGACATTATCGGCGCTATCAAGTGGGCTGACCGTGTGTTTATCGAGTGGGCGAACGATGTTGCCGTATTCGCTACACAGGTATACGAGCTTAAAAAGAAAGGCGTTATCATTCGCCTGCACAGTTACGAATCATTGACTCACATGCCACAACAGATTGATTGGACGATGGTTGACTACCTTGTGTTCGTTGCGCCCCACATTCAAAAAATAGTGGAAGCCAAAATCCCCGACCTGCAAGATCGTGTCATGCCGAAGGTCATTTATAACGGTATCGACATCGACCGGATCGCGTTGAACACTGATTTTAATCCACACAATATCGCCTACGTCTGCAACATCAATCACAAGAAAGAACCGGCGCTGGCTCTGCAAATCATGGCTGAACTGGTGAAAATCAATCCCGATTACCGGCTCCATGTTGCCGGAACATTTCAGGACGAGCGCTATGAGATTTACATGAAGTACATAGCGAAGGAAATGGGTATCGAGGACAATATCATCTATTACGGTTTCGTGAATGATATGGACGAGTTCTGGAATGGCAAGGGTATTCTCCTGTCAACGAGCATATACGAGGGTCATCCGTTCAATATCATGGAAGGCGCGGCTCATGGATTAAAGCCGGTGATCCATAACTTTATGGGCGCAAGGGAAATGTACCCCAAGTGCTGGCTGTTCAATACGGTGAATGAGGCGATAGAGCGCATACAGTACCAGCCCTCCGATCCGAAACCGTACCAATATTCACGGGGCTATCGTCAATATATAATCGACCAGGGCTGGACGCTTGAGAATATGGTTGCGCAGTTAAAAGTGCTTGTCGATAAACTGGGAGGTAAAAAATAATGGATGGATTATTAAAGATTATAGTACATCAGCGACCCTATGAGGCTGAATTTTATGATGTTTTAATTGGTAGAAGTTTTCCGGATCATACTCAAGCGGCTACTGAGATTGTTTTTAGTGATTTGCCTCAAGGACAGCAAGTTAAGCCATTAACGTCACTTCATCAAGAATCAGCCCAAATGCTTATTGATTGTTTATGGAATTGCGGTTTAAGACCAAGTGAGAAAGTCGGGACGGTGGGACAATTACAAGCAACACAAAAGCATCTTGGAGATATGAGAAAACTTGTTGAGAAATGGGCTGATATTGATTTTGATGGGGATAAAAAAACAGGGCACAAACAGTATGTTTGACAAACTGATACGGTGGTGGTTTCGAGTGAAGGTGAAACGGGGCGTTTATGTCCTCGAATCCCTCGATGGCTGGATGCACGAAGCCGGTTATAAACGCCACGAGATACGGCAGTTCTGGCGTGAGTTCAGAACAAAACAGGGCGCAAGAGAAAAGTTATGGGATAGGATGAAAAAATGAAAGCATGGAAAACGAGTGATTTTTTTAACTACCATTCAGAAAGTTTAAATACTTTTGATGATCGTATTAAGCACACTTGCAAATTATGCGGTTATACCACACCAGAAAGACAAACATGCGGGAGTTTTTCTGAAGGACAACATAAAAAGGAAGATAAAGCAGAAGAAGAAATGTTGGTTGATCATATTATGAAATATCATAGAGATAAATTGGATATTCAACAATGATTCATCATTCTCTCATATTCGTTGCCGGTTTTCTCGCCGGTTGCCTTGTTATGAAGCGGCTCATATCACTCGGATTCCGTAACCTGATGAGGCGTGGGAAATTAAGAATGAAAGGGTCTTTTGCGTGAATACTACCGATGTCGTTACCTTTTACGACAACTTTCTTGAGCATCTAAAGCAGGATCACTACAGGGACAACCAGCGCCTTTCTCGTGTTAAAGTCAAGCTCGGCTCTATCGTTAAGTCAGGAATGACCGTTCTCGACCTCGGATGCGGCACGGGACTGACATCAAAATTCATGGCAACGCTGGGGGCACGAGTAACGGCGGTCGATATATCGCCAAAATTGATTGAGTTTGCGAAGGAAAATTCAGCGCACAAAAATATCGAGTATGTCAATGCTGATATAACAGAGCTTAATCTTGACAGGAAATTTGACGGCATTACCCTGGTTGACGTTTTCGAGCATGTACATCCCGATAAAGACAGAAACACGGGCGCACTACACGGCATAATGAAACTCATTGATGTTATTAACCGTCATGCAACCGACAAGGCATGGGTATTTATCAACATACCCGACAGCCGCTATCAAGAGGTCGCACATCAATTAATCCCGAATAGGCTGCAAATAATTGACAAAGGGTATGAAATCACCACATTACTCAACTGGTTTGGAGCAATACAATTCGAGCCGGTCGAAATTGACATTTATGGTATCGATGTGCTATACCAGTACAATTCTATACTCTTTAAACGGAAAAGCGAAATAGAGTCTACCCACTGCGAATTTATGAAGGGGTGAAGTTAATGGATCGTTTAATATTAATCATTATCGCTATAGGAATAATAGTATGTGCGGGACTCTGGATCGTAGAACAAAAAAATAATACAATCATGGAGCAGTGCCAGAATCAGGATATTATCGGTTATTTTATAGCCAATAACGATACCACCGGAACCTTGTGCAACTGGATCGGTGACGCTATGGCAATGAGAATGGTATCGCTGAAGGATACAATCATAATTTTTAATGGTCAAGTAACCGAAGCGAAAGTACGATTGATGCGGGGTACTTATTATCGGGATATATTATCATCGGATAAAAATTTTATTATGGTCGATGGGGAACCGCACAAATTAAGCAATGAGGATGTCGATGCCAGTAATAATCCGACCGGGCCATACAGGAATTGGTATGAAAATCAAATAATACTATTAAAAAAATGAGGGTTTAGTGATGCCTTATAATTCTGAGCATTCCTGTCGATTAAAATCACCCGATTCCATTACCGTTATCGGATCACGGGAACAGGAACACAACGGCAAGGCATACCGTATCATATTTGGGACTCCGAAACGCGGTAGTGAAGCGAAGTCTGTTGAGCAGGCATATCGTTACCCTGTCAACACATGGACGGCATCAGAGGCACGGGCGCACTGCACGGCGCACAATGGGATTTCATTCGAGCCTGCAGAAAGCGATACGGTCGATGATGTTGCGGAAAAACTCAAAAAAGCGATAGGCAGATGAATTGATAAAAAATATGGGACTAACAAAAAAATCTCTTGACATACACGAATTTATTGATGAAATTAAGCTTATGGTTGCGGAGTGTGACTTATTAAGAAACAGTTGTCATCTGTATTATGGTAAGGTTACATTTTGTTTTCAAAAAGGCAGAATGACTCATGTAAAAAATAAAGAGGATATAAAATGAAATAACGACATAGAATTTAAGTGATATAAAAAATCAGTGTCGAAACAATCGGGCTGAGCGCTAATGCGGCGTTCAGCCCTTTTTTTATGCCTGGAGGTGAAATAATGAAAAGAATTACAGTGTTTATGATAATCACCCTTTTACTGCTCAGCATTTCAATCGTGTCGGGTCAGGCGTTGCGGACATACACATCTTCACGCGCAACAATGACAGCTCCCGGTTATTCAATGGCGGTGTATAGCGGTGGTTTTACGAGGATGATATGGTACTTCACGGTCGCCAGCAAAAACACAGCGGTATCGGTCGCCGTGCAGGGCAAAAAGGGGAATAGCGACTGGACAAACATATGGGCTGATTCACTGCGCTACACGGCTAACGGATCGTATGGACTCGAATGGGATAACGTCTCACTGACCGATTCTCTGAGGCTTCGATTTGTTTCCGAAGAGGGTGGAACGGCTGCAACAATAACGCACAATGTGGCTCTGTCAGGAGGCAATTAAACATGAGAAAATTTCTGTTTACCGTTTTTGCGGTGCTTTTTGTTTTATGGGGGTTATCAAAAATCGACCCTCCCGGATATGCCGAAACATACCGGCTTTCCGGAAGCAACATATATCTGACCGTACCAAATGAGGATTCGGTCACTGCGGTTCACCTCGAAACAATCTCCCTCAAAAAATCAGTAACCAAAGATTCTACAAATATAGAGGGTACTATTACCGATGTGCATGGTTTACAGGTCTCAGTAAAAAAAGACTCAACCAACACAGAGGGCGTTATTACAGACGTACACGGGATTCAGGTGTCGGTCACAGCCGATTCGACAAGACTTGCTGGTGTTAAAACGGACGTTGACGGTTTACAGGTATCGGTTGCAAAAGACTCAACGAATGGCGAGGGCATTATCACCGATGTTCATGGACTCCAAGTGTCAGTCGCAAAGGACTCTACCAACGGTGAAGGAATAATTACCGATGTGCATGGGTTACAAGTAAGCGCCACGAAGGACTCCACTAACGGAGAAACCACGATGGCGGATGCCGCCGCAATCGAAACTGACGTACATGGACTGCAGGTATCTGTCACAAAAGATTCTACTAATACAGAAGGGGTGATAACGGACGTACATGGTGTGCAAGTTTCAATTACCGCCGATTCGACTCAAAATGCCGGAATCGTCACGGATGTACACGGTCTCCAGGTGTCAGCCACGAAGGACTCAATAAACGGGGAAGGCATCATTACAGACGTTCACGGCTTACAGGTATCCGCGACCACCGACTCAACCACAAACGAGGCGACCAATGCTGTAGCCGATAAGATCGTTGCGGCAACCGGTGTTCTATTTGAACAGGCAGATGTACCCATTAACGTCACGGCCATAGCTGATTCAGGTACTACCGTTTTAAATCTGCGTGCTTTAAATACCAGATACCTTGTCCGGAATCTCCGCATCAAATCAGCCGATCCCAACCCGAACACCGTGACAGTTAAGCTCTACGAATTTATAAACGATGCATTTGTCACCGTTGACACGTTTGCAATTACCACAGCCAATTATACAACCTATTTCGGTCTCTACGATATGTTTTCGGTAGTGCAGCTTGCCGGTGACAATCTATGGATCACCGTTGAGACAGATGCTGGCACGGCAGCAGTAACAGGACAATTTAGCTATGCAAAGACTAATAACTAACTAACATACATACAATAACTTAAATCGAAGGGGATAAACAATGCAATTTGAATCCGAAATCAAAACTGCCCTAAAAAAAGCAGGGTTGAGCGAGGACTTGGCTGACCAGATCACAGTTAAGACTGTGGATGAAATTGAGGGTGTTGTTACAAAACTCAAATCTGATTCAGACAGGGTAAAGAACTTAACGACTGATGAGTTTATCGGGGCTGTGAAAAAAGCGGGTCTTGAGGACGCCTTGAAAAAATATACGCAGAGCGAAACTGACCGCAGAGTCACGGAAGCGATAAAGACTCACGAAGCAAAACTCAGTAAAACCGCTAATGATGCGGCTCTAAAGGAAAAAACACAGAAGGATCAGGAATCTATGACAACAGAACAAAAGGAAATCCAGGCGCTCAAGGATGCAAATGAGGCTCTCGTTGAGAAACTTGATGGCATCTCTAAACGGCTCGAAACCGGCGACCTCGATTCCAGAATCCGCTCGGAACTAAAAAAGGCAGGGCTGAGCGAAGTATTCATCTCTGATATAAAAGTCAATGATCCTGAAAAAGTCGCCGATGCCGTCTCTGCTTTTAAAACGAAGTTCGATTTGGAAGTACAGGCGAGCATTGACGCTAAACTCAAGGCGGGTGATCTCGCACCTGTTAAATCGGGAATGTTAGGGCATACCCTCGAAGAAAACAAGATTGCCGAATATGCGCAATCTATCGGAAAGGGCGGACTCCAGAAAAATCCTGATTTTCAGGGGAAAATATCATCCGCAGCATCACAAGAAAAAGCCGTTGTAAAATAGACGGCTTAGAAATGAGGAGTGATTAAGAATATGGGACTCCAAGTAATCAAAGAAAGCGAAACCAAATATAATCCGGTTTTTCTTTCAATCCTTGAGGATGTTGTCGGCGGGGTGACCATCAGCACCACGAGAATCCCGTCAACAACCAAGTTCCTCTTTCCCGGGACGCCGCTTGCAGCGAGTGCATCCTCTGTCGGACTTTATAACATCGTCAAGACCGCAAAACTGAAATGCGCGATTGATACCGCTGCCTGCGTTACATGCTATGTATACAGTTCTACTCTCCCCAACGCGCCCGGCCAAAATTTTAAAGTCGGCGAATGGGTCATGCTTGATGGGGGCGGATCGGCTTGCACAATCGCATCCATTACCATCGGCACGAAAACAAACGGGGTCGGAACTGACACTATTGTATTTACGGCAGGTGGTGGCGGCTTCAATTATGCTTCGGTGGCAACCGGCACACTCATAGTCGAAGCGGCGAACGATGTTACAACTCTTGCTGACGCGAAATTCGATGCAGACTGTATTCTCAGGGATGCCGTTCGTGTTCGACTTGAATCCGGTTATACGCTTCAGAACGTTACCGCAGCAGCGGTCGTGAGAGGCACTATTGATGAAAGTATTTCATCGTGCGCCTATCCAAGTGACGGCGTAAAGACACCCATAACCGCAAGAATGAGATTTGCATAAGGAGGTGACCTCAGATGGAGCATTCTATACTTAAAGAATCCACGAGTAAAAATCTTGAGGTTTACCTCAAGAACAGGGTGTACGAACAACTGTATTATCCTGATTTTTTCCCGATCAAATTCGTCAACCAGCTTTCCTATGAGACACTTATAGGGAGCAAGGGAAACCGTGTCGCCGCTGACATTGTGACATACAATGCAAGCGCACCCGAAAAAACACGGAAAGTTATCGACCGGCTCACCGGCGAAATTCCGCCTATCAGAATGAAAAAGATCATGAAGGAAACCGACCTGAATGATTACAACATTCTGAAGGCTACCGGTGCGACTAACATGCAGCAACTTCTCGATCTCGTATTCGGTGATGTTGATGCGTGTGTTGACGGCGTGAACGGTCGTCTCGAATGGCTTGCAATTCAGGCATTGTCTCGTGGACAGGTTAGTTTATCCACGACAAACAGCGCGGGAATTATCACACAAAATTCCATCGATTTCCAGTTGCCAAGCGCAAACAAAGAAGTCGAAGCCGCTGCAAATAATTACTGGACAACCGGTGCTTACTCCACAAATACACCGATTACGGATATAGATACGATTGTGGCGGAAGCGAAGGTGGCTGGATCATCCATTAAATATGTCGTCATGAACCATTCCAAGTGGGTTGCCTTCCGTACATCCACACAAGTACAGAACTATTGCAGCGCTGTATTTGTTGGCGGTTCTGTCGTTAAGCTCGTCCCGACACTTCAGCAGGTGAATGACATGCTCGTTTCCCAGGGATTGCCGACCGTGATAGTTGTTGATACATCGGTAACAATCGAAACGGCTGCGCATACACAGACTGCATACGATCCGTGGCTCGATTCATCGGCCGCCGACCGGTATGTGCTGTTCTGCCCGGAATTGCCATTGGGTAATATGCTTGTCGGCCCGATAGCGATGGAAACCAATTCGCCCAAGCAATGCGCTATGGCGAAAAAGGGTCACATTCTCGTATCCAAGTGGAGCACGGTCGATCCTATCAATGAAATCACGATGGGCGAAACCAATGCGTTTGTTTCGTGGCCAACAATCGACCAATGCTATATACTCGACACGGAATCACATACCACATGGGGCGTATAGCGAGGTAGCATAAATGACGATCCTACAGGCTTTACAGTCGATGCTTGAGTATGAGAATGATAACCTGCTCGCAAAAGCCCTGACTGACCAGGGTGTTACAAATACGAGCGCGACGTATAGCGCTGCTTACGAGGAAGATGTTGATCTCGCGGCGGCGGACATCTATCTCATCTTGTGCAACCACCCGGTTTTCCGGGAAGGGTCGAAATACATTGACTATTCGAAAGGTGCGCTTTTGGCTCTCAGAAAAGAATTATTGAGCAAGTGGAACAAGCTCTCTGACAGCATAAGCGTACCGATTGACAGTCAGTATCAGAAACTATGGTAAAATCGGCATGTTAAAGAAATATCCACATACGGCGACCATAACGTATTACAGCGCTGGGACGACAAACTCTTCGGGGGTTTTGTCGGTCGGAACATTGAATACGATTGTATTGGCAGACTGTGATATACAGCCGGCTGGTGGAAGATATTTGGTTGGAGAAGGGGGTGCGGTTTTGAATTACAACTGGGACGTGTTCTCACCTCTATTTACCGGATCGGACAGCGTGCCCAAAGACGCAAAGCTCACCTTCTTCTCTGCCAGTCATATCATAGTTCAGATTATGAACTATCAGACTCATGTGGAGATGAAATGTCAGGATTAGTACCTGAATTTACGATGGATGATATACGGCGAAGAACAGATGAGTTCAACCGTGAACGCATCAAAAAAATGTTCGAAGTCTTGTCATACATCGGGATTCAGTGCGTCAATTATGCGAAAAATCAGGTACCATTAGGTACAAGAGAAAAACCAGCCCCGGGTGGTGGATTCTGGGATAGAACTGGAAATCTCAGAAGTGCCATTGGTTATGCGGTGATTTATGATGGAAAAGTTCAAAGAGAAGAATTTGAAAAAGTCAAGGACGGTGAAGAAGGTATTAGTGCCGGCAAGAAACTCATTGAAGAACTTTCCAGAAAATATAACAAAGGCATGAACCTCGTAGTGGTCGCTGGTATGGAATATGCCGCAGCAGTGGAATCAAAGAGATACGATGTCATTACTGGCAGTTCGTACAAGGGTAATGAATTAGTGGATTACATGAAGAAAGAATTGGGAGCGGTAATATCGTGAAATCGACATTCGACATACTCGATAAAATGTACCCTATCGTAAACGTGTCAACGGTAACATCGACACTGAGCGGCAAGGTGTACCGCAACGCCAGACCGATTAATTCAATAACCCGTGATGTCGTTATCCTTGCGCTTCCGATTTCCGGCGGGACTGATATTGACCTTCAGCCCTGCACGGTGGTTATAAACTGTTTTGCGCAGGATTTGAAACCGGGAATACCGGATGATAAAAACCTTGATACTATGACTGCGGCTGTGCTGGGCGTACTTGAGGCTTATTCATCATCGGATTCATACCTGCACCTTGAAATCAATAGTCAGGGCGTTATGGCTGACATTGATGAGGCGGGAATCAGCTACTCAAGCATACGAGTAAACTGTACAATTCAATATTTAACATCATAAAGGGGTGATAAAATATGGCTGATAGACGCTCGAAAACAAGGCTTGTCGGGCTAAGCTCTATCCAATACTGTACTGTGCGTTCACACGGCGGGTTTCCGACAACAGCGTCCTCACTGAATACGATAGGATATGTTGTGCCGGACAGCGCACATATAATAATAGACCCGCCAGGCGTTACAGACCTTATGATTGAGGAAGAGGATACGCCAGATATTCAGATTTTAGGGAATCGCAAAGTATCTCTCGAATTTGGTCTAAGGGATATGGGTACACGAACGCTTTTATTGGCATTCGGCGGCGTAATATCCGGGAGTGTAACATGGAAAGCCCCTGTTACATCTAACGTTATAACTGAATGGGCTTTTGAGATTCATTCAAAAACAATCAACGGCAAATACCTTAAATTCCAGATTCCGAGGGCTTCCGTAAGTGTCGGCGGCGATTTGAAATTTGCGAGATCCGACTCGGGAACGCTTAATTTTTCAGCGCAGGTATTGATACCTGAATCTTCGACACAAATTTCACCGTGCGTTATTACGCAAACCTAAAGAAAGGAGGGTAAAAAATGGCTGATAGACGATCTAAAATGCGATTGGTCGGGCTGGAAGTCCTGCAATATGGCGCAGTCGATAACACTACCACGTTTTTAACAGTAACAGATTTGTCTACAATCGGAAACGTTGTGCCGGACAGCGCCCACCTTTTGGTGGATGCGCCAAGCACGACTGATTTATATATCGAGGAAGAAGACATGCCTGATATTCAGATATTAGGCGGCAGGAAGTTTTCTCTACAGTTTTCACTGCGCGATATGGGTACACAGACACTATTGACGGCGTTAGGCGGTTCTGCTGCTGCTGGTGTATGGCGTATGCCCGTGACATCGAATGTCATTACGGAATACGCTTTCCGCGCGACTTCAAAAACTATCAACGGTAAGCAACTTCAGGTCGATATACCGCGAGCGTCATTGAGGGCTGGCGGCGACCTGAAATTTGCGAGAACAGATACGGGCGTTTTAACGTTCACCTGTGATGTTTTATTGCCAGAATCCTCGACACAGATTCCGCCCTTGCGGATTTGTATGTTATGACAGTTTAACTTTATGGGGTCTCGCTTTAAAATTCGAGACTCCATAAATTCAGAGGGGAATATGGAAGACCAGGCAAAAAATAAAGATACGGTCGCAAGAGAGGCGGTGCGAGCAATATTACAGGACGGCGTTGATTTTGAGGTTTCCGTTAATAAAAAGACACTGCTCAGAAGATTGAGAATTCTCCCTAAAAGCCGCAAGTTTATCATCTATCCCATAAACCTCGGAACGCTTTTTAACATATCAAAAATAATCATAAACATGGGCGACCTTGATAATATCGACAAAGACGACCTGTTTATGGCGGGTATAGACAATATCCTGAAAAATAAGGGTAAGATGATAGACGTTGTTGTACTCGGAATCATGAACAGGAAAATAAACTCACCCTGGGCGCGGTTTAAGCAGTGGCGGCTTGCGAGGTATATAGACCGGAATTTAAGCGCAAGTGAATTATTCAAGCTCATTCAGTTGATCATTTTGCAAATGGACGTATCGGATTTTTTGGCATCTTTCGTCTCGATCAAAAGACTGAATCTGGTCGAGGCGACAAAAAAGAAACAGTCCTCGTCAATTATTGGGAAATTATAGGCGGTCTGATAAAATATTTCAGGTTTTCGATTGACGATATTCTGTGGAAATATAGTTGGAAAAACTTGACGATGTATATGCTTTCAATTCCAAAATATGAGTCTGAAAAAGAAAACGATGCAGAGGAAATAACGGATATATCAGAAATAGGAGACCTTTTATAAATGACAGTCGATCCCAAAATAAAATTAAGTATCTGCATGATAGTGAAAGACGAAGAAGCGAACCTTAAACGCTGCCTTGATTCATTCCTTCCGATTATACACGAAAAATGGTGCGAATTAATAATAGTGGACACCGGCAGCATGGATCGGACGCTTGAGGTTGCCCGTGAATATACCGACAAGGTTTTTGAAAAGACATTCGTTCCCTGGAATTTTTCAGATGCCCGGAACTATGGCATTGAAAAAGCGGTCGGCGAACGGATCATGATTGTCGATGCAGACGAAGAACTGTCGCAAAAAACCCTCTATATCCTTGAGGACGGGATACTGAATCCCAAATACAAGAACTGCAATACATTGTTTGTTAAGCTCCATAATTTCTATACGTTACGGACAAATGAGTATGCCGAAGTGGTACAGGCGCGGATTTTCACCAATACCGGACAGCCGATATACCAGTTCTCCATACACAATAAACCGAGAGTAGACGGGCCGTATTATTTTCTCGATAACGTGATATTCAATCACTACGGGTATGTTTTTCAAAAACAGGATTTGTTCCTGCAAAAAAAAGAGCGTTCCCTTCCGATGCTCGAAGCGGAATATGAGAAGAACCACGACGATCTCCATATTCTCACGCATATCATAAAAACATACTATGCCTGCGGTAATCATCAGAAGGTCATTGAGCTTGGCAGCCACTGGATGAAGCTCATGCGCAAGGTGAATTTCCATGAGGGGTGGTATGCGTACCTTGAGGTGTTTGTTAATGTTTTAAGTTCATATTGTGCGCTGAAAGATATGAAGGGCGCTGAAAAGACGATGAAAGAATCACAGCGGTATTCAAAAAGGCTCATCGCCATGTATCTCATCATGGGGCAGTTCTGCCTCGAAAACAAGAAAAAACGGAAGGCACGGGAACTGTTCGAGGAGGCGTATATGCTCCATAAACAGGGCAGTACTAATCCGTATGAAAAACTATGCTCAACAAATACCAATGTTATCATTCCTGAAATACTTAACTACCTGTCGCTCATGTGTTTTGAGGAAAAGGATTATGACAAAGCCGGACGCTATCAGAATGAAGGTATACGGCTCAACGAGAACAGGCTGCCGTTGCGGTGGGATTTGTGGAATGACCGTTTATGTAGTCAAAACCTGAAAATCAAGCGGAATATCCGCAAGAGGAGCGCATAAACGTGGCTTTGAACGTACGAGGTTCAGATAGCTTATACTGGCGTGCAGGTATCGATACGGACAATTTGCGCCGTGATGCAACAACCGTTAAAACCATCATGGCAACAGTGACAACATTTCTCACCGGCTATCTTGCCCGTGATGTCATGAAGGCTGCGCAGGAGCAGGATCGGGCGCTTACAAAGGTTGCGGCTACCTATAAGCAGCTCGGTATCTATACCGGCGACCTTATGCGCGATACGATTAAGCTCGGCGATGAAATGCAAAGGCTCGCAAATGTCGAGGATGAAGTTGTCCAGGCAAATATTGCAGTCATGGCGACTATCGGTAAACTCACGGCGGATCAGATTGAACCGGCGACAAAGGCGGCAATAGGGCTTTCAAAGGCGTATGGTCTGGAACTATCAAGCGCATTTAATCTTGTCGGGAAAGCCGCAGCCGGACATACGGAGATGCTCGCACGATACGGCATTGTATTGGCAGAAAATTTAAGTAATGAGGAGAAATTTAACGAGATATTAAAGAGGGGCGCTGAGGCATTCGAGCAGGCGAAGGCACAGGCATCCGATGCAACTGGACAATGGGAAAAGATGACGCTTGCTGTTGGAGACGCTAAAGAAGCCGTTGGCGGTTTTGCGACAAATCCGATATTCTTGTGGGTTTTAAAAACATGGACTGACGGTGTAAAAACCCTTACGGATTACCTTAATAATCTGGGCACGGTATGGGATTTACTTGGGAACAAGATTCAGAGAACATGGGTAAATGTTTCGTATTATATGAAAGCCGGAGGACTGTATGCGACTCCCGGCGTTAAGAATATGGCAGAATTACAGCAAAAACTGCTCGAAGAAAAAGAGCAGAGTTTACGTCAGCTTGAAAAATATATCCTCAATAAAATAAACGAGAACGAAAGAAAAGCTACATCAAAATGGGATACGGTTCTCCCGGGTGGAATTATGCCAGGTGGAGTAACGCCCAAAGCCTTCACCGAAGAACAGAAAAAACAGTACGATGAAATTCTTGCGGCAACACAGACAGCCGAGGAAAGGGTTACTGCAATACACAAAACAGCCGCCGAACTTATCATGACGACCGATAACAAGGTTGAGCAGAATAAAATCAGGATATGGGAGGCGCAACAGGCACGAGAGGCACGGGGGCTTGGAAATCCGTTTACGATGTTCGGCAACAAGGCATCGTTCGTTCAATACGAACAGTCGGCGAAAGACTTTTCTCAAAAATTAGCAGACGACATGAAGGTTATAGATGAAAAGATGGGTGAAAATTCCGTAGAGGTTCACAGGGAATCACTTGATGAGATATTAAAAGACACACGGGGATTCACCTCGAAAGAGCTTATTGCTTACGCAAAAGTGCTGCAGCAAAAAGCCGACCTTTATAAAGACGACAAGGAAATGCGCCTAAAGCTCCTTGACGAAGCGACAAAGGCGATACAGGAAAGCTACGACCTTGAGATTAAAAAGATTCGGGAAATCGGCGATGCCTTCAGTGCGCTTGGTGGATTTATTGGTCAATTCGATTCAAAACTCGGAGGCGCAATAAGCGGTCTTTCCGGTATAGCCTCATCTGTAAATCAGATAAAAAATGCAACAACCTTATGGGGACAAATATCAGGCGGTGTGGGGGCCGCCACCGGCGTGATGGGTATCTTCGATGTGATCGCTAAAAAATTTATATTTAACAATAAGGAAATCGAAAATAGTTTGAAACAGATAGCCAGGGCGGTCGGCGAATTTGATTTGGTTATGAATATAGTAAATGAGAATTTAGATGAATCGACTGGAACACGGAAACTTGCTGCTATTTATGATGGTTATAATAAAATATCAAAATCAATAAAGGATTTAAAACAGGAACTTAAAAAAGAGCCTTTCTCGGATGAGCTTCGACAACGATTATATGAGGCTCAGCTAAAACAAAAAGAACTCGCAAGACAGGCCGATGAAATATTAACTGGAACAACGGTCGAGGCTATTGCCGATTCAATAACCGAAGGGTTTGCCCGGGGTCTCACCGCAGCCGAAGTATTTGCAGAAAATTTCCAGAGCATTATGAGGAAGGCAATAATTGATACATTTAAGGCAAAAATAATAACAGATCAACTCGAAGCCTTTTATAATGATTTTGCAATTCAAGCCTATGGTGGACTGACAGCCGAAGAAATAAAATATCTTGCAGGTAATTTGAATGATAAATTAGCCAACATCGAAACGACCTGGACAGATTTTGAAAATGTAATGACGGCTGCAGGATACAGCCTGATCGACAAGACCAATGCAAAGGCAACTGGTCTTGCCGGTGAAATTTCCGGTGTGTCCGAGCAGACAGCCGGACTGCTTGCCGGTCAGATGCAAAACATGATGCTGAACGTGGTAACAATCCGTGACAACCTTTCTTCGGTGCTCGCCTATAATTCCAATATGAATAATAATCTCTCGGTCATTATGTCAACGGCGCTCGATAACCTGAAAGCAAATCAAGAGACTGCGGTTAATACGCGGTATTTAAAGGAAATAAAAACCTTGCTGCAATCCGGGAATAACAGGGCGATAGGAGTATAACACCATGACATACTATCCGTTGAGCGGTTATAAAATAGACAATTTCGATTTATACGGAACGTGGCAGATCGGTGTTGAGAAAATAACGGGGCTGTATCAACTGTTGAGGCGCAAGGGCGACCTGTCTTTCTCCTACCCCGATTCAGATGGCGAGGAAGCGTATCACACCGCATCGGACATTTATTTCGAGGGGAACGATGTTATTATGTTTTGTTATTTAAAATCAACCTCATTTTCAACACTTAAAACCTTGTTGAGTTCATTTCGCGCCCGTCTTGAAAAGTCTGGAATGAAAACACTTACTGTTCCTTACGATACCGACACATTTTCCTTGATGTATATCAAGGGCAGTGATATAGAGATGCTCACACCAAAACGCAAATCAAGTTATTACATCGGCAAATTCTGGATACAATTCAGACAGACAACGCCAGTCAGGGGGTCATAGAACATGGGTAAATTATCGAATTATGCAGAGAACAAGGTACTCGACCACATTTTAAAAGTGGCGGCATTCACGCGCCCGACAAAACTTTTCCTCGCATTGTGTGAAGCTGATCCGGATGAAACAGGTACGGGTGGTACAATAACAGAGCCAAGTGACGCGGCGTATACCCGTGAGGCGTGCGATACATGGAATTCGGCGGCATCGAGGGCAACGTCTATCGCTACCGTCATTACCTTCCCTGATTGTACAGAGGACTGGGATCCAATAACGCACTTCGCCATCCTCGATACGGTAACACTGGCAACCGGGAATATTATCGCATACGGCCCGGTGACTCCGAATAAAACCTTTTATTCCGGCAACACGCCTAAAGTGGCAATAGGCGACCTCGATGTATCGGTCGATGCGGGCGGTTCAAGTGATTATCTTGCGAATAAGATATTAGACCATCTGCTTGAGGGTACTGCATACACGCCCGCGACACACATTTATGTGGCACTCTGCACGGCGACAATCCTTGACAATGATACCGGGACAACCATATCCGAGCCAGGGTCGAATTATGCACGGATTCTACATGACGACTGGAAAATCTCATCGGGGGGTGCAAGCTCCAATAGTGATACGGTTGTGTTTGCACAGGCGACAAGCGGGACATTCGGGACAATAACACATTTCGGATTGTGTGATGCGGCAACGGTGGGAAATCTGCTCTGTCATGCGGCACTCAATACTGCACAACCGGTTGAAACAGATGATATAGCGCAATGGGCTGACGGCGCACTTGATGTAACGGTTGATTAAGAGGTTTGTGATATATGGCTAATCGTGATATGGCTGGTACAGTTGCTATTAGTTTTGATGCGGCTGGGAAATTGTCGCGATACCGCAATATGGCTGGGCAGTCGAATATTACTGTTAATAAACTTGCCGACTGGTTGTATCGCGCAAAAATCACTATCGACCATACAAAAATCGACAGTGATTTAACTGATTTTGTAGATACCGTTGTTCTTGATAGCGGCAATTTTGATTTTACGAAAGCCCGCTCCGATGGGTATGATATACGGTTTACGTCTGATGATGGCAATACGCTTTTAAGCTATGAACGTGTATCGCATGACAATGTAGGCGAAACAGCCGAATACCATATTAGGATACACTCTGTTTCAAGCTCAACCGACACAATTTACTATATGTATTATGGGAATGCGGGTGCTGCAGATGGCGCTGACCCTACGGCAGTATGGGATGCCAATTTTGTAATGGTTCAGCATATGAACGATAGCCCGGACACATCCCATATAGCAGATTCCACAGCCAATAACAATGACGGCACAAAGAAGGGTGCAAACGAGCCGGTTGAGGCGGCAGGGAAAATAGGGAAAGCGCAGGACTTTGACGGGTCAAACGATAATATCAATTTGGGGCATCCAGCAAGTCTTGACCCCGGGACGGGAAGTTTTGCCATTTCAGGATGGTTTAATACATCATCTACCGGCAGCGAAACAAATATTATATCAACTTATGACCCAACCGGTGTTAGATTTTATATTGAAAAGTATTCTAATGAAAGTATACAGTTTTATATCTATGATGGAACTCATTATAGTGGTTTAACTCCTGCGGGGTGGAATGTCAGTGATGGTAACTGGCATTATTTTACTTTAGTTTGTGATAAGGATAATTTAAAATTCAAAGCGGCACTTGATGGTGGTGCTTTTATTGAGAGCACTTATGATGCCTTTAATATAGTATTTACAGCAGATTTATACATCGGTCAATGGGCAGGTGGCTATAGATGGGATGGTCTTCTTGATGAAATACGGTTTTCCAACACAGCCCGTTCCGCCGCATGGAATAAAGCCGAATATAATGCTGGAAATGGGACTCTCCACACAATGGCAGATGATAGTGTTAATATTGTCCGTATGTTGAAACTCTATGCTGTCCGTAATATGACAGGATCGTCAAATACCGTCTTTGATGCACTCCTCACCATGTATGCGATCCGCAGGTTGACAGGGAAATCCGATACTGTATTTGATGCCATGCTCGCCATGTATGCAATCCGGTCTCTCGGCGGTCAAGCTGATATTGAATTTACACCCTATCTCTATCTCGGAATCGATGGCGATTCGGGATTAGTAACAAGGTATTAATGGAATGAAATTATCTGTTTACAGAAATTCATCGGTTATCGACAGTTTTAATATAGACGAAAAAACGGTATTCGTTCAGAAAACACTTGGTGAAAACTATTTCCACGTTGAAACCGTAACCACCGATCCGCTCAATATAACTATCGGTGATTATATCAGATGGAACGGTCTCAATTACTACATCAATACCCTTCCCGATATAACAAAAAACGCCACCAATCAGTTTGTTTATACCATTACCTTTGAGTCGGTATACTACGACTTCGCAAAAGTAATGTACCTTGATTCGAGCAATCAAGGCGATTTCTACCTCATGAACGACCTTGAGGGTTTTCTTGATTTACTCATTACCAACATGAACCGGATCGCCGGAGCTGGAGTCTGGACAAAAGGTACATGCACGCAGACTAATACCGAATATAAGCTCCTGAAATTCGAGGGCGAGAATTGCCGACAGGTGATCCAAAAACTGTGTGATGAGTTTCATGGCGAGTTTTCGTTTGCTCGCAAGGTTATTTCATTCTCGGATGAAAAAACACATGATAGCGGGTTGACCTTCCAATATAAATCCGGACTCCATAATATCCGGCGCCGACCGATTGATACGAGCAACATCATTACACGGCTCTATGCTTACGGCTCAACAAAGAATTTAGGCTCGTCATACGGGAAGTTACGGCTTGAACTCAACACGGGCGGTGTCAATTATATTGAAAGCGGAACGGCAACCTATGGCACTATCGAGGGTTCCGTAATATTCGATGATTTATTCCCTCGCCGGACAGGGACGGTTTCATCGGTTGCAAGCGATACCAAGTTCACCGATTCGGCAATCGACTTCGATGTCAACAGTTACTTG
>Ga0172380_10002235_pt1 | contig 30681 bp, 35 predicted proteins | sample Leawe162metaG_FD_119747 | JGI IMG/M metagenome (GOLD analysis project Ga0172380, IMG submission 119747) | Leachate microbial communities from a municipal landfill in Southern Ontario, Canada - Leachate well 162 metaG | ecosystem: Engineered > Solid waste > Landfill > Unclassified | place... | reverse complement strand
CAGTATCTTGAAAGAATGACCGATGAAGAACGTGATGAATGGCTCGAAGGTTTATCTAAAGATATTATATGGCAAATGAGTGAAGGTAAGCCTAAACAAGACATGGATGTTACTTCAGCAGGTAAACCAATAATCCAATTAGCTAGTGAGGTAGCACAAAAATATGATATTCCATCCGTCTCAAGCGACGATAGCCAAGAGTAATAAACGCTTCCGCGTAGTAAACGCAGGACGCAGATTTGGCAAAACTGTTTTAGCTTCTGAAGAAATAAAAGGTATTGCTCTAGCAAAGAAAGCCCGCATTGTATACATTGCACCTACTCTGCAACAAGCTAGAGACATTATGTGGCAGATGTTAAAGAAAGAACTCTTGCCTATCACTCTCAAATCTAGAGAAGCACCTAGTCTTGAACTAGAGGTTATGAATAAGGATGGGGAAACAAGTTTAATCCTTTTACGAGGATGGGAAGCTATCGAAACACTTAGAGGTCAAGCATTTGATTTAGTGGTACTAGATGAGGTAGCTTCTATGCGTAACTTCTGGATAGGATGGAACGAGGTGTTATCACCTACGCTTATTGATAGAAAAGGACAATGTCTATTTATCTCAACTCCAAAAGGATTTAATCACTTCTACGATTTATATAATCTCTATCTTAAGGACTCAACCTACGAGTCTTTTCATTTTACAACATACGATAATCCAAATATTCCAAGGGAAGAAATAGAGCGAGAGAAATTAAGTAAGCCTGAGAATACTTTTGCTCAAGAGTACATGGCTGACTTTAGGAAACAAGAAGGACTCGTATACAAAGAGTTTCAAAGAGACAGGCATGTTAAATCAATGACGATAGATAGTCCTGATGAATATTTAGCTGGTATAGACTTTGGGTTCACTAATCCCACAGCAGTCATTCCACTTAAAAGATATGGTGATGATAAATATCATGTGCCTTTTGAATGGTATAAGACTGGCAGAACGGACGAGCAGATAAAAGATTATGTGAAGTCTTGTAATTTCAATAGAGTATATCCTGACCCAGAATCACCAAGTGCAATCGAAGTAATGAATCAAGCAGGGATACAAGTGGTGGAAGTCATCAAGAATAAAGATTCCATCAAGAATGGGATAGATAGAGTTAGAAGTTTACTTAAACAAAATAAACTAACCATAGACCCTTCATGTATAAACTTAATAGCAGAGTTTGAAACTTATGCTTACCCTGAGAAGCGTCCTGATAGTAATGAACAAGAGAATCCAATCAAGGAGAATGACCACGCATTAGATGCACTACGCTACGCTCTCTCGACTAACAAGAATGACAACACTATAAGTCCAGAGATGAGAGCAAGACAGTACATGGAAGCTAAGAGAAATATGTCCTCAAATTCAAGATGACTTATCCACATACGTTATTAAAATAATGTTGTGCTATACTTTGGGTAACTTGTGTTGCGACAGGTTTAACTACTAACGCAACTCTAAATGTCCAAAGACACTAAAACTTACAAAATATTTACTGAGGTTGACGAAATAAAATCTAATTACGAAGGGAGTTCTCTTGAGAAAATCACAGGGCTGTATCGCTCACAATTTCAAGTGATAAAAATGTGCGAGTATTATTCCGACTCACGTTATCTAGAACAAGGTAGAGATATATACGGTAGAGAAGGAATCAATTTAAATAAATTAGGAAGAGCAAGACCGTTTTATAATATTGTAAATTACCGAGTCGCGTTAGCAAAAACTGCCACTGACTTAGACATCAAAGATATACAAATAGTTTCTGATAATCCAAAGTATCAGGTTCATTCGATGTTACTCAACAGAGAAGCATACGAGTGGATGAAAGAAGCAGAGTTCTCTTTGACTCTAAACAAGATGGGTTACACTCGTCCTAAATATGGAGGTTATTTAATTAAAAAAACAGAAGAAAAAGGAAAGTTAGATATTGGTGTAGTTAAATGGACAAACGTTTGGACTGACCAGAATAATATTCTTGGAGGAGCAATTGTAGAATGTCACCATATGTCTCCAGTAGACATCAAAAAGAAAGATGGAACATGGAATAATGTTATTGATGTACTCAAAGCTTTCAAGAAAATGAAGGCGGCAGACAGACCGACATCAATTGATGTTTACGAAGTAACAGGAGAGTTCACCAAAGAAATCTACAATGATTCAGAGGATGAAGATTCTACTGATGATGAGAAATACACATACTCACTTCAAAGATATTTCATTGCTGATTTAGATGGAAAGAAATACAAACTATATTGTGAAGAATTAAGTGGAGCGATGACTGACTACTATGAATACTTATCATGGGAAGATAACGGTTACGGATTAGGACGCGGAGTGATTGAAGACAGCGAAGAAGCTCAGGTGTGGACTAATGATGCAGTAATCGAAGAGAACACTGCTATGAAGCTTGCGGGACGTGCAGGAATCATTACTAACTCAAAGAAGATTGGTAACAACATCCTAGAGCATGACCACGGAAAAGTTTATGAGATAGAAGATAACAAGACCGCTACAGCATTTAATATTGTTCCTGGAGCATTAGGACAGTATCAGAATCAGATAGAGAAGTGGAGAATGCAAGCTGATAATGTCTCTTCATCTTTCAATGCTATTACTGGAGAGCAACCACCATCAGGAACTCCATACTCACAGACAGCATTGCTTAATCAAGTAGCGACCAAACCTTTCGACTATAAACGTGAAGAGTGGGGTATACATCTCACAAAGATATTTGATAAATGGGTTATCCCTTACCTCATCAAGAAAATAAAAAAAGAGCATATTTTAGTTTCAGAGTTTTCAGATGACGAACTAGATTTGATTGATGAGTCATTTGCAACTTATAACTCCAACAAGGATATAATCAAAGAAGTAATAGAAAAAGGTAATATGATTTCGCCATATCAACAGCAGGATATGCTAGAAGGTTATAAAAAACACATCAAAAAACTTGGTAAGAAAAGATTTTTAGAAATCCCAGAGGATTACTTCAAAGACATTGAGTGTAAGGTTACTGTCGTTACAACAGGTGAACAAAAGAACAAAGCAGTTATCTTACAATCTCTATCAGAGCTTATGAAAACAGTCATTGCATCATTCAATCCTACTACTGGACAGTTTGGAGTGCTTCAAGACCCAACCCTTTCAAAGATATTCAATCAGATAGTAGAGTTAAGTGGAGCGGGAGTAAGTCCTATTTCACTAGGAAAGGGAGCAATGCCAACAAAAGCAGTTCCGCAAGCAACACCAGCAGCACCCGTAAGTCCATTACCAGCTCAGACACCAGCTCTAACTACATAATATGCATCCTCTTAAGGCATTTCACGATAATGAGAATCAGAGAGAAGCCGTTAAGGACTTTATGGTCGAGTGTTTAAAGGAAATGGCAGTTGATAAGACCTTCAATGGTGAAGAGACAACTGGAATAAAAGAATCTCGAGAACTTATAAACAAGACCTTTGACAAACTAGCGGAACTTTATGGTAAAATTAAGACAATTAATAACGATAATCCTAGATAATATGAAAAAAGAAGTAAAAAAAGAGACTAAAGAAGAAGAAGTAAAAGTAGAGGTTGTAGAAACTGAAGCTCCTGAACTCGTCGAAAGACGAAAGGTTAGAGAAGCTAAAGCAGAAGAATTGAAAAGCCAGCGAGGTGATAATCATTTCGGAAAATAATATGAAGAACCATCCATTGATAAAACTCAAAGGAGCGAAAGGCTTACCAGGTAAGCTAGAGCTTATGGGGAAGATAAACAAAGAGATGGTAGCGGCTTACCATAGTAGGAAAAAGAAATAGAAACCCGAGGGCATTAGAACATGGCAACCTCCATAAAAAGCCAGTTCACGAGAGATAACTCTTTAAATCCTAATCGACATAGCTTATATGCCCGATGATGAAAATGTGAATCTCGACACTGAAAATGAGATAGTTTTAGAGGAGACTGAAGAAACTCCTGAATCTACAGAGACTACAGAGGAAACTCCAGCAGTTGATGTAGAAGCATTGCAAGCTACTAACAAGAAATTGTATGAGCGTGCAAAGAAAGCCGAAGCTGACCTAAAAGCTCTTAAAGGAGCTCCAAAGCCAGCAGAAGCAAAACCAGCTTCTCCGCAGAATGTAGAGGAGACCGTGATACTAGATAAATGGACTGAGAAAGGTGTTTCTAACGCTGAAGAGCTTATGGATACCCTAAAGAAAATTGCTCGAGTAGAAGGTATTTCTCTCATCAAAGCACAAACTGATACTGTCTTCGTTGCGATGAAAGAGAAGTTTGAGAAAGACCAGAAACAGAAAGATGCGAGTCTTCCTGCTTCGAGAGGTTCAGGTGCTGTGAAAGTCCAAAAGACTGTAAGCACACCAGGGCTCTCTAGAGAGGACCATAAGAAATTGGCTCAATCTATTGGTTAAGCGGAGAAGCCATTAGTTTCGATTAAGAATAAACAACATGGCATTTCCATTCGGAACTGAAACTGGCGTTTCTCTTGATGCTTACATCCCATTAGTTTGGGGAGAGAAAGTTAATGAGTTCTACCGAGCGAAACTCGTAGCAGCTCCTTTCTTCACAGACAGAAGTGATGAGCTATCAGGTGGAGGCGACACACTGTACACTCCTAATACAACAGAGTTTACAGCAGCATCCAAAACAGTAGGATTGACTGTTACCCTAAACAATCCAACAGACACTAAGGTTACATTGACAGTAAACAACTGGTTCGAGTCTTCATTCGCTATCGAGGACAACGATGCAGCACAGGTAAAGCGTTCTTACTCTCTTATGGAGCGATACGCTAAGAACTGTGGATACGCTGTAGCTAAGAAATTGGATGCAGCAATCGTCGCACTCTTTGATGGATTCTCAAACTCTGTAGGTTCATCTATCATAAACCTACAGGATTCAGACATTCGAGCAGCGTTTGCTTACCTTGAATCAAACAACGTTGATTCACTGGAAGCAGCATGGTTCTTCCATCCAAACGTATTCTGGAGACAGATACAGAGGATTGACAAGTTCTCATTGGCGATTAACTCTCCAGTGAACGACCCAACAGCTAAGAGACCAGCAGGATACCTATATGGACAGCCTGTGTACATAACTACACAAATTGCGTTCCATGTTCCTTCTGGTTCAGCAGGACGAAACAACGCTTTTGCACACCCAGATGCTATCCATTGGGCTACTTCTCCACTAGGAGCAGGAGGCTCAAAGGCTAACTCTATGGTAGGTTCTGGCGGAGTTCGTGTTCAGTCAAACTATATTCCTGAATACCTCTCAACAGTTACAACCGCAGATATTCTCTACGGTGTGATTGAAAACCGAGACGTAGCAGGTGTTAGAGTTTTGACTCCAGCAACTACAGACGGAAGCAACCTTTAATCTTAATTGATTGTTGTGGGAGTGGTACTCAAGATTCCATTCCCATAATCTTGAGAATAATCTATATATGAAAGTAAACATCGGGCAACAAGAGGCTTCCCAACAGCAACAGCCTCAAAAGAAAAAGACAGTTGTCATTTCAACTAACTTAAAAAGGGAGCGTGTTACTTTAGACAAAGACGGTAATGAGATAAATTTTCGGACTAAGCAGATTATCAAACTAAACCAAGACATGTAATGCGAGTCTACTATGTAAGTTCAGGGAATTATGGGTGTTACATTGTCAGGTGTCTTTTACCACTTATAGCTAATGGTTGGGATGGTGATTTCACGTCCATTCACCCATTCAATAAGACAGCGGAGAACAAAGCAGAAGCAGCTAAACACGCTGACATCGTGGTATTTCATCGTCCTGAAGATACCAAGAAGCTTGAATTAGCCCGTCACCTAAAGAAACTAGGTAAGAAGATTGTCATGGATAATGATGACACCTATAAAGATACTGGCTCAGTAAAACTAAACACTTATTTTAACAAGGAAAGAGTCGAGAGAGGGCTTGAGGCAGTGAATAAAGTCGTAGATGCGTTCATCATAGAAGCTGACCTTGTAACTACAACTACAGAATACTTAGCCGATGAATATAGGAAGCTCAATAAGAATGTTGCGGTACTACCAAACTGCGTAGACCCTTTTTACTTTGATGAACCTTTAAGAAATGAGACAGATGTAGTGCGTATAGGTATCACGGGTTCGATAGGAATGTCGCATGACCTTGATGTGTTAGCTCCTATTATAAAACACTATGAGAAAGATAAGAGAGTAAAGATAGTATTCTTCTCACTACAGGCTAATCGACAGGCAAATCCTATGATAAGCAAGGCTTACGAGCATGAATATAACTTCCTAGACTCTGTAGACGTAGAGTGGCACCCACTTGTAGATGCTAATGTGTACTACGATAAGATAAACTCTTTGAAGCTAGATATCATGCTAATTCCTAGAGCGGATAACGAGTTTAATAGGGCTAAAAGCAATCTTAAATTCCTAGAATCTTCGATGTTTGAGATTCCTTGCATCGCTCAAGGCTTTGCTGACAAAAAATCTCCTTACCAAGTGAACCCAGAAGACTCAAAACACATGGTCATCGTAGAAGATAACTCAAAGTGGATAGAGGAGATTGAAAAACTCATCGTCGATAAAGAATTAAGACGAGAAATGGGACGCAAGGCAAGGGAATACGTCACTAAAAACTACAACATAGAGGATAAAGCAAATCTCTGGGAAGTAGCATATGACTCAATAGCATGATACCCATCACAAATCTTACGGGAAGACTAGGTAATCAAATGTTTCAACTGGCATATCTTTACGCAGAAGTGAAAAGAGGAAACATTCCTGACATCTATGTTCAGGACCCGCAATTTTTTGAAGGATGTGAAGAAGAAATCAAAGCAATATTCAGACAAGGTATAGAACCTTTAGACCAAGTGGCTATACATATTAGGAGAGGTAAGAACCCAGCTATGCCAAGTGAGCCAGCATATTCAGAAAATCCTTTTTACGTGAATCTAATGGACACAACTTACTATGAAGATGCAATGGCACTCTTTCCTGATGCAGATTTTCTGATATTTTCGGATGATATTAAGTGGTGTAAGGATACGTTTGGGCATTATCATAAAAACATTCGTTACTCAGAAGGAAAGACTGATGTAGAAGATTTCAATCTGATGGCAGGGTGTAAAGGAATAATAATGGCCAATAGTTCATACTCTTGGTGGGCTGCCTATATCGCTCCTTATGCAGAGAAGATAGTTAGACCAGAGAAATGGTATACAGATGGTGTGGATAGAACCGTTTGCCCTAGTCATTGGCTCGTTGTATAATTTAGTTAATGAAAACTAACCTACTTAGGCTAGTACGTTCTTTCGGAAAACTTCGCAAAACGAAGTTAAGTGGACATGGAAAGTTCTACAGCTTCTCCGTGATTTTCAAAGGAAGAACCTATTGCCTGCAACTACACTCGTTTAAATGAAAAAGAAAATTGTTTTAATTCAAGGGGCATTCGAGATTCTCAATTGGGGACACGTCAAAGCTTTTGAACGAGCCAAGACTCTCGGTGATTATCTCATTGTTGCTCTGAACACCAACGAACTCTTACGCGACTACAAGAAGCGTGAACCCGTTCTGCCGTGGTATCAGAAGAAGGAAATCATCCAATCCATCAAATGGGTGGATGAAGTAATCCCTGCACCGGAGTTCTCACCTCTTCAGCTTCTTAAGGACTACGACGTCGACGTCTACCTTCTCACCAAGGAATGGGAGGACACTAAACTGACCGAAATCAGCTACATGCTGGAAAAGGGTCGCGAAGTGAACTTCTCTCCGAGGTTTGATGGGGTGGTCTGCACGTCTGAAATCAAACGGAGGCTCTTGGCGGAAGCTAGGGCAGAAGAAAAGAAAGAGGAAAAGAAACCTGAGTACAAGAATCGTCCAGGTTGGTAAAAGCCCACTAGAGCTCATCTAGTATTTTTTCAACAAGTTTATCAGTTTAGTTAAAAGAAATGTGAATAAAAAAATGAGCGTGGCTATTCCATGCTACGAGATGAAAAATGGAAGCGAACTCCTAAAGAGGAACTTAGATATGCTAACTAAGCAGGTGTACAGGGATTTTGATGTAGTCATAACCGATAACTCTGATTACAACAATATAGAGAAAGTTTGTGGGTTATATCCAAATCTAAACCTACATTATTTTAAGAATCCTAAACGTGGCATGGCAGCCAATACTAATGAAGCGATTAAACGGGCTACGGGAGATTTAATTAAGATACTTTATCAAGATGATTATTTGGCCTCTGAGTACTCATTAAAAGACATCGTAGAGGCATTTAAAGGGCAATGGTTAGTAACAGCATGTGAACACTTTAATGGAATAGGTAAATATAATGCTCACTACCCAATGTACTCAGAAGATATACACACAGGCAACAACACTATTGGTTCTCCTTCTGTGCTTACAATAAAGAATGATAAACCTATGCTTTTTGATGAGAATTTGGGCTATCTCCTGGACTGTGATTACTACAAACGGATGTATAAGAAATACGGAGAACCTACTATTTTAGATAACATTAATGTAGTGATAGGGATACATGAAGGACAAGTTTCAAGTAATTTGACAGAAGATTTTATTAGAAAAGAATTTGAATATATAAATGAAAAATATACCACTAAGTAAGCCCACATATAGTGAAGAGATTAAAGATGAGTTATGTAAAGTTTTAGACAGTGGTTGGACTGGCAATGGTCCTAAAGTTTTAGAGTTTGAGAAAGCTTTTGCAGAATATACGGGTTTTAAATATGCTGTAGCCACCAACTCTGCTACATCGGCACTAGATTTATGTTTAAAGGTTTACGATATAAAAAGTGGTGAGCTAATAACTACGCCTATGACATTCGTCTCTGACGCGTGGGTGGGAGAGAACAATGGCATGGATGTAACCTTTGCAGACATTGACCCTAGAACGCTGTGTATTGACCCTGAATCTATTAAAGTAACCCAGAAGACTCAAGCTATAATTGCTGTGGATTCTCACGGAAGACTTGCTGATGTAAAAAAACTGCAAGAACTTTATCCAACTACTGTTATTATCGAAGATGCGGCACACGCTATGTACACTCCAGGAGTAGGACAACACGCTGACATAACAGTTTTCTCTTTCCAAGCAGTAAAAACTCTACCTATATTTGACGGAGGAATGATAGTAACGAATGATGAAGCTATCGCAAAGAAACTAAAAACTCTCACATGGCTGGGAATAGAAAAGAGTACATTTGATAGAGTAGGAAACAAAGGCTACTCATGGGATTACGAGATAAACCATTCAGGCATCAAGGGCTACATGACTGACGTGCAAGCAGTGATAGGACTCGGACAACTTAAAAGGCTAGAACTGATGAATGCAAGGAGAAGAGAGATACAACATAAATATAACGAAGCATTTAAGGACATCCCAGAGTTTACAGCTCCTGAATATTCTCATACAGTTCAATACTACACACCAGAATGGGTAAACAGAGACGGGTTATGTGAGTTCTTAGGAGAGAAAGGTATCACAACATCTGTCCATTTCAAGCCTCTTCACTTAATGGAATATTGGAAGAAAGGACTTAAACGTGAACTACCTAACTGTGAAGTGTGGAAGAAGCTTTTGTCATTACCCGTACATCATGGCTTAACAGAGGAAGAGTTAGTATTTATTATAGAGCAGGTTAAATTATTTTATAACAAATGAAAGCACTTATAACAGGAGGGACAGGACGCTTGGCAGCAGAACTTAGAAAACACTTTGAAGGTGAATATGTAGGTATTGAACATTGGGATTTTACTTACGAGATACCTAAAGGAGAATACGATTTAATTGTTCACTTAGGAGCTTACACAGATGTTAGACGAGCAGAAAGAGAAGCAGACAAGTGTTTTCAAACTAATGCTTTTGGAACATTTAAATTGGTGCAAGCGTATAAAAATACACCATTTGTTTACATCTCTACAGAGTATGCAAAGAACCCTCAAGGTATCTATGCTTTGACGAAACAGTTAGGAGAAGAAATAGTGAAAACGCATCCAAAACACTTAATAATTAGAACTTCATTTAAACCAAATCCTTTTCCTTTCCCAGAAGCTTACATAGACCAGTTTACTCAAGGAGATTACGTTGATGTGATAGCTAAACTCTTGGCAGAGAAAATAGAGTCTTGGGATAGAGAATCGGCATTTATATATTTAGGTACAGGCAGAAAGACAATGTTTGATTTGGCTAAGAGAACTAGACCAGATGTAAAACCAAATAAAGTCGAGGATTACGTCAGACTAACTGGTGCTCCAATCCCTAGAGATTATGCTTAAACTTCCAAATGTAACATTGGCTTGTCTTAGAGGCATAAAATATGACAATCATGCTCATTGGCAGGCTCTTAAAAAATCTTCTGAAGAAATAGAGTTTGGGGCTATTTTGGATATTCAATTAGCAGAAGTAACAAACATAGATTCGTGGAATAAGGCTGTGATATACGAACTTCCTAAGTATATAAATACCTCTCATTGTATGTTCATTCACCACGATGGCTATGTTATTCATCCTGAACTTTGGAATCCAGAATGGCTAGATTTAGATTACATAGGAGCACCCTTTCCACTACCTCAAGATGATTTTAGTTATCGAGATGAAGAAGGAAAATTACAGAGAGTGGGGAATAGTGTGTCGCTCCGAAGTAAAAAACTTATAGACCGAGTGGCACAGTTTCCCTGGCAATCTTTTCATGGATTTTATAATGAAGACGGATTCATAGCGGTAAACCACAGAAAAGAATTAGAAAGAGAGGGATTCAAGTTTGGAACTCTAGAGCAAGCTGCCCACTTTTCAAAGGAACACGAAATACCAGAGAACAAAGACATTATTCCTTTCGCTTTCCACTCACTATGATAATTGGACTTCAACACCCTGGAAGCGGTTGTGGTGACCAACTCTTTTGCTACTTAGCAGCGAGAACCACAGCGGAGAGATTAGGTGTGCCCTTTGGCACGGTAGGTAAATTCAAAGGAGAATCATTCATTAAACGTGATGAAGGTATAGATGTTCCCTTGTCTTACACGGTGGAAGAACCTGCAGGTAAGATAGTGGTACAAGGTAACCTGCCTGTATTTGAAACCACAAGAAACTATTACGACCCAGAGTTTAACTTCATAGAAGACAATACTATTGTTGATGGATGTACCCTGCAAGATGAGAGATATTTTGATTTAAGTAAAGTACGAGAGTGGTTACAAACAGAACCTTTAGAAATGCCTGAAGATGTATGTGTTATCAACTTTAGAGGAGGTGAATTTGCAGGAATACGAGACTTGTTTCTCCCTATTTCATATTGGTACGAAGCGATAGAAAAGATGTTAAATGAAAATTCTAAAATGAAGTTTGAAGTGCATACAGACGACCCATACAACGCTAGTCAATTTTTTCCTGAATATAAAATCATTCACGATGTGAGTATTAACTGGCGTGCAGTTAGATATGCTAAATACGCAATAATAGCCAATTCAGCGTTCGGAATAATCCCCAGATTATTAAGACAGACGTTTGGTCCTGAATTACCTAGTGAAGATTGGGATAAAGGTTACCCAATTACAATCGCTCCTAGAAGATGGGCTAGACGTAATGTTGATTCAGAGTGGCAACTTCCCCAGAATTACTACAAGAAATTTACATATATATGAAATACATCCTCTCACGTTACAACCATAAAATAGGTTGGCTCAAAGACTATACTAGTGATTATGTCCTTTATGATAGAAGTGAAGTGCCAATGGGAAATGCTATCATAGTGCCAAATGTAGGCTCTGATATTTATGACAAGCTTACTTACATCATAGACAACTACGACAATCTCCCTGATGTAGCCGTTTACACCAAAGCTAATCTTTTTGACTACATTAAGCCTAGAGAATTTGAAAAGATAAAGGATAATAAGACCTTTACTCCAATACTCTCTCTCGAACATCACACCTACGAACCAGTCTGCCGGTATGAGAATGGTATCTATTTGGAAGTCAATAACCTTTGGTATTTATCTGAACATCCCGCTAAACACAATATTGTTGAACTTATGCAGATGTTAGGGACAGACAATTTACACTATTTACCTTTTGCTCCAGGTTCAAACTATATTCTACCTAAAGAGAATATCCTGAAACACTCTAAGGAGTTTTACATCAAGTTACGTTCTTTTTTAGACTGGGATGTCTATCCAGGAGAAGCACAAATAATAGAAAGGGGATTATTCACTTTATGGAAATGATATACTTACACCATGATTAAAGTTCTCGTTAGTGGGACGTATGACATCCTGCACGCAGGACACATACAGTTCTTTGAGGAAGCACGGAAACAAGGAGATTACTTAATTGTGAACTTCTGTTCTGATGCCAATTTGGTTTTATACAAAGGAAGGCATGGATGTATGCCTGACGATAACAAGAAGATTTTGCTTGAAGCCCTACGCTGTGTAGACAAAGCCTATCAAGGCACGAATGACGGAGGTATTTTTGACTTCGTAGAAACATTCTATCTTGAGAAGCCCGACATTCTAGCGGTTACAGTTGATGACAGGCATGTGGAAGCCAAGCGAGTGTTCTGTGAGAAAAACGGAGCAAAACTAGTCGTTCTGCCAAAGGACAACAGTGCTACTCGCACCACTACGTTTGAAATCATCAAGAAAATCTGGCAACAGGAAAAACCTCAGGGGATTTAACCTCCCCTAATTTTTATGCACATAATCACATTAGCTTTTAATAGACCTGACTTCATTGAACTTCAATTAAACTCTTTGAAAAAATGGGTTAAAGATTTTACTTTTACTGTTTATGACAATGCCCCTAATGATTCTATAAAGGACGAGTGCGAGAGGCTTGGTATTAAATGTGTCCCCATTAAAGTATTTGGTGACGACCCTAGTGTAACTGTAGGCGTGTCCTTAAATAAGCTATGGAGTCTTTTAGACAAGAGAGGGAAAGTCCTTTATATTGACCATGATATGTTTCTGATAAATAAGCTACCTAAGTTTAATTGTGATATGGCATTTGTCCCACAAGTGAAAAAAGACTACACCTACCCATGGACAGGACTAATGTATTTTAACTTTGACAAGATGATTAACCCAGAACAGATGAAATGGCAAGTAGATTACTCATTGAAAGAAACTGATGTAGGAGGAATGAACCACTATTATCTAGAGTTCTATAAGCCTAAAGTAACAGAATTAGAAATGTGGACGCTCATAGAGGATAACAAGTTTAGCTTCAATGGTGCAGACTGTGAGTTTAAACCCGACCACGATATACTTAAAGCTACAGCCCAGAGTTTTGATTTTCCTAAGCCTTACTCGTTCGATATGTTTCGAGTCACAGACAAACCCTTTTTCATATTCCATTATAAGAGTGCGAGCAATTATCCTGCTTTTTATACACCAGATTATAATAGATTAAAAACACAAGCTCTATGCAAATTATTGATGTCGTAACGTTCAACAACGAGCACGATTTATTTGAAATTAGGTATAACATCTTAAAAGATTATGTTGATGAATTTATTGTAGTGGAGTTTGATAAAACATTTAGTGGTAAACCCAGAGAATCTAGTTTTCCTTTTAAGGACTTACCGAAAGTAAAACATTTTTTTGTCACTGAAGATGTATGGGATAAATATATGGACATGGCTTATGAAAGCCCGAATACTCGTGGAGCTGAACATTGGAAAACAGAGTTTTCTATGAAAGAATCTATTAAAGATTGCCTTACTCACTTAAAAGATGACGACATAGTTTTCATTGGTGATTGTGATGAGATATGGAGGATGCCGATTATTGATGATAATCAAGTGCTCAAATTAAAGCTTGATGTCTATACTTATTACTTAAATAATCGTTCTAATGAGGAATTTTGGGGAACTATTGTCGGGAGATATGGATATATAAAAGATAAATGTTTAAATCATCTTAGGACTACGGACAATTATAAGCCACTCTATAGCACTGGCTGGCATTTTACTTCACAAGGAGGGATAGACGCTCTCAAAAAGAAAATGGATGATACTTACACAGATGAAAGTTATTGGAACGATACTGTGAAGTCTAGGATAGATGAAAGATTTGAAAACAACCAAGATTTCTTAGGCAGACCATTCACTCTAAATATAGATGAAGTTGACTTACCTCAATATCTAAAGGATAATAAGGAGAAGTACAAACACTTATGGAAATAAAAAAAGTCTCACTCATCGTTCCCTGTTATAAATACGCAAAATATTTACCTGAGTGTATTGAATCTCTCCGCAATCAAACATATCTTATACACGAAATAATTGTTGTCTCAGATGGAAGTCCTGATAACACAGTAGAAGTTTGTAAAGAGCTTGGAGTTAAGTGTATTGAAAAAGAAAATGGCGGTCTTGCTTCTGCGAGGAATGCTGGAATAAAAGAAGCTACAGGAGAATATATAATGTGTTTAGATGCTGACGATAAGCTCGTGCCAGGAGCGATAGAAGAGCATGTGAGGCTCATGGATGATGACGTGACTATTGCTCAATGTGCTCTTATGGAATTTGGAGAACGACATGTAGTAATGATACCTAATCCTAAAACTTCTTTAGAGCGAATACTCCACTCAAACACTATTTATTGTAATTCTATGTTTTCAAGAAGGGTCTGGGAAGCAGTGGGTGGATATGATGAAAGTGAAATAATGCGATGGGGGCGAGAAGACCATGAGTTTTGGGTAAGATGTTTAGATTACGGTTGCCATGTAAATACTTCTGACTTCATTGCCCTTAGATATAGATGCCATGAAGGACAGATGACACAAGCAACATTACATCCTCATTGGGGAGAGGTCGAAATGTATATGAGAAATAAGCACGCAAATTTATACGAAAAATATAATATAGAAAATTATGATAATTCTAGAAAATAAAAAGTTACACGATTTAATCGTGATGAAAGATGAGTTTGTTGATGAAGGAAGAGCGAATGAGAAAGTAATTGAAGGAGTAGAAAAGAAGATAGCAGAGTGCGAAAAGAAAGAAAAAGAAATTACAGGAGCAGTAAAACCTCCAGAAGATTTAGAAGAAAAAGGGAATGCCCTCTTAAAAGAACTTGAAGCAAAAGCAAAAGAACTTGAGAAGATTGCAAATGAAATAGAACAAGCGAAGCTTAACGCTATTCCTGATGATTTAAAATCTGAACATAAAGTGTTTATGAAAGAGCGAGAGATTCTTGAAAGAAAGAGAAATAAGATTGCTCTCAAGGTTCAGAAAATAAAAGATAAATGCGTTCCAATCATTAAGAAAGAAGTCAAGCCTCTTTTAAATGATTATGATGATATTGAGACTGCAAAAACTAAGGATGGAAAAGTAGTAATAGAAACTTTTAATTATTTAGCAGAGTTCTATAAAACTCATAAAAAATAATATGGAAGTGATACACTTTGATTACCGCCAAATGAAGGAGCAATCCTTACCGCAACCTTTGGCGGTATTCTGATTGTATGACTTATCCACATAGCAGTTGTTTTTTATATGTGTGCTATTATTAAGCCACCTCAAGTTGCGATGGGTATTATAATCTAATACTTATCTCAATGGTCTTTAGCGACACTTCAACTAAACTCGGAATAATACAAGATTGTGAACAGTTAGTTTTTGGAAACTATGCGGATATTTCTGGTAACTCTGAAAGACTTTATGATTTTACAGCTAGGGTAAATAGAGCTTACGATAAAATTGCAACCCTAATCATGTCAGTAGATGGCAGGTGGCAATTTGACGATACTAATTACACAGATTTTCCAATAGGTTCTACCGCTTTGGTTTCAGGGCAACAAGACTACTCGATGGATATAGAGTTTATGGACGTCGTAAAGGTAATCATTCTAGATAGTGCTGGGAATAAAGTGCTTTTAACTCCTATTGATATAAATGACCCCCTAGGAAGAATGTATCTTACTGATATGACTACAGGTGGTGGTACTCCTAGATTTTACGATAAAACAGGTAGGTCTTTGCTTCTTTATCCTATACCTAACTATGCAATAGCATCTGGGCTAACTGTTCACTATAGAAGAAAACCTTCATATTTCGCTTACACAGATACCACAAAAGCTGTGGGTATTCCCGCTATCTTTCACAGATACCTTTCGCTCGAAGCGTCTAAAGATTACGCAGTTTCTAAGTCATTAGCAACAAAAAATGACTTAGCAGTGCTGGTTAAAGATATGGAGACTTCTATAGAGCAATTTTATTCACAAAGAAGTAAAGACGAACAAAAAATTATTAGGACAGTAACAAGAAGTAGTAGATAAATATTATGGCATCATATACAAAAATAGATAGTTTCGTAGAATGTTTAGCTGAGAAATTGATTGACTTAAGTGGGAATGGATTAACAATTGCTCTGACTAACACTGCACATACCTCAACTTGGGATGAATTAGCAGACCTTACCCAAGTCTCGTATACAAATCTTTCTACCAGAGTAATAACAGTTGGCACGTCTTCTCAAACAGCAGGAACTTATAAGTTAGTTCTTACCGACTTGACCCTCACTTCTACAGGAGGAACTACAGGACCTTTTAGATATGTATACATCTATGATGATAACTCCACAAATGACAAACTGATAGGCTATTATGATTACGGTTCATCAATTACTATGCAGAGTGGAGACCAGTTTGTAGTGAATTTTGACGGTTCGTCTGGTGCTTTAACTATCGCATAAATGGCAATACCTACCCCAGTATCAGCATGGAATTTTGATGAATCAAGCGGAAATGCTGATGATGCGGTAGCTTCTAATAATTTAACTAACAATAATACTATAGCTTATGCTTCAGCTCTTATAAACAACGGAGCCGATTTTGAATCAGGAAGTAGTCAAACATTTTCTATAACAAACGCAGGACAGACAGGCTTAGACCCAACAGGGAGCTTTTCTTATTCAACATGGTTTAAGCCTGAAACTTCTAATACCGAAACAGGATTTGCCGAAAAATGGGGGGTTCAAGGTAATCGTTCGTGGTCACTTAGCAAAACTGCAACAACAGTTAATTTTAGGTCAGTTAGTGATGGGACTAGCCCTGGGAATGCTGTAACTGAATCTATAACTATGTCAAATGGAACCTGGTATCACTTAGTTTTTGTTTACAATGCCGCTACTCCAACTGTAAAGATTTTTGTGAACGGAAGTAGCTCAGGAGCTCAGGCAGTAAGCCAAACTAGCATATATGACAGCACTGCTGATGTGATATTTGGTTATGATGGCAACAATTATATGGATGGAATTGTAGATGCAACTGCTTTTTGGAATGTAGCTCTTTCAGATGGAGAAGTTGCAGAACTTTATAATTCAGGAACTGGAGTTCAATATCCTTATACCATTGTCTATAATATGGCTGCAGATGTTGGCGCGTTTACCCTAACAGGCATTGATGTGGGTCTCCTTAGACCTTTAATTCATATGGTTGCTTCAGTGGGCTCATTCACCTTAACAGGAATAGATGTAGCATTTAATAGGCTCTACAACATGGTAGCGAGTGTAGGCTCATTTATTCTTTCAGGTATTGATGTAGCTTTAAATTTTTCAGGGTGGTCTAATCAATCAAAGAACTCTTCTTCGTTCAACAATCAATCCAAAAATACAAGTGTTTGGACTAATGAACCTAAATTATGACACCTGAAGAAAAACGACAACTTAAAGAGCTTATGGATTGGAAACAGGCGAGAGAACGCCAGCAAATTACTTTTCCTCTAGATAGAGTAAGTATAGATGTTTTAAGTAAATATTTCATGAGACTGATTGGCCAATATGTGTATTTCGGGGGAGCTGCAGGTAATCCGTTTCTTGTTTACGAAGGAATCCAAGACAAGACACGATTTGAAATAGAAGCTGCTTTGATTGAATATATTGCTAGTGCTGGTACCGATTTTGTCTCTATTTTATACCCGAATATACCTTTCACTGTTTTTGCAAACGACGAATCCTTGGTTCTATTTACCACTGATACAGAGCCAGGCGGACTCTCGGGGGCAGGAGGTACTTTATATTATGTAGTGAATGCAACTGCTGACGGACTCTCATTTCAACTGTCTTTAACTCTAGGAGGAGCCGCAGTAAACATAACATCTGGAGGAATAGGGAGACAATTTTTAGTTAGAGCTTAAATATTATGCCTATAAAAATACCTAACGAGACTAAAAAGTTTAAGCAAATCGGAAACTCCGATGTCTTAGGTAATATTTGGTCTTCTTTCAACCTTGACCTTTCAGAAAATCTAGGAAGAATCCGAATATCACCTAGATGTATGCTTGTAGATGGGACTGTCGGAGCAAGTACTCTAACTAACATGGAAACTCCTGTTACCTTTAAATTTTTCGATAATGGTACTAATGAAAGAATATGGTGTATTGCAGGAGCGAGAATGTTTTATAACTCTGGCGACCCTGATTATGTATTTACACAAGATGCTACAGCTTCTACTCCTACGAGTCTTAATGATGGGTGTGATATGGAGAATTTTAATGCTGCTTTATATATAGCTGGGAATGGTGATTTGACTAAGTACACAGGTTCTTGGTCTGTAGTAAGTACAGCTCCTAATAGTGGAAATGCTCAAATGTGTGTTTTTCAGAATAGACTCTATGTTACTCAAGGAGATTCTACAGCTTCTGCTCAAATTTTTTCATGTAGCTCTGGTGATGTTGTTGTTGAACCTACTGCTGCTCCAAATACTAATTTATATACTCTAGATTTAACTTCTTTCGGGGGTGGGGACTCGAGTAACAATGATATAACTTCTATTCGTTCAGCCTCAGATAGGATTTGGATTGCTACAAGGAATTTAGGCGATACTAACGCTAGGGCCACAGGATTAAAAGGTAGAGTTTATGAATGGGATGGTGTAAGTACATCACCTACTAGGGTCTATGAACTTGATACATTAGGAGGTGTGGCTCTTGTGATAAAAGATGATATTCCTTACGTTGTCGATGCAGACGGAAAATTAATGAAATTTGATGGCTCTGGGTTTGTAGAAGTGGCTAGGCTTCCAGTACTTCCTTCAAGGTATCTAAAAAACCCTGCTGCCAATTCACCTGTTCAAAGGTTTATCCACCCTAGAGGAATTACTTTGAGAGATAATAGGATTGTAATGTTAATAAACAATCTTAATGTTGATGATACAACTATAATCGAAAACTTACCGTCAGGTGTTTGGGAATATGATGAAGCCGTAGGTCTTTACCACAAATATTCTATAGGTATTTCACCTGTGGATTTCTCTACTAGAACTGATTACGCACAAAATAGACTAGCAAACGTAGGAGCTTTATTTGCTTCTAAGACTGCACAGTCGTCAGATAATGATGGAGACTTAATGATGGGCGTTGGGTACTACACTTCTGCAACAGTAGATGAGTTTGGAGTATTTTGTAACAACACTAAAGATACTAAATCTAAAGTAGGGTACTTAGTGACTACTAAGATAGAGTCACAAAACGTCCAAGACGTTTGGCAAAAAGTCTATGTTAAATATAAAAAACTTCTTGATTCTACAGACAAGATTGTTTTGAAGTATAGAACCAGTGAACCTGTAGCGGTAGAAGGAACTATAACTTGGGTTTCTACAACTCAATTTACTTCAACTATTGATTTAAGTACTTACGCAGTAGGAGATGAAGTAGAGGTTACTCGGGGAACTGGTGGAGGGCAAATAGAACACATAACAGTAATTTCATATAGTAATCCAACTTATACTGTGACTGTTGAAAATGCTGTTACTGGTGCAACTGGTACAGGTTCAGCTAGATTCCAAAAGTGGGCAAAGATAGGAACTGCATCAAACCAAACTTTGGATTACTCAGAATTTCCTATTGATAAACAGTCTAATTGGATACAGTTAAAATGTGTCATGTATTTTACTGGGAAAAATGAATTGAACGAGTTGGAATTAGTGAACAAGTTATATAAACCGTCAAATTAATATGATACAATTTAATAAAATAAAATGGCAACACTAGAACAAAATAAAACCGATGCGTTATTTAAACAAGCTCAAGGTATTCAGACTGGAATAAATGAAGTTGTTGCTCAAAGAGGATTGAGTTTGAATGCACAAGGAGATGGTTCTTATGTTGCTACTCCAATAAATACATCTGCTAAAACAGTCACAGCTAATAATTTAGGTGGCGTAAATCCATTAGCAATACCTAACATCACACCCACAACTTTTAAACCAGTAACTGTCGCTAATCCTCCTGGGACTACAATAGATGCAAATGGAGTCGCCACAATTACACCACCCACTATCTCGCCAGAAGAAGAGAGATACAAAAACATTATCAATAATGTTGAGGGTCTCGGTAAAGAGTTAGCCACTAAAGCTGATGTAACAAAAAAACTCCAAGAAGAACAACAGTTGGCATTGAAAACAGAAGCTAAAGTAGCTTCTTATAATACTTACAACAATAAAAAACAAGAATACCAGCAACAGATTGACCGACTATATAACACTCCAGGGAAAACTTCAGGGCAGATACAGCAAGAAGTCGCACAAATAAGTCGCCAAGCAAATGCAGACCTTGCTAACTTAGCTTTATATGCTCAAGCTGACCAAGGCTTTCTTGACGCTGCTGAAAAAACTATACAAGACAAACTTGATGCACAATTTCAACCTATCCAAGACCAAATAGACTACTACACAAAGTTTGCACAACTTAACGCTAATGACCTTACTGAAAGTCAAAAACTCAAGCTTGCTGAAATAGCCGACCAAAAGAAAGCTGACCTTACTAGCCTTAGAGAAACTTCTGATGCATTGCATAAATCTTTCCTTGAAAATGGAGCACCTCAAACCGTTTATGCTGCTTTGGATAAAATAAATGATTATTTCATAGCGGGTAAGATAAATGCAGAGGAAGCTAAGAGCAAAATGTATGCTGCTTCAGGTAGATATGGAGTAGATGCTTTGAGGAAAGCACAAATAGATAAAATAAACCAGGAAACTAGAGATGCAGGTATCCCAGCCATTACAAATCCTAATTCTTCCCAGTATGCAGGTGCTTTGAGTGTAATACTTGGTTCTACAAAATTGACCAAGGAACAGAAGTCTACATTAATTAATGCTGTAAATAGTGGTTCAGACCCTGTTGCTGTTCTAAAGAATCAAGCAAAAACTGTTATGACTGGGGCTAATCAGACTAAGGTAGAAAGCTATGAAACGGCTCAAGAGTCTTTGAAAGATATTTCAAGCAATCTTCAGAGATTTTATGATGCGGGAGGAAAAACAAATATATTTAATGGAAATTATGAAAAGGTTGTTAATAAACTAGGAACAGTTAATGACCCTAAGTTAGTTGAGATTGCAACTGAAATTCAACAAGGACTTCAGATTTACAGGAATGCTGTATCGGGTACTGCTTACTCAGTTCAAGAAGGTTCTGATATAGCTTCAATCTTCCCAGGAATCACTAAAGGCGAAATATTAAACAACTCTATAATCAAAGGAAGAATGAATGCATTTGAAAGTGGAATCGATGGGGCGTATCGTGGAATACTAGGTTCGACTTACGATGAACTAAAAAATACTCAATCTTCTCAATCAAACCCTTCTGCCACAACTTCTACAACTCCAGTAGCAAAAGATGGCGACACAAAAGATTATAACGGAACTACTTACAAAGTAGTTGGCGGTGTGTGGACACCTCAAGGAACTACAACTACTCCAGCTCAACCTACAGTTACAAAACCAACAAATCCTTTAGGTGGATTATTTAGTGGTTACAAACCTTTTAGTCTAGGTTCATTCTTTAAATAAATGGCAACATATAAAGTAGGACAAGCACCATGGGAAACAACTACAACTGTTCCAACAGGAAGTTTTGAAGTGGGTAAAGCTCCGTGGGAACAACCTGTTCAAGAACCAGAAAAACCAGGTTTTTTAAAATCTCTTTATAAGAGTATAGCCGAACCTGTAGTTAATCTAATTGCGAGACCTGGACAAGCTGTTCAAGCTGCTTTGGGTAAAGAAGTCTCCGAAGGTAAATTCTTAGGTCTCGATATAAATAATCCTCAGTCGGCTAAGGATGTGGTTAAAGATGTAGGTAGGGCTGCCGAAACTGTAGCTCTAGGTATTGGAGGAGGTGGGACTATTCAATCTGTAAAAACAGGACTCAAAGGATTGGTAGGACAAGCTGCAAAACAAGAAGCTATAACAGGATTAAAGGCAGGTGGATTGATAGGGTTTGGACAGGGGCTTGAACAAGCTTCAGAGGAACCACCAGAACAGGCTTTTAACACGATATTTGGCTCTACAGCGATTGGTGCAGGGCTCGGCCTTGTTTCAGGTGGTGTATTAGGTGCTGCTACTCCGATAGTAGCTAAAGGAGTAAGCGGAGTAAGAAAATTTGCAAATGTAGGTGAACTTGAAACCAAACTCGCAAATGGATATAAAAAGATACTTAATCCAACAGCACGTCAAATTAAAGTAGATTCTAGATTCGGTAATGATAGTTTTAATTTTCTTGCTAAGGAGGCTCCTGACCTTCCATTATCCGTTAATAAAGATGGAAGAGTGGATACTACGGATGCTCTTGAAATGGCTAGACAAAAGTATACTGCCGAAGCGACAGCGTACAAACCAATAATAAGAAATAGTGGAAAGTTTATTGATATAGATAAGGCTATTGCTGATGCTAAAAAGGTAGCAAAAAAAGAATTTGATGGTTCTGATTTAACTAGAGCCGAACAACAAATTGATGATGAAGTAAATGCTTTTCTAGCTAATAGTCCTCAAGATGTAAATGTGACAGCTAATGGGAAAAGGTTCATAACCTTAGCCAGAGCAGACGATATAAAATCATATTCTTGGAATCGTGGTAGAGGTTGGGGAACCCCTGAAGCTGAAGTATGGAGCGATACAAACAATTTAATTGGTCATGCTCTTAAAGATGCTATTGAAAAAGAATTACCTGATGTTCAAATCAAAGCGATGAACAAAAGATTAGGACAATGGAAAAATGCTATTGATATGCTTGAGAGAAGAAATGGCAATGTTTCAGGAAGTGGAGGGAAGCTATCAAAGTACCTTATTCGTTCTGTTGGAACCGCAGTAGGTAGTGGCTTAGGAGGGCAAGACGGAAGTATAGGGGGTGGAATAACAGGTGCAACAACAGGGTTTGTCACAGCGGGTGCAATAGCAGCACTTATGTCTAATCCAAACATCAGACTTTCCTTAGTTCGACAAATTCTAAAAAGATTAAACAAAGCTGGTAAGGGAGATATGATAAAAGAAGCAGAACAGATACTACAACAAGAATCTTCTAAATATTTACTTCCAGGAGCAGGACAAAGTTCTTATGTTGAAAAACCAAGTGTATTGAACTTGCCTCAAAGTGCTAGAGAGACAAATCTTGGTTTGGATGAAGTTAGGAATATGAAATCAAGTCAGATGCCTAGTGCCTCACAGATGAGTGAACCTAAGCAGAATCCTACTACAAATGAAATTAAGAATACCATAGATAATGGTATACCACAGAAAGGAAATATTGCAACCAACCCTTTATTGGCTGGTGCAGGTGCTACAGGAGCACTTGCTGTTGGAGCTAAAGGATTGAGCGAAGCTACTAAGCCAATAGAATATACAGCAAAGACAGAATCTGTTGAGGATTCAAAAGATACAAAACTTGCTGATACTTTGATGCAACTAGAATCTTCTGGTGGGAAAGATAAATCTAATGCTGGTAAAACTGAAATGAATTGGCTTGTTGGACTTACTCCTGTTGCCATTGCTGAACTCAAAAGAACTGGGGCCAAAGACTCAGTAGATGTAGATAATAAGAAAGATGTAATTGACGCAGGCATTAAATACTTCAAGCTTTTACAGAAAAGATTTCCAAAACTTTCTCCTGCAGAAATATATGTAGATAAATACTGGACTCAATGGAAAAACCTAAAAAACCCCAAAGAGGCACGAGCAAAAAAAATAGCGGCGTTTAATAAATTAATGGCTGAATAATATGCAAGACCCAAAACAAAAAAAGAAAAAAGAAAAATATATTAAACTCTTAGAAGAAGGCGACGCTATTGCGATTACTAATCATTTGCTTGAGGTAGAAGATAAGATTGAAGAAAAAGACGCAAAACTAGATGAAGCTCTAGCCACGATAAAAGAACGAGATAAAGAGGAGATAAATCTCGTCACTAAACTCGCGGTGAATATGCTTAAAGACCTTAAGGGAGAAAAAGGTGATGCGTATATCATTACCGATGAGGATAAGGAAGATATAACTAGAGAACTCCGAAGTCGCTTTGATGATGCTGAAATAGCTGATAAGGCATATTCACTAATAGATATTGACTCAATTGTTAAAAAGGCGGCATCACTCATTCAGCCTGCTCGAGTTAACGCGGAAGAAAAGCAAGAAATTGCCGACATTGTCTCAACAATGTTGGATATCCCAATCCCACAAAAAGGAGTTGATTACTTTGATGGAAAAGATGCTGATGAAGAAGCTATCATTGCAGCGGTAGAAACTAAGATAGAAAAAGAGTTACCTAAGCTTGGAGAGCCAATCAGAGATGGGCTAGAAATATTGAAAGGAGAAAATAGACTTGATATTTCAGCAATTAAAGGAGTTGATAAAAAAGATGGTCTTCTCACTGACTCTATTATCAATAGGGCTATAGGCATAGTAGATAGCCGAACCTCTTACCTTATTAATAAGGTTAACGAATTAGCGAATCGTCCAAGTGGAGGTGGCTCTGCCCTCACTGTCCGTGACATCGACGGCACACCAACTGTCACAAGTGTAAACACTATTCGCTTCACTAACGGTGCAGTAACAGATAACGGCTCAGGTGTTGTAACAGTAACTACTGGAGCAGGAGGCACACCAGGAGGCTCTGATACCCAAGTTCAGTTTAATGATGCTAGCTCATTTGGAGGAGACTCTGTATTTACATATAACAAAACCACTGACACTCTATCTGTTCCTGATGTTATCCCTACCACTGACCTCACTTATAATCTCGGAGACGCAACTCACTACTGGGCTGATATTTATGTAGACGGTGCTTTAAAAGATAATGCTGCTAATCAAGTAACTGTAGCAGAAATAGTAGATGGACTAGCTTTAATTGCCGCTGCACAAACTCCGTGGACACAGAACATTAATGCAGACGGTTATACACTTTATGGAAATGATGGAGCGAATGAAGATTTGACACTTGAGGGAACAAGCCATGCTACAAAGACAACAAGTTATGTAATATTACAGCCGACTGGAGGGAATGTTGGAATTGGAACGACGACGCCAGGAACAATTAATGGAACAGCATTTGCATCCGTAGTGAATCACACATCCGCGTCAGCCACCAGCCTCTACGTAGCAGCAGAGACAGGGTTGGCGGCGGGATACACAGGGTTACTACTTAATCGTTCCGCAGCAGATGCGAACAAGCGGTTATGGGTAATCGACTCGCAGCCAACAGCGGCAAATACATCCAGTGTTTTGGCATTCAGCACCTACGCAGATAATGGAACACCAACTGGATTGGTCTATATGTGGCGTAGCGGCGGCGTCTCTATCGGCAGTGCAACCGACCCAGGGGCAAACAACCTAAGCGTTGTTGGAGACGTGACTGTCGCGGACGAGGTATATGGTTCTGGATGGAACGCTTCACTTGAAGTTCCTACTAAAAACGCCATCTACGACAAGATTGAAACTCTACAACCTCTCGATTCTGACCTTACAACAATCGCAGGACTCACCGCTACAACAGATAACTTTATTGTCTCTGTAGCTTCTGCATGGGCTTCACGAACACCTGCACAAGTAAGAACAACACTTCAGATACCAGAAACCTTAATGATTGCTGTCGGAGACGAAACAACAGCATGTACTACAGGTACTGGAAAACTAACATTCTTCATGCCTTATGCCATGACTGTAACCGCAGTACTTGCGAGTCTTAATACACAATGTACTGGTTCGACATTCATCATCGACATTAATGAAGCAGGTACATCTATCCTTTCAACTAAATTATCCATTGATGCTTCAGAAGACACTTCTGCAACCGCCGCTTCTGCTGCCGTTATCTCAGACTCTGCTCTCGCTCAGTACGCAAAAATGACAATTGACTTTGACCAGGTCGGGGCAACTATCGCTGGTGCAGGAGCTAAGGTTTACATTACTGGTTATCGTAGCTAATAATTAACATGCCAACATCTTTTGTATCAAAAGGAGCTATAGGAGGGGGAGCTGCCCCATTTGACCCTACTGACTACGGTAACCCTGTAGAGTGGTTAAAGATTGACGACCTTACTGGTTATGCAGACGAAGACTCTCTGACTTCAGACACTTGGACAGCAGCCATTGGAGGGAACTTATCTATGTCTGGAGGTACGTATAAAGCAAATGAAATCAATGGGTATGCAGCTGCTGGGGACATGTCAGGAACGTTTACTGAAATCACAATGGCATCAGCATATTCGGTATTCGGAGTTGTAAAAGTATCTGCTGACGGTTGCCTAACTGGTCATAGCTCAAATAGACAATTTAGATATTGGTATAGCAGTTCTGAAAGCTTATACGTTTATGATGGAACTGGAGGAGGAGGAAGTGGTGCTGTTGACCTCTCAACATGGGTGCTGCTTGAATACCTTTATGACGGAACGAATATTACCTTTTATGTGAACGGAGTGTATGCAGGAACTGTCGCTGGTAACTCCACAATGAAGATTGACGGTGTGCCTGGTTTCTTTGGAAGTTCGGGAAGTCTATTCTCTGAACTACTTGTATTTGACGATTTTCTTGTTAAAGCGGATAGATGGGCCGTAGAGGATTACTTCAATGATAAATACGATATATGGCCAGTTGTTGACCCTGACTCTATTTCAGGTATCGAAGTGTGGTATGACGCAAACCAACTCACTGGGCTTTCTGATACTGACCCCGTGGCAACATGGGATGACTTTAGTGGTAATGGTAATGATGCTACACAAGCGACAAGCGGGGAACGTCCAACATATCAAACTAATGAACTCAATGGTAAACCAGCCGTACTGTTCGATGGAACGGATGATGGTATGGACATAACCACACCAATTACCCCTGGAAATAATTGGACGGTATTTTCAGTAATTAAAAAGGCTGCTTCAGGAGACAAGATTATGACTCTTGATAACGGTACATCTTACTTATCAGCATCAGTTTTCTGGAGTGACAATAATATTTACACAGAAAATTCAAGTAACTATATTGTCACTAGCTCGGCAGATGCCGCAACCAGCTGGGCAATCTGGTCATCAGCGAGCATAAGCAGTTCAAGCCTTGCACTGTATAAAAACGGAACTGCCGTTGCCATGTCAGGTGCTCTCAGCCTTCCTACTACCACAACATGGGACGCTCTTGGTTGGAGAGGGGCGGAACCAAGTTATTCAAAGGGCTTAATTGCAGAAATTATCGCCTTCGACACAACTCTATCAAAGTTAAACAGAAACAAAGTCGACTTTTATTCAAACAGAAAATATAACATTTACTAACATGTACATCATACGAAACAAAAATACAAAAGAAGTTATCAGAATAAGTCAGACCCCTATCGCCATGGACGGTGAGATAAAGGGACTTGACCCCGAATTAGAGGTTGTTGAGGAGGTGTGGGGAGTTTCAAAAGAAACACAAGCATTCAGGCAAGAAGAAGCTGCACAGCGAACTGCACTACTACGGGAAGCTAAGGAAAGAGCAATCGCTGAAATTATCAAAATTAAAGATACCGACATCGGTAAAATCCTTTACGACCAAGCGGTAGGGAGAGGAGAGATTGAGATATAAATTATGGAAAAAGAAATAGAACTTGTACATAACATGAACAGGGAACTTGGAGAGATAAAGTCTAAGCTCGAAGAGAATCACGAAGTTCACCTTGAAAACAAAGAGGATATAAAAGAAATTCTCGTTGTCACCCACGACCTCTCTAATAAGGTAGGTATTCAGAATGGGCGTGTAACTTCTCTTGAGAAAACCACTGAAACCTTAGCTAGGGTAGAGAGCCAAAACTCGGGCTTAATAAGAGATATACAAAATAAGATTGAAGGTACTAATAGAATCGTGGACGAGCTAAAGAAGTTTCAGGAAGATGGTGTTATAAGAAAAGAAAGTAACCGTGCTTATTATTTTAGACTAACTTTTAATACTTTATTACCAATACTTGTAACAATATTTTCAACAATAGGCACCCTTGTTCTTGTAAGGACAGGAATAATCAACATCAGTCCTGACATTAAAAATATCAACCAATTGGAGCAACAAGTCTTAGAACTCCAACAAAAAGCTAAAGAATTAGAAGTTAATAAAACACCGTAATGAAACTAAAACTTTACGCTAATAATTTAGACTGGAAGTCACTTGAAAAACGGGTAGTTGAACTGGAGAAACATCTAACTTCAAAGTATGAAAATATCTACGGAAAAGTTGAAATAGATATTGACCACACCTCTTTCTATGTACCTGAGACATACTTAATTTCTAATAAGTGGTTCATGGATAACATAATAGGCACAGAGTACGACTCCTACTGTCTTTTAATTGATAGAAAAGATTGGAAAGGTCAAAAAGATTTGTTAGGTAAGTACGAAAAAGGAAAAAATAAACTGGGCTTTTATCTTGTTTGCGGAGAAAAAGAAAAGGTCTTGCGAGCTGATAATGTTAGGTATATCGCTTTTGAAGAAGCTTTTGAGCATGAACTCTTCCATGCCGTTTACTCTGACTTAGGAGCAACCCTTAAATGGGAATGGGCTGATTCGATGTATCTACCTGGCTTTGATAATACTCACTATTTTGCATATAAAGACAAGTACAACATCGAAGCTATTTATAAAGAAATATACGAACGCTGGGATAAAAAAGGAGCTGAGATTTCAGCCATTATTAAAAAGCTTCAAGACTCGCTCTCTCAAAATGTTTTTTACGGTTTGGTTAAAAGAAAGTCTGACGAGCTTATAATCAAGATGCAATCTCTTGGTTTCCCAATCATCATCACAGAAACTTATAGGAGCTTTCAAAGACAAAACGAATTATACGCTCAAGGTAGAACTAAACCAGGGCAGATTGTAACCAACGCTAAAGCAGGAGAATCTTTCCATAACTACGGAGTAGCTTTTGATTGTGTGTTCAAGAAAGAAGGTTACAACGCAACAGAAAAACAATGGGAGATTTTGGGAAAAGAAGGTGAGAAACTGGGGCTTGAGTGGGGAGGTAGATGGGTATCTTTCAAAGACAGACCGCACTTTCAAGTAACTCTTGGTTATACTTTGGCAGACTTTAAAACAGGAAAAGTAGACTACTCAAAATTTAAGTGAGTCCGACACGACTATAAACTAGTTCTTTAACAACTTAATGTTTTTATGACTTTCGTAACATGCAAATTGTGCGGAAGAACTCTGCATATCACCAACACCAAGAAAACAAACAACCGCTACCACTGCCCCAATGAAGATTATCATCTGCCTAACCGCCCTCATCTCACTCAGTCTCACTGCCAAACTCCTCCGCAAATATGCCTACCTCTAGCACTCAAGACCTCGTAGCCCTCACGGCTCTCAAAATCGGGCAATCCTCACGCTATGTTTTCCTCAAAGCTCTGCAATGGGGAAAACTCAAGATGGCGGAGGACAGGTTCGACGAAGCCTACCTCGGTTACAAGAACCATCAGGAAATCCTTGACTTCGTGTCGGACTTCTGCCTTGAGGTAATGAGCGAAAGGCTCGAGCTATGACCATATACGAGCTGGCGGGAATAATGACTCGCTTAAGGCTTAACAAGTCCCAGAAACAGCTCGTGTTCCTCATCGCTTACAGGTATGGTTGTCTCCAAGCTCTTCAAACAGCTTTGTTGTTCAAGAAAGTAGGGAGGTGAAACATGACCCCCCACGAACAAGACCTAGTGGAAAGACACCTCACTCTAAAAGCTTACACCGGAAAGAACTTCGACAGCCCGACCATTCAGGCAGTCCTACGTTCTCTCTCCGATGCTGAGTTCTATGTGGTGAAATCTACCTGTCACACCTTCAAGGAAATCATGGAGAAGGTTACGGAGCTGAAAGCATTAAGGAACGCAGTCTGAAATAGGACTGCAATTTTTTACTCTCTCTGTGGATAAGTTCCTTCTTAAAAATGATACACTTAAAGAAGCTTTAACAGCTTATAAAAATATCAAAATGAACAAGTTCGATTTTTTAACTTCAACGAGATTCTGGGCGTTAGTCATTGGTGCAGTTGCTGTCTACCTTCAACATAAAGGAATTATAGGAGAACCTGAAATGGTACTTATTGGCACTCTTACAACTGTATTCATAGGTGTAAAAACTATTGATAGAAGTGTGGAGAAACTGGCAGAACGTGACTAACTGGAAGTCCCAGTATAACTGACTTTAAATATGAAAATATTATATATCCTAATAGGTATCCTTTTAGGCTTGCTTATTCGTCCACATCAAGTAATGCAGGCAGAAGTACCCTTCATTGCCCCTAAAATCCCCACAGTCGTTATTGAAACCCTAGACATGAAGATAGACAGGTATGCAGAAAAGTACGCTGTATCGAGCGTTGTAATGCGTAAAACGCTAAAATGTGAATCGGGATTTGACCCTAATGCAGTGAACTGGTCAGACT
>Ga0172380_10002233_pt1 | contig 30719 bp, 49 predicted proteins | sample Leawe162metaG_FD_119747 | JGI IMG/M metagenome (GOLD analysis project Ga0172380, IMG submission 119747) | Leachate microbial communities from a municipal landfill in Southern Ontario, Canada - Leachate well 162 metaG | ecosystem: Engineered > Solid waste > Landfill > Unclassified | place... | reverse complement strand
GCACTTCTCAAAGTGTTGTAAGTTTTTACATAAACTGACTCATCTGAAAGCATAATTATATATTCGAACATTATTGTATATGATCTCCTATTTGCCCTTTGTATTGAAAATAATCTGTAACATAATCAAGCACATCTTCTGCTGTCTGAAATGCCACAGTAAACGGAATACATACAAAATCAACATTTACAGGCTGATCAAGATAATGAGCAGTGTATATGATCTCTTCTTTGCCGTTTATAGTGATGAAGACACGGCGAACAGATACAAAACAACTATTGATTAAAAAGCAATCTACATCGGGACTTGATTCATAGTATTTGAGTGATTTCATCTTATTTAGCTCCTTTTGATGCCCGAAACGGGCAAGAATGATGAACGCGAACAACTGAAGAAAACGGTATAAGCTTTACAGGCTGCAAGGCAGAAAACCAACCACACCCGCCCGATGCCAAACGGCCAAACCAAGGCCGAGCAACTATGCCGGACTCTGAAAATGAAACCACCTGGCACACCAAGGGATGATTCCCAGCTCTAACGGATATGAACATTACAGCTCACCTCTAATATATGCAGCAATTAAAAACGGAACCATAATACAGGCTATAGGAATAATGATAAATAGCGATTTATACGCTGGAACCATAAGAATTTACCTCCCTTAACTTATACCCAATTATATCACAACACTATACAACTGTCAAGTGTATTTTTGGGGCAAAATGAGATATTTTTGGCGTAACACGATTCCTGGAACCGTAGCACGACGCACGGAGCAGACCAGAACCACCGCACCCACCCGCAGAGGGACAAACACATTTCGCCCGCAGGAAGTGTCAAGAATTACGCAGTAAAGGGGTGGAGATTTTAGAAAAAAGATAACAATAATTCCCTTTCCTTAGCCTTTTTTCTAAAATACTACCCTGATTCTTGACACTTCCGAGGACGAATGTATAATGTCTCCCGCTGTGGGTGCGGTGTTCAATTTTCCCTTAACCGACAGGAGCGAAGCGATTTCTATAACCGCCACCCGGCGTAGAGGGTCTTAGAAAGGAGGTGATGACAATGATTCTTTGATTCCGGCGGGTGGGTGGACGGCGTATTTTCTTTGTCTCTGCTATTCGTGTTATGCTCGATTAAGTGAAAAAGGTTTGAAAGGGGTTTGGGGAAAACTGTTCCTTAAAAGTTTTCCCCAAGAGCAATGATTTTCAGTTTTCCCTAACCCTTGAAAACTTTTTCAGATGCAGCCCTGCCCTCCCTGACCCTTGTCAGCCACGATTGCACGGTCGCGGTAGCTTTACATGCGGTTTGTTTTTTCTATCGCGATTGTGATCCCATTAAAATCTAATTCTTTGCAATGATGGACATAACTACGAAGAAAACAATGTAAGGCGGGAGGGCGGGAGGGCGGCAGTCGTTTTTTGACGATTTCAAGACTCTATGATATACTGTTTTCGGTTCCTGGTTTTCGGCATTGTGTTCTCCTGAAGAAAGGCCCGCTGTTTTGGTGTAGACAGCGGGTCTTTCGTCGTTTTATTTCTTGTGGAATTGGAACTCTGCATTGATGAGCATAGATTCCTCGTCTGTCAACTCGATAACATAGTCGTGCAATACAAGGCATTCCTCGCAGTCGCATTCAACCGTCGACATTAACTTCTTTTTCTTTCGGACTTTGCCGATGATAATATCGTCCAGTGTCACTTCGATAAATGGCCCGGCTCTCCACAGTTCAAGCACTCTTTTTCCCTGCGCTCTCTTGCAGATCGGATACCTTTTTTCCTCAACTCTTTCGGTCATTTGTAATTTCCCCCTATATATATAGGAAATTTATAAATCCGCTACTCTTTTTTAGAATAACGAATTAATTATAACTAAGCACAAACAAAAACACAAGGCTTTTTTTCTTTGAGTTCAGGGGTCAATCATTATCTTAAAAAAAAGTAATAGAAAACAGTAAATTCCCTATATATATAGGGTTAAAGAAGAGGTTGTAATAGTAACTGTTCTGCTGCGTGCAATGCCGGGTTTGGGTGGGTCGGGAAGCGATTTTTTGGTATCTTTGATTGCGGCTCTAGGCCGCTTTGTTTCGGTGTTAAAAGATTGCTTGGTGATAACGAGCCGAAGGCGAGTCGTCAGCCGCTCTAGGCGGCGCGAAGCTGCACAAGGCGGTTCTAGTCGATTGCTTGGTGTTATCGAGCCGAAGGCGAGTCGTTTGATGCTGCACAAACTAAAAGAACCATTGACGGAGCGCGCATTTAATGGGAGGGGAGGGGCGACTTGGCGCGGGAGGGCGCCGACGCGAAGCGGAGGGTTTAAGCCCGCCAGGCTCCCCGCGCCCGCCCCGGGGCAGGGGGAGCGAGTGTTAACGAGCGAAGGGGGCGGGCCAGCGATAGCGGGGAGCCCCCTGCAGCCCGGAGGCGACGCCGCAGGCGGAGTCCGCAGGGCTGCACACCGAACGCTATGACGAGTGCCAGCCCTGACCGGACTTGCCGAAGGCGGGAGGGCAGGGCTGGCCGAGGAATAGCGCAAACGATGTCGAGGTGTCCTGGAATTGTCGAACCCCTGACGACAGTCGTTCAATGGGTGAATAGTCGAATTCAAGCAATGAAACACTGATGCTTAGCAGGTATGAAGCCCGGAAGCCGCCGCCCGCCCGCCCAAGTCGGCACTTTATCACGTGACACCACAGCCAAGAGACGCCCGCTTGTCGGGCGCGGTCGTCGACCACACACTACCGGGAATAAAATAACACAAGGGGCATCGGGCGACGGCTGGAGGGCTACATACCTGCGGCAAAACAGTTGATCTGATACCTTGCAGCACTTTTGTTGTTGGTCGCACTTTTTTTGTTGGTCGCACTTGCTTGTTGATCGTGAAACTTTCTGCTGGTCGTGAAGTTTTGTTTTTTGTTGCAATGTTTTTGTTTGTTGCAATGTTTTTGTTTGTTGCAATTGTTTGTTGTTGCTCGTTGTTTTCGCAGGTCACAGTCGTTGATACAGTCGATGCTTTGCAATCTCATTTGTTTTATTGCTTGCCCCGCCGCGCCGCGCCGAGCCAAGAATAAAATTGTGTTTTGTAAAACAAGTTTTTCTTCAACCCAATGCCTCCCCGACAATTTTTGCAAAAATCCCCAAGAAAAGTGTATAGTAGAGTCTTGGAGGTGAGGATTATGGTTGCTACTAAGACGGCGCGTAAGGCTGCTAAGCGGGGCGTAGAAGTGGTTCCGAAAAAGACGGCAGTCGATATGTATAAGCAAGCGGAGCTTGAGAAAACGCTGTGGGAGAGTCGTTTAGAGGGTATGAGCGACGATCAATTAGCATCAATGGTCGGTTTGCCTACAGGTGTGGTTAGTCGGACTCTCGGGAAGATGTTGCAAAAGGTTCAGACTGATGCGGCAAGTATCTCTCGTGCTTGGGCTTTACGTCAGACGATGGCCCTGTGGACTGAGATATATTCGGTTGCTGCTGAGGAGTGGCTTAAAACAAGAGATCCGCGATATGCTGAAGTTATGCGTGGTGCTCTTGCTGACATTCGTAAGATTTGGGGCGTCGATGCTCCGCAGAGGGCAATTCACGGTCACGTTGTGGCTGGTGTTATTCATACGAAGCTCGGAGGGTTAAGTAAAGATGAACTCGAATACCTCTCACAGATTTTCCCTACCGGAGGGGACGACGCCGGAAGCTATACAGATGGCTCTGGCATACAAGAGCTTGCGGGCGTTTGCGAAGATGGTGACTGATGACTGGCAGGATGGCCGTCATTTAGATCACATTTGCAATGTTTTGGAGGATATAGCAGAGCGAAAACTTAGGCGTGTGATTATTAACATCCCGCCCGGATATGCTAAGTCGTGGCTGTGCAGTCGATGTTTCCCGGCTTGGTATTTGATGCATTATCCGAAGCGCGAAGTTATGTTAGTGAGTTATGGAGATGACTTGGCAGAGGAACATTCGGCGGCTGCTCGGCAGTTTTTTAGTTTTTGGGCTCCTCAGATTGTCGGCAGTGGGCTTGCTAAGGACTCGAAAAGTGTTAGGCGTTGGGTTGCAGAGATAGACGCTCAGCATCGCGGCGGTGGAATGCGCGCTTGCGGTGTCGGGTCTTCTGTTACTGGTCGTCGTGCGGACGTGATTATTGTCGATGACCCGTTCAAGAACTGGGAAGATGCTTCGTCGGAATCTGCACGTGAGCGGGTTTGGACTTTTTACCAGTCGGTTCTTCGTTCTCGTTTGCGTCCGGGTGGATGCATTATTGTGATTCAAACCCGTTGGCACGACGATGATTTGACGGGTAGATTGCTTGCTGCGATGGATAAAGGGTCAATGCCGTGGGAGATTGTTAAACTTGGAGCCGTGGCAGAGGAAAATGACCCGCTCGGGCGCGAGGTCGGGGAACCGCTTTGGCCGGAAATGTATGACAAGCAGGAGTTAGATGAGATTAAGTCGGACGTTGGCGAGTTCTTTTGGGATACTCAGTTTCAACAGAACCCAAAAGACCCCGAAGGAAAAATGATCAAAAAGGACTGGTTTAGAGATTTCTGGATTGAAGACGACTATGTTGTGTTGGATTCGAAAGCCGGTGAAGTTCGTTATCACAAGTCGGATATTGTCACGATTCAGGCCGTTGACCCTGCGGCTACGGAGAATGAGAAAAACGACGAGTTTTGCGATTCCACTTGGTCTATTTGTCCCCGTGGTGAGATTCTTCTAAGGCACGTTTATTTAGATCGCATTGCGACAACTGACCACGTTGATACTGTCATTGAGCAGTTTGATATGTGGATGCCGGATTATATTTGTCTGAGTAAGAAGAGTTATGGACTGAATATTTTTGAGGAATTGGAGCTTTTAGGTTATCCGCTTGAAGAAATTTCGGAAGATAACTCGAAACTGGCCCGGTCATTGCCAATAATCCGGCAGTATAAGAAGGGCAATGTGTATCATTTGCGTGATGCTGAGTGGAGGTCGAAAGTCGAAAAGCAGTTGAAAGAGTTCCCCGGTGGCACTCACGACGATTTCGTTGACACTGCCTCTGCTATTGGTATACAATCAATTCAACTAGGCGGCTTGCTTACTGAGATTCCTACTGTTGGAGGTGCGAAACGTGGGGGAGATAAGGCTTGGTTTACTGACTCTGAAATACGGCAAGAACCCGCAGGTGTCGGAGGTCGGCCCCGATAGTGGTCTGATCGGTGGTTTTAATCGCTATATGAACCCTGATGATCTTGTCGGTCTTCAGGGTTTAGAAACTTATGACAAGATGCAGAAAGATTCCCAGGTTCAGGCGTGTTTGACTATCAAAAAGTCGTCTGTTTTGTGCCGTGGGTGGGAAATATGTCCTGACAAAAAGGACGGTGCGCGAGGTATTGAAGTTGCTGAGTTTTGTAAATATGCGCTTGATTCGATTTCAGGCAGTATGTATGACGTTCTTCAGAATATTTGTGACGCTCTCGCTAAGGGGTATTCACTTCAAAACATCACTTGGCAGGTAGTTGCGAGCGGGAAACACGCTGGCAAGTGGATTCCGAAGTATATCAAGAGTAAAGACCCTGATGATTTTGACTTTCAGCTTGACGAATACAAAAACATCACTGGTGTCGTTCATACTCCGACTCAAAAAGTTCTGCCACTGCGGAATTTCGTGGTTTATACCTACAACGGTAAATATGCTAATCCGTATGGCACATCTGATCTTCGGGCCTGTTATAAAAACTGGTGGAGCAAGGATTTTCTTTCTCGGTTCTGGAATATCTATCTTGAGAAGTATGGTTCTCCTACTGTCAAGGGCAAGTATCCCCGTGGTGCTTCTGCTAAGCTCAAATCTGAGTTTTTGGCTGTCTTAGGCAAGATTCAACAGCAATCAGCGGTCGCAATTCCCGCCGATTGTGAAGCTGAGTTGTTAGAGACTATTCGCCAGGGTGATACCGGTTATAAACACGCAGTTGATCACCACAACCGAGAGATCGCCAAGGCGGTTTTGAATTCGACTATGATTGTCGAAACTGGTGGTAATATCGGTTCTTTTGCTCTTGCGAAGGTTCACCTTGATGTTCTGCGAATGTGTTTGCAGGGTCTTAAGAGAGACTTGGAAGAAACCGTTATGCTCGAACAGATTTTGAGGCCGCTTGTGTTGTTTAACTTCGGCCCTGATGTTCCGGTTCCGTCTTTTTCTCTTGGTGCTCTTGAAGACCGTGAGTTTGAGACTGCAACACGAGGTATGAAGAATCTTGTCGAGTGTGGAGTTATTGACCCTGCCGACCCTGCAATCAGGGAGTATGTTGGTCTTAACGGTTTTGGACCCGCTCCCAGTCCTTCAACGTTGCCTGTTGGAAGTTCCGCACAGCGTGTTAGGACTGGCGATAATACCAATGACGGGAAGGTGGCTATCTGATGGCTATTTCTGTTGTCGCTGCTGACGTTAAAAGACGTCTTCAAATTGCTGTTACCACTTACGATACGGACTTCGTCGCGATCTGCACCGAAGTTCAAAATGGTATTACCGCTGGTTGTGATTCTGCGGCTCTTGTCACTTATGAAAATGTCATAAAACTTGGCATAATCGAGATTGCGGCCGGTGAGTGTTTGAATGCTCTTCGGCGTATCAAGGGGTATACCGAGGCCGCAACAATCTCCGGGAATGTCATTGGTGAGTATAAAGAGTCTGGTGATACCCTTATCACAACCGGACGTGCCATTGTTCAGCCGTATTTCAAGGTGGAATACTCGAAATTCCTTGCCGACGTAGCCGCGAATGCTTATGTCAAGGCTCTTTCTGACGCTCAGACTTCTCTTGCAACTGCGATGGCTACGGCTCTTAAAGACAAAGAAGTCAATGAGGCTGCAAAAACGGTCGCTGAAACTGCGAAACTGACGGCAGAGGAATTGAAAGTCGATGCTGAAACGGTCAAAACTGCCGCTGAGACTGCGAAACTGACAGCGGAAGAATTGAAAGTCGATGCTGAAACGGCCGGAATTGGTTCCAAGGCAACTCTTGATGAGGCTCGGGCTGCGTCTATTATTGCCGCTGAACTTCGGGCAACGTCAAACGAGCTTACCCGGCTTGCGGCTGCTGATGATGGCGGCCTCGGTGTCTGCGCAACTCCTGTGATGGCTGTAAGTGAATCTGTTCAGGAGGGTTGGTTATGAGTGCCTTGCTTGATCGGTTTACCGCTGAAATTGCGCGAATTGGTGAGGATGTCACTTGGACGAAGTTAAACGGTGCTACTGTTGGCACCGTTATTCGTTGTGTGGTTCGGCCTCTTGATTCCGGTAATATGAATTCTTTTCTTGATTCTGTTGAACAGATGGGCGTTGTTAAGCCTGGTCTTCTTGTTGAGATGGCTGGTAGTGGGTCATCTGTTACCGTTGGTGATGGTTTTACGCGTGATGGTCGCGCTTTTGTTGTTTTGAAGACATTCCCTTTCAGGTTCAATAACGAGCTTATTTATACAAGAGTCTTGCTCTCGTAGAGGAGGAAACATGAAAACCTATAAAAAACTGATTTGCTCCCGTGCACGCTTAGTTACTTTTCTTAGCAATACTGTTGGTTGTGTCACGTATGATTTTGGTTCTAAGCCACGACTTACTATGTCGAGCACTGATTTCAAAGTGTCTGACTGTTCCGGTTTTGTCCGCAAGATGGTTTTTTATATCACTGGTGGACTTATTTCTATTCCTCAAGGTTCTTCATTGCAGAATAATTTTTGCAAAAATCAAGGTTTTCAGTCGTGTTTGTATTCAGACTGTAATCAGCTTGATGGTAAGCTCCGCATTGCTTTTATGAATCGTGAATGTTCTGAACCCGGTCACGTTTGGCTTGTCCTTAATGGACAAACCATTGAATGTGCCGGTGGCAAAGGTGCTTGTCGGCGGCCGTGGGATAATAAAATACTTGCCAAAAAAGTTGATGCTTGTTATATTCTTACTGATGAGTTGAAATAATGACTCTCCTGTGAGGTGTGTTATGTCCGATACTGTTACTGCTGTTGGGGCTGCTGTTGGTGGAATGGTGGGTATGGCTGGGGCGATGGGTTACGGCTTCAAGTTGCTTGTTGATGTTGTCGGCAAGCAACTTGGAGTTCAAAACAAGGTAATCCACGGGCTTCAGACTGATGTTTCAGACAAGCTCGATAAGCATATTCAGGACTGCAAGGAATGTCGTGTTGCAGCAAAGGCAGGTGGTTAAGATGGCTTGCAAAAAGAAGAAAGACGGCGGTGGAAAATGAATGTTGTTCGTGAAGCAAAATTATTTGAAGCTGCAAAGTTTCCTGAACGTGGAATTGATTTCACTGAGGCTGATCTTGATGCTATTATAGCGTCATTCAAGCCTGTTCCTGTTAAGGTTCAACACACAACTACTCCTTTCGATGGCAAAATGGGTGAAGTTCTAAAGATTTGGCGCAAGGGCAAAGAGCTTATGGGTCAAATTTCATTTCCCGAAAAAGTTTGGGCGTTTCTTGAGCATATGGGAACAAAAAAACTTTCTGTTGGCCTTGATTATCGTCAAAGGCGACTTCAGGAAGTTTCTATTGTTCAGAATCCTCGTGTGTTGACAGCTCGTGTGTTTTCTGATAGTGTTGTTCCTGAGCTTGTTTGCTTTGAAGATAATTTCAACGAAGGGGGTTCTACAAATATGAGTGCAGAATTTAGTGCAGAATTTCAAGCCACTATCGCCGCCGCTGAAGCCCGTGGCGCGGAGCGTGGCCGCACTGAAGCATTGAACACATTGGACGAAAAAACCAAAGGTGTTTATGCTGAGAACGAACGGCTTCGCAGGGAGAATGCTGAGACTGCGACATCTGTTATTCTTGCTGGTTGGAAAGCTGAAGGAAAGATGCCTCCGGCTTGTGAAAAGTATGCAAAGGCAATCCTGATTGATGGATTGAATCTTGTTACTTTTTCTGACGGCGCGAATATGACCGCTGCTGAAGCTTTCACTCAGTTTATGGCCTATATGGTTCCTATGGTTTCTATGGGTGGCAAAACTGAAGAGAAAACAGAAGAGTTTTCTGTAAGTGCCGAAGGTGAGAAAGTTCTTTCTGGCCTTGGTCTTACTGCTGAAGATATTAAAGACATCGACTAATCGACGTCGGAAAGGTTGGTAAAGTAAAATGGCTTATGGTGCTTCTGCTGCGGCATTTGATAATCAGCGTTCTGAAAGCGATATGGTTTCGCTGAAGATTGGCGCTGAGAAGATTTACAAGGGAACCATGTGCATGATAAATGCCGCTGGTTTCTGCGTTCAGGTTGCTGACACTGCAACTGGTGACTGCTTTGCCGGTGTCGCTGCTGAAACTGTTGATAACTCCGCTGGCTCTGCCGGTGATCTGTCTATTAACGTGTGGCTTACCGGAACATTCACTTTCAAACACGCTGGTGCTGCTCGAACCGATGTTGGTCTTCCGGCGTTTGCTTCTCTTGGTGTTGTCGATGCTGGCCAGACTGTTAAGTCTGCCACCGAAGGCACTCATGCAATGATGGTCGGGAAGATTGTCGGCGTTTCTGCTGAATCCTCAGCAACTCGCGTCCGAGTCTGCATTGACGGTTATACCAATCTCGCTTCTGCCGAGACTGCTGTAATCGGTGGTTGGTCGATCTAAGTTTTTTAATCTTTGAGAGGAAGGTATACATAAATGGCTGTTGGTGTTGGTGATGTCAATGCTGTTCTTCGTAAGGGTCTGAAAAAGACTTTTATGGATGTTTACGGCACTCTTTACGAACAGGCCGGTTGGCGAAACCTGGTTACATTCGTTAAGTCTACTGATGACACTGAAGTCTATCCGTGGCTTGGCGATTTGCCTGAAGTTCGCGAATGGCTTGGCCCAAGGCAGGCTAATGATCTGGCTTCCGGCGATTTCTCCATCAAAAACAAGAAATTTGAATCAACGATTTCGGTCAAGAGAGACGATATCGAAGATGATAAAATTGATGGTATCAAAATCCGAATCAATTCTATGGCAAAGAAGATGGCTGCTTATCCTGAGCAGTTGACAATGAACTTCTTGCTTGGTGCTTTGAGTTCTGCGGCTGCGCCGTATCTTTGTCACGATGGTCAGGGATTCTTCGATACTGACCACCCAGCTCCTGAAGGCGGTTCTGCTCAGTCCAATAAGGTTGCAGCTGCTTTGACTTCTGCTAACCTCTGGGTTGGCATTCAGGCTATGATGATGTTCAGAGATACAAAGAACAATCCTATGGGAATTGTTCCTGACACTCTGCTTGTCGAGCCTTGTTTGGCTGAGACTGCAATCAAGCTCTGCAACTCTGAATATCACGTTGACTCTGCCGTGGCTAACGTCACTCAGAGTATCAACGCATTGAAAGAGTTCAAGATCAAACCTGTTGTGTGCCCTGACCTCTATTCAACTGGCACTGCTGCTAATGGCAACTGGATACTGCTCTGCACTACTGGAACAGTTAAGCCGGTTATCTTGCAGGAACGCCGCAAGGTTGAGTTTGATGCGATGGAGCGCGATAGCAATTCAGGCTTTGAGCTTGATGAATATCGTTATGGAACAAGTTGGCGTGGAAATGTCGGCGCTGGCCTCTGGTTTATGGCGTATGGTTCTACAGGCGCGGCCTAAGTCTCGCTTTTCTTTAATGTCCTTCGGGCCGTGGGTGATTGTGCCCTCGGCCCGTTTTGTTTTATGGAGGTGTGATTATGGAAGTTTTCAAGGTTCGATCCAAAGCAACTAATGGCGGTCACTGGCGCAATGGTCGCCGGTGGGGAAACGATTTCGTGAATGTCGATTCCTCCGATGTTAGTGATTCAATGCTTTCCGATCCTCGACTTGAGGTTGTGCTCTGTGAGGAAGAAGTGCAGGAAGTCATTGATGATGATATCAATACTGCTATTGATGCTCAGGTTGCTGCTGTTGTCGATGGGGAAAGTGAAGTTGTTCCCTCTGATATCATTGTCGATACAACTCCTTTGACTGTCTTTAAGACTGACGATAAGAAAGCAGGCGGCAATGTATCGCGAAAATGATATTGTTTATACAGGGTCTGTTTCCTGGACACTAGATCAGAATGCAACTAAGACTTTGAGTATACCTATTCCTGATTTCGGGGCCGGTGATGGCCCTCGGAAGTATGTTGTCAGTGTATACAACAAGTCGGCTGTTGTCACTCTGGAAGCTGATTTCTACAACAAAGAGACGTTTGACGCTGAGGTCAATTCGCTTCTGACGAGCGTTGCATCGGTTCCGGTGTCTTCTGCCTCGTCTGTTGTAGTAGAGGGCTTTTTATACGGCTCTGGCGGCGGTCAAATCATACTTACCAAGTCGGCTGCGACTGCGGCCGCTTTCTCTGCATATATCGTCATAAGGAGGATATAAACCAATGAAGCGATTTGCTTTTGTTTCCCGTCTTTTCCTGTTTCTGCTGATTATAGTCAGTCTCGCGTGCACGCCAGTCTTTTCTTGGGCTCCTGGTGCTGATATTCCCAGCCGCGCAGGAACTATAACTGCTGCTCGGGCAGCATCCGATGGAACAGTTGTCACTTTGGATGCCGTCAACGTCGTCAAGATTTGCGGCCGTCAGTCACCTTGTTATATTTTGGTCAATGAAAATGCTTGGCCTATGACTCCGATGATTGTTTACCCGTATTTTCCGACTTCCGATATGCGAATCGGTATGCCTGTAGAAATCACTGGCACTGTGACAACTGCTTATGGTGCTAAATGTCTTACTTCTGTGACTGTTAAGGCTTACAAAAATCCCGACAATAGCATTTACTATGGTGCTATTACAAAGCCTGATGCTGCGCCTCTTGTGTGGACTGATGGCGTTGTCACAATGGCGCCGGGGGCTAGTCCTCCGACTACTCCGTCTGTTACTCCGAATGCTACTATACCTGATGCAGCAACTTTCTATACTGATATTGCCGATGCTAAAATAAACGCTGCTGACGGTAAGATTGTTTGGTTCACTAATAAAAAGATTCTTTCTGTCGGTGGTGATGAATATGGGTCTTACATAATCATCGCTGCTGACGGTTCCAATGATACTATAAAAGTCTATACTGCTGCGTCGGCTTCAACTCTGGATCGCGCTGGATCTGTTATTGGAATGATATCAACGCATTCAGGTAGTCGGACTGTAAGCGCGGATACTGGCCCTGAAGTCGATTTGTGGACGTATATAGGCTCTGTTCAACTCTTTGATAGCGGTCTTATTGGCTGGGTGAAAGCTCAGCCAAATGGCGTTACTGTCAATCTCTCACAGAAAGTTGTGAGTGCCATCTTTCCCGGCTACTTTTATGTCTGTGAGCAGGAACGTGTTCCTGGTATCAAGGTGGTCTCTGCCCGGCGTGTTGACGTCGGTAGAGTCGTTAATCTCTTTGGTGGCACCATTGCAACGGCCTCCGGTGAGAAGTATCTCAACAATCCAACGGTCGGAATTTCGCTGACTGCGCCGCTTTCGATAAAGCCAATTGGAATGAATAATCGTTCTCTTGGTGGCGATGGCTTTTTATATGATGGCGAAGGTGGAACGCAGGGACAACCCGGCGTTTATGCCGGTGTCGGACTGAATACTGTCGGGCTTCTCGTAAGAATCTGGGGCAAGGTCACTGCCATTGGGTCTCTCAATCGCTGGTATGTAATCGACGACGGAACCGGCCTTTCTTGGACTGAAGGAAGCACAACATATACCGGCGTCAAGATTGTTCTTGGTGACAATGGCACTTACTTTCCGATGGTCGATGAACACGGCCTTGCTGTCGAGATCGGTGACTACGCAGACGGTATAAACGGCATAAGTTCTTGTGTTACAATAGACGGGACTTCTTACCGTTGTCTTAGGCAAATAGGCGCGTTTGGTCAGCGTGGCCCGCCCTGGTGGCCTGTCAACAAAATCAATCGTGTCTCAAGTCCTGGTATGTAGTTTAGGAGGCTCCCGATGGAACTGAAACTTGGTCAAGAAAATTGGGTTGGTATAAATCTTATCGATGCAAGTGATTATTCCGGCGTTCCGCTTGTCGCTTATGATGGCGTTGAAGTCAAGTATCGTCTGAATGGCGGTGTCACTGCAACAAAAACACTTACCCTTGCTGATTGGTCAGAAGGTTCCAACGGAGCCTATTCTATGCGTTTTACCGCTGCAGAATGCGCAACTGAGGGAACTTTGTCTTTTGAAGTTACCCGCGAAGGTTGCGCCGTTTACTATGGTTCCGGTGATATCAAGAATCCTGCTGGAATTCCGGTGTATCCGGCTGAGAATTTGGCTGCTGATCTTGCGGCCTTGCTTGTGAAGCTTAGAAATCTTACCGTGAGGTTGAGTTGACATGAATAAAATCGTATTATGTTTACTGGAGGTATTAAAAATGGCGATGGGTTCAATCGGTTCTACATTGCGAAGTGGCGGTCAGCAGATACAGCTCACCGGTGTATCAAGTGGCAGCTTTCAGGTGAATGGCACACGTTACAAACTGTATTCAAACATGAGGTCGGCTAACGATTTGATGACCCTCATTGGTTACTCAAGTCCGGTGACGTTCGCGAATGCGTCGGCGATGGTGATGGATATGGGGCAGTATTCCGACGATGTTCCGGAGGGCACAACGGTTTACTTCACTCTCATCAGTCCCGCTACTCTGGAGCCTGCAAACGCGACTCCGGCGGATTTTATTTACGCTTCTTTTTATGGGTGATACAATCTGGTTGAGGTTACTGACATTTCCTCCGGTTCCTCTTTTCTCCTTTCCCCCGGCTTTTATAGCGGGGGATTTCTTTTGAGGTGGGTTTTATGCCTGAATGTAAACAATGTGGTGAATGTTGCCGTGTGCTGGTGGTTCCTTTTGTCAATGATTCCGAGTTGAGGGAGTTTCTTGATGCCCGTGGGATAAAGTATACCGTTGAGTTTGACCGGCTTAATGCTGTTGTTCCTCACGTCTGCCCTCATCTTGTCGATGGCCTTTGTGATCTGCATGAGTCTGGCAAAAAGCCGGTTGCTTGTGATAGGTTTCCTGGCGCGGATCAGGATTGCATTTATAAAAATCCATTGATATAATCTAATCACCTCTTTTGCTTGGCGGCTTGTAGAGATATTCAGTAAAAAATCCGCAGGATAGAGTTTGATCGACTCTACGGCACTCCTGCGGATTTTTTATGTTTTACGAGGGTTTCAAGCACACTCCGGACTTTTATAAATCACAGCAATATGAACTTGCCGGTGCCGCTATGATAAGTCCTTTCTTGGCCCTCGTCATTCCAACATACATTAATCGCCTGATTGCTGATTTTCCCGCTCCCGTCCACTCCTGCATTCCTTCTTGAGATAGATCAGGGAATATAATAACAATGTCTGCCTCGCCTCCTTTGACGCTGTGGATCGTTCCGAGTATTACCTCTGGCGGCGTTTCTTCTGCGTCCAAGAATGCTGGGCCAAATTTCTCAACTACTTTCAACGGGAAGTTCGCTTTTCTTCTGGCCTCGTCGTTTACAAGGTTGTTTTTCCACCATTCGAGGTCTAAGTGTAGTATCCTGTCAACGGCGTCTTCCTTGAAGTATTTGAATAAGACTTCTATGTCTACGCCGGTTATCTCATCTAGTTTTCCTTTCATACCTCTGTGGAATACTCCATCGGCCTTCAATTGACCAGCAAAGTCCTTGATCTCCCCAGACGTCCACCAAGGCCGGTCATATAGCTGAGGGCCGTAGAAAGCAGCCACACGCTGAGCAAACGTCGTTCCCGTTGCCAGCCTCAAAGGGTTCCAATCGGCTCTTATCAGTCGGTAAGGATTATGGAACGGTATACCCTGTTCAATGAGTGCCATTTTCAGCGGTTCTATGGTGTATGAACAAGCTCCGATTGCCATCACTGATTTTCCGCGCTCAATCGACTTTATAACCAGATCGGCTAATTTCTCTCCCATCTTGAAGTTATACGGGCAATGTGAAACGAACCCGACTTCTCCGCGCTTTGGCAGGTAGTCTTTTTCAACTCGGTCTGATACTTTGCTTATCCAAGTAAGTGCGGTTTCCCAAACGGCGAATGGCACTCTGTAGGACTGTTCTAATACCCTGTCGTTATCCGTCACCTGATGCGCTGCAAACGCTTCTGGCGTTGCTCCGGCAAACTGATAGATGCATTGATCGTCGTCACCGACCATAATCAGCTTATCGCAGTTTCTGGCCCATTTCTTCAACACTGCAAATTGAAGTGCCGTGCAGTCCTGGGCCTCATCTACAAACATGATCGCCGGGTCTGCGGGTGCACGGTCAATGTCTTGATATGCAAATTCCAACATATCTGTGTAGTCGATCCCTGCGACTGAGTTTTTGTAGCTTGTCCACGCTTCAATAAACTTCCTGGCCGTCTCCGGCCAGCGTTCCTTTGGGATCATCTTGTTCCGTAGAACAGTTGTCATTCCAAGTAGTTTATCTCCCTGTGTCACTGAGTCACCGTATTCAAGGCCGCTGTTTACATCCTTGCATCCTGGCAAGCTCATTGCGTAGGCAGGAGCAAACTCATTCCACTCAAGAATAGACTTCTTTTTCTCCTCTACCACTGGCATTTTGCCAATGGCTTCAAAACACGTTTTGTGAAGAGTGCCGATGTTATCCTCGGGAATACTTTCAACTCGGCTTGATATTTCGGCGGCGGCGGCCGTGGTATAGCTTGATACCATAACTCGGTTCCCTCCGTAGAAGTCTGCGGCCTTTGTTACTTGGCGCATTACTTCAGTTGTCTTTCCTGTTCCGGGTGGTCCGTATATCCTGTGTTCCTGCAATGTTCTATCTGTCATTTTCGGCCTCGCAAGGTATATTCATAAAGTTGCAAACTTGTCTGAGTCCGAGAGTGTCAAGGCAATAACTGTGAATCTTTGGATAAAGTTCCTGTAGTCTCTGAATCTTGTTCGGGCATCCGTCCTGATCTATACCGAACATGCAAAACATACATCCGGTTCGATTTATTCCCTTGTCATAGACTGATGGGTAGGCAATATTGTGAGTTCTGATATATTCCCAAATGTCGGCCTTTGTCCAAAAAGCAAGAGGGTGTGAAACAGGTCGTTTTGTATCAAATGCGTTGCATCCTGTGTTTAAGTATTGCTGTCGTCTGAGTGAAGATTCCTCTGCAAGAATTCCTGTGATTGGTTTAAGTCCTGTCTGTTTTTCAAATATCTCAAACGGCCGTTTTTTCAGGAAGTCACAGCATTTATCAGATATCTTGAATGGTGCGTTTGCAAGGAATTTCCACTTGTCGCTTATTTTTCCTCTGCCCTTTTTGTTTCCATACCATCTTGTGTGTCTTAGCAATTTGCTTTTTGTGTCTCTGTATTCCTGTATGAATTGCGATTGTTCTTTGCTTACTACTGGATAACCGTATTTGTCTATAACCTGTTTGAAAGATAGTTCTGGCTTTATCACCTGAATGCCAGTTGTCCCCAGTGCTGAAGTCCTGACATCTGGATATTCAAGGCCGGTGTCACAATAAACAATTACTATGTCTGGAAAGATTTCTCGTGCTATATGTGCCAAAACAAGGCTGTCGACTCCACCGCTTGAAGATACATATACTTCGCCGTGGAAATGATAATACCACTGCCATATTCGTTCTCTTGTCATAAGAATCTTTATGTCTAGTGGCAAGTGTTGTCTTAATATCAGCGTCGTTGGTTCTATCATTGGTTGGCCTCAAAGAAAGCTTTGGCGAATCCTTTTGGTGTCGCTGATCGTAGGTTCTTTGTTCTTTCTGACTTCCCGCCAAGTTTCTGAACCCAACTTCCTTGACTCGATACTCTGATTGGCTCTACCGGCGTCTTCTCCGGTTCGTGAAAGACTCCCCATAGTCCGGTCTTCTTTGTGTATGGGTCGCCATAATCGCAGGGATTAAAATACATCTTTGGCTTTCCAATGTATCTGTGAAGTGTCCCGACCGGATTTTCCAAAGCCCAAAAGAATGGCCTTGTCATAAGAATGATTCTCAGGCAAGCATCTACAACCGATATAGCTTCTATCATTTCTTCCTGTGACCGTTTCCAACGGTTCCCCGATACAGCAAAACAAGTGCATGGTGGAGCTGCAAGTATTCCGTGTATCTTTTCCTGCGGTAAATGCAGGAATCTTACATCGGTTCCGTCTGTCTGAAAGTCTATTCGTCTCACATCATAACCGGCATCTACATAAGGCTGTGACCAATTTCCTGTTAGATCGCAAAGTGAAAGTATAATCTTCTCGCCCATAATGATCTCCTGAGTAGTCTTGCGTGCACGCAGTTAAGTTATCGTTCCTGTGCTTTCTTCTTGTCTATTTTTCTGAGTCGTCTTAGTTCATTAAGACAGTGGCCGCAATACTGCCAAGGTTTCTTTGATTGCATCTCACAGTCAATTTCTGCTATATCCTGTTCATCTGCAACTTTGCAACAATAAACTTTTCTATTGCATAAGCATATGTTTCCGTCTTCTGATATATGCGTCCGGTTATCTGGCTTGTTATCGTTCCAATGCAAGTGAAGTTTTTTGTTTTCCAAGTGTTTAGTTCTCCTGATTTCTGGATATAATCCTAATGGAATCTGTCTTGCTTAGTGCTTCTCTGCTTGAAAGTCCAAAAGATGCCCCTAGAATGCGATTTCTAGGGGCTATGCTCTAAAATGACTCAATACACCTAAATTGCTATAGAGACGGTTTCTCGCTTGATTCTATGAGGCAACTTTTGATGTTGACTTGCTTCCGGTTCTGCGTTTCCACTCTTGGACGCCAATCTGAACAAGATAGTCTGCAATCGAGTCCTTTAATGGCTGTGGAAGTGCTATATGCTCTGACCACTGTTTGAGAAGTGTCGCGGCATAAGTCGCCTTCTGCTGGTCGGTCATTGAACTCAAGTTTTCAGCCGTCATAATGGCCTTGAGGATCGTGTCCATACCGATCAGGTCTAGCCATTGTGATACCTGGGCCGGGAGCAAGTTCGCTTCACCTATGATCTTTACTGCGAGTCTCTTTAGGAAGTTTACGAATCGTTTCAATGTGTTACTCCTTCAATCAGTGTTTTTACTATTGCCGAGAACAAAGAGTCTTTCAACTTCTGTTCTTCTGGCAGTTCTGTATAAGGCACCATGCAAGGATGGGTTTTTGCTACAACGTTTTTGATTTCACCGTAAATCCAGCCGTCTTTTGCCTTGAAGTCATACCATTCCTGGTGCAACTGCTCCGGCGTGATCTCTGGATTTGCTATCACCTGTTCGATTCCGGCAATTGCGCTGTCTTTCTGCCATTGTGGAGCTGAATCCCACCATATTTGTGATCCATCTCCTAACACTTCGCAATAGGCTTTGTTCGCCTCGTGAACAACCTTTGCTATCTGTTCTGCTGTCAATGTTACTTTCATCGTCTATTTCTTCTCCTTTATCCATTCGTTTGGTGTTGGTGTTTCTTCTGTGTATAACTTGCCAATCTCGAACTCTGTGACATAGCAATTTTCGTCGTTGTTTGCTGCATTTATTGCAGCTTCTTTGGTGAGAAAGATTCCTGCCAGCATCTTATGCTTATCGTTTGATAGTGTCCATACTGTTTTCATCGTCTATTTCTTCTCCTTGATTCTTTCGCCATATGTCGGCGTTTCTTGCGTTTGTTCGATGCTCCGTGTCCCGTGGGCCTTGATCGGTGTTTATGGCCTCCGGTCAAGGCTGTTTGTGTCGGTGGCAATGCTGCCAGTGCTAGAAGTCCGGCAAGTGTCCTGCTTGATGCGTCCATCTATTCTATCTCTGCCTTTCCTGCTGCAACCATAATGGCATCAATGCAGTTCTGGTTTTCGCACAACGACTTTCCTTGTGCTATGCAGCAATCGCAATCGTTCAGTCCTGTTTCAAAGAACGTTTCCAATGCTTCATTGAGATATTTTGCATCGTCGTTCGTGGCCTTTCCTCTCGCAAGGCGTTCCCTGATCTCTGCTATCAAGTGTCGCTCTCATTCCTGGCAATGGCCGCATTAGCCCACATAACCGATTCTTCGAGTTTTGTCATTGATACTGACAATACTCGGCTCTCCGGGCAAGCCATCTGCAAAAGCTCTGCAAATTCTCTGGCCTTTTCCCTTATCCGGTTGTAGCGTTCCGGTTGGCCGGTCTTCGGTGCGACGTAAGTAAATGCTTTCTTTCTCGCTTCGATCTGCTTTTCTGTTGGAATGTATCCCATTTCCTGATGCTCCTTAAGTTTTGATTTCCTGCATCTTATGCAGGTCGCGAAGTTCAAAGTCCTTTCCTGTATTCTTTGCTTCACTTCCTTTCTGGCTGCGTTCCTGTCGTCTGCCTCTATGAAGATAACTGCTTTCTGGTCTATTGTTACTTCGTATGTTGGCATTGCTTCACCTTATTAGTTTCCTGAGTTCTCTTGCAGCATCAAAGAATTCTTCCGCGTGTATTTCGTTCATTGCGTCGTCAAGTTCTTGCTTTTCGTCTTCGCAACTCAAATCTGCTCTATAATGAGCTTCTTTTGCCTTTGCTGCGTTATCTAGCATTTCTGAAAGCAGTCTGATGTAGTTTTGATCAAACTTTGCAATGATGTTCTCAGTCCCTTTTTCCTCGCAAATCTTTTCTGGCGTTCCAATGTATAGCATTTTGATTTCTCCTAATTCCACAAGTCTTTCGGCAATTTCCAAGCATACCGAACGCTCTTACTGCCGTCATCTTTCGATATTGAAACCGGCTCTGCGCCAATTTGTCGCAAGCTCAGCCCTAAAGTCCGTGCAGTCACCTTTTCTTGCTGGTGGACTGCTATCCATCCTTTGAACGGTGTGAGTAGTATATAAATCTCTCCGCTCTCCCTCCAAGGTTCTGAGGATGTTAAACCGTCGCCTCGGTTGTCGTGAATCATTGCCGATGTGGTATAGATGTTCAGCCATTCTCTACACTGGCCCTGTTCCGAAGTCTCGTAACCGGCGTTGTCGTGTTCGGCGTGGCTCAACAATAACCTGACTGCATTGTCCCAGTCCATCGGCTTTAATTTCCGTGGAAGTATTCCGGCTCCTGCTGCCAACTGATCTCTGAATTTCGTCTGCCTCGTTAGAGCTTCAATTGTCCCCAGCGATATTATTAAACCGCCGTCGATGGTCAATGTATATGCTGGTGGGTCTGATTCATAACGTGTTAGATTCTTGATCTTTATTCCGAGATCGTCAGACAGTTTTGTAAGAGCCATTTCTTTTGGAAGTGCTTCCGGCTCTACATCTCCGTCAATAACTGCAACTTCGTTTCTTACTTTGCTTATTGTCAGCGGGTAGTATCCGGGCCGTTTCCCTTTGGCTCCGTTCTTCTTCCTGGCTTCAATGAGTAGTGCCGTGATCTCTGCGTCTGACCATCCGGCGCGAACGCAGTATGTAGCAAGGCTCATATCATAGGAGCTTGCCGAACAGTCGCCAATGTCTTTTCGGTCGTAGTTATAACTCTGCTCAATTCTCTTGTCGGTGGCTTTCAATGCCTCCCATTTGTCCCGAGGCACTTCAACGCTAGCCGTGTCCGTGCATACTTCGGGTTTCCTTGCTGCTGTTTTTGCTTTTGCTGCTGCTACTGGTGCCAAGTCTGCACGGACGGGGCGCGACATTATGAACTCGCTTACCCACTTGAATGGATATGTGCGGCGGGTTGCTTCGAGAATTGTTACCGGCTGTTTGTCCGTTGGCACTTTGCAGTTCATTGTTCCCGGCAAGCGCATAACTCGGGCCAGGTCGCAAACTGAGTCGGCGTCAAAGCCGCTATCTTTGCAGTGTGACCGCCATACAGTGTTGAATCTTAAAAGTAGGTCTGATACCTCAGTCCGGTTGCTGTCGTCGATGACAAGCCACTGGGATAGCAGGAAATAGACTTGAAGCCCGTGGCCGGAATTGATGATATATGACGGCTTCCACTCGGGGAATGCTCCGGCCAGAAGTTCAAGACCTTTTTCTTGTGTTGTCGGAAGGCTGCCCTTTTTGTGGGCCTCGCTTGCAATGTCGATATCAAGCCATAACGCTCCGATGCCTGAGACGTGGTCGTTGCCTCCACGTTGACCGCTGGTGAGGTTTAATGAGGCTGGTCGACTTCCGAGAGCGAAGTAAGTATCAAACTTGAATGTTGACGGTTTTACGGCTTCGGGTGTCTCATACCAGCGTGATAATTTGGTCTTTAGTTCCCAGATTAGTATTCTATCTGAGCCTGGCATACCGGCGAATATGTCTTGAAGAAAGTCGGTCATTCGGTTCCCCTCTTTTCGATAGAGTCTTATGGGCCGGTGGTATTATCCGGCCCGTGGTGCTCTATTTTATCACTGTGCTTGCTGGCAGTCTATTCTTCGGTCGTTGGTGCTTCTTCCTCGAAAGTGGTGTCCGGCTGCGTTATATTCTCCGGTTCAATTGTTCGATCAATACCGCTTCCCTGCTCCTCTTTGAACGGATCGTATTCGTCGGCTGTCGCTGCATGCACGGCTTCGGCTGCGGTCGGCGGTTCTGATGTTTTAAGTTTCAATGAGTCTTGATATGCCTTGATTGTGGACCATTGCGCCTTTGGCACAAGCGAAACTAGGCTTGGCACAAGTTCCGAATAGTCCGGCGTTCCCGCTCCTGCGACTTTGTATAACGCAAATCGCGTTATACAGCCATAGAACGGAATCCCCTTGCCTGAAAGCCTCGTCAGATACTTCCTGATGTGGCGAAGTGACTTCTTTGGCACTTGGACAATCAGCGGTATGTAGCTGCCCTCCATAAGCAGGTAAAGCGGCCTCATATCCTTGCAGGCTTTGCCTTTCCCGCCTTTGAGGTCTGATCCCCAGACGTTCTTTGGACATAGCGCGCAGGAATGCTGTGCTAGTGTTCCGGTTTCCATTGGATCTCCGTATCCTGTTACACAGTCGTTGCTATAGCAGTTCGGAGCTGCGTTTGGATCGTCTTCTAACGTCTTGGCCCAATTCGCCTTTTTCTCATCAGCAAGCACGATGATTCCCTCAATCGTTTTGCTCGGCTCAGTTTCTCCGTCAATCGTTGGAATCTCGAATGTTGTCCCGCCTCCGGGTGGAACGGTCACTTTGTCGAGGTCTGAGATTGCTATGCCGTTTGCGCCAAGGTTCTCTTGAACGCATTGCAAAGCAAGTGACTGTTCCTCGGGGTTTAGAATTGGGTAAACTGCCAGTGTTGCGGCGTCTACCTGCGCGAGTGCGTTTGTTTTCTTGTCTGCCATAATTAGGATTCCCTTCTTCGGTCTGTTATTCCGACTTTGATTGTATTTATAACTGACTCCTTTTTTGAAAGAGCTTTGTATACGTCCAGATCAACCGTTCCCGATGCCATAATGTGATAATAAATCACTGGCCGTGTCTGCCCTGGGCGTCTGATTCTTTTACGGCTCTGAGTATACATTGACCAATTGTAACATTGACTGAAATAAAACTGATATCTTGCTTCGGTGAAGTCAACTGCCTCGGCTCCGGCTGCTATTTGAACAAATAATACAGCTCCCGGCGTTATTTTCCATTTTGGAAGGTCGTTTTTGCCTCCCACAAGGAAGCATACTGGCCGTTTCCACTTGGAAGTGCATAAATGCGCCAATTCTTTGATTTCAGCAGTGAAATTGCAAAATATCGTGATTCGTTCTTTTGAATCAATGCCGTCTAAAAGCTCTGTTACTGCATCAAACTTCTCTGTGTGAACCTGAACCATATCACCCTGATCGGTTTGAATGAATCCACCCGCCAATTGCTGACAGCGTAATAGTTTCACAAGAGTATTCGGGGCCGTCAGTGATGCTCCGCTTTCGAGATCAATTGTTAATTCTTCCTCGAACTCTTTATACTTCGCCATTAGCTTTGGCGGCAATTTGACTCTGATCTGCTCATCTTGGAATGGCGGGAGGTGTCTTTCGACTTCCTCTTCGCCTATCCTGAAAGTCACGGTATTAAGTTTCTCCGTGAACTCTTCCATATTTTGATAGTCTTTGATCTGCTTGTTCAGATATCCGCCCATTATGCAGTATCTATCTTTGAATGCAGCATACTTCCAACCAAAAAGGCCGGGGCTTATGACTCGCATCTGCGCGTAAATGTCTTGTGGCCCCTGGCTCATTGGTGTTCCGCTCATTGCAATAATGCGCGGTGTCTTCTTACTAAACTTACAAGCAAAAATGCTTGTGTCGCCTCCCGGCGCTTTCAACTTGTGGCACTCGTCGTATACGTGGAGATCGGCCTGTGATGCCAGCAAAACTTTTGCCAGCTCTCCTTGTCTTGCTCCGTCGTAGTTTGTCGATGCTACAAGAGTCGGGACCGTCTTCCCGCATTTATACAGATGTGCTTGCCTTGCCAGTGCGTCTAATAATCTCTGCGCTCTGACTTCGAGCCGTCCCGAGTAGAGATCAACTATTTCAATGCTGTTTTCTTCTCCGGCCCAATACTTTGAAAACTCCCAGCTCCAAACATTCTCGGCTGCTTTGAGCGGTGAGACGATAATAACAAGCGGGAGCGGTGATTTTACTGCGGGAACATTTTGAATATAGTCAACTACAATTCGAGATTTCCCGCCTCCCATTGGAACCCATAAGAGTGAGCCCCTACGGCTATGAATAGCTTTCAGGGCGTCAATCTGGTGGGGCCAATGTTTAGGCCCCTTTGTTATCATAACTCTGGTTCTTCGGCATAAGTTTGTTCCTCGGCTTCTTCTGCCGTTATCGTCTCCGTGGATACACTTTCTGGAATGGCTTCTGGTTCAATGTCGCCTTCTTCGATGTTCGTGATGATCTCCGGCATGTCGTTGAACTCGTCTCTGATTCTCGCACACTCCGCGCAAATCTCAAGTCCGTTTGCAACGGCACCGTCAGGAAGTTTCTCCCACCGCTTTCCAACATTCGCGCCACACAGTGGCTTGTCAGACCCGCTCAAGATATGCCAAGGGTATTCTCTCGCATTCTTGCCGCTGCTGGCCGGTCTTCGTGCAAACCCGGATATTATGAGGTCTGCGTGTGGCGTTTCTTCTTCCGGCTTCCTTTCTCCAATGAATGCACGGTAGCACCCCTCGTTGCAGAATATTTTACCTGACTTGCTGATGAACGGTTCATCTGAAACTGTCAGACTACAATACCAGCATAGTTTTACTCCGTCATTCTTCGGTGTCGGGTTTTCATCTGGCACATTGACTTTATCAATGCCGTCGTCTTCTTCGTCTTCGGCATCCAAAAAGAGACCGTCAAGGTTCTTCTGTTCTTTCACAATGCGAACAATCAGGATTTCTCCCTTTTTGAGCGTCTCAAGTTTCTGTAAATGCTCCGGGTTCATCGTTGACTGCTCAACTGCTAAACTGAGAATCATCGGCTCTCCGGGAACTGTTTTCGTTCCACGGGAAGCTGATCTGAATCTAATAACGTCTTGCATTTTTTATCTCGCCCTTTCGAGTAGTGATTTGAATTCCGTGTCTTGCAAAGCCTCCGGAAATAATTCTACAAGTCTTTTGGCTGTGCTTGCGTTTGGGTCGAAAGTCCAGTAACCGTCCTTGTCCCACTTTGCGCCCTGAAGTATTCGTATCTCCTGGGTCGTTTTGCCGTCAAAATCGCATTTCAGAATGATGAAACCGAGCTTTTGACGGCCTCCCTTTCGGGTTCTACTCAGTTGTGCTTGTTTCGGCTTGTCCACCGTCAACTACCTCGATTCCTGTCTTCTCTTCCGGCAATGTCGGGTTGTTGTAGTAGCCGGACGCAAGGTTGCACATCAATTCCTTGATGCCTGTATGGACTGCCTGTCTTACGTAGGCATTTATGCCGTTGGTTATTCCTACGATTGCATCATTGATCTCGTCGGCGGCGTGAGTGAGTTCGTATTCAAGCAGTGCGGAACACTCCTGAAGCTCTGCCTCTGTCTCCTGGCGTGTGAAGATTAGCTGGGCCTGTGTCTTCTTGACTGCCTCTACTGCCTCTTCGAGGTTCAGGAAGTCGCTGCTGTTTGTCTGCCTGATCAGAAGCTCAGCCTGTCTTGCAATGTCGTTGGAATAGAGCTTCTTGTCAGAGTCCGGCTGTGTTGCCGTGGCAATCTGCGACATCTGCTCATTGTTCCATAACTGGATCGCTTTCTCTGCCGCTGCTGTCTGGTGTGCGGCGACGTCCAGTTGGCGGCCTATGCCAATGATGGCAAGTTTCAGGCTCTTTCTCTTCGCTGATAATTCCGCAAATTCTGTTGTGTTCAATGTTTTAGTTCTCCCTTTTTAGTCGATTGCTCTTGCTCTTTTAGCAAGGCGTATGTTTCGTTTTTCCATCCAGTTCGTGATGGTGTGTCTGCTTACTCCGAAATGTCGGGCTAATGCCTGCTTTGACCATCCAGAAGCTATCTTTTCCTTGATGAACTCTTTCAAGTCTTGAGCGCCCTGGGTTTCAGTCTTAACCCGGTCTTCGGCTTCCTGCTCGTGTTCCCCTGTGACGGGTCGCCTGTGACATGTCATTATGGTTGCCTCCTTTCTTGGGCGTTGACAACAGTATATACAGGTGTCTATACACCTGTCAAGGGGAATGTTTAAATATTTCAGTAAACGGGTATCTTGAATGATTTCAAGATGCGTCTTACGTGCTGCTGATCTCTGTCGATTCCTGATATATTGTAGTTGTCATTTACTATTTCTATGACTGCAAGCGCATCTTCGGCACTGCGGATCACTGCCGCTATAGCTCTGGCATTCGTGAGCTTAATGAGACGTTTATTCTGCAATGCCGTTGGTTCCGTCTGCTTTTTCGTTACTCCGTTATCAACTCGATCCGGCAATTTGATTTCCATTGTTATGAAGATACCGCAAAAACAGATATGCAGGTCTGGCGTTCCGGCTGCGCTCATTGCGCTCCCGTGATTGTTGGTGATGTCAATCAACTCGCCGTATTTGTCGCGTAGTTTTTTGATTATTTTCGACTGTAAAGCTGACTCTTTCAAGCTGTCGCCTCTAACCTTTCTTCTTCTGGCCTCTCCTTTGGTCTCCAGTAAGGTGTATAGTGAGTTTCATTCATACACTTGTCGCAAGGGTGCTCATAGTGAAAGGTGGTCTCGAATCTGCAATTACTACAAGACTTGTCTTCTTCTGGCGTGTTGTCTTCAACTGGCCGGGGCGTCCCGGTCGCCTCTGGCACTTTCAAACTTTCCGCAATTTTCAGCGGGTCAAAGTCTTTGTATGAGACTGTTATTTCCTGATCCCTGCAAAGTGACAATACGAACAATACGAACAATTCAACAGGCCGTGCATACTTGGGGTAAGCGGCCCGTGTGATAACCCAACATAAAACAAGGTCGGCTATTATCTGGAATGCCGTTGTAACGGGTCTGAGTGCTTCAAAAAAGCTGTCTACTGTCATTTTGGTGTCTTCCTCCTACTCAAATAATTTGTATCTCATATAGGCGCTCAGGTTGGCCGTTCCGTCTGCTTTCACAAAACCCTGGGCGATGGCCTGAGCGCGAATAGTTTTAAGTTCGGCCTTGTTGACTCTGGCTCTGATCACTGTATTAAAAAGCTCTCCACTTTCAAGCAAAAGTTCCTCGGGAATCCGAAGGCAAGACTGGTTTGAAGCTGCAACAAGGAATTGCCGGAATGCTCCGGCTCCCCTGTAGATTCGATTCCCAGCTCTGGCAACTGCCCTTATGTATGTTCCTGGGTTCTTGTCCTTATCGTTTGCGTGTCTGAAGAATAGATCAACGATTGCACGGAATGGCGTCACGTGCTGACGCATCGCTGAATACGGATCGTCCCTTATGTGAGCTATAATTATGTCTGCAAGCTTGGCAGCGTAGGCCGGGGTCGTTACAATGCCGCTGAGTGCCATTGCTATAAAGTCTCTGTCAGAAAGTATTTGATGTGAAGTGCAAGGTTGCAGAAACGGGAACGTCTCTTTTAGGTCGTCAACTGTTATCGGCATTACAGGTTATCTCCTCCAAAATACTCGTTTCTCGGAACAAATATCTTTTCAAGAAGTGCTGTAAACCATCGAAACGCTCGACCAAATACCGGCTTCTCAATTTTTTTGGGTTCATTCAAACCCAGGTGCGCTTCTATTGCAGCCAGGCGCTGATTCTGGGCGTATATTCTATCGTGGTGGCTTTTGATTCGTATGAACAATTCCGCTATCTGCGTCACGTGGTCGTCTATTGCATTGGTGTTTTGTGAGCATAGTTCCCCAATGGCGTTTGAATGGTCAATATAACGGTCTTCTGCTGTCTTTATCCCGGAGTTTATCTTATCTTTCAATCTAACCATATAACCAGCTATGTGGATGTTTTTTGAAATGTTGGCTGCAACATCTGCGGATGTCTGCTTTAACCAATCAAGGCAAACCGTTGATATTTCCCTGTCAATACGAATAAGAATATGATCGTAAAGCAGGCAGGCTTCCGCCCGGGTAGTCGAATTGTAAATCAATAACCATCTGCATGTGTCTTCTGAACAAACAAAGCCTTGTTCAATAAGAGCCATTATGCAGGCTGTTTTGAATGTCTTTGAACTACTACCCGGCGACGATATCTTGTATGTTGCTCCCGTAATCTTCTCGTTTTCTCTGAATATTGTTTCTTTCATTTTATGCCTCTTTCAGTGATCTTCTGCGCTAAAATAAAAATGTCTCGTGCTATGTCCGGTGTAAGGCAGAATTGAATACATAGTTTGTCGACCGTCCACTCTGCCATGATTTTTATTGCTTCCTGTTTCTCATCCTCTGTCATCCTGACTCACCCTTTCTATGTCGCCTTGCTCTCTCTGGCGAAGGAAGAACGTTTCGCAGCGGGAGGGCAGGGGCCCAGGGGGCTGCAAGCCCCCGGTCGCGCTTAAACCGGTATATTGACAACTAACAGTGAACAATATACCGGTGAAGTGTTACACTTTTGCTGTCTTTGCAGATATCTCCGCTGAAATGCCCTCAATGCCTCCTCTTGTAACCCAATTTCTATACCGTTCTTTGTCGCCGTGACAACTTGACGGCGCGTAGTTATAGAAAATCTGGCAAATCTCAAAGCAGTGTCGCCGGTTGTTTAGATCGGCACGGCCCAAGGCTTCCATCAAATTATTAGCAATTACAGCCTGTAAGAAGTCCCCCAGCGGGCGGCCCTGCTGTATGTAGGCTTCTATTGACTCTAATATGCGAGGCTCAATATTGTTTATGATACTGGCGTCCGGTTCGCTGTTGTCCCCTGGGAATCCAAAATTATACCGTCGTTTTGGTGCCGATGTCTGGTTGTGTAGTCTCCTGAAATCGGCAGGTGTTTTTATTTCTGGGTTAAGCATTTGATTTTCCTCCTGGAATGCAGTCTCTTATTGCTCTTGCCGTTATTTCAAGCGATCTTGCCAGCAATTTCATATTGTCCTTTCTGTTCTGGCAAGTCTCGCACTCGTCTTTAACCGTGGCCCTGTTGTAGCCCTCGACTTTTGCAAGCAGAAGTTTTGCATCTTCCGCAATTTCCGTTATTATTTCCCTTGGCTGGCTGTGCTTGCTCATTTTCTGGCCTTTCTTACTACTATTGCCGGGTCGTATCCGTCGTGTTCAACAAGGCCGCGCCTCACATATTCGCGGTCACAATTCGAATCATAGAAAACGGTGTCAATGATCTTGCCTTTTAGGTATACATTCCAAGCTATTGATGCCATTGTTTTGTTCTCCCGTGGTGTATTTGGTGGCCTGGATCGCTCCCGGCCTTGGATCGTTTAATCAAAATCAGGTGCTAAAATCCCGTATCCTCCCAAATCTCTGTATATGTCAATATTATTTTCTGCAATATATTCACTTTCGATTTTCAAGGCGTATCCTCTGGGATCGCTATTTATAAAAACAGGAATTCCCTTTTCTCTGAATCCGGTCAACTTGTCCAGGCGGTCAAGAATCCGTTTGTCTCTGGCGTCTGATTGCTCTTCCGTCAAATCTGTTTCGCCGTTGCATTCCTGCTCTGCATACCTATGCGCAAGGTTTTCAATGGCTTTAATCTCTTTATATAGCTGCGCTGGCCCGATTTCGCCAAGTCTTGACGGCAGGTCAAAAAGTCTCTTGAGGTTGAAACCGTGATGTAAAAACTTCTCAGCTTTGATTTGTGATTTTGTCTGCTTCATTGGTTTGGTTCTCCCTTTTATCAAAATAATTTATAAAACAATCTATACTACAGAAAACAATACCGCATACTACTATGGGCTTCCTTGCCTCTGCTCCGCATTCCTTGCAACTCTGCAAGGGTTCTGACATTATCCTGTCTGGCCTCCCCAAAGTCGTTTATATATCTGCTTGCGGCGCTGTGCTGCGATTTCTGCGACATTTCGCGCGTGTCTGGCTTCTGCATCCTGGCCGTGTTTGCCGACTCTCTCAGCCTTAAATCTGGCTGCATTTATAGCCTTTCGCTGTCTCTCCCGTGCCTCTGCGTCAAGGTGTGCTGCGTGGAGGTCAAGCAGGATATTAACCGTGCAAGCAAAGAAGCTCCCTCGCTTGCAATCATAGAAGAGTGTTGCAGTGTCCAAGGTTTCAGGCGATTCAAGTATAAGCAAGTTTCCCAGCGGGAACGGCTGCATCATTTGTAAAAACTCTGCTGTGACTTCCTGGGCTGTCTTGATCGGCTTTAACATCTGGCTTACTGTGATTTCTGAATGCTCGGCTGTATATTTATACATCTTTGTAGCTCCTTTGCTCGACCTTTGTTCTACGTGATTCTTTTTACATTATATAGGCAAACTATACAATTGTCAAGTGTTAATTTTCCTCGTTTTGACCCTGATATTTGTTCGGTGATTTTGCCTTATATCCGTGATTTTGTTCGTATCTGCCTGTGTTCAAGTCTCCAACTAATTCTTCCACATCCCAGCCTTGGGAAACATAGTATTTTTCAAGCTCGGCGAATCTTTTTGATCCAACTTTTTTGACTGCAAAGGCTCTCATCTGGTCATAGTCCGCTTGATCCTGCTCCATTGCATCAAAAATCTGCTGATCAATAAGGTCTTGGCCTTTTAACTGCGATACTTGGGCGGCTTCCTGATATGATTGTGCGTGATCTTGTATGAATGTAAAAGCTGTGCAAGCAACATGCAACATAGCACTATAAGCTAACGTTCCAATGATTTTTTGCATCAATGTGAATTGTTGTTTCCTCTGCTTTCGTGGAAATCTGAATGCTATACCCGGCTTGCACGCACGCGCCATAGACTTCTGGATAGTGATCTGCGTGCCCTGTTTGATGTGCTGCTCTCTCGTCTGCAATTTGCTAAGGTGTGTGAACGCTTCCGGGTCTATGACAGTGCGAGTGATCCGAACGCGGAGCAATTCCCCGCGTGTCTCTAATACCTGGGCAACAAAATGAATGCCGTTTGATTCAAAAGTGATGTATTTCATCTTGGTCAATCCTCCGGGTTCCAATAATTTGCAATTTCGTTAACTACTGCATTGTATCTTGTCTCTGCTGTTTCTATTGCTCTGTTTATTAGCTGCAAGAGCTTAAAATCTTCTGGGCCTGTGCTTTTTAGCTCTTCGCGTGCTGCAAGTAGTTTTAACAATACCTCTTTTTTGTTGTCACGCTGCTTGTCTAACTTTTTAGCTTGTTCTATATCAAAACTCATTTTATTCTCCCACTGACTCAACGTTTATTATGCTGTCTTTGCGTTCTTTAATATATGCGTCTGGATGTAAAGATTTTATTTTCATTCGTGTCATTGCTGCCTTTGCACTTCTCAAAGTGTTGTAAGTTTTTACATAAACTGACTCATCTGAAAGCATAATTATATATTCGAACATTATTGTATATGATCTCCTATTTGCCCTTTGTATTGAAAATAATCTGTAACAT
>Ga0172380_10002232_pt1 | contig 30738 bp, 26 predicted proteins | sample Leawe162metaG_FD_119747 | JGI IMG/M metagenome (GOLD analysis project Ga0172380, IMG submission 119747) | Leachate microbial communities from a municipal landfill in Southern Ontario, Canada - Leachate well 162 metaG | ecosystem: Engineered > Solid waste > Landfill > Unclassified | place... | reverse complement strand
CCCCACCAACAAGCAGGAAGTGGGACGCCGTCTGGCGCAGTGGGCGCTGGCGGCCGTCTACGAGCAAAAAGGCGTGGCCGCCTCCGGCCCGTTGCCCGAGAGCAGCAAAGTCGCCGACGGCAAGGTCATCGTCACCTTCTCCCACACCGACGGTGGTCTGGTGGCACAGGGTGGTGCAGAATTGAAAGGCTTTGCCATCGCCGGCGCGGACATGAAATGGGTCTGGGGCAATGCAACGATTGACGGAAACACCGTGATCGTCTCCAGTCCGGAAGTGAAAGACCCCGTCGCGGTGCGCTACGCCTGGGCCGTCAATCCAGCCAGCAGCAACCTTTACAACGGCGCGGGCCTGCCCGCCACGCCTTTCCGAACCGACAACGAGCCGCTGACCAATGCGTTCAGGCAATAACGGTGAACATTGGAACCCAACCCCAAAATGAACCATCCGTCCACGAAGCATTGTTTTTCGAGTCAACGCCCACCGCCATCGGCCCGCACTTTCTCTAGCCAGGCTGTCGAACATGCCATTGAGGAAGTCAGCGCGCAGATCGCCGATCCCGAGCTGGCGTGGATGTTCTCAAACTGCCTGCCGAACACGCTGGATACCACCATCAAATTTTCCCGCGACGCGCAGGGTCGGCCTGATACTTTCGTCATCACCGGCGACATCTACGCGATGTGGCTGCGCGATTCCACGAATCAGGTCTGGCCCTATCTGGAGTTTGCGAAAGAAGACCCCGCACTGCGGGATTTGCTTGCCGGGGTGGTCCGCCGCCAAACGGCCTGCGTGCTCCTCGATCCCTACGCCAACGCCTTTTATGCCGAACCGAATCCGCCGGGTGAGGGCACCGGCGACATCGGGCTGTGGAAGAACGACCGCACGGAAATGCGGCCCGGCGTGCATGAGCGCAAATACGAACTCGACAGTCTTTGCTCGGTGCTCCAGCTCGCGCATGGCTATTGGAAGGCGACTGGGGACACATCGTGCTTCGACGAGGCATGGTTGAATGCAGTTCGCAGCATTATTGCAACCGTCAAAACCGAGCAGGCGGGCACGAACGAAACCCCCGGCTCGCCCTATGTCTTCCAGCGCACATCCGAATTTCCGACCGAATCTCTCGCGATGGGCGGCCACGGTCAGCCGCGTCGCCGATGCGGCCTGGTTCGCAGCGCGTTTAACGCATGTGACGATAGTTCACCCCTGCCCTTCCTGGTTCCTTCCAATGTGATGCTGGCTGCCATGCTGCGGAACATCGTCGCCTTGCTGCGCGCGCTGGGTCAGGACGAACTGGCTGCCGAAACGGAGTCGCTCGCCGATGAAATCAACCGGGCCATTCTGCGGCATGCCGTCGTGCGACACGAGACGCGCGGCGAGATTTATGCTTACGCGGTGAATGGCTACGGTTCGCATTATTTGATGGATGATCCCGGCCTGCCCAGCCTGCTGTCACTGCCGTATTTCGGTTGCTGCGCGAAGAATGATCCGCTCTACCTTCGCACGCGCGCCTACGCTCTGAGTTCTGACAATCCCTTCTTCATCGCAGGCTCGCGCGCCGAGGGAATATGCAGTCCGCATCCCCACCTGGGTATCGGTCAGATTTGGCCGATGGAAATCATCATGCGCGCAATGACCAGCGAGTCCGAGGACGAGATCATGGGTTGCCTGCGCACACTCAAAGACACGCACGCCGGCACCGGCTTCATGCACGAGTCATTCTGGATGGATGATCCGTCCAGGTTCACGCGCTCCTGGTTTGCCTGGGCCAATTCCCTGTTTGGCGAGTTCATCCTGACGCTGTCTCGCGAGCGGCCTCATCTCCTCAAGCGCACTTTCACACCGACAACGAACTGCTCGCCAATGCGTTCCGGCAATAATTTGAGATGAAACGAACGATGGGAATGATTGCGGGCGCGTTGCTGCTCGCCCTGACTCCGGCAATGTTCGCTGCCGACGGGCCCACACACGCCGCAAAGGAGCTTCCGTGGGAAAACAGCCTCGGCATGAAATTCGTGCCCGTAAAAGGCACAGATGCATTGTTCTGCATCTGGCTGACGCGGGTGCAGGATTTCGCCGCGTTTGTGAAGGAGACCCAATACGACGCCACGGCGAACATGGTTTCGCTGGGCGACGATGGTTGGAAGACGACACATGGCGACAGTTGGGAGTCGCCGGGTTACCCGCAAGGCCCCACCCATCCGGTCGGCGGCATGAGCTGGACCGATGCGAAGGCTTTTTGCCAGTGGCTGACCGGGAAGGAACGCAAGGACGGCAAGATCGGGGCGGATGAAGAGTATCGTCTGCCAACGGATGCCGAGTGGAGCCTGGCCGTGGGACTCGGACCGGAAGCCGGAGACACACCGAAAAGCAAGAGCAGCAAGATCAAGGGAGTCTATCCGTGGGGCACCCAGTGGCCGCCGCCGAAGGGGGCGGGCAACTATGCCGGAGAGGAATCGAAAGAGGGCGAAAGCACGCCGCAGGAACTCAAGAAGAACAAGGCTTTTAATGATGTTCCCTCGGATTGGACGGTGATCCAGGGTTATAACGACGGCTATCCGCGCACCTCGCCGGTCGGGAGTTATCCGGCGAACGAATTCGGACTCTATGACATGGGCGGCAATCTCTACCAATGGTGCGAGGACCTTCTTTCCAAAGGCGCGCCCGTCATGCGCGGCACCTCATTTTACACCTATAAACAGGGCTATATTCTTTCGTCATTCCGCAATAGCGCCGGGATCAATCATCGCTGCGGCGGCACGGGATTCCGGGTTGTCTTGTCCCGGAGCGGGTCAACTCCTCCATCGCAATGAGACACCTGCTGATCCTGCTGTTTTTCACCGTCGGCGCGATGAAGGTGTCGGCGGCGGAACCGACGCCCCAAGGCGCTGCCCTGGCGACCCGCGCTCTTGACGCGGCCAAGGTCGTTTTTAAGCCCAGCGTGTTCGGCGGGGAGAAGTTTCCCCGCTGCGATTTCGAGCAACCGGGCGAGGTCGAGAGGACGCTCGGCAAATGCGTGCTGACGCCGACATTTTTCGATGCCGACTATCACGAGGTGAAAACGGCGTCCAAACCGGGCCGCTACGGCGCGATCGTGGAGGTTAAGACCGAAGGCGGCCAGACTTCCAAGCGTTTCATCACCCTCTACCGCACGCCGGAACCGGTGAACTGGGACCTCGCGCGCATTCGCATGTCGGCATTGGAGTTCCCGCCGGAGTTCGGTATCAGCCCGGCCGTTGCAGGCGAGCGGATCGGGGATGTGGAAGACTATTTCAAACTCCAACTTTACCGGGCCATCAGCCGCGACACGGATGCGGCAATTCTCATTGCCGGACTAGCGGAAATGAAAGCCGGAGAGCCATCCCGGAAACGGAACAACGCCTGTGCGCTGAATCAAAAATGGTGGTTCGGCTTGAAAAAGCAGACGGGGAATCTGCGTGACGATTATGCTGTCCGCTTGCCGGAGGGTTATGAAAAAGATCCGGAGAAAAAATGGCCGCTCGTCCTGCTTCTGCATGGCAGCGGCGAGCGCGGATACGACATCAAGCCGGTCGAATCCCGGGTGACGCAAATGCTCAAGGGCAGGCCGGATCTCCCGTGCATCGTCATCGCTCCACAATGCTTGCCGGAGGAATGGTGGTCATCCTATGAACTCAACGATCTTCTCGACCGGGTCGAAGCGAAATATCGCGTGGACACCGACTGCGTCTATCTCACGGGACTGAGCATGGGCGGGTATGGCGCGTGGACGCTGGCGACCGAGTCGCCCGGACGATTCGCCGCCGTCGTCCCGATTTGCGGCGCGGGCGACCCGGACGACGCGGGTCGGCTCAAGGCCCTCCCGATCTGGGTTTTTCACGGGGCCAAAGACACGTCTGTTCCCGTTCAATTCAGCCAGAGCATGGTGGACGCGCTGAAGGCCGTCGGCGGAAATGTGAAGCTCACCATTTTCCCCGAAGCGGGCCACGACTCCTGGACACCGGCGTATGCAACACCGGAGCTTTGGGACTGGCTGCTGCAACAGTACCGCGGCGAGGCAGCGCCTGGCCGATGAAAATGGTCGTTCACTTCCTTGCGATCAGCGCGGTTTTTTTGGGCCTCTCCATTCCTGCGCCTGGAGCGGACGAAACCATGGCTGCCAAAAAGCTCCTCGTCGTCTCCACGAGCACGCGAAACCGTTTTCAAGGTTCCATTGATGCGGCGGAAAAGGCCCTGGTGCGGCTTGCCGAACAGAGCCATGCGTTCACCCTCGAATTTGTGCGGCAGCCCTCCGCGCCGCAGCCAAAAAAACCGAAGCCGTCCGCCGCGCCCAAGCCGGAGGCCAGCCCGGAGGAGCAGGCCGCGTTGGTCAAAGCCGGGGAGGATTTCAAAGCGGCGCAGGCCGCCTATCTCGAGGCCGACAAAAAGTTTCAGGACGAGATAAAACAGGTGCTGCAGAAGCTCTCGCCCGAGTCGCTCAAGAACTACGACGGAGTGGTTTTTTGTTACACATCCGGCGACCTGCCGCTGCCGGATTTCGACGGCTTCCTCGCCTGGATCAAGGCGGGACATGCCTTCATCGGATTGGGTAATGCGATGGAAACGATGGTCAGCTTCCCCGCTTACTACGACATGCTGGGCGGGAAGTGGACCCACTTCAAAGGAACGCAGGGCTGGATCGATGCGGAACTCATCAACGCGAAACCGAAGCATCCGGCCAGCAAGGGCGTTCCCGACAAATGGACGATCCGGGAGTTCAGCTACAAAATCCCGAATTTCGTCCTCGCCGATCCGGCGCATACGCAGGAATTGCTGGTCATAGAAAAAAGCCCCGCAGACCAGACTCCCGGACATTTTCCGCTGGCGTGGGCTCGCGACTACGGGCGCGGGCGCGTCTTTTTCACGTCGATCGGCGGCAATCCGGATCTTTGGGATGAGCGTCTGGCGAACCGCAAGAACCCGCCCGAAACGGCGAAGATCTTTCAAGCCCACCTGCTCGGCGGCATCCTGTGGGCGCTTGTGTTTGAAGCCGGAACGTGAGCGCGACGGCTACAGCGTGCATCCGATATTTCACGCGCCCCGGACCATTGCGCCGAGGACGAACGCGCCGGTGGATGCGAAGTCGGGGGCGTCCACGTGTTCGATGACGTAAGGCACCCGCTCCCAAAGGGGGCTTAGCATTCGGAGGATTTCGGGGTAGTCCAGCGCGCCTTTGCCTGCGCCGGGCAATTGCATTTCCCCTTCCGGCGAGTAGGCGATGTCCTTGAGATGCACGATGTCGGCGATGGGAATCAGGGTGTCCACCAGGCGCGGAAGAATTTCCTCCCGGCGGTCGAATTCCTTGCGTCCGCGAAGAAAATTCGGGAGGTCCACCACGGCGGCGAAGGCGGCCGGATCGCGGAGAATTTCGGCGGCCATGTCCTCCGCGCCCCCCAGAACATGGGTGTGCCAGGGCTCGAAAAGCAGCTTGACTCCGTGCTCCTTCAGCAGGGGCCGCAGGCGGTCCAGCGTCCGCCGCAAGGAAGCGCGCGAAGCTTCCGTTTGATTTTGCGGATGTTCGTCGAGCAATCCTTCGGCCAGGGAGCCGGTCCAGGCGATGAGACTGTTCGCGCCAAGCTCCCGGCACAGCGGAATCATGGGAACGAGATCCCGGTCGACGGAGGTTCCGAAAAAGTGGTCGGACTCCGGCCGCAGCAGGTCGCAATAGACGCCGACGGCGGCGACTTCGAGATCGTTTTGGCGCACGGCGGCCGCGATCTCACGAATCTCCTCTTCGGTGAAATGATGATGCGTGAGATTGAGCTGAACCGTCCGGTAGCCGGCGTCCACCGCCTGTCCGATGCCGGCAATCAGGCCGACGCACGATTCACCGCCGACCAGCACGCCAAGCCCGCGGGGAAATTTTGCGGCGCTCATCGGTCGGCCTCCACGGTTTCCGCGCGGCCCGATTCGAGGGAGCGGTTGGCGGCGAGGGTGGTTTCCAGCGTTTCCACTCCGCAGCGAAACGGGCTGCGAAGCTGGCCGGGATCGCCGGCGCGGACCGCATCGACGAAGGTTTCCATTTCTTGAAGATACGGGTTGTTTGCGCCCTGATAGTTGACGGAGACTCCGTCGATCACGCCGCGCAGGGCATCGGTCCAAAGGTCCAGGGTGAGGGCAAAATCCGCGCCGTGCAGCTCCAAGGTGAACTGGGTTGGGCTGGAGGCCCACGAATTGACGAACGTCCCGACGGTTCCATTGCGATACATCACGCTGAGGGCGCTGACGTCCTCGGTGCGCACGTAATCCGCCTGGTGCAGGCGACCGGCGGTTCCCATGGCAAACACCGTCTGCGCCGGGCCGGTGAACACCTCGGCGGCATTCAGCAAATGAGTCGTCTGATCGTAAATCTGGCCGCCGGATTTCGCCTTGTCCCAGAACCAGCTTCCGGGTTCGATTTGGGACATCGCCGTGCCGCGCACCGCTCCGACGATCCGCCCGGCGAGTAGTTCCTTCGCCTTTTCCAAGGCTTCCAGGTAGCGCCACATGTAACCGACGGCCATGACCACTCCGCCGGCTTCGGCCCTGGCGGCCAGCTCCCGCGCGGCTTGCGTGGAGGCCGCCGCCGGTTTTTCCACAAAGAGGCCGATGCCGCGGTCAATGGCTTCCTGCAATTCGCCATCGCGCGCGCTGACCGGAGTGCAAACAAGAAGCGCGTCCGGACGCTCGTGGTCGAGCATCGTCCGCCAGTCGGTGTAAGCCTGGGCGTGCCAGGACCCGGCACCGGCTTCCGCTTTCTCCCGGAGCACGTCGCAGGTCGCGATCACCCGGACGCCTCCCATCGTTTTCAGGCTTTGCAGGTGTCGTTGGGCGATGCCGCCGCAGCCGATCAACGCGAGCTTGGTTTCAACAATTTCCATAATTCTTTTCAGGATATGCCACCAACAAAACATATCTATGCCAAAAAATGCCATTTTTGTATCCTGAATTGATATGAGCCAACGATTGAAACTCTCGAGCTTCCTGGGAAAAGGCGAGGAGGTCCACTTCGCCTCGGTGGGAATCACCAACACCCGCTGCGAGTTCGTGCACAAACACGATTTTCAGGAAGTTTTTTATGTCCGGGCCGGGCGCGGTCGGCATCTGCTCAACGGCAGGGAATACGGGCTTCATCCGGGGGTGCTGGTCCTTGTTTGTGCGGATGATGCGCACGCCCTGCGCGCGCTGCGCGGCGAGCGGCTCGTCATCGAGAACGTCGCGTTCCGCTGCGCCGCATGGCAATTCGTGGCGCTCCGTCATCTTTCCGCGGGCGGCGACTGGTTTCCGGCGGACGACGAAGATCGGCGGTTTCCGCTCACCGGAGAGCGCCGGATGGCGATGGAAAATGCCTTCGGCGTTTTTGCATCCGGGAGCCGGTCCCTCCTTGTGCTCGAGGCGTTCCTGACCCAGCTCCTGCTCGTTCTTCCCAAACGGAAACCCGGACGCAGGGAGCCCGGCGCGCCGCCCTGGCTGCATCGGGCCTGCACCGCGATTGCCGGGGAGCAGCATTTTCTCAAGGGACCCCGCGAGTTTGCGCGGCTCGCCGGCAGAAGCCTGGAGCACGTTTCCCGGGTGACCCGCAAGCTGTGGGACCGATCGCCCACGGAGATTGTGAATGAGGCGCGCATCCGGTTCGCCGCCCGCCTGCTCACGGAAGACGACCAGCCCGTGACGAATGTCGCCCGAAGATGCGGCTTTGAAAACATGAGCCACTTTTACGCCCTGTTTCGCGCGGCGCAGGGATGTTCGCCCGCCCGCTATAGAAAGCGCCATGAACGCATCGTCATTCCTTAGAAGTAAGTTCCTCCACATTTCGGTTCTCACGCGACGGCGCGATGTGGTTTATCGCAGGCGATTCAAGGGGCAATCGAATTCCAGTCCGGGATGTGGGCACCTCAAGGTCTCCACATGTCCGCAGTTCCTCCCGGAGCGAGAGGGGAATTCGTCAGGAGCGAGATATCCTTCCAGTTTTTTTACTCCGGCACCAGTGACGAACGATTGAAGCAGGCCATCCACCGCCTTCACGAAAGGCCGCTGCACGGTTCCTTTCCCTGGGAGGAACTGACGCGTGAAACGGGATTGAGCCGCCGACATATCGACCGGCTGCTCTGCGCCGAATTCGGGATGACCGCGCAAAATTATTGGGCCCGGCTGAAAGAAGAGGCCGCAGCGCGTTTGCTGGAAACCACCTCGTTTTCCATCAAGGAAATCGGCTTCCAATTGGGCTTCAAACAAGCCTCTCACTTTACAAAATGGTTCAGCCTTCGCGCCGGATGGAGCCCGAGAAGGCATCGACAACTCGGCGCCCGAGCGGAGGCGGAAGGCAGGGTGAAGCAGGCCGACGAATGAGATGTCGGCGGAATTTTTGGGTGGTTGAAAATATCAAACAGAGGGGCACATTCCGCATGGACGCGCGCGGCGCCAATCCCTACCCTGCCGAACTCCCCAATGGATTCCCAAAGATCACACTGTTCTCCCGATGCAGGCCATTGACTGGATCCTGCTGATTGTTCCGCTGCTCGTGGTGTTGGCCGTGGGGATTTACACCCAGCGCTACATGAAAAGCGTTGCGGATTTTTTGTCCGGCGGGCGGGTGGCCGGGCGCTATCTGCTGGCGGTGTCGCGCGGAGAGATGCAGGCGGGGGCGGTGGTGTTTGTGGCGATGTTCGAGGTGATTCTCAAGTCGGGCTTCGTCCTGCGCTGGTGGGAGTGGATCAATGGACCGGTTCTGCTCATCGTCGGAATCACCGGCTTTGTCATCTACCGCTACCGGGAGACGCGGGCGATGACGCTGGCGCAGTTTTTCGAGATCCGCTACACGAAGAGATTTCGGCTCTTCACCGGCGTGCTGGGCTTTCTGGCGGGCATCGCCAACTTCGGCATCATTCCCTCGGTCGGCGCGCGGTTTTTCGTCTATTTTCTCGGACTGCCTCCGCAGATCACGGTCTTCTCCCACCAGGTTCCCACCTACATTCCGCTGATGGCGCTGTTTCTCAGCATCACACTGTTTATCGCCACGGCGGGGGGGTTGATCACGGTGATGGTCACCGACTGCCTGGAGGGAATTTTTTCCCAGATTCTCTATCTGGTGATCATCGCCGGGCTGCTGATGATGTTCAACTGGCCGCAGATCAACAGCGTGCTGGCCGCCCAGCCGGCGGGCCATTCGTTTTTGAATCCGTTCGATTCCGGCAGCCTCAAGGATTTCAATCTTGCGTATATCCTGATGGGGCTCTTCGGAACGATCTACGGCACGATGGCCTGGCAGAATGCGAGCGGCTACAACTCGGCCTCGCTCACCCCGCATGAGGCCCGCATGGGCGGCATCCTGGGACGGTGGCGGGAGCTTGGCAAGGTGGCGGTCGTCACGCTGCTGGCGGTCTGCGCGATGACCTACCTGAAGCATCCCGATTTCGCGGCGGCGTCGGCCGGGGCCCGGCAGGACATCGCGGCGATTGCGCCGGAGCAAATCCAGGGACAGATGACCGTTCCGGTGGCGCTATCGCACCTGCTTCCCGCCGGAGTGAAGGGCGCCCTGTGCCTCATCCTGATCATGGGAATCCTTGGCGGCGACGCGACCCATCTTCATTCCTGGAGCGGGCTGTTGGTGCAGGACGTGCTGGTGCCGCTGCGCAAAAAACCCTTCGGTCCGAAGCAGCACATCTGGATTCTTCGCGCGGCGATGCTCGGAGTCGCGTTGTTCGCGTTTCTGTTCGGATGCTTCTTCCGGCAGACGGAGTATATCTTTTTCTGGTGGTCGATCACGCAGACGATCTACGTGGGGGGAGCCGGGGCTGCGATCATCGGCGGCTTGTATTGGAAAAAGGGAACGACGGCGGGCGCGTGGGTGGCCTTGGTGACGGGCTCGACGCTCTCGGTGGGCGGCATCCTGGCGCGGCAGTTTTACGGGGATGCGTTTCCTCTCAACCTCGTGCAGGTCGGCTTTTATGCGTCCCTGATCGCCATTTCCCTTTACGTGCTGGTGTCGCTGCTGACCTGCCGGGAGGATTTCAATCTGGACCGCATGCTGCACCGCGGGAAATACGCGGCCATCAAGGAAGAGGTCGGAGAAACGGTCGCGCTGCCTCCGAATCGCCGGCCCTCGCTCGGGCGGTTCATCGGGTTCGACGAAAATTTCACCCTCGGCGACAAGTGGATCGCCGGAGGGCTGCTTGGTTGGATGGTGCTTTGGTTTGGCGTCTTCGTCATCGGGAGCGTCTGGAATCTGGCCGCTCCGTGGCCTCCGCCGGTCTGGTCGGGATTCTGGCACTTCACGAGCATCTTCCTGCCCATTTGCTTCGCGGTCATCACCGCAGTCTGGTTCACGTGGGGCGGCCTGCGCGACATCCGCTCCCTCTTCCGCCGCCTGCGCGAACAAAAGGTCAACCACCTCGACGATGGCACCGTCGTCGGCCATCGCAACCTGGACGAAGCCGCGCTGGCAAAGGAGAACGGCACCGGGACGCCTTAGCCGATGTCAGCCCGTACATCGGATGCGACAGGACAGGGGTCGGGAAACTGGAGCATCTTCAACGGCAGGCCTTTTTGGCATCCGGTTCCCGAACAAAATAGGGAAGGCGTTCCAGAGGAGTTTTCACTTCGATTTCCGCCGGACCTGTGAATTTTTGGCCGTCGTCCGCCTTCCAAGTTCCCGGCGGCACATGAACGCTCCGGGTTCGGACGCCTTTCTTGATGACGGGAGCGGCCATGATGCCGGAGCCGAGAAGAAACTGGTCCGTTACGCTTTCGTATCCGCAGCCGGGAAATTCATAAGTGAGATGGCGGACGATCGGTTCGCCGGTGCGGGCGGACGTTTTGGCGAGGGAGAGAATCGTGGCCGCGAATTGTCCGTGAAGTTCGGCCGCCGCGAGAGAGAGGCGGGCGTGGCGCTTGTCGAGAACGCGCCAGGGAGCGGCGGAGAATTGCATCATGGGCATGAGCGCGGAAGCCTGGGCGTAACGGACGAAAAGCTCCTGATCGAGTTTGCCGCTATTATCTAGAAAACTCTCGTAGTCCCCTCCGCCGATCAGGTCGGGACAGACAAAGGCGTATCCCAAAAGCCCCTGGGCGAGGGTGTTGGGGACGAGGCTGTTCATGCCGTCATGATCCCACGAGTGCCTTCTGTCCCGCAGACGCTGGACAAGCGGCAGGCCCGCGCATTTCCAGCAGGCCCGAAATTCGTTGAATCCATGCCCAATTCCCAGCCGGGCAAAGGCTTCGGTGTGGCCGTTCGCCGAGGTCGGAACGGCGACCTTGTCGATGTCCCGGTAATAAGGGGTGTCGCCGGCGTCGAACTTGAAGCCATCGATGCCATACTCCCGCTGGAGGCGCGCGAGCTGTCCTCCAAACCATTCCAGGCCGTCTCCGCCGGTCACATCCACCACCGCGCTGTGGCCGTTCCACCATTCGCGCACCACGGGTTTCCCATCAGCGCCTTTGACCAGGACATTCCCCTGGCGCAGGGCGCGGAAAACCCGGCTGTCGGGAACGACAAAGGGGACGATCCACAACATGACCTTGAAACCCATCCGGTGAAGTTCGCGAATGAGTTCCTTCGGACGGGGAAAACGGACCGCGTCGAAATCCCAGTCGCCGTAATAGCGCGCCCAGCCCTCGTCGATCATGAGCACGCCGGGTTTGTAACCATGCCGGATCAGGTTCCTGGCATAACGCAGGACATCGGCCTGCGTCTGGTCATACATCAACTCGATCCACGTGTTGTATTGCGGTGACGTAAAAAGGAGCGGGTCGGGCATCTTCCTTTTTGACGGGAAGAAACGGCGCGAGGCCTCGCGGAAGGCCGCCCTGAGAGTATCTCCGGCGCGCCCGACAAAAAGCGGGCCATCCCCTTCCACCGCCAGGGCGCCCCGCCCGAACCCGTAGCGGAAGGGTTTCTCGGACCAGACATATCGTCCGGCGCTCGAAAGCAGGAGCGGTGCGGCTTGATTGCCAAAGTTCTCCCCCCGGAGGTCGTAACCCGCCCCGTCGCGGAACGGCATCTTAATTCCCAGATTGGAGGCGCCGCCCCACCAATGCTCCCCAGGCAACAGGCGAATGCTTTTTTTCAAGATACCAAAAATGCCTCGAAATTAATAAACGTAACCTGGATGCCTTTGCAGGCCGAGAGATCCCGCCTTCCGTCCGCGCAGGGAAACTGCATGTTTGCCCACATCAAGGCGGGTCTTAAAAACAACGGTGATTTTTTTGATGCTTTCCGGCTGCATTGAGTGTTTGTCCCGGGCCGGAACTTTGCGAGATCGTTCGACAGCGAGCGTTCATTTCAGCGGGCTTTTTTTCACCAACGACACTTCCGCGGATGCCACATGAAGCACCGGCTCGCCCGTGCGCGGAAAATCGCTGTTATCGGCTTGAATCAGAATCCACGGTTCGTTGCTGGCGCGGCTCACCCACGGGACGCCCTTTGCGACATTCTCGCCGTTCCACCACGCGTCATAACTGTTGTTGGCAAAGTCGAAGACGACTTTCAAATCGATCCACTGGTTCGTCTCGTATCGGGCGATGTCCCGAAAGGCGTCATTGCCTTCCTCGACCCCGAAGAACTGCGCCTTGCCATCGGCAAGTCGCAATGTCGCCGCGCTGTCGCGCCAGTATCCTCCCATGAATATCACCCCGATGTATTTCCCCCCCACCGGAACCGAGAACCTGATTCGAACGACGCCGGCGAGATCGGGTGTCGTCTGCGTGAAAAAGTCCGGGACATTGAGATGCAGGACCGGGCCTTCTCCCGGCTGAGCATCCGACAGGACAAGTGCCTGTTTAGGCGAGCCGGGAATCCCATCGAGCGAGAGGATGCCGCCTGTTCCCCAAGGCGTTTCCCCCGGAGGACCGGTCCACACCTCCATGGCGCCGACATCCGCATTGGGCGCAGATCCTGGCGTCTGCACGGTGTAATCCGCCTGGAAGACGGTTTCCTGCGGGTAGGCTGGCGCCACTAAGGCGAGCCCGATACCAAGCAGCGCCGCGCCGGTCCTGCCGGGCAAAGTCGTTGACATAAATGAACCCAGTGTCAGGCGTTGACGGAGAAATGTGTCCGCTGGCGCAGACGCACTGCGAGGCAAACCAGGCCGCCCACTGCGAGCATAACTGTGGTGCCCGGCTCCGGAACGGGAATGAATGCGTCTAACTGGGTTGGAGTGAGTTCCGTGCCAAGGTAGAGCTGAACATCACTGATGTTGCCGCCGAAAAATCCGGCAGGAGAGGCAGTGCCCCAGAAGCCGGCTTCCACTCCGCCCACTGTGAACGAATCAACATTGAGGTCCGCCATCCCGCCGTCCAGCGTGGTGACAGCAGAAAAGACGTTGACCACACTCCCGGCTCCGGCCGGGGTGAGATAGATGTTGAAGTCGTACGTCCACGCGAAATCGGTAAAGTCCCAAGCGATGGCAATCTGATAGGTTGTGGACTGGTCGAAAGCGATGGGATTGCTGGTCTGCACCACTTGTTGAGAATTCCAACTCTGCATGCCCACCGATATCGTGCGGTTTCCATCTATGTCTGGGTCGCTCAGCCACAGCGACCAGGCGTTGTCGCCGCCGCCCGTCGGCCGCCCGCCGCGCGCAACGAGATTCACCCCGTTTGTGCCGGGATTGGAAATGTTCGCCACGAAGGTCACATCCTGTCGATACAGGTTATTGTCGTATGGTGTAAGCGTCGGGGAATAGGGAGGAGGACCAAAGTTGTGGGTCACATAGCTTCCGGTCGAGGTGAAACCGGAATAGGAACTGCCATTTCCCGCCACGTTCCCGGCCGAGGTGCCATTATAACTGTTTCCCGAGGAATCCACGGCGGTCGGCAGACTGCCGACCTCGTCGAAATCCCAAACGAGGGTTTGGGCGTGAAGGTTCGGAACGGACAGGGCGCAGGCCGCCGCAAGGCAGGCCGCAGATTTCCGGATTCCGGTACGAGGGACTTTGTTGGCTGGGGTTTTCATTTGGTGTTTTGGTGTTTTGTTTTGGGACTTATAACGAACGACATTAAGAAAAAATGTTTCCGAAAGATAGACGCAAACACGGCTATTTATTACAACATTGCGCCGTGTGATTTTTAGGGAAAAGGCCCCCATTCGTACTCTGGGTAATCCTCGGCGGTATTCCTGGCTCCCTTTTTAACCGGGGTGACATGACCATCGAGGAAGAGGAGGTTGCACATGCCTCCATGACGAAACGCCAGCTTGTACCAGCTTCCGCCCCCGGCCCAGTCCGCCGTGGGCCAGCCTCCGTAGTGGTTGTCATAGCCGATCGCCTCGTCTTTCTGCACGTCGTCCCAGGCGATGGGGACGGTCGAGAACGCTTGAAGGCGCGTCACTTTCAGCGCATCCAGGTTCCCGTTGAATCCATAACCGGTGTACGCCGGGTCCGGCAGTGTTCGGATGGCGGAGGGGCAGAACAGGGAATCGCGGGACTTTGCCTTCTCCCCGAGATAGGGCTGCAAATAGTTGAACCAGCCCGACCAAGGCGGCATGGCCGGATCCGAGTCGCCGGAGCACTGCCGGAGCATCACATTATCGTGGTCGGCGAGATACATCTGCGTAGCCGCTCCGAGCTGTTGCAGGTGGGCCTGGCAGGCTGCGCCCATGGCCTTCTCTTTCGCCCGGCCCATCGCTGGGAATAGCAGGGCGGCAAGCGCGGATATGACGGCGACGGCGATCAGCATCTCCATCAGGCTGAAGCCGCAGCGTGTGAACCGGGCAAAATGTTTAATGCCTTGGGGAGACCGGAATTCCGAGGCCGACCCGGCCGGTTTTGTTCCTTGTTGTCTTTTGATGGTCATAATCGTCATGAGATTTTCCCAAGGATTTTCAGTCTCCCCAAATCTCCATTTCCGCAATGGCGCCACCCGGCTGGGGCCATTCGACCCCGATTCGCACATAGCGGGCGGTCTCACCGAGAAGCGGACTGGTTTCCTCCTGGGCCCGATGGGCCAGAGCTTCATTCAGCACGTCCCGGAAGTTCACGCCGTCGGAGCTCACCGCCACCGCCCACGCGGATGGCGGGGTTTTGCCGGGTCCCGGGACCATTTTGACCGTATCGATTTTCCGTTCAGTCTTGAGGTCGAAAATCACGCTGATGCTCTTTTCCTTGTAGGTGGCAAAGTATTCCTTCTGCCACTCTCGCAGGAAGCGATAGGAGGAATCACCGAAGCCATTGGTCAACGCCTTGCCCGGGTCTCCGCTCCCGGAAACATAAGTGTATTCCGCTCCGGTCTCCGTCCGGCAGGGATAAGTTGCGGGGTAGCTCTTGTTATCGGTGAGGAGCCGGGAAATCTCCTTTTCGCCGGGCGTCCCCTCCACAGTGGCTGAGATGATCGAAATATCCCGTTCCCCGTCGCTCAAGCGGAACACAATGGGCGCCAGGCTGCCGGGGGCGAGCAGTTTGCCATTGGGCTGGGCGGTGATCTGGACCAGGAATTCCGCGCTCTCCTGTGGCGCCAGCGGCCCGGTGGCCACCTCCGCGGGCTGCGCCTGCCAGCCCGGGGGAGCCATGCAGCGCAGGACGCCGGGCGCAAGCGGCGCTCCAGTGGTGTTGAACAGTTGTACGCTCACGGGAAAAGTCTGCCCGGGCCTGACACGGGCCGTCTCGCCATCGACCGAGCGTTCCGCCGCCTCGATTTTCCGGATGCCCATCAGCGGCGCATGTTTCTTGAACAGGTAAAGCACACCCGCCGTTCGAATTCCGGGGAGTGTCAGTTCATGGACGTCGCCCGTCGTATTCTTGAGCGCAATCGGCTGCAGGCTGTTGTCCTCCGCCGGAGCCCAAAGCGCCGAGGTCCACGGGCCTCCTGGGAGTGGCAGGGAAACCGGCGATTCCGGCAGATTCTCGACCGTGCTCATGGCGCGTGTGGTGATGACGACCGCCAGGTTCCCCCGGTCGTCGGCGAAAGGCTGTTCGATGCGCAATTTTCCCTGTGCGGCGCCCGCGGCATACGCCGGTTTCAATCCCGCCTTTCCGAGTTGGATATTCAGCCATTTTCCAATGTCGAACTCCTTCCCATAGGCAAGATAATCCTCCCCGTCCGCTGTGGGCCCATTCGCTAGAAAGGCGCCGGCGCCGCTGGGGGTATCCCACTTCTCCGAGGCCACCGCCAGCGTCCCCAGCAGGAGCGGGAAGTACAGGACCTTGCCCCTGCCCATCGAATGCAAAAAGGCGACGCCCTTTCCATCGGGGTCCCGGGCAACCGCCTTCGACTCGCCACCGTCCGCCATCACCTGCTGCGCAATGAGCCGGTATTCCTCGTCCACCTTTTCCGGCTTGCGCAGGGCGCCGCTCGGCTTCGCGATTCGCATCCCCAACAGATCCTTGAGCGAATCCCCCGCGCCGTGATGCTCATCGTAGTACCCCGCCCGGGCATCGGCGACGACTGCTCCCCCCGCGCGGACGTAGTCGCCGATGACTCGTGCCTCCCCAAGAGTCAGGTGCTCGGCGCCAACAAGGAACAATGCCTGATACTGCGCCAGGTATCCTGGATTGAGCTTGGTATAAGGAATCACATCCACCCAATAGCCCTGCTCGCGCAACCAGCGAAAAACCATCCACCGGTGGTTCTCGGGATACGACCAGATGCTTACCGCCTCGTTGCGATTGGAAGGATCGCTCAGGAGCACATCCCGGCGCGGCATCAGGAGCGCCACCTTCGGCAGCCCCTTCGCCGGTACGCACCGAGTCCAAAACGCCTCGCTGCGGTGCACCATTTGCGACCAGCGCGCGGCGTAGAAAAGTTTTCCCTTCGGCCGGCCCGTGGCCGAATCTAGGAAACCGAAAAATTCCCAGTCCTTTTGCGCGCCCGCCCAGCCGGTCGTGAAATAGTCGACCGCCTTCAGCCCGTTGCCGAGCAGCCGCCACATCGTTGCGGCGAACTGATGGTCGGGGCCGCCGTGATTGTTCGCCTCGCACAGCATGATTCCGTAGCCGGGCCGCAAATCGGAAGGACGAAAACAATTGTAAATATAGTTGCCCTCATAGGCATCCCTGTCCCCGGCGCCATACATGTCGATCCCGTAAATTCCTCCGCTGAAAGGCCGCATCAGGTCCGCAAAGGCCGCATGATCAAAGGTGCGCTTCCGGTTCGCCCCGCTCATCTCGATGGTTTGCTGGGTGGATTTGTGGACCACTCCGCGATGCAGCGGATCGGTTTGATGCATCATTTGGGCCATCTCAGCGAGCAGCGTGACAAAGTGCGTGCTCTCGAAGGTGCAAAAGTCCAGGAACAAGGCGGGATTGGTCTTGTAAGCGGCAAAATCCGGCAATTGAGAGTTGGCCGCCTCCTCGAAGGAGGAAAATTTTGCCCGCCAGTTGGCGTTGAGGATCCCGATCTTTCCTCCATAGGCCGCGTCAAGCCACCGCGCGAATTTCGCCCGCGCAAACGGCGAATAGTTCCAAACTCCCTCCGCCTCATTGTCGAGACCCCAGAAGGCAATCCGTTTCGCGAACTCGGGATCGCCCAGGCGCGACTCGACATGCTGGCGGACAAAGTCGAGGTAAAATCGCCGCACCGCGGGATCGTAATCGTCGCCTCCCATGACGAACTTGCCGTCATGATCCACCACGGCCGAGAGATTCCCGTGCGCTTTGGATTTCAGCGGCAGATCCTTCATGTGCCATCCCGTGGCATCCTTCAGGTCGTTCATCGGCCAAGCCATGCTGAAATAGCGCAGGTTCCACGCGTCCGGGTACTGAGGCACGAACTTGGGAAATGTCCCGTTCAGCGCCAGCCCGGCAGAAGACGAAATGTCTTCCCGCAAATTAAAGCCGAGCGGCAGCGTCGTTCCAACGGGTCCAGCGACGAAACCCATCGGGAAATATCCTTCCTTGGTTTCTCCGCCTGGCATAAGAAGCAGGCTGTAGGCTGCGGTGTTGTCCAATGTTATGACCTCTGGTTCGGCGGCCCGCGCCGGCGCGGACAAAGAGACGAGGCAGACAAGAAGGGAAAGCGGGCCGGAGCGGGACACAAACCTGGGGGACGGAATGAACATCGGTCAGTGACGCTACCATATCTAAAATTTCGGACTAGACGCATATGCGGTTTTCTTTTATGTTTTCGCGTCATCATGGCCGCCGCCCCCCGCAAATCCCGCCGTGTCGAGGAACGCATCCGCGTGGCCATCCTCACGGAAACCTCCTCGCAATGGTCCCGCCATATCATTGATGGAATCAACCGCTACATCCGGGAACACGAGGACTGGCATGTCTTCATCGAGCCGCGCGGTTCCAACGAGATCATTGCCCTCCCTCCACGGTGGAAGGGCGACGGCGTGATCGCCAACATTCGGGACATCGAGACTGCCGCCCATCTCAAGCGGCACAATCTGCCGGTGGTCAACACCTGCCCGCTTGCCCTTCCCTCGCGATTCCAGTTCTCTCAAATCACCACGGACAAGGCCGCCTGCTGCAAAATGGCGGCAAAATATTTTTTTGACCTTGGCTTCCGCCAGTTCGGCTACCTCAACCTGATCGAAAACGCTCATGACCGCGAAACACGCTTTTTGTTTACCGGAGAGGTCGTCAAGCTCGGCGGCCATTGCAGAATTTACGAGGTCAAGAAACACGGCTGGGGCACGCCGGACTGGAATCTTAGTGTGCGTGGCCTCGCCGCCTGGCTCAAGGATCTGCCCAAGCCCGTTGCCCTCTTCTCGTGCGCCGTCGGCCGCGAAGTCGTCGCCGCCTGCAAGGAAGGCGGCCTCCGCATGCCCGAGGAAGTTTCCCTTCTCTTGCTCAACTACGATGAAATTTTCGGAGGAATGGGACACATGCCCATCTCGGGCCTGATTCATGCCTGCGGCGCCATCGGCTACGAGGCAGCCAGCCAATTGTCCGGCATGATGTCCGGCCGCGAGCCCGCGAATGTCTCGCGATACTTTGCCCCGATCGGCGTCGAAACCCGCCGCTCGTCCGACACCACCGCGGTGGCCGATCCGTTGGTCGCCGAGGCTGTGCACTACATCAAGGAACATGCCTGCCAGGGACTTCAGGTCAACGAGCTTGCGCGCCACTCCGGCGTCTCCCGTCGCGTGCTGGAACGGCGTTTTCATAGCCACCTCGGAGCCGCCCCTGCGGAGATCATCCGCAATGTCCGCATGGAACGCGCCAAGGAGCTTTTGCGCACGACGAGCCGCCCAATCCCCGACATTGCCGAAGCCAGCGGTTTTGGCACCTCCCAATATCTTGCGACGAACTTCCAGCAGAAACTCGGCGTTAGTCCCCTGAAATACCGCAGGCAATTTCACGGCGTTCCCACTCCCTGATCCAGACCGGGCCAGGCCAGGTGCCGCGGAGGTCGCTTCATCCGGTCTCGAGGCGCAAAGGGGCGTGACATTGGGCCACATAATACGCGAGACGCAATGTCTGAATAAAAAGGCGCGTTTGCGTCTATCCTAAACTAGGATACTGCTCTAATGTCTCCGGTGTAACTCCCTAAGAACATCATGAACAATACCTCCCCCACGACAAGCCCCTTCCTGCCCGGCGTCCGAAATGCCATTGCTGCCATTGCTGCGCTCTTGACAATCCCGGGCGTCATGCAAAACGCGCAAGGTATCACCCTGCAAGCCCGGACTTCCCAGTCGTTCGTAGAAAGCATGGGTGTCAATATCCATCCCGATTATACCGATTCGATCTACTACAACTATTCGTTCATTCGGTCCAAGCTGCTCGAGGTTGGCATCCTGCATGTCCGGGCCGCCTTGATCAACACCGACCCCAGCTACTGGTATATGCCTCTTCCTCCGGCGGGCTACGTCAACGAGCTAAAAACCTTGCGGCAACATGGAATCACATCTCTGCTTGTCTTTGACGCTGGCGGCTGGAATCAAACCCAACCCCTCAGCTCGTACGTGGGGGCAATTCAATCAACCATCAAGTCTTACATGCCGGCGGTGGACGCTTTGGAATGCACGAACGAGTGCGACAGTTCGAGTTTTCGCTATAATGGCACCCCCTTTCCGTTGGGTCTCTACTGGGAATGCGCCGAGTTTTTTAACATTGTCAACTGGGATCCGGTGACAAGCCCGATCCCGGTCCTTGCGCCGTCCATGGCGGATCCCGGCCACTACCAGGACCTGGCCAACATCGAGTCGCCCGCCACTTATTGCGACATCGGCAACGGGCATTATTACCAATCCGGTCAATATGCCGACTGCGATGGGTGGGATTTTTCAAAAAACTGGCAAACAGGTTATCGCCCCTATTCCGACCTTCTCACCGCCGGGCGCCCCATCTATATTTCGGAAACTGGGTACTCCAACGCCACGGCGCTTTCCGGCGGGGTTTCCGAGCGCGCCTCGGGAATCTATGTTCCGCTTGTATTCTGCGAAGGGTTTCGGCAGGGATATGCAAGGACGTACTTGTATGAGTTTATTGACGGGTATCCCGATCCCAGCGGGACCAATTGGGAGCGGCATTTCGGGTTGCTCAGAAACAACGGAACCCCCAAGCCGGCATACACGGCGCTGAAAAACACTATCTATCTTCTCAACGAATGGGGCGCCAGCTTCTCGCCGCAGCCACTTTCCGTAACGATTGGCAGCGCACCTTCCACGGTGCATTATATGCTCCTGCAAAGGTCCACCGGCGTGTATTTTCTGGCGGTGTGGAACGATGTTTCTGTCTATAACACCAGTACGGTTCCGGGTACGGATGTTTATCCGGCCAAGGTTCCGGTCACGTTTACCTTCTCCAAAAACTATCAATTCAGCGTCTATGCCCCCTGCCAGGCAACCGGGGCTACGCCAACGTCGGCATATACCCTATCAACCACTTCCAAGTCGATCAGACTCAACGTGCCGGCCGAGCTGCTCATCATCAAGATTGCTCCCTGATCGCATCCAGAGCATGGAAGTTCGTCCGAAACGGGTGCGATTTTCACGAAACCATCGGGGCAGTCCTATTCGGCACTTATGCATTTGCTCGACTGGCTGTTGATCTGCGTCCCCCTGATCGGGCTTTTTTTCGTCGCGATCCATACGAAAAAATACATGCGGGGGGTGGCGGATTTCCTGTCCGGCGGGCGCATGGCGGGGCGCTACCTCCTGGCAGTGGCCAAGGGGGAACAGGGGGTCGGGGCGGTCGTTTTCGTGGCCACGTTCGAGGTGATCTCGAAGTCGGGGTTCGTTCTCACGTGGTGGAGTTGGCTGAGCATCCCCGTGATGCTCATCGTCGGAATCAGCGGCTGGGTGATTTACCGGTTCCGGGAAACCCGCGCGTTCACTCTCGCGCAGTTCTTCGAGATTCGTTACAGCAAGCGTTTCCGCATCTTCACGGGCTTTCTGGGCTTCGGCGCGGGGCTGGTCAATTTTGGGGTGATCCCGGTGATCGGAGCCCGCTTCCTGACGTATTTTCTGGGGCTGCCTCAGACGCTGTCCATTGCGGGCTGGACCGTGGATACGTACATTCCGCTCATGGCGTTGTTGCTGGGCATCTCCCTGGCGCTGACGCTTTCCGGCGGGCTGATCACCCTCATGATCACCAACTGCATCGAGGGAATGCTCTCGCAGGTGCTTTTCCTCGTGATCATCGCCGCGCTCCTGATGATGTTCAGTTGGAGCGAGATCAGCCATGTTTTGGAGGCGCGGCCGCCGGGCCAGTCCCTGCTCAATCCCTTCGATTCCATGGGGCTGAAGGATTTCAACATCTGGTATGTCCTCATCGGGCTGTGGGGGGGGATTTACCGGACGCTGGCCTGGCAGAACCAAAGCGCCTACAGCGCCGCGGCGGTGACAGCTCATGAGTCCCGGATGGGGAGCATTATGGCAAACTGGAAAGGCATGGGGAACACCGCAGTGGTCACGCTCCTGGCGGTCTGCGCGATGACTTTTTTGGCGCATCCGGATTTTGCGGCGCAATCCTCCGCGGTGAAGGCGGAGGTGGCGCGGATCGCCCAGCCGCAAATTCAGGAGCAAATGACCATCCCCATCGCCGTGGAGCACATGCTGCCAATGGGAATCAAGGGAGTCCTTTGCATCATCCTGCTCATGGGTGTCTTCGGCGGAGACGGGACGCATCTCCATTCCTGGGGCAGTCTTTTCATCCAGGACGTGGTGGTTCCGCTGCGCAAAAAACCCTTCACCCCCAAACAGCATGTCCGGCTGCTGCGCTACTCCATGAGCGCCGTGGCTGTGTTCGCCTTTCTCTTCGGCTGTTTCTTCAAGCAAACCGAATACGTGATGATGTGGTGGATGGTCACCGAGGCGCTCTATGTCGGCGGCGCCGGCGCGGCCATCATCGGCGGGCTCTATTGGAAGAAGGGAACGACAGCGGGTGCCTGGGCCGGGCTTCTCACGGGCTCGGGCCTGGTGACGGGAGGAATTCTCGCCCGGCAGATTTGGGGGGATGGATTCCCGCTCAACGGGGCGCAGATCGCGTTTTTCGGATCGGTCTCGGCGTGTCTGGTTTACGCGGGGGTTTCGCTTTTGACATGCCGGGAGGATTTCAACATGGAGCGCATGCTTCATCGCGGGGCCTGGGCGCTGGAGTCGGAGAAAAAGTTTGCGACGAAATCCAAGTCGCGCGTGACCTGGGGTCGGCTGATCGGACTGGACGAACACTTCACCTTCGGGGACAAAATTCTGGCCGGCGGGCTCTTCGGCTGGAGCATGATCTGGCTTGGCGTGTTCGTCGCAGGCACGATCTGGAACCTCATCTCCCCCTGGCCTGTTGGCGTGTGGTCACAGTTTTGGTTCGTGGTGGGGATCGGGATTCCCATCGCCTTTGCGCTGATCACGTCCGTCTGGTTCACCTGGGGCGGCATCCACGACATGCGCCTGTTCTTCCGCAGGCTGAAAGAGGAGCGCGTGGACGCGCTCGACAACGGCATGGTGGTCGATCATCACAATCTCGGCGACATGATTGCAGACGAGAACACGCACCCCGCGCCGTCGCCTCGTGGCGTGACAACGGCGGCCAACAAATGATGGCCGGATTTCGAGAGGTGGGCGCAGACAGCCAGAGGCCAAAAGAACAAGCAAGGTTGTTACCTTTATTTATGGATCCTTGGTCCGGCCATTGGCCCGCTACTGCGCCCAAGGCATCGGTTCGGGCGGGGTGAAAGTGGAGGAGACAGCCACCGGGTTTCCCGTGGCTGCCGAAGTGTGGATGGCTTCGGCGACTTCGACGACATGCTGCGCCATGCGGGCGGCGCAGCGGTGCGGGCGGCCATCCAGGATGGCCTCCGCGAGGTCCTCCACGCCGCGGGCAAACTCGACGCCGGCAAACCCTTCGCGGGCGAGTGGCACGGGCGCGAACGCCCCCTCGAACGGCGCGAACTCGACCGCCGTGTCGAACATGTAGCTGCTGCCCAGAAACAGGGCACCGGCGTCGCCGTGGAATTCCATCGTCGCGCCCTGCTTGGACGGGGCGACGTAAAAATTCGCGGTCAGCCGCCCGAGCGCGCCGTTTTCGAACTCAATGAGGGCGGCGTAAAAATCGGGCGCTTCGATGGAAAACGGGCTGCCGTCTTTCGTCTGCCGATCGCGCAGCAACGTCCGTCCGAACGCCGTGACCTTGCGCATCGGTCCGCAAAGCGCCGCCCAGACGCCGAGCGGATAGACGGAGACGTCCCAGACCGGTCCGACCCGGTAAAACGGCTCGGGGTTGGGGTGCCAGGACTCGATGCGCCCGTGGTTGATCTCCGCGTAGAGCAGGCGCAGCGTGCCGGCCTTGCCCGCGCGGAGTTCCCGCGCGAGCGTCTGCACCGGCTCGCCGAGGAATGTCGATGGGGCGCTGCTCAATCGCAGCCCCTTGCTTTCGGCCAGATCGACGAGTTTCTTCGCCTCGGCCCCGGACGTCGCCAGCGGCTTCTCGGAATGGACATGCTTGCCCGCTTCGAGACACCGCGTGATGACTTCCACGTGCGCCTGATGGATCGTGAGATTGACGACCAGGCGCACGCCCTCATCCTCCAGCACCTCGTCGAGCGACCGATAAACCCTCCCGCCATGTTTGCGGGCGAATTCCTCCGCGCGCTCCGGCTGGAGATCGCAGAAGCCGGCCAGATCGATCCGGCTGTATTTGGAGATCTGTTCCGAGTAGGCCGAGGCGATATTCCCGCAGCCAACGATGACGGTTTTGAGTTTGTTCATGGGTGTCGTGTGTGGGATTTTATTCCGCGAGCCATTGATTCAGGCGGGCGAGGCTCAGTTTCACGTCGGGAAGCGGATTGCGGTCTTCCGGCTCATGCTCGATGGAAATCCCCCCCTTGTAGCCGATTTCCTTCAGCGCCGCGACGCATTGCCGGATCCCCACGACCCCGTCACCCAGCACGCACGTTTCATGTCCCATGTCCTTGAGCGTGGGATTCCGGTCCGGCGCGGATTCGCGAATGTCTTTGTGTCCGCTTTGGACACTCGGATCGAGGACGTCCTTGAGATGGACGTGGACGATGCGGTTTGAAAGCCGCCGGATCGCGTCCGGGGCATCGCAGCGGTTTGAGCCGAACCAGCCGGTGTCAACAGCCAGGCCGATGCGCCCGCCGACGGCGTCTCCGATTTTCGCGAGCAATTCCTCCACGGACTTTTCGGGGTGGTTTTCGAATCCGAAGATCAGGTCGTGTTTTTCAAGGGCTGCGAGGAATTCCCGCCGGTTCCCCTCCAGAACCCCGTCCCGGCAGCCGCCGCCAATGATGCGCGTCCCGCAGGCCTTCGCGATCGCGGCGGCCCTGTCAATCACCGCAAGGTCGTTCGGAACATAAAAGGCAAGGCTCGACACGGAGAGTCGCCGCCGGGCAAGGATTTCGGCGGCTTCCCGGATCTGCCGTTCGGTGGCCCAGGAGGGACTCAGGTGGGACGCCCAGAGATCAATGGCCGAAAATCCCAGCGCGACAATTTCCCCGAGCATCGTGTCGAAGCGTTCGGCAAAGGTTTCTTCTGGACGAAAGAACTCGGAAGTGGCCGTGTCACCCTCGCCCCAGCCCCGGGTCATGGTGAAGTTGAGTTGGCGTGCCACGAAGTTGGCGGTCATGAAGGAGATGGTGTTCATAGGTTGTTGTTGGGTTGGAATCGTCGAGTGCGAACCCTATCCCGGGAGCACCAGCGAAATCTTCCTGTCCAATGACAAAAGATTCTGTTTTATTGATATTGTGCAAACTTTCCTCTGGCGCGAAATCGGCGGGGCCGACGCGTGCCGCCCTTCGAGCGCCCTGCTTCGGGGCGCGAATGCCTTCCCGGTTCACCGCCACGATTTCCCCGAGGTTTTTTGGGTCGCGCAGGGTTGTGGAACCCACCTCGTCAATGGGAAAGAGCGCCCGCTCGCGCCCGGGGTCCTCGTGACGATCCGTCCTGCGGACGCCCACGGGTTCCGTTCGGATGACCGGGGCACGCTCGTGAGGAACATCGCGATCCGACCGAACGTGCTCGCGCATGTGAAGCGGAGATATTTCCTGCAAGATGATCTGTTTTGGGGAGGTTCGGCCGGGCGCGTGCCGCCGCATCGCGGGCTGGACACGGACCAGCTCAGGCTCCTCCAGACCCTGTTCGACGAGTTGAGCCACGGGCCGTGGGACGTCTTCGCCACGGAGCGGTTCCTGCTGAATTTGTTCCATGCCCTTCTGTCGGCACCGCAGATCAGGGGCGCGCCGGGGACGGCGGAACCCGAACTGCCCGGCTGGCTCGCGTCCGCTCTGGCGCGCTGGCGCGACGACGTGAAGTCCTTCGAGGAGGGGACTGCCGCCTTGGCGCGGCTCGCCTGCCGCAGCCCCGAGCACGTGGCGAGAACCTTGCGGGAATACACCGGCAAGACGCCGACCGACTGCCTGAACGAAGCGCGGATAAGCCACGCGGCGCGGCAGCTCGCCATCACGGACCGGAAGATCCTCGACATCGCGATGGAGTGCGGGTTCGACAGCCTCGGCCACTTCTACTCCATCTTCCACAAGGCGCAAGGCTGCGCGCCGCGGGCTTACCGGATGCGCTTCCAGCCGCGCCCGATCTGATCGGGCGCGCGGGAGGCAGGGGGCGCGCGAAAACCCGTCGCGTGGACCAATGGCCCCCCTCCTCCCGCGTTTTTATTTAGAATAATTCTTGATCCAGATCGTTTCGGCGGTAAGTTGAGCCGTCATGTCGAAGCCATCAACGGCCATTTCCGGGTATGAGGAGCGGATCAGCCACAGCGGGCACCGGTTGACCCCGCAGCGGCGCGAGGTCTACGACGTGCTGCTGGCGGAGCGCGACCACCCGACGGCCACCGAGGTCTTTTTGCGGGCGAAAAAGCGGATTCCCGGGATTTCGTTGGCCACGGTCTACAACTGCCTGGAGACGCTGGTGGACTGCGGCCTCGCCAAGCAGGTCAACGTGGACCGCGACGCCACGCGGTATTGCCCCAACCTCAACGAGCACGGGCACTTCGTCTGCGACCGCTGCGGGAAGGTCCAGGACGTATCCGTCGCCAAGGGGGCCCGGGCCGCCCACGTCTGGCAGCTCCCCAAATCGTTTTCCGTGACCCAGACCGAGGTGACCGTGCGCGGCCTGTGTCCCGATTGCAATACCTGAACCATTCTCATGTCACTCCACATCCAAAACCTGCATGCCAACATCGGGGAGCGCGAAATCCTGCGCGGGCTCGATCTCGAAGTCCCGAAAGGGGAAGTCCACGCCATCATGGGCAAAAACGGATCGGGCAAAAGCACGCTCGCCAAGGTCATGGCCGGGCACCCGGATTATGACGTGACGGCTGGTTCGGTGACCCTCGACGGCGCATCCCTGTTTGGGATGGAGGAGCCGGACGAACGGGCGCGCGCCGGGCTTTTCGTGGCGTTCCAATACCCGATGGAAGTCCCGGGCGTGACGATCGCCAACTTCATCCGGGCCGCCCGGCAGGCCCGGCTGACGGAGGACGAGGATCTGGATGCAGTCGAATACTACGAGGAGCTCTACGCCAAGATGGATTCGCTGAAAATCCCCCGCAACTTCACCTCCCGCGCGGTCAACGAAGGGTTCTCCGGCGGGGAAAAAAAACGCTGCGAGATTTTGCAGCTCGCGATGCTCGCGCCGAAGTATGCGGTGCTCGACGAGACCGACAGCGGGCTCGACATCGACGCGCTGAAGGTCGTTTCCGACGGCGTCAACGCGCTGCGCTCGCCGGACCGGGGATTCCTCGTGATCACCCACTACCAGCGGCTTCTGGATTACATTGTGCCCGATGTCGTCCACGTGATGGTCGATGGCCGGATCGTCCTGAGCGGAGACAAGGACCTCGCCCTGAAACTCGAGGCCGAGGGCTACGACTGGGTCGAAAAGGAGGCTCTCGCCACCGCCTGAAAACGCCATGAACACCGAAACCAAACCCGACGTGAACATCGACCGCTCGCTCGGCGACTTCAGCTACGACGTCGACTACGAGTTCGATGCCGGGCTCGGGCTGACCGAGCGGACGATCGATTACATCAGCGACGTCAAGAAGGACCCGGATTGGATCCGCGCGTTCCGGAAGGACGCGCTCCGCAAGTTCCAGGGCATGCCTATGCCAACCCACTGGGCGAGCCACGACCTCGACAATATCGTCTTCGAGAACATCCGCTACTACCTGTCCCAGGGAACCGAGCCGAAGCGCTCGTGGGATGACGTGCCGGCCGATGTCAAACGCACGTTCGAGCGGCTCGGGATCCCCGAGCAGGAAAGAAAATTCCTCGCCGGCGTCGAGGCCCAATTCGACAGCGAGGCCGCATATTCGAACATCAAGGCCGCAGTCGGCGAGCAGGGCGTGGTTTTTGTGGGATCGACGGACGGCCTGCAGAAGCACCCGGAGATTTTCCGCAAGTGGTTCGGCAAGGTGATCCCGACCGGTGACAACAAGTTCAGCGCCCTGAACAGCGCGGTTTTTTCCGGGGGCTCGTTCATCTACATCCCGCCGGGAGTGAAGGTGAAGCACCCGCTCCAGGCCTACTTCCGGATCAACGCCGAGAACTTCGGGCAGTTCGAGCGCACGCTCATCATCGCCGACGAAGGCAGCGAGGTCATGTATATGGAAGGCTGCACCGCGCCGAAATTCGAGACGTCGACATTGCACAGCGCGGTCGTCGAGCTCGTCGCGCTCAAAGGGGCCAAGATCCAGTATATCACCGTCCAAAACTGGTCGGCGAACGTCTTCAACCTCGTGACCAAGCGCGGGCTCGCCCACGAGGACGCGGAAATCAAGTGGATCGATTGCAACATCGGCTCCCGCCTCACGATGAAATATCCGGGCGTGATCATGAAAGGCCGCCGGGCCCGAGGGGAGGTCATCTCGATCGCGCTGGCGGGCGACGGGCAGCACCAGGACACTGGCGCGAAAATGGTCCATGCCGCCGACGACACCACGAGCAACATCGTCTCGAAGAGCATCAGCCTCGGCAAAGGCCGCTCCACCTACCGCGGCCTCGTGCAAATCGGGAGGCACCTCAAAGGGTGCAAGAACAACACCGAGTGCGACGCCCTGCTCATCAACACCGAGAGCCGCACGGACACCTACCCCGCGATCACGGTCCGCGGCAGGGAAAACGCCTGCCAGCACGAGGCCTCGGTCAGCAAGATCAACGCGGAACAAATTTTCTACATGCAGCAGCGTGGGATTCCGAAGGCCGCCGCGATGAGCCTTGCGGTCAACGGGTTCGTCAACGATCTCGTCCAGCAATTCCCGATGGAATACTCGGTCGAGCTGAAGCGTCTGATCGATCTGGAAATGGAAGGTTCGGTCGGTTGACCGCTGCACGGGGAATCTGCGATCATGAGCACGTTACTTATGGAAAATGAATTGGTGGCCCCCGTCTGGCCGGAATGGTTTGACCAAGCGGCCGCCATCCAGGATTACGAATCGGCTCCGCCGCCGACCCGGAAGGACGAGGCCTGGAGGTTTGCGAATATCTCGGCCTTGGATCTCGGGCCGTTTGTGTCGGCACCGGAGGTTTCGAACGAAGGCCGTCTCATCGTGGCATCGTCCGGCCTGGAGCGCTTCTCGGCGAAAATGGTCTTTGCGAACAACGCGCTGGTCCACGAGGAGGCTCCCCATCTGCCCGGAGGGGTCGTTTTCACCCCGCTGGAAGTTGCGGCCCGCGAGCACGAGGCGCTGTTCAGAAAATATTTCATGGCCCAGCCCGTCGAGTTGGGGTCCCACAAATACGCGGCCCTGCACAAAGGCAGCGTCACGGGCGGGGCGTTCCTCTATGTGCCGCCGGACACGGAAGTTTCGCTTCCCGTGGAAATTTTTCATTGGGCCGAGGGGCAGGGGACATCGGTGTTCCCCCACACGCTCATCGTCTGCGGCGAGAACAGCAGGGTCACCGTCCTGGACCGCTTTCAAAGCGCCGATGGGCTCGCGGCCTTCGCGTGCGGGGTCAACGACCTCCACCTCGCGAAAGGGGCCAGGCTCACCTACGTCGCCGTGCAGGACTGGTCGCGCGACACCCTCGCGTTCCACCTGAACTCGACCATCGTCGACGCCGGGGCGCTCTGCACGTCGCTGGCCACAAATTTCGGCGGGGGATTCGTCCGCGGAGAGAGCCTCAGCCGGCTCGTCGGGGAGGGGGCCCGCAGCGAAATGTATTCGATCAATCCCGTGGAAGGCACGCGGGAAGTCGATCAGAGAACGCTGCAGGACCACGTGGCTCCGAATGCTTCAAGCGACCTCCTCTACCTCAATGCCCTCGACGACAAGGCCCGCACCATCTTCGCCGGACTCATCAAAGTGCAGCCGGGCGCGAACGGCACCGACGCCTACCAGAAAGTCCGCAATCTCATCCTCAGCGACGAGGCGGATCCGAACTCGATGCCCGGATTGGAGATCCTCAACGACGATGTCCGCTGCTCGCACGGTGCCACCAATGGGCCGGTGAGCGAAGACGAGCTTTTCTACCTGCAGGCCCGCGGCATCCGCCGCGAGGCCGCCAGCCGACTCATCGTCAACGGGTTCTTCAACGCCCTGCTCGAAAAGCTCGAGGACCCGGCTCTCCGCGCCCATCTCGAAGACCTCCTCGCCAAGCGCCTCAAGGTATCGCAATATGCTGGATGAACTGGAACCCGGATCGGCTCCCGTCCGGCACCTGGACGACCTGCTTGACTGTGAAGCGGGCGTGCTCGGCAAATTGATGGCCGAATTCCGAAAGCTCAAAGATCTGCAAAACTAGGCCGGATAGGCTCCGGTGACGTAGCGGTGGAGATCCTCGATGGCGTTCGACTGGGCGAGGATGATCCAGTTGACCAAATCTCCAATCGAAACAAGGCCCGTCAGGCGGTCTCCATCCATTACCGGAAGATGCCGGACATGGTTCTTGGTCATGATTGCGAGGCAGTCCACGACGGAGTCGTTCCCTCCCACGGTGAGGACGTTTTTTGTCATGATGTCCGCCACGCGGGTCTCCCGGGAAACGCGCCCTTGCAGGATGACCTTGCGCGTGTAGTCGCGCTCGGAAATCATCCCGAGCAGCCGGGAACCCTCCATCACGGGAAGCGCGCCGACATTTTTTTCCGCCATGAGGGAAATCGCTTCATAGACGGTTGCCGTGGCCTCGATGAACCAGAGCTGGCGGCCTTTTCTATCGAGAATCGCTCCGACGGGGGTGGTGATTTCCATGTTGTCTTCTCCTGTTCCAGGTTGCGGGCAAACAATGCCCCCGATTTCCCGCAGAAGCAAACCCGAATTCCGGCCCCAAATCCGCGCGTAACGCCAACGATGGGAGGGCGAACCTCCGTGTGAGCCCATTTATTACGGCTCAGACGGAGCTTCGCCCTCCCTCGCGTTATCGACATGTCGTCGAACCGCTTCCCTCTCATT
>Ga0172380_10002231_pt1 | contig 30752 bp, 28 predicted proteins | sample Leawe162metaG_FD_119747 | JGI IMG/M metagenome (GOLD analysis project Ga0172380, IMG submission 119747) | Leachate microbial communities from a municipal landfill in Southern Ontario, Canada - Leachate well 162 metaG | ecosystem: Engineered > Solid waste > Landfill > Unclassified | place... | reverse complement strand
TAGATGCGCTCGATGTAGTGCTCGTCCATGAGCAGGTGCGTCAGGTAGCCCGCCATGAACGCGCGCGTCGGCTCATCGAGGCCACCCGGCAGCGCGAGGCGCGGGTGCGCCGCGAGCATCCTCGACACCGAGTCCTGCCGCTCCAGCTCGTCGAGCGTGAAGAAGTGCGTGTGCTCCCGCTCGCCGCGCGTGATGATCCGCACGTCGGGCGCGGTCGCACCGAGGTAGTACGAGCCGCGGTCGGCATCGATGTCGCGGTGCGCCAGCCGGTCGGCCAGCAGCCGCGCCTTCGCCAGGTGCGACCCGAGCGACGGCATCTACGCCTCCACCAGCTCGCCCGCGCGCTGTAGCCGCGCGACCAGGTCGTCGCGCAGTTCGCCGCGCGCCCCCTCCGGTCGCACCGCATTGCCGATCGCGCAGTTCGTCGACTCCATGATGATGTCGATCATGTGCAGCTGGTTCGCGCGCAGCGTCGTGCCCGTCTCGGATCCCTCGATGAGGATCTCCGCGTCGTCGGGCACGAAGCCCTCCGATGCACCGCTGATCGGGATCACCTGGTAGCGCCCCAACCTCCGCTCGCGCGCGTAGTGATCGGCGAGCGCGGCGTACTCCGAGGCGACGCGGATCGGCCGGCGCGGGTCGTCACGACGCCAGTACGCGATCGCCTCCTCGATGTTCGCCGCGGGGAGCGCATCCGGCACGACCGCGCCGAGCGAGTAGCGGCTGCGACGCAGGTCGGCCAGCTCCACCACCGGCGACGACGGGAACGCCGCGAGGTGCGCGGCGAGCCAGTCACGCCCCGTGAGCGCGAGGTCGAACTGCCCCCGCGCCACGGCGGCGGGCATGTCCTGCGGGCGCAGCACCTTCACCGTGAGCCCGGGGATCGAGGCGGTGGGTCGGCGCACGTGCCGATCCGCCTCGTACCCGTCGAGGACGATGCCAGCATCGGCGAGCGCGGTGACGGTGTGACGCTGGGCGTGCCCGTCCGGCACCGCCAGCCGCAGCGTGTCGCGGTGCACCGGCGCCTCCACGCGCACCCCGCGCGGCACGTCGAGCGGGCGCGGCTCCTCGGCGCCGCCATCGAGCAGGCCGATGGGCAGCGAGAGCAGCGGCTCGAGCGCGGCGCGCAGGTCGCGCTCCGCCAGTGCGCGGCGGTTGCCGATCAGCATCGCGGAGCCGGTGTGCACCGTCGCGACGGTCGCCAGCCCCTCGGCGGCGAGCGCCGAGACATCCTCCGGCAGGATCGCGAGGTCAGCGTCGTCGGGCGGCCAGAAGCCGGCCTGCCCCCACACCTCGATCAGGCGGTACGCGGGGATGCGCAGGCGGTTCAGGTAGCGGGCGGCGAGCTGCGGGTACTCGGTCGCGACCCGCACGACGCCGCTCGCCGCGAGCCGTGCGATGTCGGTGCCCGGCACGCCGACCGCGACGATGCGCTCGACACCGAGGTCGAGCGACCGCAGCGGAACGATCGAGTCGTGCTCGTAGCGCGTCAGCAGCTCGTCCACCCACGCGCGGCGCGTGATGCCCAGGTCGTACTGGCCGAGCGCGACCTGGATCGGAATGTCCCGCTCGGAGAAGACGCGCACCAGCACCTCGGGCCGCCCGGTGACCGCGAAGCGGTACGCGCGCGATCCCTCGGCGTAGCCTTCCGCGACGAAGCCCGCCGCGATCAGCCGCTCCGCGAGGCCGGCACGGAGGTCGCCGCGCGGCAGCGCGACGCGCACCTGTGGCTGCGGCGCTGGCGAGGTCATCGCGCACCCTCGGCAGCCGAGGACGCTGCAGCGAGGTTGGCAAGGCGCAGCACATCCGCGCCAAACCCCGAAGCCGGCACCGGCTTCCCGCCGATCGCCTCGCCCAGCCCGTCGTAGCGGCCACCGCTGATGCACTCGGCGCCGCCAGACCGCACGCGGAACGTGAGGCCTGTGTAGTACTCGAAGTTGCGCGCCGTGCCGGGCACGACGCGGTACGCGACGCCCGCCGCATCGAGCACGCGCGCGGCGGCGGCGAGCTGGTCGATGCCCTCGGCGCAGCCCGGCGCGATCGGCAGGAGCGCTGCCTTCAGGTTCTCGAAGTAGCCCGCCCCCACGCCGTCGACCGCCGACAGCAGCCGCAGCGCCGAGGCGACCTCGGCGGTCACCCCCGGCAGCGACGCGAGGTCGCCGCCCGCGAGCAGCGCGTCGTATGCCTCCCCCTGCGCGGCGGCGTCGAGCCTCGCGGCGCCGAGCACGGCGCGGACGAGGCCCGCGTGCGACAGGTCGAACGCGAGGTCGCGCAGCCCCAGCGCCTCCAGCAGCTCGCGCGCCAGCATCAGCAGCTCGCCGTCCGCCTCCGGCGCAGCGAGGCCGAACAGCTCCACGCCCACCTGCCACTGCTCACGCTCCCCGTCGCCGGGGACGAAGCGGTACACCGGCTGCACGTAGCAGAGGCGCGCGGGCTCGGCGGTCTGCCAGCGCTGCTCGTACCAGCGCGCGGCGGGCACGGTGCCGTCCGGCCGCAGCACCACGCGCTCCCCGCTCCACCCGTCCCAGTCGAGGAACGAGTAGACACGGTCGAGGAGTTGCGGCGACAACGCCCCGGTGGCCGTGAACAGGTGCAACGGCTCGATCGAGGGGGTGCGGATCTCCTGGTAGCCTCGGCCACCCGTGACGTCAAGAAAGCTGCGCTCCACGGCGCGGAAGCGACGCATCGCCTCCGGCCCCAGGTCGCGCATGCCGCGGCTGCGCAGCCCGTCGTCAGTCATGGTCTCGTCCTCGTCCTGCTGGGCCATTGTAGGCCTCGACCCGGTTCCGCCCCGGCCGCGGCCCCGAGGCACGCCCGCACGCCTCGGCGGGCACAAAAAAACCGCGGGGCCAGCGCCGCCGCGGTCTGCCGGTGATCCCACCAGCCCCGAGGGCTAGCAGCTCCGACGTCCCCGCGACGGCAGCAGATGCCGCACGTGCGCATGCACGTGGTGGCTGACGGTCGCGACGGACTCGATACGATTCATTGCGTCGAGCCTAGGAGCGTGGCGCAGCAGGGTCAAGATCACCGTCACCCGGCGGCGACATCGTGACCTCGCCCGCGCCGAAGGAGACGAGCTGGCCATCGTCGAGACGGAGCGTGAGCTCGCCACGCGCGGTCACATCGACCGCCTCGCCGTCGTAGGTCGCGCCGTCCAGGGCATGCAGGCGCACCCGCTGCCCCAGCGTCACCAGGTGCCGGCGCCACTGCTCCACGACGACCGCCGGCGAGCGCTGCAGCTGCTGCGTGTGCCGCTCCAGCGCCGCCGCGAGCGACGCGAGCAGCGCCTCGCGGGTCGGTGGCACGCCGCCCGCATCCTCGATGCTCGTCGCGCGCGCGGCGACCTCTTCCGGCAGCGCGGTGTGGCGGAGGTTGATGCCGATGCCCAGGAAGATGTCGGTGCGCTCACCCACCGCCGACTCCGCGAGGATGCCGGCAAGCTTCCGCCCCTGGTGCAGCACGTCGTTGGGCCACTTCACGTCGACCGTGAGCAGCGCCGTCTCCCGCACCGCGTCACTCACCGCCAGCGCGCCCGCAAGGCTGAACAGCGGCGCCAGCGCCGGGTCGCGCGCGACCAGGTGGAACGTCACCCACAGCCCGGAGTCCGCGGAGACCCACTCCCGCCCCAGCCGACCTCGACCGCCGGTCTGGACGCCGGCGACGTACGCGGTGCCGGGCGGGTTCCCGCTCGCGGCGCCGCGGCGCGCGTCATCCATCGTCGAGCCGGTCTCGTCGAGGTACTCGACGTGGACGCCGATGGCGTCGGAGGTGCGATACCGATGGTAGAGGTCGAAGTCGAACGCCACGGGGGAACCTCGTTGTGACGGGGACAGGGCTGCCGTGGCGCGATCGGCCCGGGAAGGTTCGCGCAGGCGCAGCGGACGCGCAAGCCGCTGGCATACACACCTTCTGGCGTTCTTGGGACAAAAAGAGGGAGCCTCGGCGTCTGCCGAGGCTCCCGTCACGTCTACGCGTCTCCGGGCTCAGCCCGTGCGCACCTCCGAAAGGATGCTCAGGACCAAGCCCTCAACCGTATGACTACCGTCGGACACAGGCATCACCTCCCTTCTTGGAATCCAAGATAGAGAGGCCGATCAAGATCGTCAATCCACTCACTTGCATGAGCAGTTCTACGTGATTTACCCCGTGACGGACCGCACCGCCGCCGCCACAGCGCCGACGATGTGGTCGACCTCGGCGGCGTTGATGACCAGCGGCGGGGCCAGCACGATCTGGTCGCCGACGAAGCGCGTGATCACCTGCCCCTGCTCGCGCATGTGCACCGCGACCTTACGTCCCATCAGCTCGCTCGCCTCGTACCCGCGGCTCGTCTCGGCATCGGCGACGACCGAGAGGCCGGCGATGAGGCCGCAGTTGCGGATGTTCGTGACGTGGGCGTGACCGCCCAGTTCGCGCCGCAGCCCGTCGCCGAGGCGCGCGCCCATCGCGGCCGCGTTCTCGACCAGGTGCTCCTCCTCCATGATCCGGAGGTTGCGGAGGCCGACCGCAGCGGCCGTCGGGTGCGCGCTGTTTGTGTACGCGTGCATGAACCGTGCGTCGCTCGGCAGGCTCTGCAGCGCCGTCATGATCGGCTCGCTCACGATGAACGCACCCATCGGCACGTAGCCCGAGGTGATCGCCTTCGCGATGCTCAGGATGTCCGGCTGCACGCCCCAGTGCTCCAGCGCGAACCACTTCCCGGTGCGCCCGAAGCCCGTGATCACCTCGTCGGCGATGAAGAGCACGTCGTAGCGGTCGCAGATCTCGCGGACGCGCTGGAAGTAGCCGTCGGCGGGCGTCCACACGCCGCCGGCGCCCTTCACCGGCTCAGCGATGATCGCCGCGACGTTGTCCGCGCCCTCGCGCAGGATCGCGGCCTCGAACCAGTGCGCGCACTCGCCATCGGTGTTCGGCGTGCAGTCGCATTCGAGCGCGTCCGGCTTCGCGGTGTGCACGACCTCATCCGGCATGAACGGGCCGAAGTACTTCCAGAACGCAGGCAGGCCGGTCATCGCCGTCGTCGTCAGCGTGCCGCCGTGGTACGAACGCTCCCGCGCGATGATCTTGGTCTTCGAGGGCTTGCCGCGCAGGTTCCAGTAGAAGCGTGCCGCCTTGAACGCGCCCTCATTCGACTCGGACCCCGAGTTCGTGAAGAAGACGCCGGTGAGGTTGTCGTACGTGAGGTCGGCGACCTTCGCCGCGAGTTGGATCGCGGGGACGTTCGAGAAGCCGGTGTACGAGTTGGAGAACGCGAGCTTCCGCATCTGCTCGGCGGCCGCGTCCGCGAGCTCACCGCGACCGTGACCGACCGCGACGTTCCACAGCGACGCGAGGCCGTCGATGTAGCGGTTGCCGCGCACGTCGGTCAGCCAGACACCCTCGCCGTGGTCGAAGATGACGGGCGACTCGTGCTCCGGCGCGTAGTACTGCGGGTGGATGAGGTGTGCGAGGTCATCGCGTACCAGGCTCGCAATCGTCGCCTCGTCGAGTGTCGTCACGCCAACCCCCAGTCAGTCCCGAACGTCGTCTGTGCTCACGGAACCCCGCGACAATCTACTCGCTCTGACCAGCCTCGGGGGCTCCGAAGCGTGCTGCGATCGCGGCACGAGCGGCCGCGCGGTCGTCCCACGGCTCGGCGTGGTCGGCCCACTCGATGGTGGACTCGTGGCCCTTCCCTGCGATGAGCACGAGGTCGCCCGGCGCAGCGATCGCGATCGCGCGCTCGATCGCCGCCTTGCGCCCCGGCACGCGCTCGAAGGTCTCGCCCTCCACGGCGCGCGCGGCGATCATCGCCTCCGCGATCTCCGCGATGATCGCCTCGGGGGGCTCGGATCGTGGGTCCTCGTCCGTGAGCACGGTGTAGTCCGCGTACTTCGCCGCGACGGCACCGAGGCCGCTGCGACGGTCGCGCGCACGCTCGCCGGCGCAGCCGAAGACGACGATCAGCCGCCCCTCCACGACCTCGCGCAGCATCGTGAGCACCTGCGCGAGCGCCTCCGGCGTGTGCGCGTAGTCGACGATGACCGAGAACGGCGCGCCCGCGATCGCCTCCATGCGGCCCGGCACGCCCTTGCACGCCGCGACGCCGGACGCCGCACCGTAGGGGCTGAGGCCGAGCACCGAGACCGCTGTGATCGCCGCAGCGGCATTCGCGACGTTGAAGCGGCCCGGCAGGCGGATGCTCGCCTCGACCGGCTCGTCCTCGGGGTCGGCGCTCTCGAGCACGAACGTGGCACCGTCCGGCCAGAGCATCACGTCCGAGGCGCGCACGTCGGCGTCCGAGTTCTCGAGCGCGTACGTCACATGCTCGGCGCGCGTTGCGGCGGCGAAGTGGCGCCAGTTGCGGTCGTCGGCGTTCAGCACGGCGTGACGACGCACCTGCTTCGTCGTCGGCGCATCGAGCATCGCGAACAGCCGCGCCTTCGCGGCGCGGTACGCCTGCATCGTCCCGTGGAAGTCGAGGTGATCCTCGCTGAGGTTCGTGAAGACCGCGACATCGAACTCGCAGTCGTCGAGCCGGTGCAGCTCCAGGCCGTGCGAGGTCGCCTCGATCACCGCGTGCGTGCAGCCCGCCTCGACCATCTCGGCGAGCAGCGCCTGCACGACCGGCGCCTCCTGCGTCGTCAGGCGCGTCGGGTTCGGAATCACGCGGTCGCCCACGCGGCACTCGATGGTCGTGAGCAGTCCGGCCTTCACACCGCACCCCTGCAGCGCCGCGAGCGTGAGGAACGAGGTCGTCGACTTGCCGTCGGTGCCGGTGACGCCGATCACGGTCAGACGACGCGCCGGGTAGCCCTCGTGCGCCGCGGCGATCGAGGAGAGTACGCGGCGCGCGTCCGCGACGCGCACGACCGGCACGCCCAGCGCCTCCAGCCCCTCGCCCATGCCGCGCTGTGCGACCAGCACCACCGCGCCTGCTTCGACGGCAGCAGCGGCGAAGCGATGGCCGTCCGCGCGCTCGCCCGGCACGCAGACGAACAGGTCGCCCGGCTGCACTGCCCGCGAGTCGAACTGCACGGCGCGAATCGCGGGCAGCTCGGTCGCAGGCCCCGCCTCGGCGGGCAGGCCGAGGCGCCAGTCGCCACGAGGCGCGAGAGCGGTCGAAGTGGAGTCACCTGTCATGGCGGCATGGTAACGCGCACGTCGGCAACGGTACGTCGTAGAATCTCTATCACGTAAAGGGGAGGGATACACCGATGGCTCTGGTACTGACCGACGAGATGAAGGAAGCAATCAACGGAGCACTGGCGGCGCGCGTACCGCTGCTGGTCGCCGCCAACGACGCGCAGGGACAGCCGTACGTCTCGCTGCGCGGCTCGGCGCAGGTGCACAGCGACGACCAGGTCGCGATGTGGATCCGCAACGTCGACGGCACGACCGCCAACGGCATCAAGGCCAACAACAAGGTGTCGCTGTTCTACCGCAACCCGGAGACGCGACTGTCCTTCCAGATGCAGGGCCGCGCCCAGCTGGTGACCGACAAGGCGCTGGAGGAGGCGATCTGGAACGCCACCCCCGAGGCCGAGCGCAACGCCGACGCCGAGCGCAAGGGCGGCGCGATGCTGGTCGACCTGGACCGCGTCATCCAGCGCAACCAGGTCGTGCTCTCGCGCGACTAGTCCGAACGACCTCGGATGCAACGAAGCGGCGGCCTACGGGCCGCCGCTTCGCGTTCAACCAGCGATCGAGGTTGCGACCGACCTCGGCAGTTTCACGCACCGTTTCACGTGAAACATCTGTTCTCATACATCGAGCAGGTCAAAGTGCCAGGGGGCCTGTAAGCCGAATTCTGTACCACCGCGAACGGTGGCGACGGCCATCCATCTAGGACGACGGTTACCCGCCGCCTCCAGCGATCTACCCGGGAGCGGGGCCGGACACCCCTGGCGCTCCCCTATTTGACCTTGCTTCGGGTGGGGTTTGCCCGGCCGCCCTGTTACCAGGAACGCCGGTGCGCTCTTACCGCACCATTTCACCCTTACCTCGACTCCGAGAAGTCGAGGCGGTTTGTTTCTGTTGCACTGTCCGTCGGCTCACGCCGCCCGGCCGTTAGCCGGCACCCTGTCCGGAGAAGTTCGGACTTTCCTCCCGTGGCGCGCCCTTGCGAGCGTCCACCGGCGGCCGTCCGGCCCCCTGGCAACCTCAGTGTACGCGGCGCAGCATCGAGGCGCCCCGCCCGCCGCCTCGCGAGGTTCGTGCTACGGGGCGCGGTACTCGCGGACGGCCTTCACGCGCTGCCACACCCAGCCGGTGAAGCCGAGCGAGGCGACGCCACCGATGAGCAGCGTGCCCATCGCGCCGAGCGGCGTGGCGGAGAGCATGCCGACCCACAGCGTGCCGAGGTTGTTCGCGGTCTGCGCGGAGAGCGTCTGCACGCTCAGCGCGCGACCTCGCATCTCGTCCGGCGTCGAGAGCTGCACGGTCGCCTGCCGCACCGTCACGGTGATCGCGTCCATGCCGCCGAGGCACGCGAGCAGCACGAGGCCCGCAGGCAGCCAGTGGATCGTCGCGAACGGGAACAGCAGCAGCGCGTAGATGAAGTGCGCGACCAGCACCAGCATCCCCGTGCGCTTTACGCCTCGCAGCCACAGCACCGCGAAGGATCCGAGGATCGCGCCGATCGAGTTCGCGGCCGTCAGCAGGCCGACCGTCACGGCGCCGCCGTCGAACAGTTGGTCGGCGAACACCGGGTACATCTGCCGGTAGAAGGAGACGACCGTGACGCCTGTATCCATGAGGTACAGCGCGGGCAGCAGCGGGTGCACGCGCACGTAGACCAGCCCCTCCCACGTGCGCTTCAGCAGCGAGTCGCCCGAGGACGCGGACGGCGCGGGCATCGATGGGACGTTGAGCAGCATCGGCAGCACGACGGCGGGGACGGCGACCAGCGTGCAGAGGATGAAGGCGGCGTTGAGGTCGGCGAACTTCGCGAGCGCCGCAAAGCCGAGCGGCGCGACGACCGTCGCGATCTGCTGCGAGGCGAACGAGGTGGTGACGGCGTCGACCATCTCCTCGGGCGGCACGGTCGCGCTGATCAGCGCGGAGCGCGCGGGGTTGCCGAAGACGCTGCTCACGGAGAGCACGGCGGTCGCGATGTAGACGTGCCACGGTTGCAGCAGATCGGTGATCGCGAGCCCGGTCATCGCCGCGATGAACAGCAGTGTGATCGCCTGCGTGCCCGCCGTCAGCAGCCGCCGGTCGAGGCGATCCGCGAGCGTGCCGCCGAAGAGCAGCGCGGGGATCTGCACCACGAGCTGGATCAGGCCCAGGATGCCGAGCTGCGCCGCCGACCCGGTCCTGTCGTACAGCCAGACGCCGGTGACGACCAGCCGCAGCTCGCTGGTGATGATTGCGGCAACGGTGCCGGCCCAGAGGATGCGGTACTGCGGTCGGGCGAGCGATGACCAGGTGCCTTTGCGGCGGGTGGCGGTGGGGGGCTGAGTCATCGCGGCATCATACGGGTCGTGATGACGGCGTGCCTCGCACGCGGCGACCTCCGGCACTTGTCGTGCGGCCTCGGTCGTGCCGCAATGGAGGGGCACGAAGGAGGCAAGCGATGGACGGTCTGCTGCGACCCACGGCGGATGAGGCGTTCGGTGCGTACGAGGCGCTGGTGGCAGCGAATCGCGAGCAGGTCGAGCGCCTGCGCGAGCTGCAGCCGCCGAGCAACGGCGACTTCTGGGCGGACCGCGCGCCTCGCTTCCGGCCCGGTGAGATGGACGCTCCGGAGGCCGAGGCGCTGATCGCGCTCGCACGGCCGGACGACGCGTGGCTGGACATCGGCGCGGGTGGCGGGCGCTTCGCACTGCCGCTGGCGAAGGCGGCACGGCGCGTGATCGCGGTGGAGCCGTCGGAGGCGATGCGCGCCGTGATGGCGGAGTCGGCAACCTCGGCAGGGGTCACGAACGTCGAGGCGATCGAGCTGCGCTGGCCGCCCCCACCCTCGCGCGCGCCAGAGCCGGTCGACGGCACGCTGGCCGCGAACGTGCTGTACGACGCGCATGACCTCCGCGAGTTCCTGGAGGCGATGGAGGCGGCGACGCGGCGAGTGTGCGCGGTCATCCTCTCCGACCGCGCGCCGAGCACGCCCGACGCGGCGATCTGGGAGGGGCTGTACGGCGAGCCGCTGCACGCGCTCCCCGGCCTGCGCGAGTTCCTCGCGGTGCTGGGGGCGTGGGGCCGGCGCTTCGACGTGCGGACGTACCCGGTCGCGCCCTCGGCGCCGATGGAGCTCGATCGTGCCGTCGAGGATTCACGGTGGCGCTACTGGATCGCGCGCGGCGGCGAGCAGGAGACGCGCCTCGGCGAACTGCTGCGCGAGCGGTATGCACTGCCCTCGGGGCTGCTGCAGCTGCCGCCACGACGGAACTACTCGGCGGTCGTGTGGTGGGAGCCGCCTCGGTAGCAACGCCCGCCCTCGGCGCTACGCCTGGCGGAGCTCGATGCGGGTGATGCGCTTCGCCCAGCGCCCCGGCCTGCGGTCGAACGGGACGATGAGGCGCGACCCATCCTCGATCGGCAAGCCGTCCTGCGTCGTCGCGAGGATCACATCGCCGTTCTGAAAGCGCGGCTCGATCTCGCCGCCGGCGATCACGGCGACACGGCCATCGGCGCTGCTCGCCACGATCACCTTGCCGAGGAAGTCCTCGTGCTGGTCGGGGTCGAGGCGGATGCCGGCGTGCTCCAGCAGCGCGTACAGGCGCACACCACCGTACCGACGCGGCGCGATCACCTCGCCGTGGTGGCCCGCCGCCTCCACCGTCGTGACCTCGATGTACGCCTCGGCGGGGAGTGCGGCGAGGTCGACGGGGCCGGTGCGATCGAGCACGCCCGCGAGCTCGAGGCCCGTCGCGGGAGCGGAGGCTGGCGCGACCGTCTGCGCCTCGACGCTCACGACGCCGCCGATGGAGCGGCCCGCAAGCCAGTCGCCGGTCAGCACGAGGCGCACGCCGTTGCGGATCGGCTCGCCGTCCTGCTCGGAGGCGAGGATCGACTGCTTGTCGGTGGTGCTCGGCCAGACCTCGGCGAGGGCGACCGCGGAGCGGGCGCCGTCCTCGGCCGTCACGAGCAGGTAGGAGTCCGCGAGGCGACCCTCCGGCTTCGCGGGGACGAGCCCGGTGGCGACGACGTAGTCGTGGAGCGTTGGGCCCCGGAAGGTGCGGTCGGCGCTCGACTTCGGGTTGCGCATGGTGGCCGTGAACTCGGTCGCGGGCAGCCCGCGCATGGCATCGAGGATCGCCGCGCTGCGCTCGTCCATGTGGTGTGCCCCCTCGCTCGTTCCCGATCGCGGTCGCAGCGCCTCAGCGCGCGAACTCAACGCGCACATCATCGTCGGTGACGACCACGCGCGTCACCAGCGCGCGAAGCTGACGCCGACGGTCCTCGAAGGGCAGCGCGTCCCACGCGGCCGCGAGGTCGATCGCGGTGAGCGCCGCCATCTGGCCGCCGCGCGCAGCGAACGCCTCGGCCTCTTCGGCCTGGAGGTCTTCGAGCGCGACCGGGGCCGCGAGCTGGCGGAACTGATCGGCGGTCCACTGGCCGCGCATCCGCCGCTCGATCATCGCGTCCAACTCGCGGCGCAGCGTTTCGCGGTGGGCGCTCGGCTCCGGCGTCGTGTCGGGCGGCGGCAGCGGCACCGCGAGGTCGGGCGCGGCGGCGAGGGCGGCGCGAACCTCGGACTCCAGCGCCTCGGCGCGGCGCGCACGGAGCGAGCAGCGGCCCTGGTTCGTGCGCGACTGGCATTGATACGAGGTCAGCACCTCGGGCTCTGCCCCCGCCTCGGTGCGGGCGCGGCTGCGGCGGCGCGTGCCAACGAGTGTGTTGCCGCAGACGCCGCACACGGCGAGACCCGCCAGCAGGTACGCCGCGCGCGGCTGCCGCTCGAACGAGGTGCGGCGCGCCTCCAGCAGCCGCTGCACCTCGGTGAAGCGCTCCGGTGTGACGAGTCGCTCGTGGTCGGAGGGCACGACCACGCCCAAGCGGCGGTAGGTGCCGACGTAAGCGGGGTTCCGGAGCACCTCGCGGACGCTGACCATGCTCCACGCACCGCCGCGGCGCGTCGTGATGGCGGCCTCGTTCAGGCGGCGGGCGATGACGCGCACGCCCTCGCCGAGGTCGAGGTAGCGGTGGAAGATCTGGCGCACCACGTCGGCCTCGGCGGGGTCGACGCGGAGGCGGCGGGCGACGACGCGGTAGCCGTACGGCGGCCGGCCGAGCACCTCGCCACGGAGGGCGACGTCGCGCATGCCCTCGCGCACCTGCTCGCGGCGGAGCTCGCGGCTGGAGCGGCGCTCCCAGGAGGCGGCAAGCGCAGCGTCGACACTGGCCGCGCCGGCGACGTGGAGCGGAATGTCGAGCGCGACGAGCTGGAGCGCGCGCCTCGCCTGCACGCGCGCGGTGTCGCCCAGCGCCTCGATCGCGCCGACGACGACCTCGAGGGGCGCACTGGCTTCGAGGATGGTGCGGAGCATGCGGCGGAACTCGGGGGCGGCGGGCCCGGCGGCGGTCTCCACGACCGTGCGGGCAACCTCGATGCTCGCGGCAGCGCACGCGGCGCGCGCGGCCTGCTCCTGCGCGGCAAGCGTGGGGCCGTCCGGCAGCGTGGCCGGGAGCGCGCGGAGGTAGCAGACGGCCGGCATCGCGGCCTCCCCTCCCCGCCGTCGTCGAGCATAGCACCGCGGGTCGTGGCGCCCGGTCGCGCCTCCGGCGGGACGGTGTAGGATCGAGGGGCCGGAGGAAATACGTGCAGTACAACGTTGCGACGTTGCTCCAGGAACCCGTTGGCAGCCGCCGCGAGTTCGCGCTGGAGGACGAAGAGGCCCGCGTCCCTGAAATGGATTATGTCGCTCACGTCGTTGGGCGAGGCACGTTGCTGCGGTCACCGCGCGGCGTGCTGGTGCACGCGGACGTGATCGTGCGGCCTCGGCTGACGTGCGCACGCTGCCTGGAGGATTTCGATCTGCCGCTGTCGCTGGTCATCGACGAGGAGTTCGTGCCGGCGCAGGATCCGCTCACCGGAGCGACTGTGGAGGCCGACCCGGACGACTTCCGCATCAACGAGCACAACGAACTCGACCTCAGCGAAGCGGTCAGGCAATATGAGATGGCGGCGCTCCCGCTTCAGCCCGTCTGCCGAGAGCAGTGTGCGGGCCTCTGCCCCGTCTGCGGGCAGAACCTGAACGAGCGCCGTTGCGAATGTGCACAGCCCGAGGCGGACAACGCCTGGGCCGGCCTGTCGGCGCTGAGTGAGCGCCTGCGGGCGGCGGAGGATGATCGTGGCAGTACCGAAGCGTAGGACTCCCCCGGCGAAGCAGGGCATGCGCCGCAGCCACCACCGCGTGGTGGCCGCGCAGCTGGTGCGTTGCCCGCAGTGCCGCAGCATGCGCGCGAACCACCGCGTCTGCCCGGTGTGCGGCACCTATAACGGCCGCCAGGTGCTGGGCCCCGCGGCGTCCTGACGCCTCGTTCCCGCTGACGCGCTAGACTCCCGTTCGACCACCCCGCGTCTCCCCACACAGGACGCAGGTTCTTGATGCCCGAAGTGACGATTCCGGTCCTGCCGCCGTCGCGCGATACCGCGTGGCTGTTCCCCGGCCAGGGCGCGCAGGCCGTCGGCATGGGCCGCGACCTCTATGAGCAGGTGCCCGCCGCCCGCGCCGTCTTCGACGCCGCCGACGAGGCGCTGGGCTTCTCGCTCTCCCGGCTCTGCTTCGAGGGGCCCGAGGAGGAGCTGACCCGCACCATCAACACGCAGCCAGCGCTGGTCGCCCACGGCATCGCCGCCCTCGTTGCGGCGATCGAGGCCGGGACGGTGCGCGAGCAGGCGGCGTACGTCGCGGGCCACTCGCTGGGCGAGTACGCGGCGCTGATCGCCGCCGGGGCGATCTCGTTCTCGGACGGCATCCGCCTCGTGCGTGAGCGCGGTCGGCTGATGCAGGAGGCGTGCGACGCGCACCCCGGCACGATGGCGGTCGTCCTCGGCCTCCAGCGTGAGCAGGTGGCGGCGCTCTGCGCGGAGCACGGCGCGTCACTGTGCAACGAGAACGCGCCGGGCAACATCTCGATCGGCGGCACCGCCGAGGCCGTCAAGGCGACCGGCGAGGCAGCGACGGCGGCGGGCGCGGTGCGCGTGCTGCCGCTGAACGTCGCGGGTGCGTTCCACACGCCGCTCATGCTGACCGCCGCCGAGGGCATGCGCGCTGTGCTGGCGGCTGCGCCGTTCACCGCGCCGCGCATGCCCGTCGTCTCGAACGTGACCGCGCGACCGATGACCTCGGCTGCCGATTTCGCGGGGGAGCTTGCCGATCAGGTGACGAGCCCGGTGCTGTGGGTCGACGACGTGCGCACGATGCTGGGCGCGGGCGTGACGAGCTTCATCGAGTTCGGGCCGGGCAAGGTGCTCACCGGCGCACTGAAGCGCACGGAGCCCACGGCAACACTGCGCAACGTCGGCACCGCCGCCGAGGCGCAGAGCGCCGAGTAGCGCCTCGCGCATCGGGCGCGGGGCACCTCGAACAGCACGACAGGCAGGGGAACGATGGGCAACCTGGACGGGCGCAGCGCGATCGTGACCGGCGGCAGCCGCGGCATCGGCCGCGCGATCGCGGTCGAGCTCGGACGGCAGGGCGCGAACGTGTTCCTCACCTACCGCTCCAACAGCGCGATGGCCGATGCGGTCGTCGCGGAGATCCGCGCGTTCGGCGTGCAGGCGCAGGCGAGCGAGGTCGACGTCCTGGACTCCGCTGCGATCGAGCGCATGGTCGAGCAGGCGCACGAGGCGTTCGGCGGCCCCGACATCCTGGTGAACAACGCGGGCATGACCGACGACGGCCTGCTGCTGCGCATGTCCGAGGAGTCGTGGGATCGGGTCATCGACACGAACCTGAAGGGCACGTTCCTCGCGACGAAGCTGGCAGTGCGCCACATGACGCGCGCGCGCTGGGGGCGGGTGATCAACATCACCTCGATCGTGGGCGAGATGGGGAACGCGGGTCAGACGAACTACGCGGCCGCGAAGGCGGGCATCATCGGCTTCACGAAGGCGGTGGCGCGCGAGGTGGCACCGCGCAACGTGACGGTGAACGCCGTCGCGCCGGGCTTCGTGCTCACCGACATGACCTCGGGCCTGACCGAGGAGCAGCAGCAGGCGATCCTGCGCATGGTGCCGCTGGGTCGCTACGCGCAGCCGGAGGAGATCGCGCCGACGGTCGCGTTCCTGGCGTCCGAGGGCGCGGGGTACATCACGGGGCAGACGTTCAACGTCGATGGCGGCGTGGTGATGCACTAGCGCGCCAACCTCGTGCGCGAGATCGCATCTCGATCCACACTTGTGTCAGCATCCTCGGCCGGAGGCCACCATGCCCGCGCGCTCTCGTCGGCGATCACGCATCGTCGCATTCCAGACGCTGTTCGAGATCGACACTGTGCCGCGCCGTGATCCGGCGGAGGCGCTGTCGCGTCACATCGATGACGCGCAGTTGAGCGAGGATGCGGCGGAGTTCGCGGAGGCACTGGTCGATGGCGTGCGCCTGCACCAGGCTGCGATCGATGATGTGATCCGCGAGCGCGCGCCTGCATTCCCGCTGGAAGAGATGGCACCCGTCGATCGCAATGTGCTTCGCCTTGCAATCTACGAAGTGCTCTTTGATAATCAGCCGGCTCCGCTCCGGACCGCGATCAACGAGGCCGTGGAGCTGGCAAAGGGTTATGGATCCGAGTCATCCGGGCGCTTCGTGAACGGAGTGCTCGGATCGGTGGCACTGGCCGCCTCGGATGATCGACGGGGCGAAGAACAGGCGGAGGACGACGATGACGCCTGACGAAAGGAACGAGGACGTGGCCAGCGTGTATGAGCGAGTGCGTTCGATGATCGTGGAGCAACTGGGCGTCGAGGAGTCGCAGGTCACCCCGAACGCCTCGTTCGTGGACGATCTGAACGCGGACTCGCTCGACCTGGTGGAGTTGATCATGTCCATCGAGGAGGAGTTCTCGAAGGACGGCGCCGCAGTCGAGATCTCCGACGAGGATGCTGAGAAGATCCAGACCGTGCAGGACGCGATCGACTTCATCCACGACGCCGGCATCGAAGACGAGTAGTCCGGGGACAATGCCCGTGCCTGCCTCGGCGGGCGCGACCTGGACCGGCACATTCGCACGAATCCATACGCCCGGGCAGCCCTAGCGGCTGCGCCGGGCGTATCATTTGGCGCATGGAACTGTTTGGCGTCGGCATCCCGGAAGCCGGGCTGATCCTGGTGATCATGCTGCTGGTGGTCGGGCCCAATCGCTTCCCCCAGGTCGCCCGCGAGGCGGGCAAGTGGTATCGCATCGCCCGCGCCTACGCGGACGAGGTAATGACCGATGTCCGAGGCGCGATGAACGAGCTGGAGCAGGAAGTCACAGCTCCCAAAGAGGAGCTGAAGTCGATCCGTGAGATCGGGAGTGACATCCGCAGCATTGGCGACCAGACGCGCGACGCGGCCGCCAACGATCGCCCGAACGGGACGAGCTAACGGTGGCGATCGAGCCGACTCGCATCCCTCGCCTGCCTACGCGACGCGAGCAGCTCGCGCCCGGCGAGATGACCATCCTGGAGCATCTGCAGGAGCTGCGGATGCGCGTGTTCTGGATGGCGCTGGCGATCGTCATCGGCATGAGTCTGTTTATGGTGCCCTCCCTCGGCTTCGGTGCGGTCGAGTACCTGCTGCTGCCCGCGCGGGCGGCACAGCCCGACTTCAAGCCGCAGTACATCGAACCAATGGAGAACATCGTTACCTACTTCCAGGTGGCGCTCCTGGGCGGGGTCGCGCTGGGCATGCCGATGATCGTGTTCCAGACCCTGCGCTTCGTGGCGCCTGCGCTGACTTCTGCTGAGAAGCGGTGGGTCTACCCGATCGCACTCGGCGCGGCGCTGGCGTTCGTGGGCGGGATGGCGTTCGGGTACTTCTTCATCCTGCCGCCGTCGCTCGGCTTCCTGCTCAACTTCGGGAGCAGCATCGCGGAGGCGAACTTTCGGATCGGCAACTACATCAACTTCGTGACGCGGATGCTGGGCGTGATGGGGCTGGTGTTTGAGACCCCGCTCATCGTCATGGGGCTGGCGAAGCTCGGCGTCGTGACGTGGCGGAAACTCATCGAGTGGTGGCGGTTCGCGATCGTCGTGGCCTTCATCATCTCGGCGGTCGCGACGCCGACGATCGACCCGGTGACGCAGGCGCTGGTGGCGGGGCCGATCATCCTGCTCTACTTCGTGGGCATCGGCCTCGCCTGGCTGGTCAGGCGGAACTGATCAGGTGCCTAATCGGGAGAGGCGTTCTCCCCCACCCGGTGCTACGATGAGCGCCATGTCACCGACGCCCTCCAGCCCTTCCGCCGCCCCGGACGCCACATCTTCGGTCGATCCGGTGTGGGCGGAGCTGTACGAGGAGATCGCGGACTGCCCGCGCTGCCCCCTCGCACGGACGCGATCGCGGACGGTGCCCGGTGTCGGACCCGCCCATGCTGATGTTATGTTCATTGGCGAGGCGCCCGGGGCCCGCGAGGACGAGCGCGGTGTCCCCTTCGTGGGGCCGGCGGGTCAGTTCCTGGACGAGTTGCTGGCGGGCATCGGCCTGACGCGCGAGGCGGTCTACATCGCGAATGTCGTGAAGTGCCGCCCGCCCGCGAACCGCGACCCGGAGCCGTCCGAGATCGAGGCATGCGCGTCATACCTCGACCGCCAGATCGCGACGGTCGACCCGAAGGTCGTCGTCACACTCGGGCGCTTCTCGATGGCACGCTGGTTTGCGGGGCAGACGATCAGCCGCATCCACGGCCAGCCGAAGCGCATCGACGGACGTGTGATCGTGCCCATGTACCACCCTGCCGCAGCGCTGCACAACGGCAGCCTGCGTGCTGTGATCGCCGCGGACTTTGCGCGGCTCCCGGAGTTCATCGCGGAGGTTCGCTCTTGAGCACGCCGTTGCGCGTCATTCCCCTCGGCGGTCTCGGTGAGATCGGCCGGAACATGATGGTCTACGAGTACGACGAGGACATCATCATCGTCGACGTGGGCCTGATGTTCCCGGAAGAGGAGATGCTCGGCGTCGACCTCGTGATCCCGGACATCACCTATGTCATGGAGCACGCGGAGCATGTGAAGGGCGTCTTCCTCACGCACGGGCACGAGGATCACATCGGTGCGCTGCCGTTTCTGCTGCGCGAGCTGAATGTGCCGGTGTTCTGCACCCGCCTCACGCGTGGCCTGGTCGATGTGAAGCTCAAGGAGCATCGGCTCCAGAACGACGCGATCGTGCAGACGGTCGAGGTCGGCAGCATCATCGATGTCGGCGCGTTCCGTGTGGAGTTCTTCGCCGTCTCGCACTCGATCCCGGACGCAGCGGGGCTGATCATCCACACCCCACACGGCCAGGTCGTGCACACCGGCGACTTCAAGATCGATCACACCCCGGTCATGGGGCAGCACACCGACCTCCAGCGCCTGGCCGAGGTTGGGCGCGAGGGTGCGCTGCTGCTGGCGATGGACTCCACGTACGTGGAGATCGAGGGCTACACGCCGTCCGAGCAGACGGTCGCCGATGCACTCGATCGCGTGATCGGGAGCGCGCCGGATCGCGTGATCGTGACGACCTTCGCCTCGCTGATCTCGCGTGTGCAGATCGTGCTCGATGCCGCGGAGAAGTACGGGCGCCGCGTCTTCGTCACGGGACGCTCCATGGTGAACAACGTGCAGATGGCGCGCGAGATGGGCTACCTGCGGGTGCCCAACGGCGTGCTCATGACCGCGAACGAGATGACGAACCACCCGACCGCCAAGACGATCGTGATCTGCACCGGATCGCAGGGCGAGCCGACCTCCGCGCTGACGCGCATGGCGAACGGCACACACCAGAACATCACGATCCACCCGAACGACACGGTCGTGCTCTCCTCGAACCCGATCCCCGGGAACGAGATGCTGGTCTACAAGAACGTCGACAACCTGTTCCGCGCGGGCGCGCGGGTGATCTACAACCGCCTGGACTCCGTGCACGTGCGTGGGCACGCGGCGCGCGAGGAGTTGAAGATCATGCACCGCATCGTGCAGCCGAAGCACTTCATCGGCATCCACGGCGAGTACCGGCACCTGGTGCTGCACCGCCAGCTCGCGATCAGCCTCGGCACGCCCGAGGACGACGCGCTGACGCTGGTGGACGGCGACATCATGGAGATCGACGAGGACGGCGCGCGCATCGTCGGCAAGGTGCCGGCGGAGTACGTGTACGTCGATGGCCTGGGCGTGGGTGACGTCGATCACATCGTGTTGCGCGACCGCGCGCACCTCGCGAGCGACGGCATGGTGGTGGTGGTCGTGGCGCTCGATCGCCAGGACGGCGGGCTGCTGCGGCCGGTCGAGGTGATGTCGCACGGCTTCGTGGGCCCCGAAGAGGAGCCCGAGATTTCCGAGGGCATTCGCAGCCTGGTCACCGACATGGTCGGCGGCGAGGCGCAGCGCGTGGACTGGGCCGGCATCCGCGAGACACTCAAGGGTGAGGTGGCCACATACATCCATCAACAGACGCGACGGCGGCCCCTGGTGCTGCCGATCACGGTGGAGGTGTAGTCCAGCACACCCAGCCGGAAGCCGTGGCGGGCGGCGACCGGACAAGGAGCACGACCGATGGCTCGAACACGGACCCGCCGCGTCCGCGCGTCACAGGGCGCGCAACTTCCCGACATTGTCAGCCTCGGTCGCACGGTGCTGCGGCCCGAGGTCGTTGGCACCGTGCTGGTCGTCGCGGCGACGGCGGTGGTGCCGTTCCTGTTCCCGCTCGCGGGTGTGATCCGCAGCGCACGCGACGGCCTGGTTGCCGCGCTGGGCGTGCACGTGTTCACGGCGACGCTGCTGATCGCGGCGCTGGGTGCGCTGCTGGCGCTGCGCTACACCGACTGGCTGGCGGCGCAGCGCCGTCACCTGCTCGGTGGCCTGCTGCTACTCGTGTTCTCGGCGGGCGGGCTGGGGCTGTGGTATCCGGACGCGACGGTCGGCACGGTGCAACTTACGGAGCACTCGGCGGGCGGTGACCTGGGTCGTGCGCTCACCGGCTCGTGGGTCGCGCTCGCGCTCTGGCTGCTGACCGCGCCGCTCGGCTTCGCGCTGCTGTGGCCGCGCACGGCACGCCGCGGCCTGGAGGCCACGCCCGGGCTCTCGAAGCGGTTCGCCGCGTGGGCGTGGGCACGCCTGGTCGCGCTGGGGCTGCACCGCATGGCGGGGCGCGGCCTGAAGCGCGCCGGCACCGCTGTCGCCTCGAAGGCATCGAGCGCTGTGTCGCGATCCTCGGCACCCGCTGCGGTGGCGGAGCCCCCGGTCGCCGTCGCCGCGCCCGAGGCGATCGAGGACGACCTCGACGCTCCCGAGCCGGCACCGGAGCCGCCGAAGCGCCGCCGCCCGGAGCCGAAGGCGCCGGTGCAGATCACGATGGACATGGCACACGCCGTCGATGAGTGGCGACACTCCTCGGACGGCTGGCAGCTGCCGCCGATCACGGGGTTGCAGGAGGCGCCGGCGGCGATCGACAGCAAGCCGGACAACGAGCGTCGCGCGAAGCTGATCGTGGAGACGCTTGCCTCGTTCGGCGTGGACGCGCGGGTCACACAGATCAACGAGGGCCCGACGATCACGCAGTTCGGCGTGGAGCCGGGCTGGGACGTGCGCACGAAGAACGTCGTGGAGCGGGACGCGAACGGGCAGCCGCTGCTGGACGCGAACGGCGAGCAGCGCGTGAGCGAGGTTGAGGTGTCGCGCACGCGCATCCGCGTGAACCGCATCACGCAGCTCCAGAACGACCTCGCGCTCGCGCTGGCAACGCCGGCACTGCGCATCGAGGCGCCGGTGCCCGGCAAGTCGATCGTCGGGCTCGAGGTGCCGAACGGGCACACGAACGTCGTGACGCTGCGCCAGGTGATGGAGTCGCCGACGTTCCAGAAGGCGCTCACGACGCACGCGCTCCCCGTCGCGCTGGGATCGGGCGTGTCCGGCGAGCCCTCGGTTGCCGACCTTGCGACGATGCCGCACCTGCTCATCGCGGGTGCAACGGGATCCGGCAAGTCGGTGTGCCTGAACGCGATCATCACGTGCCTGCTCATGGATCACTCGCCGGAGCAGCTGCGCCTTGTCCTCATCGATCCGAAGCGTGTCGAGCTGACGACGTTCGACCAGGTGCCGCACCTCGCGTTCTCGAAGATCGTCGTGGACATGGACAAGGTCGTCGGCACGCTGCAGGCGGTCATCCACGAGATGGAGGCGCGTTACCGTCGATTCGCGCAGGTGGGCGTGCGCAACATCAAGCGCTTCAACGAGATCACCGAGCACGGCAAGCTCCCCTACTGGGTCGTCGTCATCGACGAGCTGGCCGACCTGATGATGGCCGCGCCGTTCCAGGTGGAGCAGCAGCTCGTGCGCCTCGCGCAGCTCGCGCGCGCGACGGGCATCCACCTCGTCGTCGCCACGCAGCGGCCGAGCGTCGATGTCGTCACGGGTCTCATCAAGGCGAACTTCCCGACGCGCATCGCGTTCGCGATGTCCTCGCAGGTCGACTCGCGCACCGTGCTCGACCAGGCAGGCGCCGAGAAGCTGCTGGGGAAGGGCGACATGCTCTACACCCCGACGGACGCACAGAAGCCGATCCGTCTGCAGGGCGTCTACGTCTCCGACCCGGAGATCGAGTCGATCGTCCAGTTCTGGACGGACGGCCGCTTCACCGACATGCTGCCGCCGAAGCACGACGACCTGCTCCGCGAGGCTGAGCGTCAGCTTGCAGAAGCCGAGGAGGAGCAGGAGGAAGACGACCCGATGCTCACGAAGGCGCTTGAACTCGCGCGGGAGAGCGAGCGCATCTCCACCTCGATGCTCCAACGGCGGCTGCGCATCGGGTACCCGCGCGCGGCACGGATCATGGATGAGTTGGAGCTGCGTGGCGTCGTCGGGCCGCCGGACGGCGCGGGCGGGTCGCGCGAGGTGCTCTCGCACGACGCGGCCGACGAGGCTGCGGCCGGGCAGCCGCTCCCCAACCTCCTCGATGGCGAGGCTCACTGACTCGTCGCCTGGTATTCACGTATGTTATGATGCGAGCAGGATGATGTTGGTTGCCGGGAATGGAGGTATCTACCGTTGAACGACGAAACGGAAAACGCCACCCCGCACGACCCGGCCCCACGGAAGTGATGCCAACACCCCACCCGCGTTCAGCGCCTGGCGCCTGAACTTCCCCGCACGGTGAGAACCGTCCCCAGGGGCGTTGCCACTTCCCCCGGTGTCGAGCATGTCTACGCTGGAGAGGCCCGTATCCCGGGCCTCTCCGCACGTTCAACGGGATCGGCGCAGGACGACGTCCGAGCGAGTCGGGACGAGTCAGGTCAGCGGCGGCCTCGACGGCCACGGGGCGAGCGGGGACGCTGTCCGGTCGGCTGTCCGCCACCGAACTCGCGGAGGCTCTCCGGCGAGCCGTCCACCATCTCCCGACGGAGCTCGATGATCTGGTCGCGCAGCTGTGCGGCGCGCTCGAACTCGAGGTCGCGCGAGGCGTTCTTCATCTGCGACTCGAGCTCGCGCACCATCCGCGCCAGCTCCTCACGCGGGAGGTCGGACGCGGTCGTGTAGGCCGGCTGCTCCTCGGCGACCCGCAGCGCATCGGTGATGTCACGCACGGACTTCTGGATGTTGAGCGGGGTAATGCCGTGCTCCACGTTGTACGCGGTCTGGATCGCGCGGCGGCGGTCGGTCTCGCTGATCGCGTAGCGCATCGAGTCCGTCATGACGTCGCCGTACATGATCACGCGGCCATCGGCGTGGCGCGCCGCGCGGCCGATGGTCTGGATGAGCGAGCCGCCCGACCGGAGGTAGCCCTCCTTGTCGGCATCGAGGATGCAGACGAGCGAGACCTCCGGGAGGTCGAGTCCCTCGCGCAGGAGGTTGATGCCGACGACCACGTCGTGCACGCCCTGACGGAGGTCGCGCAGGATCTCGATGCGCTCCAGCGTGTCGATCTCGGAGTGGAGGTAGCGCGCCTTCACGCCCATCTCCAGCAGGTAGTCGGTCAGATCCTCGGACATCTTCTTGGTGAGGGTGGTGATCAGCACGCGCTCGTGGCGCTCGGTGCGCGTGCGCACCTCGGCCAGGAGGTCATCGATCTGGCCGCGCGTCGGGCGCACCTCGATCACGGGGTCAACGATGCCGGTGGGCCGGATCACCTGCTCCACGATCTGCGAGGAGTGCTCCAGCTCGTACGGCCCCGGCGTCGCGGAGACAAACACGACCTGGTTGATGTGCGCGTCGAACTCCTCGATGTTCAGCGGGCGGTTGTCGAGCGCCGAGGGCAGGCGGAAGCCGTACTCGACCAGCGTCTGCTTGCGCGCGGTGTCGCCGTGGTACATGCCGCGCACCTGCGGCACGGAGATGTGCGACTCGTCGATGAACAGCAGCCAGTCATCCGGGAAATAGTCGAGCAGCGTCCACGGCGTGGAGCCGGGCGCGCGGTTCGCGAGGTGGCGCGAGTAGTTCTCGATGCCGGAACAGTAGCCGGCCTCGCGCAGCATCTCCAGGTCGAAGCGCGTGCGCTCCTCGAGCCGCGCCGCCTCGAGGATCTGGCCGCGGCCGCGGAGGTACGCGAGGCGATCGCCCAGCTCCTCCTCGATGCTCTTCAGCGCATCGTCCATGCGATCCTTCGAGGTCACGAAGTGCTTCGCGGGGTAGACGGAGTGCTGCGCGACCTCGCCCAGCAGCTCGCCCGAGAGCGGGTCGACGGTCGCGATGCGCTCCACCTCGTCGCCGAAGAAGTCGATGCGAACCGCGAGCTCCTCGTAGACCGGGATGATCGTGAGTGAGTCGCCGCGGACGCGGAAGGAGCCGCGCGTGAGCGCGACATCGTTGCGCTGGTACTGCATGTCGACGAGCTGCCGCACGAGCGAGGCGCGGTTGAGGCGGCGCCCCTTGTACAGGTCGACGACGAACGACTCGTACTCCCCCGGTTCGCCGAGGCCGTAGATGCACGACACGGAGGCGACGATCAGCACGTCGCGCCGCTCGAAGAGCGAGCGCGTCGCGGCGTGCCGCATCTTGTCGATCTCCTCGTTGATGTCGGAGTCCTTGGCGATGTAGGTATCGCTGCGCGGGATGTACGCCTCGGGCTGGTAGTAGTCGTAGTAGGAGACGAAGTATTCGACGGCGTTGTTCGGGAAGAAGTCACGGAACTCGGCGGTGAGCTGCGCGGCGAGCGTACGGTTCGGGGCGATCACCAGCGTCGGCTTCTGGTAGCGGGCGATGATGTTCGCCATCGTGAACGTCTTGCCGGAGCCGGTGGCGCCACGGAGCGTCTGCGCGCGCTCGCCGCGCTCGAGGCCGGTGACCAGCGCATCGACGGCCTGCGGCTGGTCGCCGGTAGGCCGGAGCGGCGTGATGAGCTCGAACGGGCGGTCGATGGTGATCGGCATGCCATCCATTGTAGCCCGCGCGGGCGGTGGCCTCGGTTGTCAGGGACGCCGAGGCCGCATACCGGTATCCTCCGGCGACGCGCCTGCAACCGCTGTCGGAAGGGACCATCCATGCCTCGATTCGCCCACACGCCGCTGATGCGCGCGCTGCAGACGCTCGCCACCGATCACGCCGCCGCCGAGGCGAGCGGGCGCCCCGTCGCGGAGGTGCGAGCCGCGCTGGCGAGCGGGATGAGCCGACGTGCGTTCCTGGGTGGTGCGGCGGCGGTGTCCGCCGGTCTGGCCGCGAGCATGCTGCCCTCGGCAGCCTCGGCGGCGCAGCCGGCAGCCCGGCGCGCGCGCGGCGACGAGCGCATCGCGATCGTGGGTGCGGGCATCGCGGGGCTCACCGCGGCGCTGACACTTGCGGACGGTGGCGTGCAGGCGACGGTGTACGAGGCGTCGAGCCGCATCGGCGGGCGCATGTACTCGAACACGACGTACTGGAACGACAGCCAGGTGAGCGAGTGGGGCGGTGAGCTCATCGACACCGGCCACCGGACGATCCGACGGCTCGCGAAGCGGTTCAACCTCCCGCTGGACGATCTGCCGGCGGGCAGCCCTGCTACCTCGACGACGACGTACCACTTCGACGGCACCTACTACCCGGTGGAGCAGGTGGACCGCGACTTCCTCGACGTGTACCCGGCGCTCCAGCGCGACCTCAAGGCGGCGGGGTACCCGACGACGTGGGACTCGAGCACGGCGGCCGGGCGCGCGCTGGATGCGATGAGCGTTCGCCAGTGGATCGAGACGCGCGTGCCGGGCGGGTTCGCGTCGAAGTTCGGGCAGCTGCTCGATGTCGCGTACAACATCGAGTTCGGCGCCGAGACGACGGATCAGTCGGCGCTGAACCTCGTCTACATGCTGGGGTACAGCCCGAAGCGGTTCGCGATCTTCGGCGAGTCGGACGAGGTCTACCACATCCGCGGCGGCAACCAGCAGCTGCCGCTGGCGATCGCGGCGGCGCTGCCGCGGCCCGTGCGCCTCGGCTGGCGGCTGACGAAGGTGGCGCAGGCGAACGGTGAGGTGGTGCTCACGTTCGACGTGAACGGCGCGCGCGAGGTGGTGCGCTGCGACCGCGCGATCCTCACGCTGCCGTTCGCGGTGCTGCGCACGCTCGACATCTCGGACGCGGGGCTCGACGCGCGCAAGCGGCAGGCGATCCGCGAGCAAGGGGCGGGGCGCAACGGGAAGCTGCAGCTGCAGTTCACCTCGCGCCCGTGGACGCAGGCCGGCCCGTGGGGCATCAGCAACGGCGAGAGCTACTCGGACGTCGGGTACCAGGTGACGTGGGAGGTCACCCGCGCGCAGCCGGGCGCGAGTGGCATCCTCAACAACTACACCGGTGGCGATGTCACGGGGGCGATCCCCGCGCACACCGCATACAGCGACCGCGCGTCGAACCCGAGCCTCGGTGCCCTCGGCAGCCAGTTCCTGCAGCAGGCATCGCCGGTGTTCCCCGGCATCGCGCCGAAGTGGAACGGCAAGACGACGCTCTCGCTGCAGCACAAGGATCCCAACCTGCGGCTCGCCTACTCGTACTACCGCGTGGGGCAGTACCAGCAGTTCGGCGGGTACGAGGCGGCCGCGCAGGGGCGCATCCACTTCGCGGGCGAGCACACGACGCAGGACTTCCAGGGCTTCATGGAGGGCGGCGCGATCACCGGCGCGGCGGCTGCCACCGAGGTGCTTGCGGCGCTGTAGACACGTTGCTCCGGGGCGCCTCAGCCCTCGCGCGCAACGGCAGAGGAGGCCGCGACCGCCCGGTTGCGGCCTCCGTGCTTTGCCGCGTAGAGCGCCTCATCGGCGCGGCGCAGCAGATCCTCGACATCGGCGGGCGCTGACTCCGGCAGCGAGGCGACGCCGAGCGAGATCGTGATGCGGGTCGATCGGATGCCATCGGTGTAGTCCTGCGCCTCGATCGCGGCGCGGAGCTTCTCGGCGACGACCATCGCCTCCCCGCGCGGGGTCTCCGGCAGCATCAGCACGAACTCCTCGCCGCCGTAGCGCGCGACCACATCGGACTCGCGCACGTTGCCGCGCAGCGCCTGCGCGGTCACGGCGAGCACCAGGTCGCCGAACGGGTGCCCGAAGCGGTCGTTCACCGTCTTGAAGTGATCGAGGTCGGCCATGATCACGGAGAGCGGCCGGTGGTAGCGGAGCGCGCGGCGGAACTCGACGCCGAGGCGTTCGAAGAAGACACGTCGGTTCGTGAGCCCGGTGAGGTTGTCGGTGGTCGCGAGCAGCTCGAGTTGCCCCGTCAGCTCACGCAGCGACGCGGCCGCGTGCACCAGCCGTCGTTCGCGCAGCAGGGCCGTGCGGCCGCTCAGCACGAGCTGCGCGCTCAGCCCGATGCAGAGCAGCAACGCAGCAACGAACCAGCCTCGGATGGGGACGCCGAGCAGCTGCTCGCCCGCGCCGGTCATGGGGACGAACAACGCAGCGGCTGCTGCCAGGACGCCCGCCAGCAACGGCCACGTCTCTCGCGCGCGCATCTACGCGCTCGTTGCCTGCCGCGAGAGCACGTGCCGCAGCACATCCTCCACGGTCGTGAGATCGGTGCGGTCGCGGAGCGCCTCGGTCACCAGTACCTCGGCCTCGCGGCGACCGTACTGCAGCGCGACGAGCGCCTCGATGGCATCGCCTCGGGCGTCCGGGCCGGCGACCAGCTCGCCCGTGGTGGTGTCGCGCAGCAACGCCTCCTGCACGAGCTTGCCCTTCAGTCGGGCCACGATGGTGCTCGCCAGCCGGTCGCCGATGCCCGGGAGCTGTCGGAGACCACGCGTGTCCTCGGACTCGATCCAGCGCGCGACCTCGGAGACCGGGCGCGTGAGCGCGCGCACCGCCTTCGCGGGGCCGATGTCCGGCACCTCGATGAACTTGCGGAAGAACTCGCGCTCCGCAAGGCGCGGGAAGCCAAAGAGCGTCGGCACGGGCTGGCGGTCGGTCGCGTGCTGGTAGGTGTAGACGAGCACCTCCTCGCCCAGGCGCTGTGCGGCGACCCACTCGGCTGCGAAGGCGGGCATCGAGATCTCATAGGTGATGCCGCCGACCTCCAGCCAGGCGGCGGAGCGTTCCTCATCCCAGCGGGTGAGCGTGCCGCGGAGCGCGACGATCACTGGCGGCCTGCGATCAGCGCCTCGTAGCGGAGGCTCGCGAGGCGGGTGAGGGCGACCGCGAGCGCGTCGGAGGCGTCGAGCCGATCCGGTGCGGCGGTCATGCCAAGGTGTGCCATGACCATCGCCTGCACCTGCTCCTTCGGCGCCGCGCCGTGGCCGGCCACCGACTCCTTCACCGTGGTCGGCGGGTACTCGTAGAGGTCGAGGTGGTGGACGGCGGCGGCGAGCATCGCGGCCGCGCGCGCCTCACCGATCGCCATGGCGCTGCGGACGTTGCGATGCACGAAGTGCGCCTCGATCGCCAGGTCGGCGGGCTGGTGCTGCAGGATGAGCGCGCCGACGCGGTCGAAGATCTCGCGCAGCCGCTCGTGGCGGGGCGCCTTCGCATTGGAGCGGAACGTGCCCGCCTCGATCAGTGTCGCGTGGACGCCGTCGCCGTCGATCACGCCGAAGCCGGTCACCGTGAGACCTGGGTCGATCCCCAGCACTCGCCGGTTCGGCGGCATCGCTGCTAGTCGTCGCCCTCGAGCACCGACTCCGGGAAGTCCGCGTTCGAGTACACCCGGGACACGTCGTCGAGGTCGTCGAGGCGTTCGAGGAGCTTCAGCGTTTGGATCGCCGCCTTCTCGTCGAGCGCGACGGTGGTCTTCGGCACGCGTGCGATCTCTGCGCTACTGACCGCGTAGCCGCTGGTCGTCAGCGAGGCGCGGACAGCCTCCATCTCGCCAGGCTCCGTCAGCACCTCGACATCGCTGTCGTCGACGTTGACGTCCAGCGCGCCCGCCTCGATCGCGGAGAGCTGCAGCTCGTCGGTGTCCTTGCCCTTCGCGTTGACGGCGATCACGCCGCGCGTCTCGAACAGCCAGGAGACGGAGCCGTTGTCGGCCATGTTCCCGCCACCGCGCGAGAAGGCGGCGCGAATGTCGGCGACGGTGCGGTTCCGGTTGTCGGTCACCGTGTCGACGATGACGGCGGTGCCGCCGGGGCCGTAGCCCTCGTAGGTGATCTCCATCAGGTTGTCGTTCTCGCCGCCGCCAACGCCGCGCTGGATGGCGCGATCGATGTTGTCGTTCGGCATGTTGTTGTCTTTGGCGCGCTGAACGGCGAGGCGCAGCCCGGCGTTCATGGTGGGATCGCCACCCGCGGGGCCGCGCGCCGCCATGGTGATGTCACGCGCGAGCTTGGTGAAGAGCTGGCCGCGCTTCGCGTCCAGGGCGCCCTTCTTGTGCTTGATCGAGGACCACTTGGAGTGACCGGACACAGGAACCTCCCGAACAACCTGCCCCATGCTAGCAGCGCACGGCGCAGCGAGGAACAGGCGTTCGCACCTGCCTCGCGGCCGACCGCTAGGGGGTAAGCGTGGTGTTGTCGAGCAGATGCGTGGCGCCGAAGGCGACGGCGAGCGAGAGCAGCGCCGGCACCTCCACCACCCCGCTCAGCTCACGCAGCGTCTCTGCATCGGACAGCGAGACGTAGTCGATGGCGGCCAGCGGCTGCGCCTCAATCCGCTCGGTGACGATGCGGCGCAGCGCATCGGCGTCGCGCACGCCGTCGGCGAACGCCGCCTCCGCAGCGCGCAGTCCGGCGGAGAGCGCGACCGCCTGCGCGCGCTGATCCGGCGACAGGTAGACGTTGCGCGATGAGCAGGCGAGGCCGTCCGCTTCCCGGATGATCGGGCAGCCCACGACCTCGATCGGCAGCAGCAGGTCGCGCGTCATCCGGCGGAGCACCGCCAGCTGCTGCGCGTCCTTCCGACCGAAGTAGGCGCGATCCGGCTGGACGATGTGGAACAGCTTCGAGACGACGGTGGCGACACCGACGAAGTGACCGGGGCGGCGCGCGCCCTCCAGCACATCGGCGAGCGCGTCGACGTGGACGCGCGTCATGTCGCCGTCGGGGTAGATCTCCTCGACGGGGGGGAGCAGCACGGCGTCGACCCCTGCCGCCTCGAGCATCTCGAGGTCGCGCTCCTCGTTGCGGGGATAGCGCGCGAAGTCCTCGCCCGGCCCGAACTGCGTAGGGTTCACGAAGATCGAAGCGATGACGGTCGCGCACTCCGCGCGCGCGGCATCGACCAGCGAGATGTGGCCCTGGTGCAGGTAGCCCATCGTCGGGACGAAGCCGAGCGGACCCGGCGCCTCATGCCGGGCTGCGCGCAGCTCCGCGACGGTCCGAGCGACCAGCACGCCTACTCCCGACTACTCCCTGGCCGACTACTGCTCCGCGGCACCCTCGGTGCGCGCGTGCTCGGGGGCGTACCCCTCGGCATGGTCGCTGCCTGTGTGGCGACGGGTCGAGGAGCGCAGCGGGGACTCGCCGCGCGGGATGCGCATGCGCTCGATGCGCTCGCGCATCTTGTCGTCGAGCATGAACGACTCGGCCGCGCTGGGGAACTCGCCGGTCTCGACCTGGCGGCGGTATTCGTCGAACGCGCCGCGAATCTGCTCGGCGCCGTTCAGGAAGTGACGGGCGTGCTTCGGCTTGAAGTCCTGGAACAGGCCCAGCAGATCGTGGACGACCTGCACCTGGCCGCTGGTGTACGGGCCGGCGCCGATGCCGATGGTCGGCACGCGGAGCTGCTGCGTGATCTTCGCGCCCATCTCGGCGGGAACGGTCTCAAGGACGATGGCGTAGGCACCGGCATCCTCGAGCGCCTTCGCGTCGGCCATCAGGCGGACGCGGTCGCGGGGGATCTTGCCCTGCATGCGCCAGCCGCCGAGCGCGTTCACGGACTGCGGCGTGAGGCCGATGTGGCCCATCACGGGGATGCCCGCGGCGACGAGGTGCTGGATGGTCTCCGCCGAGCGCTCGCCACCCTCGAGCTTCACAGAGCCGGCACCGGTCTCCTGCATGATGCGGACGGCGTTGCGCATCGCGTCCTGCCAGCCACCCTGGTAGGAGCCGAAGGGCATGTCGACGACGACGTGGGCGCGCTGCGCACCTCGGACGACGGCGGCGCCGTGGCGCACCATGTCGTCCACCGTCACCGGGAGCGTCGACTCATAGCCGAGGACGACCATGCCGAGTGAGTCGCCGACGAGGAGGACGGGAATGCCCGCCTCGTCCGCGATCTTCGCGGTGGAGTAGTCGTAGGCGGTGAGCATGGTGATGCGCTCGCCGCGCTCC
>Ga0172380_10002230_pt1 | contig 30774 bp, 28 predicted proteins | sample Leawe162metaG_FD_119747 | JGI IMG/M metagenome (GOLD analysis project Ga0172380, IMG submission 119747) | Leachate microbial communities from a municipal landfill in Southern Ontario, Canada - Leachate well 162 metaG | ecosystem: Engineered > Solid waste > Landfill > Unclassified | place... | reverse complement strand
TAACAAACGTCAGATCCATACCGGCACTGAAGGCCATATCGCCGGCGCCCGTCAGAATGATGGCCCTCGTCTTGCCTTCTTTCACAAGCTCACTCAGACCGCTGGTGATTCCGCTCAGGACCTCGTAATTAAGGGCATTTCTTTTATCAGGCCTGTTGATAGTGATAGTGCAGATATAATCCTTACGTTCGATTATTAGCTCACCGGTCATTTCTTACTCCTTCTTTCTGAACTGTCGTGTATCTTTTTGTTGGAAAGCGAGGGGAGGCCCGTTTTTAAAATCCTGCTCAGTGCTGCGTAGGGGCTCATCTCGCCTTTTTCGATTTTTTCCCCGATCTTCTTAATCCCGGCGTCCTCCAGTAACTTTGCTTTAATTTCCTCCAGGACTTTCTGTTCCAGCATAGACTGGAATTGCTGCAGGCGCTGCCGTCCGCGCCTCTCCTCCAGCAATCCGCTGCTCTCAAGCATATGCCTGTGCTGCAGGATTTTATCCAGAAGCTCTTCTATCCCCTCGCCCTGATCCGCCCGGCACTTTAAAACCGGAATCTGCCATTGCTCCCGCTTTTTATTCAAATCAAGCGTTATATTCAGATTGTTGACCAGTTCATCGGCAGCGGCAAGGTCAGACTTGTTGACCACGAAGATATCGGCGATCTCCATTATGCCGGCCTTCATAGCCTGAATACTGTCCCCCGCGCCGGGCACCAGGACTACGGCAATTGTATCTACATGGCCGATGATATCCATCTCGCCCTGCCCCACGCCGACTGTCTCAAGCAGTATATAGTCCTTGCCGGCGGAGTCGACCAGGTCGATGATCTCACCGATCGCGCCGGTTAATCCGCCTTTCACACCCCTGGTGGCCAGGCTGCGTATGAACACCCCTGCATCGGTGTAATGTTTCTGCATGCGCACGCGGTCACCCAGTATCGCCCCTCCCTTGAAAGGACTGGTCGGATCCACGGCGAGAACCGCTACACTGAATCCCTTCTCCCTTAAAAGTGTTGTGAGACCGCTGATCAGCGTGCTTTTGCCGGCCCCGGGAGGCCCGGTGATGCCGATTCGATATGCCCTTCCGGTCTGTGAGGACAGCGATTTCATGATCTCGGGGACCTGAGGGCTGTCCCTTTCGATGAGGCTGATCAGCCTGGCCAGCGTCAGATCGTCCCCGGGCATGATTTCCCGCGTACCCTTCTCTCTCAAATGGTCATACCCTCCGATGTCCTGCTCCACACGCACCTATCCTCCCGACACATAGCCGTGGGGATCGAACATCCTGAGTAACGCAAGTTCCCGTTCGGCGGGATAGGCCAAGGAAGCAACTGATGAAGCTTTAATTACCTTCCAGCCGCAGTTATCCTGGATTTCATCCTGCTTACTCGCCGTATTATTACTGTCAGGCCCGATTATACAGCCCGTCAGCACAAATTTCCCGTCGGCGCCTTTCCGGAAAACACCCATATCTGTAATGAGAGTACTGACCCTGTCGCCCGGTGAAGTCAGGTAATCCAGCTTCTCGACGCAGCGCTTCTTCGATTGCGCCGTCACCACCATTACCTCTGCGGCGCCGCTGGTATTGTCGTTGTTTCCGCCCGACCCGCTGATATAAGTATCTGCGCCAACCCGCGTAGTGTTGATATTTCCTTTTTCATCGATTTGAGCGGCGCCTATTATGCTGAGGCACATTGCGCCCTCACCCGAAATAATGAATCCATACATCTCGCTGGTGTCGATCAGCATCGCTGCGGAAGTCACGTGGCGGACACTCAACGAGTTCGGATCGCCCGGCGCAGGCTGATATCCAAACACCCCCGAACCGAGTATCAGCTTTATATCGATACCGTCCTTCTTGAGCCGGTAATAGGCCAGCCATGCGGCAAGTCCCGGTATCCCGATACCGGCCAGTAGAACCTGATACCCGGCCTCTTTTACCCGCTCGGCGATTACTCTCGACGCGGCGATGATCATCGACTCCGTGCGTCCGGCATCCTTACCCGAATCCCGGGAGGGCTGGCCGCCTTCCCGATATGTCGTATCGAGTGCGCGCTTAAGGCCGAAGATACGTTCAAGGCCAAGCCGGTGTGTGTATTCTTCATGATCGCCGGCATCGTATATCCACTGTTTCAACCAGGCGTCCAGAGAATCAGGTTCCTTACTCACTTTTCTCTGCTCGAGCATGAAGTCGTAGTCTTCGCCGTAGCTGTCAACGCCCTCGATGCAGGAGAAATGACCTTGCGGATGAGCTCCCAGCGGACACAGCGAAACCGATTTCACGAGGTATCCCGGGATGCCGACCAGATGGGCGTGACGGCGTATGAAATCGGTGTCGACTATTTTTTCGGCCGTTACGATCACGCCCCCCTTTGCGGCCCTGGGTCCCCACAGCGTGTCCTGTGAAACAGGCGACAGGATGGTATTGCCGTATTTATCCGCAGCCAGGGCATGGACAATGGCTATATCCGTGTTCAACGCTTTAACCGCGCCGATCCTCCTGCTGCTGTCGAAGGGATCGGTTATCTCCGTGAAGCAATTGCTGTTTTCCGCTGCCATACTGCTTCCGGTGATGGACCTGGTGGGCATGAACCCCACTCCCAGCGCGCCCGCCATCAGCCTCTGCTGCATGGAATAGAGAGTCCAGTTTTCAATCGCCACCTTCCCTTCGCGGTACGCCCTCTGAATTACATGGCTGGGCGCAGGGTTGGGAGCGGCATAGGAACAACTGGTTGAGAGAAGCTTCTTGACCAGGCCGCAATGGACGAGGTTTATCGACAGGTCCCATGTCATGGTCATAACAAGAGTGAAGCCGGGGCTGCTACCTCTGTACTGCCGTATGATCTCGCAGACCGCCGCGTTGGCGTTCCAGCCGAGAAAGACGGACATGCCCGCTTTCAGGTTCTTTTCCAGCGCTTCGCGCAGGCTGACGACTTTATCCCGGCCGACCGGCGGCGAGGCGAACATCTGCTTGAAATATTCCTCGTCTTTCATCGCAAAACCAATTTTCTTAAACGATATATCATATCAGGTATACTTTACTTCACGGTCAAGTATTTTGGCCCGCGCTGCAAGTGAAGGAGAGCCGCTACTTCTTCAAAATATGGATGTTTACACAGCCCAGTCCTGTATTGTGTGCCATGGCCACTTTGGGATTGTTTGGTATCTGCAGGGCGCCGCCTTCGCCTCTCAACTGGCGGACGAGCTCTCCAATCTCGGCGACTCCGGTGGCTCCCAGGGGATGTCCCCTGGCTATCAGGCCGCCGTCGGTATTGACGGCTACCTGACCGTCAATCCTGGTTTTACCTTCCAGGAACCATTTCCCGCCTTCCCCTTCCTTGCAGTATCCCAGCGATTCGATGCAGATTGCGCCACCGCCGGCGAAGGGCGCATGGCACTGGACGACCTTGATGTCTCGTGGCCCTATACCGCTCTTCTCGTAGGCCTCCGTGCTCACCCTGCTGGTCAGTTTGCCCCCCTTGAAGTCGCCGCCGATGTGCGGTCCGGGCCCGCCCACCAGATCGTTATAATCCGGCGTACCGGCAACGCTCACAGCAACGGTGATAGCCCTGCTCGCTCCGTACTGTTTGGCCTTTTTCTTGCTGCAAATTATGGCCGCCGCCGCCCCATCGCTGATAGGGCAGCTCATCAGGAGAGTAAGCGGAGAGCAGATCATGGGCGAAGCCAGCACATCGGCCGTGGTGTATTTTTTCTGGTTGTGCGCATACTGGTTGAGCGACCCGTACTCAAAGCACTGGGCCGCCTCGGCCGCCAGCATCTCAGGAGTATCGCCGTACGTAAGCATTCTTCTTTTTATGGCCATGGCGATGCGGGCCGGCGTTACATCGAGCCCCATATAATGGAGATGATACTCCTTGTCCTGCTCGGGCACGCCGCCCGGGATCAGCCCCTTCCCCATTTTTTCATAGCCTGCCACCAGGACGACGTCATACCTGCCCGAGGCCACAGAGTAAAAGGCCTCCCTGAATGCGGCTGATCCGCTGGCGCAGGCCTGCTGCATCTGGCTGATGGGGATGCCGGTCCAGCCGAAACTCTGTACGATCATCCTGGCATCCGGGAAATGCCCCAGTTCGCTGCCTATGTATGCAGCCTGAATGTCCTTGAACGGGATGCCCGAGTCCTTAAGCGCAGCCTCAATGGGCACCTCAGCCATCTCCATAACAGACTTATTCGGCCACCTGCCGAAACGAAGAGTGCCCACTCCCATAACTACTACTTCATTCATAATGCCGTTTCCTCCGTCAAACTGAGCCGATTTAAGACTTAATAGTTAAGCAGCGGGCTTGAATTTGAAGGCTATGACGTCGTTGCCCGCTTCATCCTGCTTGACCTTGTCCATATAGACTTCCACCTCCATCCCGAAGTCCACCGCCTTAAAATCGCATTTATCGAGTATTGTGAATATATGGACGCCTTCCGGCATCTCGACTTCCGCCTCCATATAGGGCGGCTCTATAATTGTATATATGCTCTTCCTGTCTACCTGGCTGAAGGTAAAGACCTTGCCGCGGTCGCTCAGATTAAATACCTCTACATCGCCGGAACCGCATTTCCCGCAGTATTTCCTTTTGGGGAAGAAGGTCAGCTTGCAACTTTTACAGCGGCTGGCAACAAGGTGATATTTGCCGTCGCTGCCCATTTCGAACAGGCCTTCCTGCAAAGGAATAGTCTTTTTCTCTGCACCCGCTACATTTTCGCTCATTTTATACTCCCGCTTAAACGCGTAAGCTATTTCTTTTCTATCGGCGGCAGGTTGTTCTCTTTACGTGTCAGGTTAACGAGTTCGAAGTACCCGTCATACAGGCTGCGGTGCTGCACTCCTATCTCTTTGATCATCCTGCTGCAATCTATCTTATACATATGCCCGAAGGGACCGCTGTCATCAAAGGTGATCTTCATATCGGGGATAATCTTTCGGCCTATCTCCGCCATTTCGCCGTACGAGACATAGTGGCCGCCGACATGGTAGACCTCATGCGGCAGTTTCGGCGCAAACAGTATCCTGGCCACCATTTCAGCTATATCATCGACGTGAGCCAGAACGATGTACTGCTTGGCCGGATAGGGGAAAGGTATCTCGTTGCCCAGCGCTCCAGCCGTACCTATCAGGTTTACTCCCCGGGCGCCGATTCGCACGCCCGGCCCGTATACGCCGGGTATCCTTATAGTGACAATATCTGTCTTGAGCAGCCTGTTGTATTCATGTGCCAGGTGCTCGCACAAAAACTTGCCGATTCCATAACCCCTGTTGGGCCTGGCAGGGGAGTCCTCGTTCACTGGCTCGGGGCCGTCCCAGGGTATTCCGTGATACTGTATGGAACTGGGGTAAACAAATTTCTTTACACCGGCCAGGCGGGCAGCCTCAAAAATATGGAAAGTGCCGGTGTTCATGATCATCATCTGCTTATACAGGTCGCCGGCCTTCTCGGGGCGCTCGCTGACACCACGCTCCTCCGCCGAGAAGAACACCATATGCGCCACCCTGTCGACCTTGTACTTGCTCAGGACGTCGGAGATATTAGCGAAGTTTACTATATCGCCTTCGACCATCGTGATCTTGCCGGCCAGCTCACCCAGCCTTCCCGGCGTGAGCTTGGGCTCCATGCAAACCACTTCTTCACCGCGCTCCACCAGGTTTTTGATAACGCGGGCGCCGATAAAGCCCTTTCCACCTGTCACTAATATGGTCATCTCTCATTCTCCTTTGAATTTCTATAGCTTGAAAAGTTTTCTGGCGTTTTCGCCCAGTACCATATCTACTTCGGCTTTGGTGAATTCATATCCCAGGCTCTTCGCTTTCTCCGGCAACTCCTTGAAGTAGTTGACCCAGCCCGGCAGGAAACCCAGCGAACGGTAGCGTTTGCCCGAGGGATGGTCGCTGGCGAACAGTATATGGTCTGCGCCCAGGTTGTCCCTCATGCAGGCCAGGATCGGCACGAAATCATCCATATTCACAGCGCCGAAATTCCAGTTTGATAGCTCCAGGTAGCAGTTGGGGTGACCCTTGGCCACTTGTATGGCAGCCTCCCACCACTTGGGATAACCGGCATGGGCAATCACCACTTTTAATCCCTTATAAGCTTTAAGGAGCCCCGCGATGTGGCCGGGGTGGTTGTGGTTGGGTAAGGTGAAATCTGCGCCGGCCATATTGATGCCTTCGCCTGCGCGCGTATGGATCACTACCGGTATGTCCAGATCGGCGCATACTTTGGCCAGCGGTTTCGCCTCGTCGCTGTTCACCAGCAGGCTTTTGGTCGTGAACTCGCCGCATCCCTTCAAGCCGCATTCCTTAATCGCTTTGGTCATGATCTTGGCACAGTCCGGCCTGCGGGGATCAACATAAGCGCAGACGTAAAGCCTGCCTTTGTATTTTTTCTGGAATTCGCCAAAAAGCACCACCTGCTCTTCGTATGGAACGGCGGGTTCCTCACCGGTCCAGTATGTGCCGAAATCGGTCATCATGATGATGCTGGCATCCACGCCGGCCTTATCCATATTAGCTATATAGTCCGTGCCGTCCGGATCTGTGACTCCCTCCTCGATCTTGGGAAGGATCATCTCGGGCTTGCGTCCCGCCTCCTTCTTGGCCCACTCCTCGGCCGTATTACGGTGGAACGCCGTCGGCATGAATCCTTTGAACCAGAAATGGGTGTGAGCATCAACAATCATATTATGCTGTCCTCCATCATTATTAAGCTACGATTTGCGCTTCTCTAAAGGCAGTGATCTCCCGGGCTGAATAGCCCAGCGCCTGCAGGATTTTTTCCGTATGCTGACCCAGCGTGGGAGGAGGTCCCTGTACCTTTAAAGGAGTGTCCAGCAGCTTCCATGGTATCCCCGTGACCTTTATCTTGCCGGCGGACGGATGTTCAAGCTCTTCGACCATGTTAACTGCTTCAACCTGTGGTTCGCTGAACACGTCCTGCAGATTCTTGAATACCGCGCAGTAGCCGGACAGGCCTTCGACTATTTTTTTTATCTCTGCGGAAGTCATATTTTCAAGGGCTGATTCTATCACGGGCTTGAACTCCTGGGCATCGCGACCGATACCTACCATACGCATCCCCTTTTCCTTGAAATAGGGGTCTTCCAGCAGCGCTTCCAGTCCAACCTGCCTGCAGAAAGATTCCCAGGCGGATTGTATCTTGTCGGCCGCGATCGGCATACCGAACATAAGCGCACGGTCCCTGGTCCTGTATCCCGTCTCGGCATGATCATACGGGCCGGTGAAATGCCAGCCGCCGGGGAAATCCAGGTTGTAATGAGCCGTTATAACATATCCATACATCATAATCATATTCAAGAACATGGAACTGTCTATCTTCTGGCCGACGCCTGTTTTCTTCCTGCTGAACAGGGCGGAGAGTATGCCTATAAATGACCACATGCCGGTTGTGGTTGTCGCCATGTCCGCTCCCAGGCGCACCGGCGCCTCACCCATCTCACCCAGGAACCACTGGTAACCCGCCATGCCCTGTATCTCCAGCTCAGAGGCAGGCATCCCCGCATAGGGGCCGACGGGACCGAAGGGGGAAATCGCACAATAGACGAGCCCCGGATTTTCCGCGGATAGTTGAGCATATCCTATTCCCAGCTCTTCAGCTTTGCCTGGCCCGAAACTTTCGATCAGGACGTCTGCATCTTTGGCCAGCTTGCGCACTATCTCACGCCCCCGGGCTTCCTGCAGATTCAGCGCAATGCTTTTCTTGCCGCGGTTCAATGACAGGAAGAGAACGCTTTCACCGTTTTTCTTCTCTCCCAGGTGACGCGACCAATCACCGCCGATAGGCTCCACCTTGATAACCTCGGCCCCGCCATCGCTCAATTGCATGGCACAGAACGGGCCCGCGATTTCCTCGCTTAAATCCAGTACTTTAATTCCCTTCAGAGGTGTCATCGCTCAGATCCTCCCTCTACTTAACTTGTTTGCCTTTAGTTTGTTTATTCGACCCGGAAACCTCCACCAGGATTTCCCTCCTGTTCTTATCGGGCTTAACCGGCGCCGTGATTTTGATAGGTTTGAGTGGATTGCTGAACTTGAGAGGGAAGTTGGTGAACAGAGTCGGCCCCCAGGGGGTTTTCAGCTTCAAAATCATCTTGTTTTCCCTAAGATGAGGATCGTTGTAGATTTCATCCACCGAGTTAATCGGGCCGATGGGAACGCCGCTGCGCCGCATCAGCATCAACCACCATCTGGCAGGCTCCCGGGCAAATTTTTCCTCCAGTATGGGTATAAGCTCCTCTCTGTTTTTAACACGGTCCTCATTGGTAGCATATTTAGGATCTTTTTCAAGGTCGGCCAGCCCCAGCGCTTTGCATAACCTCGGCCAGTATTCTTCACGATGCACACTGACATTGACATATTTATTGTCGTATGTCCGGAAAGCCTGTGAAGGCACGATATTGGGATTGGCCGTCCCCATAGGCGATGGGCTTTTTCCGGTTGCGAAAAACTCCGCGATACGGGTCGTCTGGAGGGCCAGCACTGCTTCAAACTGCGACATCTCGATTTTCTGGCCGCGCCCGGTGACCTGGCGTGCCATTAATGCCAGCAACACCACTTGTACGATGTTAAGGCTGGTGGTATAGTCCACCGATGCGACATATCGAAACATCTCGCCCTGGCTACCCGGTGATCCATTCAGGCTGGCGAAACCTGAAGCGAGCTGCATCATAGGATCGTTGCTGGGCATATTTGCATACGGGCCTTTGGTCCCGTAGCTGGAGCTCGCACAGTAAATAATATTCGGATTCACTTTGCGAACGCTTTCGTAATCGAATTGCAGCTTTGCCATCGCGCCGGGCGGATGGTTTTCGATTAACACATCCGCGGTTGCGGCGATTTTAAGGCCGAGTTCCCGTTCGTCCTCTTTTTTAAGGTCGATGATGATATTGCGCTCGTTGAAATGAGCGGAGATATAGGTGGTGCCGGCGCCGCTCAACATGGTACCGACATGGTAAAGCCCGTCATACTTGGGCGGTTCGAAGCGGATCACATCCGCACCGAGGCTGCCTAACAGACAGCAAGCTATTGGCCCCACTCCCCAACCACCGACGTCCAATACTCTGATTCCGTTTAACATGGCTGCTACCTCCAGAAATGACGCTGCTGATCACTCGACGGCCTTGGTTTCTCTCAACTTTTGGATTTGGGCCACGGAGTAGCCCATCTCTGCTAATATCTCATCGGTATGTTCACCGGGCATGGGAGAGTATGTTTTGAACTGGGCGGGTGTATCGGATAATTTGAGCGGGTTGCCCAGCTGCTTTATCTTCCCCAGCACGGGATGCTCTTTCTCCATTATCATCTGCCTGCTCCTCAGTTGAGGATCGTCCATCGCCTCTTCTATGTAGAGCACCGGGCCGAAGAACACCTGCCTCTGTTTGGCCCATTCCCACCACTCATCTCGCGTTTTGGTCAGAAAGAGTTCCCTCATTATCTTGAACATCTCCTGACGGTCGGCATCATCTTTCGGCCATTGCCTGGCTATCAGGTCCGGCCGCCCTATGGCCTCGCAGAAGTTTTTCCAGAAAGGCGTTTCGATAAACTGGATGGTGATATACTCATTGTCTTTCGTAAGATAGGTGGAACAGTGCGGTTCGCCGCCGGTCTGAGGTGTGCAGCCCCGCCTCCTTTTTTCTCCTGAAACCATATACATCGTAGCATCAAACGAGATCAATGAGAAAACGCTGTCCAGGTAGGCGATATCCACCAGCTGCCCTTTACCCGTCCTCTCCCTGGCCTGCAGGGCAATGAGTATTCCTATCAGTGGATGCAATCCCGCGCCGGCAAAATCGGCAACCATGTTGCTGGGCCAGCAGGGCGGCCCATCTTTGGGGCCGATCAGGCTGAGAGCGCCTGAGATGGCCATGAAATTGGCATCATGCCCTACGATGTCCCTGTATGGGCCCGTTTGCCCGTATCCGCTGACCGCACAGAATATCAGCCGTGGATTAATCTCCTTCAAGGTGTCATACCCGATGCCCAGCTTCTCCATTGTGCCCGGCCTCGAATTTTCCACCAGGACATCCATCTTTTTGATCAACTTATAAATGACCTCTTTCCCCTGCTCCGATTTCAGGTTGAGCTTGACGCTGCGCTTGTTCCTGTCGATAAAGGTATATGCAGACATCGTTTGCGCAGCCGCTTCCATAGGAAGTGCCAGAACGTACCCGACGGGATCGACCTTGATCACGTCTGCGCCGAAATCACCCATATGCATGGCCGCAAAAGCAGGGGGATAGCCACGGCACAGGTCCAGTACCTTTATACCATCCAGTGCTTGAATCACAGCAATTCTCCTTTCACTAAAATTAAGCCTTTGCCGGTTTCTTCAACCCGTACCTTTCGTAATATTTGGCGGGGATCTTGTCCGGGTCCTTGTATATCATGTAGCGGCAGGGGTCCTTGCCAAACTCCCTGGGCGGCTCAATGATCCAGATGGGGTATCCTGTCTCCTCTATGGGCACTATATCCTGCAGCGCGCAGTGAACACAGTACACCGGGACATCGGTCATACCAAACGTCATTTTTTGGGCTTTCTTCACTTTGGCCAAATTCTTGGGAGGGTTATAGCTATTGTTTAAGATAGCCCTGCCACCGCTACCGCAGGGCGTCATCATAACCGTAACTTTCTCATCGTCTTCCTCTATCTTCAGCTTGGTCAGGTGCCCGCGGAAACCGGCGGCCAGCATCTGCACCTGGCGTTTAACGTTTTCCGCGCGGTATATCTGAGCCAGGATCGCAAAATCCTTGAAAACCTCATGCAGCACCTCATAGAGGGCCTCGTCACCCATACGGTTATAGACATAGCTCATCAGGGTGGCGATCCAATCCCGGAACCCTTCGTGCATGGAGTAGAATTCCTTGTACTGGCGACGGCTCAGTTTCTTGGCCTTCTGCAGATCACCCGCATCTATCGCTTTCTCAACCAGATCCGCTGTTTCAGTACCCAGCTCCTCGAGCTCAGCTTCGGTGAATAATCTATCGGCCATTGTCGTCTCTCCTTTATTTAACCTTTTCACAGTTTACTTCGCACAACTACCGAAAAGCGGCTTTTATTCAGTGACCCCTGCAAGTATTATTGACCCGGCTTGTATTAATTTAATATAATAATGTTATATTGTAATATTATTAATACATTGATGGCAAAATTCTATACCACATTCCTGGATTTGTCAATGTGGAAAACGGAGCTATGTGAATATGAGCAATAAAAGAAAATGGGTCGAGGACACGCTCAACCCGGCTTTAAAATCGGGTAAATCCCGCCAGGCCTCATATAAATCCAGCTCGGGCAGCGAGCTGGAGGTGCTTTACACGCCCGAGGATCTGGGCGGCTTCGATTATGAGCGTGATCTGGGCTATCCGGGGCAATACCCGTACACCAGGGGTATACATCCTGCAATGTACTGCGGCAGGTTATGGACGATGCGCCAGTATTCGGGATTCGGCAGTGCCCGGGACACTAACCAGCGCTTCCACCATCTTTTCAAACAGGGACAGTCCGGCCTCAGCATCGCTTTCGACCTGCCGACACAGCTCGGCTACGACTCGGACAGCCTTTATGCGCGCGGAGAGGTGGGCAGAGTGGGCGTCGCCGTGGACTCCCTGCGCGATATGGAGGTGCTGTTTGAAGGTATCGAACTTGATCAAATCAGCACATCCATGACGGTCAATGCCACCTGTGCGCCGCTGCTGGCCATGTATATATGTCTGGCTCAGAGGGGGGGTATCGACCTGGACAAACTGGACGGGACGGTACAGAATGATATTCTTAAGGAATATATCGCCCGCAACACTTATATCTTCCCGCCGGAGCCGTCGCTGAGACTGGTGGCCGACATTGCCGAGTATTGCAGTAAAAACCTCCCTCGCTGGAACTTTATCAGCATCTCCGGCTACCACATACGCGAAGCAGGCTCGACTGCCGCCCAGGAGATCGGCCTGACCATGGCCAATGCTATCGAGTATGTTAATACCCTGGTTAACCGGGGTTTGGACGTCGATTCGTTTGCTCCACGCCTTTCCTGGCATTTTCAGATACATAATGATTTTTTTGAGGAAGTCGCCAAGCTGCGCGCGCTGCGGCGTATGTGGGCCAGGATCATGAAGGAGAGGTTCGGCGCCAAAGATCCCCGCTCTTTGATGTTCCGCACCCATGTTCAGACGGGGGGAGTAACTCTTACGGCGCAGCAACCCCTCAATAATATCTCGAGGGCAACCATACAGGCGCTGGCGGCAGTGCTGGGCGGCGTCCAATCGATGGCAGTCGCGAGCTATGACGAGGCTATCTGCATCCCGACCGAGGAAGCGTCAACCCAATCTTTGCGCATACAGCAGATCATTGCCAGTGAGAGCGGAATTGCCGATGTTGTAGACCCGATGGGCGGCAGCTACTACCTGGAGTGCCTGACCGGCAGGCTTGAGAACGAAGCCAATAACATCATTGAGCAAATAGAGAAAATGGGCGGTGCGGCTGGCGCTATCAAAGCCGGTTACCAGACAGCTCTTATTCAGGAGGCCGCCTACAACTACCAGAAAGAGGTTGAAGAGGGCCGTCGCATCGTGGTCGGCGTTAATAAGTACCTGTCGCAAACGCCCGAGATATCACTGCACAGGGTTGGCGCTGCGGTTGAATTGGTTCAGAAAAAAAGCCTGGCCCAGCTCAAGAACAAACGGGACAACGAAGAAGTCACGCATTGCCTGGACCGGCTGCAAAAATCGGCCGAAGGCAAGGACAACATAATGCCTGCGCTGATCAATTGTGCGGCTGCCTACGTTACGCTGGGCGAGATGTGCGATGTGCTGCGCAAGGTATTCGGTACGCAGAAGGAATCCAATCTGTTTTAATAAAGGGACATGCAGCCTGAAAAATAAGGCGCCGGGGTTTTATAAAACCCCGACGCCTTCACTATTAATCCAACGCGCTTATGAATTTGGCCTTCAGGTCCAACCGGTGTTTTCATGTGGGCAGGCAGCCACAAAGCAATTTCAGGGAATGCTGTGACCACAATAACTCCGATTAAAAGTATTATCACGAAAGGTAAAGAGCCTCGGGCAATCTGACCCAGGGTCGATCCCGGAGCAAGCATTTGAATTGTGAAAAGGTTCATCCCTACCGGCGGTGTTATCAGGCCGGTCTCCAGAAGCAGCGTAACCGCAACGCACAACCAGACAGGATCGAACCCCAGCCCCACCATAATGGGGAAGATCACGGGCGCGGTGAGCACCATCATCGATATCGCGTCGATGAACATGCCCAGTACAAGCAACAGAACAGCGAGTATCGCCCAGATACCAAGCGGCGGCAGAGGTACATTTGTAACCGCCACGGTGAGCTCCTGGGTGGCGCCCCAGGTGTACAGGGCAAACGAGAATATTTGCGCGCCTATGATGATGAAGAGCAGAGGACTGCCAACGCGCGCCACATAAGATGCGCTGCCAAATATTGTCTTCCAGTTGAAATTGTGATTGATGGCAAGAAGTATCAGCGCAAAGAATACCCCGATGGCGGCCAGTTCAGTGGGGGTAGCCCAGCCTAAATACAGGCCGGCAAATACAACTACCGCCAGCAGCAGGATGGGCATCACATCAAGCAACGATTGGGATGCCACTTTGAGCGTGATCTTGACGATGCTGCTTCTGCGCGGTGCAATAGCCGGATTGATCAGAGCATTAACACCGATATATGTCATGAAGAGGAAACTCATGATCAGGCCGGGAATCACCCCTGCAATGAAGCACTCCGCCACCGACGTTGATGTCAGTCCGCAGTATATAATCATGGAAATGCTGGGAGGTATGAGTATTCCCAGTGTGCCGCCGGCGGCGATGGAACCGAATGTCATCTTTTTCTCGTAGCCCAGCTTGTCCAGCTCGGGTATCGCCACTGATGCCGCCGTCGCCGCCGTTGCAACGCTGGAGCCGCTGATGGCAGCCAGGATGGTGCATGCCAGAATATTGGTATGCAGCAATCCTCCGGGAATTTTACGCATCCAGAGGCCCATACCGCTGTAGAATCGAGTGCTTGCGCCCGATCTGATTATCATGTCACCCATAAGGATGTACAGCGGCGCCGAGACCAGGATAAAACTCGTAGCATTGGCCCACACGGTAAAAGCTGCTCCTTTGAGCAAATTGGGGTCAAACAGGAGAATGGCCACGATACCGGTCATTCCCAGCGCTGCAGCTATGGGAACACCGATCATTACGAGGATGAGTATGGTTGCAAACATGATCAGGCTGATAATCATTTGCTTTCCGCTCCAGAGGATTTGATAGGAGCCGGGACTGCAATACCATCGCTTCTCATGAACAGCATTTTATAGATCTCGAATATCGATGTAATAACAAAGAAACCTACTCCGATGACCAGTGTAGACTGCGGGATCCAGAGTGGCGTATGACTTAAATCAATGCTGACAGCTTTCAGGTCATATGAATCCCTGGCCAGCCCGTAACATATGTAAGTCAATGCTATTCCATAGCAAAGCATGATGATTAAAAAAGCCAGATCAAAGTAGTACTTTACTTTGGGAGGGAATCGGGTAAATATGACATCGACTTTGATATGCCCCCGCCTCCTGACCAGCATACCCAGTGGAAGCGCCAGACAAATAGCCATCATATATCCTGAATAATCCTGGCTTATGTATATACTGGTTTCGAATACCTTTCTCACCACGATTTCAATGAAAACGATGACAAACATGATCAATACACCTATTGAGGCTATCCAGAGACCCGCAACGGACAGCCGCTCAATTATCGTATCGATCGCAGATGCTATTTTCGTCATGGCTCATACACTCCCACTGGATATGCCGGTTAGTCCGACAGAACTACCGTTGGTTAGTATCTTTCCGAAGCCCCCATAGCTTCGAGGCACATGTTGAGTACGTCGTTGCCCTGCGGGCCTACCCGCTTGAGCCAGTTGGGCCATACATTTTCCTTACACAGGTTGCGGATGTACTGGTAATCTTCTTCATTGTCTTCGTTGAAGGTCATCTGGTTACCAAACAGTTCGTACAGCTTATAAGAGTCTTCTATGTTGGCTACGTTCAATTCCGCGCAGGCGGCGGCTATTTCCTCAGCCATGATCTGTTGCAGGTCGGGCGGCAGAGAATCCCAGGCCTTCTTATTTATTGTGAATGAATTGGCTGTTATTCTCGTATTTGACAGGTACACGTATTTAATAGCTTCGTACCATCCCCCGGCCAGCATAGCCTGCGGCGCAGATATCAATCCGTCGCACATACCCCTCTCTAATGCTGTAAATACCTCAGCGGCGGTTACCAGTGTGACGGAAGCGCCGAGGGCCCTGACCATGTCCGCTCCTTCGGCGGAAAACTCGCGTATTTGCATACCCTTGAAATCAGCCGGCTTTTTGACTTCCTTGGTCAGCCAGAAGGGCTGCGGTCCCCAGTGATAAACGCCGAGCGATACGGCATTAAAGTCCTGCATGGTCTTGTCCAGAACCGCGGCCTTTACCTTTGGGTTGCTCCAGACCTTTCCATACAGTGAGTATAATTCAGGCAGATCAACTTTATGCGGAGCCATATATTGAAGCTCGGGAGCGCCCAGCATCGGCGCATCGCCGGTACAATATCCGAATAGCACTTCGCAACCCTGAGCCAGTCCATCGCGCGCCACGCGCAGAGCGTCGCTCCCTTTGTATGGGGTCTCAACCCAGTTGACCCAGTCGATCTTGAGCCTGCCGTTGCTGCGCTTCTCTATATTTTCAAGATGTGGAAGAAATACCGTGTTGTTAATATGTATTGCCGCGGCCGGCACGGCCTGTACATATTTCCAGTGATATGTCTTTTCAGGAGTCTGAGATGCCGGCGATTGCCCCGGCTGAGCAGGTTGAGTGCATGAGACGATCAGTACAGTCAGAACAATAATTATGGTTAATAACAAAGTGCCTTTTTTTATCATGTTCCCTCCTTAAATCTCGTTAATTCAACCGCTGTAGTGTTTGATTTTTCGTACCTGAAAAAATAAATTACTGACTTTTCCGATTAACTCACCTCCTTGCGGTGTATAAGCAAAAGCTCAAGAAATTTTAAAATCCCCTGATACTACGGGTTAACCCACCGTGGTATATCCTCCGCTGATGCTCAGCGTCTGGCCGGTGATGAAAACCGCTGCGTCGGAGGCAAAGAAGGCGACGGCATTTCCAACGTCGGCAGGCGTTCCGAACCGCCCCAGCCCTTTGCCCATCGGATAAAGCTTTATAGCCTTCTCCCTGATACCTTTGATCATATCCTTGGCCTGCTCCTCGGTCATTCCCATCTTAACCATCATGCCTATCCTGCGATTGTCAAGGCCGGGATGGGGCACGGCGCCGAGGGCCAGGCAGTTGACGTTGATGCAGCTCTTACCCACCTCTTTGGACAGCGCCTTGCTGAAACCCATTACGCCGGCCTTGCTGGCCGAATAGGCCGCCTGCCTGGGCTCGCCGATCCTGCCTGCGTCGGAGATTATATTGATGATCTTGCCATACTTCTGACCGATCATGCCGTCAAGCACGGCCCGCGTGCAGTTCATGACACCGTATATATTTACATCGACATAGCGCTTCCAGAGAGCGCGGTCCACCTTGTCGAAGGTATTATCCATCGAGGAGGGGGAATCTCCCTCGGGCAAAGGAGCCGGGACACCGGCGTTGTTTACCAGGATGTCAATGCGTCCGAATTTATCCAGCGCCTTTTTGACCATTTGCGTGACCGAGTCGTAATCCGTCACGTCGGCCTGCAGCGCAATGGCTTCTCCACCAGCAGAGACTATATCTCTGGCAACCCTGTCGGCGCGGTCCTGGAAAAAGTCGTTCACCACGACTTTGGCCCCTTCCTTTGCCAGAGTGGCAGCTATCCCTTCGCCGACGCCCTGTCCGGCGCCGGTTACGATCGCCACCTTACCTTTAAGACCGAGATCCATTAGAGTCCTCCTCTAGTATTAATTTGGATTTACAGACCGAAAGCAAACCACCCGCCGTCCGCGGAGACGCCCGCATCGGCCGAAACGATGGCGCCGGTGATATGCCTGGCGTCATCAGAGATCAGGTAGTAAGCGAGTTTACCGATATCTTCGGGATACAGCGCCTTATGCATGGGGACGTTCTTCAGAAACGCCTCGAGATCGCCGGCGGACAGCCCCTGCGTCTTCTCCGTGATGACCACTCCCGGCCGGATGCAGTTGACCCGGATGGGAACGGCGGCCAGCTCGCGCGACAGGACTATGGTGAATTGCGATATGGCGGCCTTCATGGCGCCATACAGCGTGCCGGGCAGGGATACCAGCCCTTCGGTCGCGCCGATATTAAGGATATTGCCGCTTTTCTGCGCCTTCATCTCTTTGGCCGCTCTGCGGGCGCAATAGAAGGCACCCATGAAATCGATAGTGATTATATCCTCGGCCAGCTTCATGTCGAGATCGGTTATCGATCCCATCGGCTCGGTGATGGCGGCGTTGTTTACCAGTATGTCGACCTTGCCGAACTTCTCAATCACCTTATCGAACAGGCGCTCCACCTGATCCTGTACCGCTATATCGGTCTGAAAGCACAATATCTCAGCTTTGGAGGATTTCAGCTCCGCCGCCGTCTTTTCCAGCTTTTTCAAATTCCTGCCGGCTATTGCCACATCGATGCCGTTCTGCGTAAATACTTTAGCAATACCCTTGCCGATGCCGCTTCCTCCACCGGTGATCACAGCTACCTTATTTGACCTTGCCATTAACTTGCACCTCCCATTTAATATAAGACCTCATGCCACCTGTATGATCAACCGACGGCAGCCTTCATCCATGGTTCGACGCCCGGTAATGTGATGTTGAATCCCGTCGTGGCGGCAGTGATGCCCGAGTCGGCCGCAATTATGGAGCCGGTGATATACCTGGCGTCATCGGATGCCAGGAAATAAGCCAGTTTGCCCACGTCATCGGGGACCAGCGCTTTATGCATGGGGATATGCACCAGAAACACCTCGACATCGCGGTCGGAGAGCTCCTCCATCATCTCCGTAAGCACCAGCCCCGGGCAGATGCAGTTAACACGGATAGGGATGTCCGCCAGCTCGCTGGCCAGCAGCTTGGTGAACCTGTGCACAGCGGCCTTCATAGGCCCGTAGGCTATGCCCGGTAAAGAGATCAGCCCCTCTACCGAGCCGATATTGATGATGTTGCCGCTTTTCTGCTTCTTCATCTCCTTGACCGCCCGGCGGGCGCAGTAATAAACACCCCTGAAGTTGATGCCGACGATATCGTCCACCAGCTTCATATCGATATCGGTGATGGGCGCCATCGGCTCGGCGATGCCCGCGTTGTTGACCAGAATATCGACCTTGCCAAATTTCTCCAGCGTCTTGTCGAACAGGCGCTCAACCTGCGCCTGGATTGATACGTCGGTCTGAACGCACAATATCTCCGCTTTGGGTGATTTGAGCTCACCGGCCGTTTTCTCAAGCTTTTCAAAGTTCCTGCCGGCTATAACCACATCGATGCCGTTTTGAGTGAATATCCTGGCAATGCCCTTTCCGATGCCCCGTCCTCCCCCGGTGATAACAGCCACCTTGTTTGACCTCGCCATAGTCCTTTTTACCTCCCTTATACTAAATAATGAATCGGCACTAATTAATCGATATCAAGCAGCCTGCAATCCCAAATACACGAACAAAACGATAGTAATGTTGTATTGTATTATTGTTATATCATATTTACTTTAGATCATCATATAATAACAGCGCAGACTTGTCAATGATCTTTTGTGTAGGGAGATGGAAGGGCCGGGCGGGCGCGGCACTATTGCAGGTGGAGGCGCTTCAAGCGTCCGTCAGGTGCGGATGAAGGACGGCAGATGCTCGTTCATCAGGGGATCGCTGGGCCCGGAATGGCGGGATTGTGCCTGCTTTGAAAACTCTGTGTTAAGCCACTCGTAACCCTTGCCCTTCTTATGTCTCAGCAGCATATTGGTGTACATGTAACGATCGGCTCTGAACGTGGCTACTAAATATTCGATGGCCCTGCCGCTCTTTTCATATACCACTCTTCTCAATATCAGGCAGGGGTCCCCTTCGCGGGCCTCCAGGATAGCACCGATATAGCTGTCTACAGTATCAGCTTCAATGGTTTGAACGGCTTTTTTTATGACTATTTTCAGGTCGGTCTCCATCAGGTGGGTGAGCGTCTTGTTCTTTAACGCTTTTTGATTCAGCTTTTCGCCTATATCCAGGGGAAGGTAATTGAGCAGATGATACAGCGGCTTCTCGTTGGCCAGCCTGACCCGCTCTATGCGGATGATCTCTTCACCCTCGGGAATGCCCAGGTAATCGGTGATGGTCTTGTTGGCCAGCAGCCTGGAAAACCCGACGACCCGGGTCATGATCTTGATGCGCTTGGAGTCATGGGAGCTGATATCGACCAGGTCATTGCCCGTGCCCGACAGCTTGGGCAATTCGGCCCTCTCTATTTTCTCCGCCACGAACGTGCCCTTGCCCTGCTTCCTGACGATCAAACGGTCCTTTTCCAGCGACGCCAGCGCCTGGCGCACGGTAATGCGGCTGATATTGTATTGCTGAACCAGCAGATCCTCGGTGGGGAAAGGAGCACCGGCCGCTATCTCACCCGACAGTATTTTTTTACGCAGTATGGTATCAAGCTGATAATACAGTGGTACACCTTTCTCTCTCGTTAACATACCGCTTCCTCAATTGCTATTATCATATCATTACTACAACATTATACAGGAATCGCCAGAACAATTGTTATAACAATCATATGGGCGCAGGCTATTTACAAATTATTATTATAACATTATAATAATATAAAGAATTTTGCAACTTGCGTTGTTAAAGGAGCAGGGTAATGAGTGATGCAGTTACGGTAACGGAGTCCCTGGCGAAATTGGCTGCCTCGCTGAAGTACGAAGATCTTCCCAAAGACCTGGTTGACAGGGTGAAAATACTTGTTTTTCATGCGCTGGCCTGTACTTTCGCCGGCCGCAACCAGGATTTAATCGCGCCCGCCCCCAATTACCTCAGGAAGCTGAAGCTGGGCGGCAAAGCTTCAACTTTCGTAGACGGCATCAAAGGGCCGCCCTGGGAGGTGGCCCTGGTGAACTCGGTGATCGGACAGAGCACGGGCCAGGAAGACATGCACGCGGACTCATCCTGCCATTGCGGCTCGATGATCATACCCACGGCGTTCGCTGTGGGCGAGGAGCTGGGCAGCAACGGAAAGGACGTTATTACCGCCATCGTGCTTGGCTACGACGTCATCGGGCGCATCGGCATGAGTATGCTTTCACCCGATTTCTCCAAGAAATTCCGCCCCAGCGGGATGTTCGGTCCCTACGGCGCATGCATCGCAGCGGCTAAACTGTATAAGCTGAACGAGGAACAGATGGTCAACGGTCTGGGACTGGCGGGCACGCTGTCCTGCGGCAATATGCAATGGGCGATGGAGGGCACTCACGAGATCGTCTATCAAAACGGATTCGCCTGCCGCAACGGTATCTCGGCCGCTCTGCTGGGCAAAGAGGGGGCGAAAGCGTCACGGCAGGTGCTGGAAGGCTTTTTAGGCGCCTGGAACACCTACGGTAAACAGCCCCTGGGTGAGAGAATCACCGAAGGGCTGGGAAAATCGTTTGAAATAATGAAGGTGTTCTGCAAACCCGCCCCTGCCTGCGCCTACACCCAACCATCCGCCGCCCTGGCCCTCAGGATGGTAAACAAATATGATATCGATCCACAGGCAATCGAGAAAATAAATATCAAAACATTCCCCATGGGCAAGATGTTCCCCGGGCTCGATTACCAGGGCCCCTTCACAGACATCGCGCAGTCCAAGATGAGCCAGCAGTACTCGGTAGCCGCAGTCTTCATCTTCAAGGAGCTGGTACAATCTAACTATGAGAAATACTCGGATCCCCGCGTTAATAAGCTGACCGCCCTTGCCACAGTGGATGTCGACGACGCCATCACAGGCGCCTATCCCAAGAAACAGGGATGCGAGATCACCGTAACGCTCAAGGGGGGCAAGGTTATCCATGAGAAGATGGAAGACCTGGAGGTAATGAACGACGAGCGTGTGATTGCCAATTTCGAGATGCAGGCCACCCGCACACTGTCGAAAAAACAGGCCGCGGAGCTTAAAAACGCCATATCCAGCCTGGATAAGCTCGATAATATCGCTGGCCTGGTAAAACTTTGTATTAAGAAATAGGATGAATCATGGAGAAGGACAAGAAGATACGTGTACTGGTGGCCAAGCTGGGTCTGGACGGCCATGATCGCGGCGCCAAAGTGGTAGCAAGGGCGCTGAGGGACGCCGGCATGGAGGTGATCTATACCGGCATACGCCAGACACCGGGTATGATCGTCGCCACCGCCATTCAGGAGGACGTCGACGTCGTGGGGCTGAGCTCCCTCTCCGGAGCGCATATGGAGCTGTTTCCGGAGATTATCAAAGGCCTGGCTGAAAAAGGCAAAAAAAATAGCCTCTTTATCTGCGGGGGCATCATACCGGATGAGGACATACCGAAGCTAAAGAGAATCGGGGTGCAGGCGGTCTTCGGCCCCGGCACATCGACCAGAGACATCATCAATTATATAGAAGAACGTTTCAGGAACTGAGGAGGTACAGGATGGGCAAAGCATCACCGTACTGCAAGGTCACGTGTCTGGATTACGGCGAGGAGCAGGGATTCACGAACCTGTTTTACGCGGACAAACCCTCGGAGCAGTTCGTTTTCCCCATACCCGGTTTTTATCTCGAAACCGACACGGGAAGCAAAATACTGTTCGACACCGGCTGCAGCCCCGACTTCAAGCAGACGTGGGGACTGCTGAACGAATTCATGCCGTATGTCAGGCCGAGCTTCATGCTTGATCAACTGAAAAAGGTGGGGGTTGCGCCGCAGGATATCGATTACGTCATCATGTCGCATCTTCATTACGATCACGCGGGGGGGCTGTCCTCCTTCAGGGGTACAAAGGCCAAAATAGTGGTGCAGAAAACGGAGGCTCAGGTTGCCATGTCGGCGGTTTACACCAACCGCTCCGATGTGGCCTATGCAGGCTATATCAGCACCGATTTTCAGTTCTCGGATCTGAACTGGATGGTCATCGACGGCGACTATGACCTGCTGCCCGGCGTGCACCTGCTCTTCCTGCCCGGTCATGCCCCGGGTGAGATGGGCGCCCGGATCGAGACGAAAAAGAACGGCGATCTGATCATAGCCAGCGATGCGGTTTACACCGCCGAGAGCTTCGGCCCGCCGGCCAGGCTGCCCGGCGCCGCCATTAACCTGGATGATTACGTAAAAAGCGTTGAGAAAATCAGGCGCCTTGCCGGCCTGTACGAGGCAAAGGTCATCTTCGGCCACGATTCGGCCCAGAAACTGGCCATGTTCCCCGAATGGTGGGACTGAGCCAGCCTAACGCGTTTTTCTGGCGGCCATATAGATATCAGCCTCGATCATATTATTGTCTTTGAAAAAGTGGTGGGTGAAATACAGGTTGCCGTCGTTATCAAGCGATGGCTCGCCGGCAAATTGTGAGACAATCAATTCCGGCTTCTGCCACTGGCTGTCGGCTTTTTTCGCCCTGTAAATGGCGGGGGTGCCCATGTATGTGCGTGTAAACCACAGCTCATTACCATCCTGCGTCAGAAAGGGCCACCCGTCGGTTCCGCCCGAATTCACTTCGGACACGTTGACCGGCTGCTGCCACCGGCCATCTTTTAGAGAGGTGAGCCAGATATCATAGCCGCCCTGGCCGCCGGCGCGGGGCGAATGGAAATACATGGTTTTGCCGTCAGCCGTGATGTGCATCTCACCGATTTCGTATTCCAGGTTCAACTTCTCGCCCGCATTGGTAAAGCCGCTCCATTTACCATCTTTGAACGTCGCCGTCCACATGTCTACGCCGCGCAAATTCCCCTGGCGCGCGGATGCAAACCACATTTTATCACCCTGCACGAATGCCGCCCCATCCAGCGAAAGCTGGTTATTATCCTGCAGCACAACACGCTCCGCCTGCTGCCAGGCTCCCGCATTCTTCCGCGAAACCCAGATACCGGTCACACCGTCCAGCAGCTGCTTCTCCGGCGGTATCCCCACATCCGGCGTGAAGAAGAAATAAAGCGTCCTGCCGTCAGGCAGGATAAAAGCCGAGTCCTCGGCGCCGGCTGTGTTGACGGCGTCGGCCAGCGGCAGCGGCTGATCGAACTCGTCGGAATGCAGGATTGGCGGATGGGCATCGGTGGACGGTGATACTTTCACCGCACCTGCCGGAATAACCTCGGCGCGTGTCCGCATAACGGACGCGGCCTGCTCCTGTTGAGCACCGCATGCCGGGAAAACGCACACCAGCAAGATTGCACAGAGCACTACATACATTGTCCTCATCTAAACATACCTCCCATATTTACCTTGCCCGATTTGTCGTATATTCACCGTAGGGGCGTTACTTTAGCTGCGCCCGCACCCGGGCGGGCTTTTAAGCCCGCCCCTACAACTATTCCTGCGCAGCCCTTTCGGCGGCCTTTTTAGCCCTGAAACGCTCATTCATGCTAAGCAGCTGTTTGCGCAGGCGTATATTCTTGGGAGTGACCTCCACCAGTTCGTCGGCGTTGATGAAGTCCATCGACTCCTCCAGGCTCATTTTAAGCGGAGGAGTCAGCCTTACGGCGATATCGGCTGTGGAGGCGCGGATATTGGTCTGCTTCTTCTCCTTGCAGACGTTGACGGCCAGGTCGGTGGGGCGGGAGTTCATGCCTACAATCATACCTTCGTAAACCGGTGTGCCCGGATCGATGAATGTGATGCCGCGCTCCTGGGCGTTGTTCAGGCCGTAGGTCACCGACACCCCGTCCTCGGCGGCTACCAGCGCGCCGCTGCGGGTGGAGGATATCTCCCCTGCATACGGCTCGTAGCCCAGAAAAAGCGTGTTCATAACCCCTTCGCCTCGGGTGGCCGTTAGGTAGGCGCTGCGGAAGCCGATCAGGCCGCGAGTAGGAATGCGGTACTCCATGCGCAGGTTGCCGCGCCCGTCGTTGTGCATATCGGTCATCCTGCCCAGCCGTTTGCTGAGCATCTCGGTGAGCACGCCGATATAGTCCTCGCGCGTATCCAGTGTAAGCTGTTCAATCGGTTCGTGCAGCTTGCCTGCAATCTCACGTGTGATGGCCTCGGGACGCGATATCTCAAACTCGTAATCCTGGCGGCGCATGGTCTCCACCAGTATGGCTAAATGCAACTCGCCCCTGCCCGATACCAGGAACAGGTCGGGGCTGTCGGTATCCTCCACGCGCAGGCTGATATTGACTTCCAGCTCGCGATAGAGGCGTTCGCGCAATTGCCTGGAGGTGCAATACTTGCCCTCGCGGCCGGCGAATGGGGAGCCGTTGACGCCGAATGTCATCTTTACAGTCGGCTCGCCGATCTCGATGCGGGGCAGCGCCTCAGGGTGCTCCGGGTCGGCTACGGTATCGCCGATGCTGACCTCATCGAGGCCGGTAATGGATATTATCTCCCCGGCCGAGGCCTCCTCGACCGGCAGGCGGGTAAGCCCCATGAAGGTAAACACATCGTCTATTTCGTATTTGCGCGGGTCACTGTCAGCGCCGATGACCGCCAGCCCATCCTTCGGCCGGACGCTGCCCCTCAGTATGCGTCCTATCGCGTAACGTCCTTTATAGCTGTCGTAATCAAGGTTGGATACCAGCATGCGAAAGGGACCTTCGTCAACAGCCGGCGGAGGCACCTGTTTGAGTATGGCCTCGAAAAGCGGCACCATGTCGGTACCCTCCACTGCCGGATCGGCTGTGCATGTCCCGTTGCGGGCGCTGGCATACAGAACGGGGAAATCGAGCTGGCCGGCGTCGGTGGCGATCTCCAGAAACAGGTCCTGTGTCAGGCTGACCACCTCGGCTATGCGGGCGTTCTCGCGGTCGATCTTGTTGATAACCACGATGGGCTTGAGACCTTTCTCAAAGGCCTGCCGCAGCACGAAGCGGGTCTGGGGCATGGGCCCCTCCACCGAGTCAACCAGCAGCAGGCATCCGTCCGCCATGTTGACCACGCGCTCCACCTCGCCGCTGAAATCGGCATGGCCGGGCGTGTCGATGATATTGATCTTAACGCCGCGGTACATCACCGCTGTATTTTTAGCCAGTATGGTGATGCCCTTCTCGCGCTCGAGGGCATTGCGGTCCATAATCAGCTCGCCAACCTGCTGGTTTTCGCGGAACACCTTGCTCTGTTTGAGCAGAGCGTCCACCAGGCTGGTCTTGCCATGGTCGACATGCGCAATAATAGCTATATTTCTTATATCTTCACGGAATTTCGGGGACAAGTCGGTCTCCTGTGATGTAGTTATTTACGGAGCCTGGTGAGAGGCGTGCGGATGATACTGTATGTCATGTAAATCCTATATAATATTAGCACATCCGAAGCATGTGCACATCGTCAGATACGGCTAAAGCTAAAGATATGATTGAAACAAGGGACAGGCTGGACACGCGCATCGCCGTTATGCTGGCCGGCATGCGGCTGATCAATAAGGAATTCTACAGCATTAAAATATCTCCTGACGCCAACCGCCGAACAGTGGAGCGGGACAGCCGACTGGTCGCCGGGCGCAGCGAAAAAGTATTCAGCGTGACCGATGCAAGCGTGCATGATGGACTGCCTGTCAGGATTTACAGGCCGTCGAACCAGGCCGGTCTCCCTCTGATACTCTATATCCACGGCGGCGGCTGGGTGGTGGGCAGCATCGCAACTCACGACAGCATCTGCCGCAAGCTAGCCAACCGCTCAGGGGCTGTCGTGGTCTCAGTGGGTTACCGGCTGGCGCCGGAGAACAAATTCCCGGCAGGTCTTGAGGATGTCTATGCCGCCCTGCAGTGGGCTTATGAAAAGGCGGGCTCCTTTGGCGGCGACCCCGGCCGCCTGGCCGTGGCAGGAGACAGCGCCGGGGGAAACCTGGCCGCTGCGGTATGCCTGGTAGCCCGCGACCGGGGCGGACCACGCCTGCGCTTCCAGGCTCTGGCCTACCCTGCGGTTGATGCCTCGAACCGGGATAGGGAATCCTACCATCTCAACGGCAAGGGCTACTACCTGACCAAACAGATCATCGAACAGGTCATCCCTCTCTATATCAACAAGCTCGAGGATGTTTTTGACCCTTACGTCTCCCCGCTGCTGGCAAAGGATGTCACAGGCTTGCCGCCCGCGCTGGTGATCACCGCCCGGTTCGATCCGCTGATGAGCGAAGGAGAAGCTTACGCGACCCGTTTATCGGATTCAAACATTCACTGCAAATTACACAGATACGACGGCATGATACATGGATTTATGTCCTTCACCGGACTGCTGCCGCATGCGGGGCAGGCCATTGACGAGATGGCCAACGCCCTGTCTAAAGCGTTACAATAGACTGTTTTCCCGGCCGGTCCGGGCATCAAAACCAGGAGGATTCACATGCGTAAAGTGGTGATCGCAGGCGCCGGCATGACCAGATTCACCGGCAAGCAGCCGAGGACGGCCATAGAGCTTTTCGGTGACGCCGCCACGGAGGCAATTAACGAGTGCGGCATTAAACCCAAACAGGTGCAGGCCCTCTTCATGGGCAATTTCATGGGCGATTTCGAGGAAGGGCAGGCGCATGTTCAGGCCTTTGCGGCCGATTACCTGGGCCTGGCCGGCATACCGGCCAACAGGTACGAGAACGCCTGCGCATCGGCCTCGGCCGCAATACGCGACGCCTTCATCTGGGTGGCCTCAGGGCAGTACGATATCGTGCTGGCCGGCGGAGCCGAGTGCGCTACTAAAATGGGCACACCACTGGCCACGCGCACCTTCGCCATGGCCAGCGACAGCCGCTACGAATACGCCGCGGGGGTGACCTTTCCCGGCGTCTTCGCCATGCTTGCTCACCTCTATGCAAAACGCTACAACATACCGCTGGATACGCTCAAAAACCAGCTTTACCAGGTATCGATCAATTCGCACTACTACGGGGCGCGTAATCCCAGGGCGCAGTTTCAGAAGGAGCTGACCCTTGAGGATGCACGGAAAAGTCCTGTAATAGCATCCCCGCTGCAACTATCAGACTGCTGCCCCTTCACAGACGGCGCGGCCGCTCTGGTGATCACCTCGGAGGAGGCGGCCAGGAAGCTGACTAAAAAGCCGGTGCTGATCGCCGGTGTGGGGCAGGCGTCCGCCGGCAACCTGCTCAGCCAGAAGGAATTCCTGCCGCGTATAAGGTCCCGTGAGCTGGCGGCGCAGCAATCCTATAAAATGGCCGGCCTGGGGCCGAAGGATATCGGCGTGGTCGAGCTGCACGACTGCTTCAGCATCGCTGCGCTGATCGCGCTGGAAGGATTGGGCTTCTTCCCCTATGGAACGTCCGGACTGGCGGTGGAAAAGGGCGAGACCAAAATCGGGGGCAAGATAGCGCTTAATCCCTCGGGTGGGCTCAAGGCCAAAGGACACCCGGTGGGCGCAACGGGCGCCGCCCAGGCCTTCGAAATCGTAAGACAGCTTCGCGGTGAGTGCGGCGAGCGACAGGTGGAGGGGGCTAAAGTTGGTATGACCGACACGCTGGGTGGGGACGGCGGCACGCTGTGCAATATGATACTCAGGCGCGGCTGGTAATATAAACATAAGGGAGCAATGAAGTGGAAGCTAAACTCACTTTCAAAGAATATAACGAGAACCTCAAACAGGGCAGGCTGAGCGGACTTAAATGCGGCGGCTGCGGGGAGGTGTCGGCGCAGCCCAGGCTGATCTGCGCCAAATGCGGAGGCAGCCAGCTGGAAACCATGGAATTGAAGGGGAGCGGCGCCGTACAGACCTTCACAGTCAACTACGTGGCCGCCGAGGGACGGGAGCCGGAGGTGCCCTACATCGTGGTGATCGTAGAGCTGGACGAAGGGCCCTGGATCATGGGGAACATAGTTGGAATCAAGCCGGAGGAGGCCGGCATGGATATCATGGGCCGGAAAGTAACCATGGATGGATCGGCTGTTTTCGCCGGTGACAGGTACTCCTCGGGCGATATCGCCCGGCCGGTTTTCAAGCTGGTATCTTAAACAGGCGCATCCATAAGTGGCGTCGCTGCGTGATCATGTTAATTCTCAGTGTATATCACGTTTCATGATCTGTGCTATTTGTAAGACTGATATGCAGTAATTGATTAGACAGGCATTGACAGCTGGTGTAAAATGTGCTACTTAATAAATTAAATATATGAATGATCTACTTAGTATATCTGATATGTCTATTACATATTCGTTCATATTTTACCCTTTATTGAAGTTTGCCTTCATGCCTCCGAATCAATTAAAATATTGACTTTGAGCGTTATAAATAACGTATAAAGGAGTGATAAACAATGGGTAAGCTGGACGATCTATTCAATAAGTCCAAGCACCTCATAGATGTAGAGCCCTCTGATGCTCATTTTTGCCCGAAATTAGCTGTTAAGTATAGCAATAGGGGGAGGGGGAATCCACGTATAGCAGAAGGCCATTTCTATTCCGACGCTTCTGTGGAAGACGTTAAGAAAGCTATGCGCAAATTAAGGATCAATTAAGGAAATTAATAAGAGGTTGTGCAGAAAAGAAAGGCGTATGTGACATACGCCTTTCTTAACATAGGGCAAGCGTCAATTATCTGGGAGGGTAGATTTTGAGTCAATCAATCAGTTTTAGTGCTAGCGAGTCTGAAAAGTTGGAGAAAATATTCAAACATTACACGATATTGAAAGGTGGACTTATCTTCTTAGATCAAGTTGAACCTACTGGCTTATCATATGTACAACCTTATAATGAAATTCGCCATTCTGTTGATCACCTTTCAAGGGTTATATTATATAAATTAGGGATCCATGCACCAACAGATACCACAGATTATATCTCCAAACAGCTTGATAAAGCGTATGCTCATATGTATCGAGCTATGTACGACACATTGGATTTATTAGGACTTACTATCAAGGAATCGATATCGGTCAAGTTGGATCCTTTTTCAGTTAACACAAAACATACAGTTATGCCTGAGTTTTATACTAAAATACTTCCACGCCTGTATACAATTACAGAAAAGGAAATAGTGAGTTTACGTGAAACAAAGGATGTTGGCGATGATAATGAAGACAATGTCGTAGCTTTGAACGATTTAGTCGCAGAAATGGGGGGTATGTTAACCTATGTTAATAACCATATGCCTTCATTAAGCCAATATGAAGCAGGACAACACAAATCAGTGATAAAAGAGCGATGGTGGCAATTATTACTTGCTCTTATAGGTGGTGGGGTTCTAACTTGGCTAATTCCAAATATATGGAACGCTTTTCAGTATATTCCTCCTAAATAATCTTGGTTTATCAGTGTCAATCATGACTTACAAATCGATGTGGCACTACCCATATATATTTTCAATATAGTTGTGAATCAATTTTCCTTAAATACTCCGCGTATTTATTCAGCGCTGAATAGGCCCTGATGGCCTGCGTAAACGAGGAGTAACATGTCGTGCCGGTCTCCCGGGTTAGACGGGACGCCGTCTCCGTAATAATCTCTGCTTTTATAGGCAGGATGATTGTCACGGCCGTCGGCTTGTCGAATCGCTCTTTAAGCGTCATCATCTCACGGTAATAAGTGTCGAAGTGGTCCATGGCCCCGCGGGTGAGACCGTCGGTAATAACTTTGCCGCCGCTTCCGGCCCTGATATATTTCCATATCGATTGCAGCCCGCCGACCACTCCCAGCACTATCAGGCCGTCGATTGCCGGGCTCTCCAGCAGAGCCTGTACCATCTCGGCGGCATGACCCGTTACGCCGGCGACCGTATCCACGGGGTTGCCGTGCGACCACGTCGGCGGAAGGAAGGAGTCCAGTTTATCCAGCGTAGCCCGGTCAAGCCTGGCGACATCAAGCCCGCGCTGCGTGCAGGCATCTGCGGCCATCACGCCCCAACCCCCTCCCGGGGCTATGATCCCGACCCGGTTGCCGCGCGGCAGCGGCTGATTGTTGAATGCGCAGGCTGCATCCACCATCTCTTCCATATCTTCCACCCTGAGAGCGCCAGCCTGGCGCAGTAGGCCATTAATAATGCTGTCATCGCCCGCCAGTGCAGCTGTGTGCGACAGCGCGGCGCGCGCACCGGCTGCTGTGTTGCCCGCCTTCAAAACGATCAGGGGCTTACGCGCCGTTAGCTTCTTTGCTGCCTGCAGAAACCGTCTTCCATCCCTGATACCCTCGATATAGGCCAGCACGACCGAAGCTCTCTCGTCCCCGGCCAGGTATTCCAGGTAGTCCCCCACATTCAGCACAGCTTCGTTGCCGGCGCTGATAAGATGGCTTGTGCCCAGGCCGTGATCGTCCAGCCGGCTGGCTATCATGTCCGCCACGCTGCCGCTCTGCGCCACGATGGCCACCGAACCCCGGGTGGGATAGAACGGCATCATGTGGCAATAGAGATCAATATGCGTGCTGACCAGCCCCACACAGTTGGGACCGGCCAGCGCCAGTCCAGCCCGGCGCGCCATTTCGCTGATCTCGGATTCCAGTTCCGCCCCCCGCCCTCCGACCTCTGAGAAGCCGGAGGTGATCACGATGGCCGCCCTCACGCCTTTCTGAATACAGTCCTGCAGGACCTGTTTCACGCCGGCAGTAGGCACCGTGACGACGGCCAGATCGACCTCACCCGGTATGTCCGCCACTGATGAAAAGGCTTCCAACCCCAGCACGCTGCT
>Ga0172380_10002229_pt1 | contig 30776 bp, 28 predicted proteins | sample Leawe162metaG_FD_119747 | JGI IMG/M metagenome (GOLD analysis project Ga0172380, IMG submission 119747) | Leachate microbial communities from a municipal landfill in Southern Ontario, Canada - Leachate well 162 metaG | ecosystem: Engineered > Solid waste > Landfill > Unclassified | place... | reverse complement strand
TTTTCCAAAGAAAATACAACCTTAGATCAAACTACTCTTTTAGATAGTAACTACACCAAGAAACACGTCGTTGTTATCAGTGACTTCGACCCAGGAGTAGTCTACCAATTCCAAGTAGAGAGTATGGACTCATCAGGCAATGTCTCTACATCAAAAACCATCAATATCCTTACACCAAGAAAAGAAGAATCTGTTTTCCAAGTCATCTTGAACAACATCCAAAGTATTTTCTCTTGGGTAGGTAAAGTGAATGGGACTTAATAGAAGTATATTAGAGAAAAAAAGATACTCCCTTTAAGGTATTTACAAGATTATTGCATATTGTAGACAAAAATTACAAAAGCTGGTATAATGCACCAGCTTTTTAAATAGAAAAAAATAAACAAAAATATGTCTTTTTTAGAAAAAATATTTCCTGATGGTAACAAAAAGGAACTCAAAAAATTTCAAGCTTTGGTAGGTGGTGTAAATATTTTGGAATCAGAATATGAAAAATTATCTGATGAAGAATTGAAAAACAAAACTTCGGAATTCAAAAAAAGAATTGAAAAAGGTGAGTCATTGGACGATCTTTTGGTTGAGGCTTTTGCTACTGTGCGTGAAACTGCCAAACGTACTTTGGGTATGCGTCATTATGATGTTCAGATGATTGGTGGTGCAGCTTTGCACAAAGGTAAGATTGCTGAGATGCGTACTGGTGAAGGTAAAACTCTTACCTCTACATTGGCAGTATATTTGAACGCACTTGAAGGTAAGGGTGTGCATGTAGTTACTGTCAATGATTATCTTGCCAAGCGTGATGCTGTCTGGATGGCCAAGATTTATGATTTTTTGGGATTGAGTGTTGGTGTGATCCAAAATCAACGCGTTTCTTTTGTTTATGATTCTTCTGTGATTAGACCAGAAGAAATAAGTGCTGAAGCCATTGCAGAAGAAAGTTTCAAAATAGAAAATGAATTTTTGCGTCCTTCTTCTCGTCAAGAAGCTTATTCTTGTGATGTTACTTATGGTACCAACAATGAATATGGTTTTGATTATCTTCGTGATAATATGGTCCAAGCAATTGAAGATATGGTAATGCGTCCAGGGAACGAAATGCATTATTGTATAATCGATGAAATAGATTCTATTCTTATTGATGAAGCTCGTACACCACTTATTATTTCTGCTGCAGCTGAGGAGGCCACTGATCAATATTATCGCTTTGCTACTTGGACAAAACAATTGAAAGAAAATGAAGATTATAATGTTGATGAAAAATTACGTGCTTCTACTTTGACTGACGTGGGAATTACTAAATTTGAAAAATGGTTAGGTGTAGAAAATCTTTATATAGAAGGTGGTATTACTTTGGTTCATCATATTGAACAAGCTCTCAAAGCTGAAGTACTTTTCAAACGTGACAAAGATTATATTGTGGACAATGGAGAAATAATTATTATTGATGAATTTACTGGACGTAAGATGCCTGGACGTCGTTATTCTGAAGGTTTGCATCAAGCTATCGAAGCTAAAGAAAATGTCAAGATTCAACGTGAAAGTCGTACTCTTGCTACTATTACTTTTCAGAATCTTTTCCGTATGTATAGCAAATTGTCTGGTATGACAGGTACTGCCAAGACTGAAGAAGAAGAATTTTTCAAGATTTATGGTCTAGAAGTTTTGGTAATTCCTACCAACAAACTTGATGCTCGTGTGGATTTTCCAGATAGAATTTACAAAAATGAACAAGGCAAAAATAGAGCAATTGTGGAAAAAATAAAAGAATGTCGAGCTAAAGGTCAGCCAGTACTTATCGGTACAATCTCTGTTGAAAAAAATGAATATTTGAGTCAGTTTTTGTCAATCAATGGTATAGAACATGAAGTCTTGAATGCGAAGAATCATGAACGTGAAGGTGAAATTATTGCTCAGGCTGGTCGTCCAGGTGCTGTGACTCTAGCCACCAACATGGCTGGTCGTGGTGTGGATATCAAGCTTGGCGGTGTGCCTTTTTCTGCAGATACTTTTGCAAAAGTAAAACAAGCTGGTGGACTTTTTGTCTTGGGTACTGAGCGTCATGAATCACGTCGTATTGACAATCAGCTTCGTGGGCGTAGTGCTAGACAAGGTGATCCTGGTGAAACACAATTTTTCGTTTCTACTGAAGATGATTTGATGCGTATTTTTGCAGGAGATAGACTCAAAAATGTTATGACTCGCTTCAACATACCAGATGATATGCCAATAGAACAGAAGTTTATAACCAAGATGCTTGAAAGTGCACAGAAAAAAGTAGAATCACATCATTTTGATACTCGTAAACATCTTCTTGAATATGATGATGTCTTGAATAAACAACGTAGTGTAGTTTATAAAAAACGTCGTCATGTTTTGAATCTCGCTGAAAAAGAAAAAAAGGGAGTTGTTATTGAAGCTGAAGTGGCGGAAGACAAAAAAGATTTGAAATTAGAAGAAAACAATGAAGAAAGGGTGGAAATAATAAAATCCAAAGAACAATCTCACTCACTTCATGAGATGATCATGGAAATGATTGAAAATGAAATAGAATTTATTGTATCTTTTCATACTAACACTGAAGATGATACAAAATGGAATGTAAAAGAAATTTACGAAACTGTTAGAACTATTTTTCCACTTACTGACGAAGATAAAAAAGAAATTTTGGATTTGGGCAAAGATAATCCAGAACTAAATATTAGTGAAGTAGAACGTCGTGATAAGTTGGTAGAATTTTTGTTGGCCAAAGCTAGACACCAATATTTGGAAATGACCAAAAATATTCAAAGTCAGATTGCTATAGAAGAAGATAAAGCAAAAATAATTTCTGAATTACAAAAAAGTGTTTTACTTCGTACTATTGATAATATTTGGGTAGATTATTTGGTAGCAATTGATTATCTTCGTACTGGAATTGGTTTGCGTGGTTATGGTCAACGTGATCCATTGGTAGAATACAAACAAGAAAGTTTTCATCTTTTCAATCAGTTGCTTGCTGATATTCAAAAAGAAGTTGTTTATACTTTTTTCAAAATAAATATTGGTTTGCAATTGGCACCAAGTATTATGTCTGAAGACAAATTGACTCTCAAAGGCGCTCAAAAAACTACCAATACTGAAGCAGGAATTGTAGAAGGTAAAGTTAGAGATGGTGATGGACATAAAGTTGGTCGTAATAATTCTTGTCCTTGTGGAGCGATTAAAGAGGATGGAACTCCAAAAAAATATAAACATTGTCACGGAAAATAATTATTAACTTACTTTGCATAAAAAAACTTTTAAATAAAAAAACTCTTGAAAGAGTTTTTTTATTTTTTTATTAATGAAGATTTCCCGACCGACGACATGCGCGTAGTTTCGCGCAGTGTCGTCGGTGTGGGGTAATATTTCCCTTCAGTCCCCGTAGACCTTGTTTGGTCTCAAATACGTACGGGTCTGGATGTTCAAGTCCGGATTGTCAATAGCAAATTGAAAACCAGCCAAGAAACAATCTTCGACTAGTTTTTTGATAGCCTTGTTTAGAAGTGTTCCACCATTGTGATATTGGGGGAGTGACTCATGGTCTCTCTCACCAAGTTTAGGTATTTCTAGCCAAGGGTTTGCTTTGAATTTGTTGAAACCTGATAAGAATGACTGTTTGGTCATTATCCTAACGGCAAGACCAACAGTTTTTTCTGAACGTTTGATCTTATCCAAGGCTTGGTTTATCAATACAACCAGATGAAGGTTGGCTGGATTGTCGACGTCGATGTGTACGACAGTCAACTTTTTGTGGTTGCTGATCTCACCCAAAAAGATGCGATACTCTTCTTCTTGTACCAGTAATAGGTGTAGCCTTTTTTCTGGTTCTTTGAAGAAAAATACCAATTTGTTTGGTTTGTACAATTCAAAACTCCATCAAAGGTTTAAAGGGAAATGTCTGGTTCCTCCAAGGACAGACATATCAGAATAACATCGCATACTAAAAAAGTCAATATTCTGATTTTATTGTGATTAACTAGCCTTGACGTTTGTCTGTAAAACAAGTACAATAGTGACCACTTGACTGCTCTTTATTTAAAGAAGAGCTTTTAGAAATTACAAATAATTTCTCGATTTATTTCGAGGACTAAGTAGAATTATGACAAAAACAAATATTCGTAGGAAAATAAGATGGGGGATTTTTGGTATTGTGGCTTTACTTTTTGTATCTAGTATTTTTGTTGCACCACAATTTTTTAACAAAGGTGTGAATTGGTTAAATAATAATTTACATCTGGGTTTGCCAAATATATCAGAACGTAATTTTCGTTTGGGTTTGGATTTGCAAGGTGGTGCTCATCTTGTATATGAAGCAGATACTAGAGGTATACCAGCTGGAGAAGAAGCATCTGCTGTAGAAGGTGTACGTGGTGTGATAGAAAAAAGAATAAATGGTATTGGTGTTTCCGAAGCTCAAGTTCAAACAACTCAAGTAGGTACAGCTCGTCGTATAATTGTAGAGTTACCAGGCGTGTCTGATGTAGAACGTGCTATTTCTATGATTGGAGCTACTCCTATTTTGGAATTCAAAGAAATAAACAATACTCCTGCTCGTGAATTAACAGCTGATGAACAAAAACAATTGGACACTGTTAATGTTGCGGCCAAAGTAAAAGCTACAGATTTGTTGAAAAAAATAACAGCAGGTGAAAAAATTGAAGATTTGGCTCAAAACAATTCTGACGATCAAAATAGTAAAAATAATGGTGGTTATTTGAATTATATCAATACCAAATCTCCGTATGTTGAATTATATACTTGGGCACAGACTGTCAAAGAAGGTGAAACAAATAAAATTTTAGTTACTAGTACAGAAGGATATAATATTGTAAAAAGAGGAGCAGAACGTGATGGTGAAAAAGAAGTAAAAGCTAGTCATATTTTGATTTGTTACAAAGGAGCTCAAAATTGTAATAGTGATTTGTACACCAAAGAACAAGCTTTGGCCAAAGCACAAGAAATCTATAATGAAGCTAATGCTGATAATTTTGTACAATTAGCCAAAGACAATTCTACTGATCCTAGTGTAGCTCAAAATAGTGGCGAATTAGGTTGGTTTGGTACTGGTCAGATGATACCAGAATTTGAGAAAGCTGCTTTTGATGCACAAAAAGGACAAATTATCGGTCCTGTTGAAACAGCTTTTGGTTACCATATTATTTACAAAACAGACGAACGAAATACCAAAGAATATGAACTTTGGAGAATTTTGGTAAAAACCGAAAAAGTTACTGATATTTTGCCACCACAAGATCCTTGGAAAAATACTGATCTCTCTGGTAAAAATTTGAAACATTCAGAAGTGGTAAGTGACCCACAAACAGGTTCTATCCAAGTTGCGCTAAATTTTGACAACGATGGTAAAGATTTGTTTGCTGATATTACCAAACGTAATATTGGTAAACAGGTGGCTATATTTTTGGACAATGATATCATCAGTGCTCCGACAGTTCAAACAGCTATTACTGATGGACGAGCTGTTATTTCTGGTAGTTTCAATTTACAAGATGCCAAATTACTTTCTCAGAGATTGAATGCTGGTGCTTTGCCAGTACCTGTGAATCTTATTTCACAACAAACTGTTGGTGCTACTCTTGGTGCCAAGTCTGTGCAAGATAGTCTTTATGCTGGTGTTATAGGTGTGTTACTTGTGATGCTTTTTATGCTTATTGTTTATCGTTTACCAGGTTTATTGTCTGTAATTGCTTTATCACTTTATATTACTTTGACATTAGCTTTGTTCAAGATAATTGGTGTGACACTTTCTTTGGCTGGTATTGCTGGTTTTGTAATATCTATTGGTATGGCAGTGGATGCCAACGTACTTATTTTCGAACGTCTCAAAGAAGAATTAAATTCTGGCAAAAGTCTCAAGGCTGGTGTAGAAGAAGGTTTCAAACGTGCTTGGTCATCTATTCGTGATAGTAATATTTCTACACTTATTACTTGTATTTTGCTTGTTTGGTTTGGTACCAGTTTTGTACAGGGTTTTGCAGTCACTCTAGGAATTGGTGTTGTGTTATCTATGTTTAGTGCTATTACTGTTACAAGAGTAATGCTTAGATTCGTTGTACCTTGGTTCAAAAAGCGTGATGGAGGTTGGCTTTTCTTGGGGGGTACTTTTATTAATAAAGAACAAAAATAAAAATATGCTTAATATTGTCGGAAAAAGAAATATATTTTTTATCATCTCTTGTTTGTGGGTAGGTTTGAGTATATTATTTATAATAATTTTTGGATTGAAACCAGGTATTGATTTTACAGGTGGATCCATTATGGAAATTAGTTTTACCGGAGATAGACCTGCATTTGGTGATATGCAAGCTGAGTTTTCAGATAATACTTATGGAAATGTACTTGTTCAGCCAACCCAAGACAATGGCTATATTTTGAAAATGAAATTTATTTCTGAAGATGAACACAAAGCTATTTTGCAAAAGTTGCGTGACAAATTTGAAGTAATCAAAGATAAAGGTGTGAGTAATGTTGTTGCCACTAGCCAAGATTCTAATTTGGTAAATATTGAAGCTACTGTGGTTAGTACTACTGCAAGTACAAATACAACCAGTACAAATGATAATAATATAACTGAAAATAGATTGATAGAAGATCGTATAGAAACTATTGGTCCAGCTATTGGTGCACAATTAAAACAAAGATCGATAGAAGTGGTTATTGTTGTGGTCTTGGCTATTGTCTTGTTTGTTGCTTATGCTTTTCGCAAAGTATCTAAGCCAGTTAAATCTTGGAAGTATGGTGTGACAGCTGTTATTGCTCTTATCCATGATGTCATAGGTACTATGGGTGTGTTTGCTTTACTTGGTAAGTTTTATGGAGTAGAAGTGGATATTCCTTTTGTGGTGGCTATGCTTACTGTTTTTGGTTATTCTGTAAACGATACTATCATAGTATTTGATCGTATACGTGAAAATTTGATCAAGTATGGTTATGAAAAATTTGATGAAGTAGTAAACAAAGGTATAAATGAAACTATTTCTCGTTCCATAAATACTTCTTTTACAGTTTTGTTGGTTTTGTCTGCTATGTATTTCTTTGGTGGTAGTAGTATTCATTATTTTTCACTTGCCCTTATTATTGGTATTTTCTTAGGCACTTATTCATCAATTTTTTTGGCAAGTCCTTTGTTGGTTGTTTGGCAAAAAATGTCCCAAAAATAAAAGATATTTGTACGAAAAAATTCCCACAGTTTCGGGAATTTTTTTTTTGTGCTATAATACTAATATAGTATTTTAATTTTTTTTATATGGGTGATAATTTTTTACGTGTACTTATTACCACTTTGGTAATAGTTTTGTTAGCATTGGTTTATTTCGCTGGATATGTAGCTGGAACTTTGGGATGGTTTTGGTTATTTTTAGGTCTGATTGTACTTTATCCATTGATATATAAATTATTAGATGTCTAAAATATGGATTTTGCTTTTGTTGACAATTATCTAAATATTTTATTGAATTTTTTTACTCAGCCTACTTGGACTATTATAGCCCAAGTGTTTGCTATTTTTGGTTGGGTAGTTCTTGTTTGGCTTTTGGCTTTTGCTATAATCAATTTTTATGCTGATCATATTCAAGATACTAGGAATACCTCAAAATGGAAATATATGGTTTTGGCAATTGATATTCCTCCAGAAAACGTTCAGACACCTTTGGCTGTAGAGCAAATGTTTGCTCATCTGGCTGGGGCTTATAGTAAGCCAGATTTTCTTGACAAATTTCGTGAAGGTTATAAACAGAGAGGTTTTAGTTTGGAGATTATAAGTATAGAAGGTTATATCCAGTTTTTGATTAGGACAGAAGAAAAATTTAGAGATTTGGTAGAAGCTTCTGTCTATGCTCAATATCCTGATGCTGAAATTACTGAAGTGGAAGATTACGTGAATTCTGTGCCAAAAATTTATCCAAATGACGAATATGATGTTTGGGTAGGGGATTTTACCCTATCAGAAGATTTTGCATATCCATTGCGTAGTTATCGTGATTTTGAACACAACATTTCCAAAGATACTGTTCTCAAGGATCCTATGGGTACTTTTTTGGAAAGTTTTACTCGTATTGGTGTTGGAGAACAAATGTGGTTTCAAATTTTGATAGAACCAGTTGGTAATAGTTGGAAGGAAAAAGCTATTGAAAAAATAAAATCTTTGATTGGTGAAAAAGCATCTCCAAAAAAACATCCTTTGTCTTTTGTTACAGATAATTTTTTGACCAAAGAACTTGGTAAAAGTTTTGATGAATTGAATGCTCAAATCACTGGTTCTGAACGTGGTTCTGGCGGTGACAAAAAAGCTGTGACTAAAGAAGAAAAAAATCAAATAAAATATTTGACACCTGGTCAACAAAAAATACTTGAAGCTATGGAAGCAAAGATCAGCAAAATAGGTCTCAAGACAAAATTACGAGCAGTCTATGTGGCTAGAAAAGAAGTATTCAAAAGAGAAAGAGGTGTCAATGCTCTAGTGGGTGCTATCAATCAATTCAATAGTCCTACATCAAATTCTATTGTAATAAAATCTTCCACTGATGTGCGTGGTGAAAAAGCAAGTAATGGTCAGAAAAATGATTTATTCAAAGCTTTTATCAAGAGAAAAATGAATGTTGGTTCAAAGGCAGTAGTTTTCAATATTGAAGAATTGGCAACTTTGTGGCATTTTCCAATGTCTCATGTCAAAACACCAATGGTGCAAAAAGCTGAAACAAAAGCAGCTGAACCACCAGTCAATTTGCCAATGGAGAATATTGCCATTTTGTCAGCTACTAGTAGTGATAAGAAAGTCAATAATAATACTGGTAAACGTAAATTTACTACTGATAGTGGTGAAGATATTTATTTGGATGATTTTGGAATTTGATTATGATTTTGTTTGGACAAATTTTATCATCAAAAAGCAGAACATTTTTTATGTACTGCTTTTCTTTTTTACTAGCTATTATTTTGTTTTCTATTTTTGATTGGCAAATTAGTCGTTTCTTTTTGCTTGTTTTGATTATAGTTTTATTTAGTTTTATATTTATTTTTTGGAATAATATTTTTTTACGTTTTGTATTTTTTTGTGCATTATTTTTTGTTTTTGGTGTTTTGCGTTATTTGATTACTGTACCTGTGGATAATAACAAAAATTTAGTATTTTTTTATGGAGAAACAAAAGTAGTGGAAGGTTTTGTGAGTAGTGAGCCAGATATTCGTCTTGATGGTGTACGTTATATTGTAACAACACAGTTTTTGAGTGATGAAAAGATGATTCAAAAGAAAAGTCCTGTCAAAAATAATTTTTATTTCAAATCTGGTCTTTACCCACGCTATCAATATGGTGATAAATTGAAAATTACTTGTTTGTTGCAAAAACCAGAGCCAGTAGAAGATTTTCGTTATGACAAATATTTAGCTAGATATAGTGTTTTTGTGGATTGTACTCCAAAAAATATTGAAAAAATAGGGGAGAGCGATGGTAATTTTTTCTTAGGAAAAATTTTTGAATTCAAAAATATTATTGCTCAAAAAATAAATGTATTATGGCACGAACCTTATGCTAGTTTTATGGCAGGACTGCTTTATGGTTATCGGGGTGGACTTGGTACTTTGAATGATTTGTTTAGCCGGACCGGTGTTACACATATTGTAGCTATTTCTGGTTATAATATTACTATTATTTCTACAATTCTGATTGCTCTGTGTATCAGACTTTATATTCCACGTAAAAAAGCTTTTTGGATAATTGTTTTTGGTATTTTTGTCTTTGTAATTTTTGCTGGGGCTAGTGCTTCAGTGGTGAGAGCTGGGATTATGGGTGTAATAGTTTTGTTGACTAAACAAATTGGTCGCAAAGCCAATATTTCTAGTGTAATGGTTTTGACAGCCACGATTATGACTTTGCAAAATCCATATATTTTGGTTTGGGATGTTGGCTTTCAGCTTTCTTTTATTTCTACTTTAGGGCTTATTTATATTGTACCAATTTTGGAAAAGTATTTTAGCAAAATACCAGAATTGTTTGCTATCAAAGAATCTTTGGTAACAACATTGGGAGCTATTATTGCTACTTTGCCATTGATACTTTATCAATTCAATCGTTTGTCTATTGTTTCACCAATTGTTAATATTCTTATTTTGTGGATTTTACCTTGGATTATGTTTGGTGGTTTTTTTGTAATTATATCTAGTTTTGTATTTTTGCCACTAGCCAAAATTTTGTCTTGGTTAGCTTTTGTAATGATGAAATATATTGTAATTATTGTAACATTTTTTGCCAATTTGTCTTTTGCTACTATTGAATTGAGATTTGCTTGGTGGATGATGTTGCTATTTTATCTATTAATAATTTTTTGGATTTATAAAAATCTAAATAAGAAAAAGATATGAAAAAAATGCAGTTAGCTGTTTTGTTAATTTTAATCATAGTTTTGTCAATGCTTTTCTTTGTCAAAAAAAATAAACAACAAAATAATTCAAAACAAGCAGAACAAACAGAACAAGAAGTTACTGTGGAAAGTACAAACAAAGGTCTAAAAGTAACTTATTTAGATATTGGACAAGGAGATGCTAGTTTCATAGAATTTCCAGACGGTGAACAGATGTTGGTGGATTGTGCTATAGATGGACGTATTTTGGAGGCTTTGGGACGTGTTATGCCGTATTATGATCATGATATTGATTATTTGCTAGTTACACACCCTGATTCTGATCATTATGGTGGTTGTGCTGAAGTTTTGGACAGATTTCAAATAAAAAATATTGTCTATAGTGGTCTAGAGAAAAAAGGTGATCAGACGTGGGAAGCTTTTTGGTCGGCTATCCAAAATGAAAATGCTAACTATATAGAAGTGGGCAAAGAATCTGTTTTGGATATTGCTAGTACGACTTTGCATATTTTGTATCCTGATCATTCTGTAAAACAAAATATGGGTATTCCAAATTCTACAGTTACACCAAGCTCCAACAACACGTCTATAGTTTTCAAACTAAGTTATTTGGACAAAAGTATGTTGTTTATGGGTGATGCTGAAGTAGAATTAGAAAAATATCTAATAGCAACTTACGGTAATCAGTTAGATGTAGATGTTTTGAAATTAGGACATCATGGTAGTGATAGTTCTTCGTCACAGGATTTTATCAAAATTATTAGTCCACATAATGCGATTGCTTCTTGTGGTCTAGATAATAAGTTTGGTCATCCATCACGTCGTATTTTGAGTCGTTTGGGTAGAATTAGTTCTAGTACTATCTGGCGGACAGATTTGCAAGGGGATATATTTTTGAATTTGGATGAAAATGGTTTGAAGATGTATACTAAATAAAATTCACCCAATTTCTAATTACTAATTCATCTAATAAAATTTCAAATGATAAAATCCAAATATCAACTTGTCCGCCTAGGGAGGAATCAAATTCAAAAAATAAATTTGAATTATTTTAATCTTTGTCATTTTTAATTGATTTGAAATTTTGGTTTTGAAATTTGTAATTTTTATGAAGACTTTTGACTTTAAAGACTTTATAGACTTTCAACTTTATTCTATTGTCTATTATTTAATTTTTGTGTTATAATATCAATATTAATTAGATTATCTTTTATGTCAAAAGAAAAAAGTTATTTAGGAGTGGATATCGGTGCCCACGGTCTTAAGATTGTGGAACTTAAAAATGCCAAAAATAGACCACAGCTTTGGACTTATGGTATTTTAGAAAAAAAATTAGATATTCATTTGCAACAAACTTTTGAAAAAAATATTGATGATTTAAACAAAGAAAATGATCGTCAATATTTACCAGAAGAAAAAGAAGACAAGAAAAAAATAGAAGCTCGCCGTCTAAACGATTTGATAATGAAAGATACTCGTATCAATGATTATGCCAAAATGTTAAAATTCCTTTTGAAAAAGGCCAATGTCCAAACAAATTTTGCATCTTCTAGTTTACCAGTATCACAAGTCTTTCATACTGTGATGAATCTGCCAAAAGTAGAAGAAAAGATGATTTCTACTATAGTACGTTCGGAAATTGCCAAGATGATACCTTACTCAGTCGATGATATGCAAATTATTCCTCAAAAGATTTTGACTAGTCATGATGATGGTAATATTAGTTTGTTGGTGACGGCTGCCCCAAAAATGCTTATCTCTTTTTATTCAGCAATTTTTCAAAGAGCTGGATTACAATTGATGGAATTGGAAACAGAAGCGTTTGCCTTAGCTAGATCTTTGGTTGGGCGTGACACAGCAGTTTCTATGGTAGTGGATGTTGGGGCTGAGAGGACAAATTTTTTTATTATAGATAATTCTATGCCAATGACTTATAGAAGTCTTCAAATTGGTGGCAATGATTTTGACAAAATTTTGGCATCTTCTCTTGGTTTTGGTGAAGATATTGCCAACAAAATAAAACTTAGTTTATCAATTGACAATCCTCATTTATCTTTTGATTCATTCAAACAGATTTTGGATCCAATTGTAAAAGAAATAAAATATAGTTTTGACTTGTATTTAAAACAAAATGTAAATATTGGTAAACGTCCTGAAAAAATTATTTTGACAGGTGGCTCTAGTCTTTTTCCTGTTTTGAAAGATTATATCAAGAGTCAATTTGATATGAAAGTATTTATTGGTAATCCTTGGGCTAGAGTGATGCATCAAGATGGTATCAACAAAATTTTGGATAATTTGGGACCTAGGATGTCTGTAGCTATTGGTCTGGCTTTGAGGAATTTTGACAATATTATTGTTAAATAATTTATTTATCCACATGGTCTCTGTGTAATTATTGATTATTTTGATATAATTCTATTAGTAATTTGAATCTTTGGTTATTCTTGTAGAGGATTGTAAATTTCTAGGTATTCTCTTAAAAAGAAAAAAAGTTTATTATTGTATTATAATTTAATTATATAAATAATTTGTATGCTAAAGCAACCCCCAGTTTTGTTACTTGTAGAAGACGACGATTTTTTGTGTAATATCTATAGAACAAAATTTGAAATGGAAAAGTTTAAAGTATTTGTGGCTACAGATGGTGTAGAAGGTTTAGATACTGCCAAAAAGAAAAGACCAGACATTATTTTGTTGGATGTTTTGATGCCTAAGATGGATGGCTTCGAAGTATTGGAAAATTTGAAAAAAGACAGCGATTTGGTTGGTATCCCTGTAGTTCTTTTGACTAATTTGGGACAAAAAGACGATGTAACAAAAGGTTTACAATTGGGTGCTGTGGATTATTTGATAAAAGCTCATTTCAAGCCTTCTGAAACAGTAGAAAAAATAAAAAGAATTTTACAAATGTAAACAAAGAATTGTAAATAAAAATTATGATTTTATCTTTGAAAAATTTGGAGGGGGGTGATACGAATGAATAAAAAAGGTTTTACTTTGATCGAACTTTTGGTCGTTATCGCCATTATCGGTGTGCTTTCTACTCTAGCAGTAGTAGCCCTTGGTTCAGCTCGTCAAAAAGCTAATGACGCCAAACGTCTTTCAGATATTAAGCAAATACAAACAGCTCTTGAATTGTATTATACAGATAACAATGCTTATCCTACAACAACAGCTTCTCCTATAGATTTAGGAGATACTAATTATGCTTGTTTGAATACTAGCGGTTTTACTACTGCAGGTTGTTCTTCTCCTTATATGGGCTTAGTTCCAAAAGGACCTGACACTAATGAGAATTATGATTATGTTTCAACTGATGGTACTGGATATACTATCCATGGTGTCTTAACTGCAGGTGCTGGTGGATTTGCTATCGGTACTGTAACAGCTACAGAATCTGGTATGACACAATAATATTTATTTTTGATATTATACTTTAAAAAGTCCTATTCAGGGACTTTTTTAAGTTGTGGGTTTGTGATATAATCTTAGTGTATTTCGTCTCACTAATTTGATTTAACTATTTTATGTTTTCATTACAAATTTTGTTTTTTTTATTACTTTTTGTTGCAGGGTTAGTTTTTGGGAGTTTTCTAAATGCTCTAGAATGGCGATTGCACGAAAAGAAGTCTTTGAATACTAGATCAGAGTGTCCAAAATGTCACAAGATGATAGGTTGGTATGACAATGTGCCTATTTTTAGTTTTTTGTTTTTGCGTGGTAAGTGTCGTCATTGTCATGAGAAAATTAGTTGGCAATATCCTATTGTAGAATTGTTGTTAGCTTTTTTGTTTTGTTTTGTTTTTTATTACCACTTATCTTTTATCCTTATTGGAGGAAATTTTTCTTGGTTATTTATAATTAGAGATTGTCTTTCTTTGTTTGTATTACTTTTTATTTTTATTTATGATACTAAGTACATGGAAGTTTCAGATATTATGACTTTGGGTTCTGCTGGTATTATATTTGTTCTTTCTTTATTTTTACAAGTTAGTTGGTTGTCAATGTTAATTGGTGCTATGATTGGTAGTGGTTTTTTCTTATTACAATTTGTAATTTCCAAAGGCAAGTGGATTGGTGGTGGAGATATTAGAATAGGATTACTTATGGGAATAATATTGGGTTGGAAATTATTACTATTAGCTTTGTGGTTAGCCTATATAATTGGTGGAATTGTAAGTATAATATTTGTTTTGAGTAAAAAGAAAAAAATGATGACAGAAGTTGCTTTTGGAAATTATCTTAGTCTGGCCACTTTTATTGCGATGTTTTTTGGTACATATATTTTGGATTGGTATTTTCGGTTGATCTTTTGACACTGATTTAGACTGATTTTTTGTAGATTACACAGAGATTTAGTTAAAGGGTTTTATCTCAATGTATCTCTATTTTATCTCAATTTTATTAAAACATTAAAGCATTAAAACATAAAAACAAATTAAAATATTGTTATGGACTTAAAAAACATACAAAAATTACGAGCACAGATAGATGATTTACGTTATCGTTATCATGTGCTAAATGATCCAGAAGTGACTGATCAGATGTATGATGGTCTGATGGATGAATTGAGAAAAATAGAATCACAATATCCAGAGCTGATTACTCTAGATTCTCCAACTCAGCGTGTGGCTGGTAAACCTTTGGATAAATTTAATAAAATTGTCCACACTGTTACACAATGGTCTTTTGATGACGCATTCAATCATGAAGATTTGGAAAATTGGCAAGAAAGAAATTTGAAGATTTTGGAAAAAGAGTTGAGTGAAAGACCAAAAGATTTGGACTATGTTTGTGAACTTAAGATTGACGGATTACACATGGTTTTGACTTATGAAAATGGAATTTTGAAAACTGCTGCCACAAGAGGCGATGGTAAGATAGGTGAAGATGTTACTAATAATATCAAAACAATTCACACTGTACCTTTGAAATTAAACAAATCTATAAATTTAGTTGCTGAAGGCGAAACTTGGTTATCAGCCAAGATGCTAACCAAAATAAATAAACAAAGAGAAAAGACAGGTGAACTTTTGTTTGCCAATCCGCGTAATGCTGCCGCTGGCACGATTCGCCAGCTTGATCCAAAGATTGTAGCCGAAAGAAATTTGGGTTTGACAGCTTATGATATTTCCAAATTTGATAATCAAGATTTGAAATTAGATTCACAAGAAGAAGAATTGAAAACTTTGCAGACTCTAGGATTTTTGACTGATACACATTGGAAAGTTTGCAAAAATATAGATGATATTTGGAAGTTTTATAAAGATCTACAAAAAAAGAAAAATAGTTTTGAATTTTGGATAGATGGTGTCGTGATAAAAATAAATCAAAGAAAATATCAAGATGTCTTAGGTTTCACTGGCAAAGCTCCTCGTTGGGCTATTGCACTCAAATTTCCAGCTGAACAGGGGACAACCAAGATCAAAGATATTTATTGGCAGGTGGGGCGTACTGGAGCTTTGACACCAGTAGCTTTGATGGAACCGGTCAAATTGGCTGGTACTACAGTAACACATGCGACTTTGCATAATTTTGATGAGATAGAAAGACTTGGTGTTAGAATAGGTGATACTGTGATTGTTGAAAAAGCTGGAGATATTATACCAAAAGTAATACGTGTTTTGGATAAATTGCGAACAGGCGAAGAAAAAAAAGTAAAAAAAATTAGCAATTGTCCAGTCTGCCATTGCGAAATAAAAAGATATGAATTGTCTGGAGAAAACAAAGAAGGTGTAGCTTTGGTTTGTACCAATAATAAATGCTATGCCAAAGAATTGGAAAATCTTATCCACTTTGTTTCCAAAAAAGCTTTCAATATTGATGGTATGGGAGAAAAGATTGTCGAAAAATTACTTGATGAAGGTTTGATAAAAAATTCAGCAGATATTTTTACTTTACAGCTTGGTGATTTGGAGCCTTTGGAAAGATTTGCTAGTAAGTCTGCTCAAAATTTAGTTGAAGCTATCGAAAATTCCAAAAAAATTAGTTTGGCTAGGTTTGTTTTTGCTTTGGGTATTTTACATGTGGGTGAAGAAACAGCTGAAAAATTGGCTGAACATTTTGCCAGTCTCAAAAAAATAAGTCTTGCTTCAAAAGAAGAATTGGAAAATCTCAATGATGTAGGTCCTCGAGTAGCACAATCAGTTGTTGATTATTTTGGGAACAAAGAAAATCAAAAACTTTTGGAAGATTTGATAAATAATGGTGTCAAAATAATTATTCTCAAAAAACAAAAAGTTTCTGCTAAATTAGCCGGACTTACTTTTGTCTTGACTGGAACTTTGCCAAATTTGACTCGTGAAGAAATAACCGAAAAAATAAAAACCAATGGTGGACAAGTAGTTGGTTCAGTCAGTAAAAAAACTTCGTATGTAGTAGCTGGAGAAAATCCTGGTAGTAAATATAACAAAGCTGAAGAATTGGTCGTGAAGATTGTGGATGAAAAAGAATTTTTGAAGTTATTGTAAAATTTTATTTTTGATAAAAAAATATTCCTCATCTAAAGGAATATTTTAATTTTTGGAAGTGGGCTAGTCGGTGAAAGTTTTAGTGGTAGAAAACGGCCATTGGGAAGCGTGAGCTCACCTTTAACTTTTTTCCCTTTACATCGACTAGCCAATTAGGATACTAGCCTATTTTAGACAAAAAGTCAAGATTAGACTATCTTTCTATTCTTGCATTTTCTGTATTCTCTTGTTATAATATTGTTATTATTAGACAATTATGAATTTAGACAAAGAACAAATTTTACAAATTGCCGTCTTGGCTCGTCTACAACTCAAGGAAGAAAAATTAAATATGTACATTGAACAGTTGTCTACTGTTTTTCAGTATGTGGATATGTTGGCACAGGTAAATACTGAAGGTGTTGATGAAACTACCCAAGTTACTGGTTTACAAGATGTGGTACGTGAAGATATTGTAGTAGATTCTTCAGAAGAAAAAAGAAAAAAATTAATTGCACTTTTCCCAGAAAAAGTTGGTGACTTGTTAAAAGTTGACGCTGTTTTTGAGAACGTGGACTAATACTGATTTTTAGACATAGATTTACACTGATATTTTTTTATGAAAAAATTGAATGAATTAACAATCAGACAAGCTTACGAAGGTTTGAAAAAAGGCAAATTCACTTCTGTAGAATTGACCAATGCTTGTTTGTCTAGAATAAAAGAACGCAACGAAAAAATGAATGCGTTTATTTCTGTATTTGAAGATACTGTTTTGGTTGAAGCCAAAAAAGCTGATGAAATGATTGCTAATGGACAACAACAATTATTGACTGGAATTCCTTTTGCTGTCAAAGATGCTGTAAACACTCTTGATTCTCGTTCTACTGGAGCTGCCAAAATTTTGGATAATTATATTCCACCTTTTGAAGCTACTGTGATTGCCAAAATTCGAGCTCAAGGTGCTGTACTTATTGGCAAAAATAATTGTGATACTTTTGGACATGGAGCTAGTAATGAAAATTCTATGTATGGACCAGTAGCTAATCCACATGATCTTACCAAAGTTGCTGGTGGATCTTCAGGTGGTTCAGCAGCTGCTGTGGCAGACAATCAGTGTATTTTTGCGATTGGTGAAGACACTGGTGGTTCTATTCGTCAACCAGCTAGTTTTTGTGGCATTGTCGGACTTCGCCCAACCTATGGTCGTAATTCTCGCTTTGGTATCATGGCTATGGCTAGTTCACTCGATACTGTTGGGCCTATGACAAAGACTGTGGAAGATACAGCTATACTTATGGAAGTAATGGCTGGACAAGATGCTAAAGACGCTACAACTGTAATTGATAAAGTACCAAAATATACCAAAAATTTGAATAAAAAAAATAAATTTGTTATTGGTTTACCAAAAGAATATTTTGAAGCCGAAGGAATGAATGACGAAGTAAAAAAAATGATTGAAAGTAAAATTGAAACAATCAAAAAAAATAAACACTTAGCTATTGAGTTCAAAGAAGTTTCTTTGCCTTATACCAAATATGGGATTCCTGTTTATTATATTATCGTACCTAGTGAAGATAGCTCAAATCTTGGTCGTATTGATGGTGTACGCTATGGTGTGAGATCAAGTGAAGCACAGGATTTGTACAATATTTATGCCAAATCACGTGATGAAGGTTTCCCAGAAGAAGTAAAACGTCGTATTATGGTCGGGACATATAGTTTGTCTTCTGGCTATTATGATGCTTATTATAATAAAGCCCAAAAAGTACGCACGTTGATTGTAGAAGATTTCAACCAAGCTTTTGCTCAAGTAGATTTACTTCTAACACCGACTTCACCTTTTACTGCTTTTGGTATTGGTGAAAAGAAAGAAGATATCTTGGCTATGTATTTGGCAGATATGTTTGTGAGTCCTAGTGCTGTGGCTGGTTTGCCAGCTATATCTATTCCTGGTGGCAAAGATAGTAATGAATTGCCAGTGGGAATACAAATAATCGGTCCTAGACTTAGTGAAGAAAAATTACTCAATTTTGCAAATCTAATTGAAAATGTTTAACTTAAGGAAAATATTTTTTCATCAGCTGATGAAAAAATATAAATAAATAAATTATGAAAAAGGAGAGAAACGAAAAAATAAAGCAAGTTGTTAAAAAAGATTTTAGTTATGCTCTAAATGAGAGTGGTGACTATAGAGAGTCGTGGCGTATTTTTCGTATTATGTCTGAGTTTGTTGAAGGTTATCAGTTTTTATCCAAAATGGAACGTGAGGTTACGATACTTGGTTCAGCTCGTACCAAACCAGATGATATATTTTATAAAGTAGCTGAACAAATAGGCGGTCTTTTGGGTAAAAATGATTTTACAGTTATTACTGGTGGTGGTCCAGGAATTATGGAGGCAACTAATAAAGGATCTTTTGAAGCAGGCGGTATTTCGGTAGGTTTAAATATTCAATTACCTTTTGAACAACGTATTAATCCATTTGTTAAACATTCTACAGCTTTTTATTATTTTTTTACTCGCAAGGTGATGCTTATTTCACCATCCAATGCTTTTATTTATTTTCCTGGTGGTTTTGGTACAATGGATGAATTTTTTGAAGTAGTAGATTTGATGGAACTGGGCAAGATGAGACGTTCTCCAATAATTTTGGTTGGTAAGAAATATTGGCAACCACTTTTGGATTTTTTGAAAAATAAATCTTTACCATTTAGTTCTGCTAGTAAAGAAGAGATAGGTCTTTGGCATTTGGTAGAAACAGCTGAAGAAGCTTTTGAATTTATAAAAGATATTGAAGAACCTACTGACATCTGCGAACTCGATCCTACTAATTTCAAGTGTGCTGATGGTGGTACAGATTGGAAAATTTTCAAAATCATGGCTGAGTTGGTAGAAGGTTTTGAATTTTTAACTGGTATAATAGAAGATGTAACAGTCTTAGGTACTCGTTCAATGAGCAAAGATTCACCATATTATGAGAATGCTTATCAATTGGGCAAAGCTTTGGCTAAAAATAATTTTGCTACGGTAACTGGCGGTGGAACTGGTATTATGGAAGCAGCCAATAAAGGTGCTTTTGAAATGGGTGGAGAATCTATAGGAATTAGTATGAAACACGGTAGTAGAGAAAGTTATAATGCTTATGTTAAGAAGGCTATTAGTTTCAATTTTCCTTTTACTCGTAAACTTATAATTACGGCACCTTCCAAAGCTTTTGTCTTTTTCCCTGGTGGGTTTGGAACATTGCATCAGCTTTTCGAAGTTCTTACTCTTATCCAAACCAAAAAAATGGAACGTATTCCTGTAATTCTTTTTGGGCATGATTTCTGGGGACCTTTACATGCCTTTATCAAAGAAATTTTTGTACATGAATTCGAGACGGCAGGGGACGAAGATGATGAACTTTATCAGATTGTAGATAGTGTAGATAGTGCGATGGAATTGATCACTGAGTTTCGTAAGTAGTCTTAGTAGTTCATAAAGTCTATAAAGTTTGTAAAGTCTATCAAGTCAAAAGTTGTTACAACACAGTCTTTGACTTTTTTGTTAAAATAAGCTAAAGTATTAGCGTTTAGTCAAAAAATAAAACATCAAATTGAAGGACTTTGTGGACTTTCGACTTGATAGACTTTTGACTAACTTGGAGAGTTCGCATAGTGGTCGAGTGCACCACCTTGGAAAGGTGGCATATCCGAAAGGGTATCGAGAGTTCGAATCTCTCACTCTCCGCCAAGATAAAAATACTCTTGTAAGAGTATTTTTCATTTATAAAAAATATGGCAAAAGTAAACTTACCAGAAAAATTATTAGAACGTTTGGATCTCATTTTTGGAAAAAATAATACCCAAAAAATTTTGACTACTTTCAAAGCACGTCAAACTACTTTTCGGGTGAATACTTTGAAAAATGATAGAGTCGAAGTACTCCAAAAATTACAACAAAATGGTTTCAAAGTAAAAAGAGTATCTTGGTTTAGTGATGCTTTTATTTTGGAAAACAAAAGTAAATCTGAATTGATGAAAACAGACTTATTTTCTGATGGAAAGATCTATCTGCAAAGTTTGGCCAGCATGGTTCCGGTAATAGTTTTGGATCCAAAAGTAGGGGAGAAAGTGTTGGATTTGACTTCAGCTCCTGGTAGTAAGACTAGTCAGATAGCTGTGATGATGAGTAAAAATGGAGAACTGGTTGCCAATGAAATAGACAAAATACGTTTTGAAAAACTTGTTTACAATATGAATTTGCTCGGAGTAATTGATGAAGCTAAAGATGATTGGAGTTTCAAACTTATCAATGAAGATGGTATAAAAATTTTTGAAAAGTATAAAGATTATTTTGACAAGGTTTTACTTGATGCACCTTGCAGTGCAGAAGCGAGAATTGATCTAGCTGATAGACGTAGTTATTCTTATTGGAATGAGAAGAATATCAAGGATCACGCTTTTTTACAAAAGAAATTATTATTTTCTGCTTGGACTTGTCTTAAGCCTGGTGGCACATTAGTCTACTCCACCTGTACTTTTGCACCAGAAGAAAATGAAAGCCAAATTGTCTGGCTAAAAGAAAAATTTGGAGAAGAAATGGAAATAGAAAAAATTGAAATAAATGGTCTTGAAAAAAGTAGGAATTTACCTGAGTGGAAAAATGTAAAATTTGATAAAATGATAAATAATTGCTGTCGTATTTTACCGGACAAATATATTGAAGGATTTTTTGTGGTAAAGATTAGGAAAAAATAAGGATTAAGAGAAAACTGCTTGAAAAAGTGGTTTTTTGTTTACAAAAATTTTACCTCCTTCTAAACAAAATCAAAATCATTGTAGAAATCAAATAATGTAAAAAAGCAAAAATAAAAGCATAGAGAAATATTGCTACAAATAATCCTAAGTATTGACTAAGATTCAAAACATATTTAGTAATATTCATGCCAAGTAGAAGAGCTATGACATTGGCTAAGATTATCAAAATTACAATCCAAAAAAATCCATTCCACATACTATGTCTATCTGGTTTGCTTGGAGCCATGTGAGAAGCTACAGCAATAGAAAAATAGAAAAACACCCAGAAGTTCCAATGACTAATATTTTCAAGAGTAAAAAGATTTTTGAGACTTTGGAATATTGCTTGTAAAAATTGCCAAGTGTTTTGAAAATGTGAAAATATGGGAGTAAAAATTTCTTTGGCATTTGGTACAAAGGAGTATAGGAAAATGACAAGTACTGTAGAACCAAAGATCATCGGTGCTCCGCCGATAAAGAAGTTGCCAATGACTTGATAAAGACTTTTGGTGTTGTAAGAATGATCCACATGTCCTAGATTGCCAGACAGAGCATTGGGTTCGAAAATTCTAACACTCAATATTTTGTGTCGAAAAAATAAAGCAAAAAAAGCATGTCCTATTTCGTGAATAGGTGTACCTATCCAAGCGGTCCAGAGTATTCCTTTCCATCCCAGACTACGTTGATAATTTTCTAGAGTTTTTTGTTGGATTATTGAATGGAAAAAACCAATGATGAAAAATATGCCGAATAGTCCAGTTAGCTGAATTAATATGGCTTGGAGGAGAGTTGCAAAAAATAAATACATATTATTTTTACTAAAGCATTTTTTAATAACAAATTTCAAAGCTCAAATTTCAAATCAATTACAAATGACAAATAAATAAATTTTATTGATTTATAATTTTGATTTGACATTTGGATTTTGAAATTTGTCATTTATTTCTCTATATTGTATCACAAATCTCTCAAACAATAAAAAAACGATCTTTTTGAAAAGATCGTTTTTTGAAAATTTATTTTGTTTCTTCTGAAATAGTTGGAAGAACATGAATATATTTGGCTGTTTTTAATACACCTGTGAAATTTCTTCTTTTTTTGGTTTGGAATTTTACTTTGCCGTTTGCTAGTGTAAACAAAGTTTCATCTTTACCAGATTTAACATTTTTTCCTGGGTGGATCTTACTGCCACGTTGACGGACTAAGACCATACCTGTCTTGACGGTTTGGCCATCACTGACTTTTACGCCTAGGTATTGTGGATTGGAGTCTCGTCCCAACCTGGTGGTTCCACCGGCTTTTTTATGTGCCATAATGGGTTATTTATTAGTAAATTTTAAAAATTGATATATAAAGTAGATCGGGGATAGTATAGCCTAATTCCATTAACTTGTCAAGGGATAGTTATTAAGGTATAATATACTTAAATGAAAGGTTTTTAATATACAAAAAACAATAGACAAATACCAAATAAATTACAATATACAATAAAAAGTGGTCTGTAATTTGTGGTTTGTTTATTATTTGGAATTTGTTTATTTATTATTGTTTATTTTTTAGATATCTATGAAGCTAAGACTTTACCCATTGAAACTCTACTTCTTCTCTCCACCTATCATTATTATGGTTATTTTGTCATTGTCTTTGAATTTGTTTTCTTGGTTTTGGCTAAAATTACAATTACCAAATATTAGTGAACTATTTTTACACTACAATGTACTTTATGGTGTTGATTATATTGGGGAGAGTTGGAAGATTTTTTTTGTACCGCTAATTGGTCTTATTATTTTGTCTATTAATTTTTTTATGGGTTGGTTGCTCTACAAAAAAGACAAATTTATGGCACAGATTTTGAATTTTGTAGCAGTACTTTGTCAAATTTTTATTATTTTTTCTACTTTTGTTTTGGTTTTTTTGAATGCTTAATTTATGAAACAAGAAAGTTCGTCAAGAGCTGATTATAGTCTGATTATTTTTTTCTTTATTCTAGTTTTCTTTGGTCTAATGGTCCTTAGTTCGGCTGGGGTAGCTGTAGGTATTCACGACTTCAATGATCAGTATTTCTTTGTCAAAAGACAAATTTTTTTGGGTTTTTTGCCTGGACTTTTTTTGTTTTTTCTTTTTGCTAAAATTGATTTTCTTTTTTGGAAAAAATATGCAACTCCTATTTTTATTCTTGGCTTAATTTTACTTTTTTTAGTTTTTATTCCTGGTATTGGTTCTACAAATAATACTGGTGCTAACAGTTGGATAAATTTATTTGGTTTTTCTTTTCAGCCTGCCGAAGCTATGAAATTGACTATGATAATATATATGGCAGCGTTTTTAAACAAAATGGGAACAAAATTACTGGACCTAAAGGAAGGATTTTTGGTAGCTTTAGGTGTTGGTATGATACCAGTGACTTTAGTAGCTTTACAACCAGATGTTGGGACTACTTCTATTTTATTTGCGATTGTGTTGGCTGTTTTGTATTTTGCACAAGCCAAATTTTCACATATTGCGATGTTGGTTATTGTGGCTGTGGTTGGTTTTATGTTTTTGGTTGCTTTAGCTCCTTATCGAGCAGAGAGACTTACGACCTTTTTACATCCAGAATTAGATCCTCTAGGTCAAGGTTACCAGATAAACCAAGCTTTTTTGGCAGTTGGCTCTGGTGGTTTTTTTGGTCTAGGTTTTGGACATTCTATACAGAAGTTTCAATATTTGCCAGAAGTGCATGGTGATAGTATCTTTGCTATTATGTCAGAAGAGTTGGGATTTTTGGTAGTAGTTGGGTTTTTACTTTTATTGTTTATGATTTTGAAGCGTGGGTTTTTCATTGCCTCGCATTGTCAGGATTTATTTGGTAAACTGTTAGTGGTAGGTGTTATGTCTTGGCTTTTTGTTCAGTCGTTTTTGAATATTGGAGCTATTATAGGTATTTTACCTTTGACTGGAGTACCATTGCCTTTTGTTAGCCACGGTGGTAGTGCTTTGTTGATTGGTATGGCGAGTATGGGTATTGTAGTTAGTGTGAGTAAACACAGCTGACAATGAAAGCATAAAAACACAAGAACATTAAAACAACTTTGTTTGAGATTATTTTACTCTTGTTTTAATGTTTTATTGTTTTAATGTTTTAATTTTAAATATGAAAGTTTTATTTTCTGGTGGTTATACCTTGGGTCCAGTGACACCATTGTTGGCAATTCGAGAAACTATACAAGAAAAATATCCAGAAGCAGAATTTTTGTGGGTTGGCACAAAGACTGGTCCAGAAAAAGAATTAATTGAAGAAACTGATACAAAATTTGTTTCTATTACTTCTGGCAAATTTCGACGTTATTTTTCTGTATTCAATATTGTAGATATTATCAAAGTGATTGTTGGTTTTTTTCAATCAATAAGAATTTTGTGGCACGAAAATCCAGATATGTGTATTTCGGCTGGTGGTTTTGTGTCAGTACCATTGCATTTTGCTGCTTGGATTTTGGGTATTCCTACTTGGATTCATCAACAAGATATTAAGATTGGTCTATCAAATATATTGATGGCACCGTTGGCTAGTATAGTGACTACTTCAGTAGAAAAAAATGTTAAACATTTTTCCCAAAAAAAAACATTTTGGTTGGGAAATCCTGTGCGTCAAGATATTTTGCATGGAGATAGGAAAAAAGCTCAAGAAATTTTTCATCTAAAACCAAATTTACCTGTGGTTTTTGCTACTGGTGGAGGAACTGGATCAGCCAAAGTCAATCAAATGGTAGTAGAAGCTACACAACATTTGTCTGGTTTCGTGCAAATAATACATTTGTCAGGTAAAGAAAGACCACAAGAATTGGTAGAGAGAGCTAAAAAACATTTTTTGGATTATCAGGTGTATCAATTTTTTACCAAAGAAATGAAAGAAGCTTATGCTATTGCTGATATTGTCGTTTCTCGTGGTGGTTTTGGTACTCTAAGTGAAATAGCTGCTTTGGGTAAAGTAGCTATTATTATTCCTAAACCAGGACATCAAGAAGACAATGTGGAATTTTTGGAAAAAAATAAGGCGGCTATTTTTGTCAATGAAATTACTTCTAGTGGTTTGCAATTGGCCAAAATTATACGAGATTTATTGGTTGACAAAGAAGATCAAAAAGAATTGGCTACAAAATTGCAAGCATTATTACCAGTTGCTAAAAAACAAACTATAATTGACATTGTGGAAAAGTTGTCAAAAAAAGTTTGACTGATTTTTGGGAAAATGATAAAATATAATTGAATTTAATTTATTAATTTATTTAACAAAGAAAAACTATGAATAAAAAGTTTTCTGTAGTTGCTGTTTTGGGAGTTTTAGCTTTGGTAGGTGCTGGTTGTTCATCTACTACTGCAAACAATACTAGTACAAGTAGTAAAACTACTCCTAGTGCTGTTACTACTCCAGCTACAACTAGTAATACTGTAGAATCACAAGACAAATTAGATGGTAAATGGAAAGTAACTACAGCTACTGGTGATTTGGCTATTTACAATAAAGGTGTGCTTTATGCCTTTGACGGTAAAGCAAAGTTGACTGTTGGTAGCGGAGCTCTTGTTAATAGTGGTGATATTACTGCTATTACAGACACTTCATTTTCTGTTCAATTTACTGGTATGACTACTACAAGTAATTACAATTATCATTTTGATGGAGCTAATTTGGTAATTGAACCACAAGGTTCAAATCAAGTTTTGACACTTGAAAAACAATAATTTTTTTCATTGTTACAAAAACACTTCTAATTCAGAAGTGTTTTTTTGTAGTCAAAATATTTTTTTTGTGTTATAATCTTCTTATACAAATTATACATTATGCCAAATATTCATTTGAAACAAAAAGGGAAAATTAATGCTGTTGAAGAAGAAGTCTGTGCTTTTGCCCAAACTAATTATCGTAATCAATTACGTAGATTTGGTATTAAGACTGATGACAGAAGACGTCATATGTATGTTATTGGTAAGACAGGTATGGGAAAAACTACGATGATGGAAAATATGGTTTTGAGTGATATTTACAAAGGCCATGGTATAGGTATTGTGGATCCACACGGAGACTTTGCTGAAAAAATTATCAATTATATTCCAGCTAACCGTATCAATGATGTTGTTTATTTCAATCCTTGTGATGTGGAATATCCAATTGGTTTCAATATTTTGGAAGTCACTTCAGAAGGACAAAAACATTTGGTTGCTGCAGGACTTATGGGAATATTCAAGAAAATTTGGCCAGATGTATGGAGTTCTAGAATGGAATATATTTTGAATAATACTATTTTGGCTTTACTTGATTATCCTGGTTCTACTTTACTTGGTATCAACAGACTTTTGTCAGACAAAGATTATAGACGTAAAGTTGTTAAACAATTGAAAGATCCTGTTGTCAAAGCTTTTTGGCAGACTGAGTTTGCTAGTTACAATGATAGATATGCACAAGAGGCAGTCGCTCCAATCCAAAATAAAATTGGTCAATTTTTGTCAGCTTCAGTCATCCGCAATATGGTAGCTCAAGTGAAATCCACTATCAATATTCGTGAGATTATGGATAGTGGCAAAATTTTGATTATGAATTTGTCCAAAGGTAGAATAGGGGAAGATAATAGTCGTCTACTTGGCGGTATGCTTATTACCGAAATCCAGCTTGCTGCTATGGAAAGAGTAGATATGCCAGAAAATGAACGTAAAGATTTTTTTCTTTATGTGGATGAATTCCAAAATTTTGCTTCTCCAAGTTTTGCTAATATTTTGTCAGAAGCTCGCAAATATAGGCTTAGTCTTATAATGGCTCACCAATATGTTGCCCAGCTTGATGAGATGGTTTCCGATGCTGTTTTTGGTAACGTGGGTACAATAGTTACTTTTCGTGTTGGTGCTGCCGATGCTGAAATATTGGCCAAAGAATTTGCACCAGTTTTTGTCGAACAAGATATTGTAAATTTATCCAAATATAAAATTTTGTTGAAATTGATGATTGATGGTGTAGCTTCGATGCCATTTTCTTCGATGACTATGTCTCCAATAGGTTCACCGACTGGTTCTGCTGAAAAAGTCATACGTGTTTCTCGTGAAAGATATGCTAGACATCGTGATGTAATTGCGGATAAAATTTTGCGTTGGAGTGGTATGGAAGGTGGTGGAGATCAGCTGGGCGATGATGATGGTAATGATATGGATATTGTCATAGAAAATAAAAAAATAGAAAAAGTAGAAAATAAAGTCCCTCAAAAAAATATTGAAAAACCGAAAAGTGTTGTAAAAATTTTACCAAATTTGCCACTACAAAAAGAAGAAGTTGCAGGTGGTGTAGGAGATTTGAGATATTTACCAGACACAGATTTGAATTATTTATCAAGTTTGTCCAATGACAAATTTATAGCAAATAATATTATAGTTGTAGAAAAACCTGTTGTTGGTTTTGCAAATAATGTATATGTTGAAAAAACTGTAGTCAATAAGTCTGTTTCAAATAACACAAATATAAACAAAAATGAAAGTGTTGTTGGTGTTGTGCCTCATAAGAAAAAACGTAAGCGAAAGAAAAAAAATAAAAATAATTTTGCAGAGCAAAATAATAATTCTAATTTAAACTCTAACTCTCATCAAAATCATAACCTTGCATCAACTCCTAACTCTGGTTCTAATTCTAATTCCAATTCCAATTTTGTTAATAAAGTAGTAGAGGATAAACCTCAAAAAATGAATCCTGATATCCCTATAAAATTTGATAATTAAATTATGTTACTACAATCAACAAAAGGCAAAGATATTAGAGGTTCACTTATTCTTGTTATTTTGTTTTTATCGTACTGGCTCATGGTTTTTTTTGAGGATTTATTTCAAAATTCTTTTTTGGATTCAATGTTTTTATCTATTTTTTGGCAGAGTTTGAAAATGACGCTGAAGATAATTGCTATTTTTGGTTCTATTTTTGTTATTGTCGACTTGATACAAGGGTTTAGAGTAAAGTTAACAAAGACTGAGAGTGTTATCTCTTCAGTAGGTTATGTTTTGGGTATAATATTTGTTCTCTCTTTTTTCTTTCTGCTGTATATTTTATCTAAAATAAAAGGATAATTTATAAAATTTGATTAATATTTTAATAAATATAATATATATTATGATTTTGAAATCAATTAAAAACAAAAATACTAAGGATGCTATTATTTTGATTGTTTTATTTGTGTTATATTGGTTTTTTGTTTTTTTACAAAGTTATTTTGTAAACTCTTTTTTGAATCCAGTTTTTTCATCTGTTTTTTGGCATATGTTTATGTCCATGTTAGGTTTTATTGCTATTTTAAGTCCTTTACTTATTATTGCTAATGCTATTAGAGGTCCTGTTGAGAGTTCTCCAGGTTTTAAAAAATATATTTCTAAGAAAGATATTATCGATGGTGTAGTATTTTTAATTGTTGTATTCCTTTACTTTTATGTTATGTTTACTGTAATAAGATAATTTATTTACAAATATATTAATTTATCTAATTTCTATTTAGTTTTATTGTTATTTTTTATTAAAAAATATAATTCACAACCACATATGGAGACTATCAACCCAAATAAGTACAATCCAAAGCGTTTTAGCTGGATTTTTTTATTTATTTTTTTAATAATTATTGGTTTTAGTTTTGCAAGTTCTTTTTGGGTTGTAGTAGGTGCTGGAGAAACTGGTGTTCAGTCTTTGTTTGGAAAAGTAATGGATAATGAATTGTCTTCAGGTTTTCATTTCAAAAATCCTTTTTTGAAAGTGACTAAGATGAATATCCGTACCAATGATTATACTATGAGTGCGACTCAAGGAGAGGGTGTACACTATGGAGATGATGCTATTACTACTTTGACCAAAGAAGGTCTTAGTGTAAATTTGGATATTACAGTGCTTTATCATTTGATAGAAGAAAAAGCTAGTGATGTATATAGAGATTTGGGTTTGAGTTATGAAGAAAGTATTATCAGACCACAAATCCGAAGTATTATTCGTGAAGTATCAGCTAATTATAATGTCAAAGATATCTATTCAGAAAAGCGTTTGGAAGTGGCAAAAGAAATTCAAAATAAACTTACAGAAAAAATGGAACCACGTGGAATAGGTTTAGAAGATGTTTTACTTCGTCAGGTAGAATTGCCTGCCAATTTGGCTGATAGTATTCAGCAAAAACTTCAAGCTGAACAAGAGTCTGAGCGTTATGATTTTATTTTGGAAACAGAAAAGAAAGAAGCTGAACGCAAACGTATTGAAGCTGAAGGACAACGTGATTCTCAAAAAATAATCAATGAAAGTTTGTCACAAAATTATTTAAATTATTTGTATATTAGTGGTCTAAAAGATAGACAAGGTACAATATATGTTCCTACTAGTCCAAGTAATGGTGTGCCACTTTTTAGAGGACTTTAGACAACAACTTTCACAAAATAAAAAACATAAAAACATGAAAACATGAAAGCACTAGAGCATGAAAATATTTCCGCCATAGGCGGATCCGCCTATGGCGGAAAAATATAAAAATATTAAAAAACAAGTATTCACATAACCAACATTTCCACAAAATAAAAAAATCTGTTATAATAAAAACAATTAAAAAATTCTATCAAAATGTTCTCCCCCTAGTAGGGGGAGTTAGAGGGGGTCCATCTTTGAGCAAAACGTTTTACAAGCAAAACGTTTTATCTTGCTCCAGACCCCACCTTCCACCAAAGGATGGACCAGTCCTCTGGCTGGAGCCTTTCCCTACTAGGGGAGGAACTTTAAAACTTATTTTCAAATTTTAAATAATATCTAGTATGAAATATTTCAATCCTCCTCGGGACAATCTAAAAGGTAAACAAAAAGATATTATGGATCAATCCAAACAGATTGCTTCTTTTGATAAGTATTGGTTTTGGCATGGACTTTGGCATTCACATCAAGCACTTCTTAACAAGGATAATTATGGTGATTCTTCATCATTGAAAACCAACATAAAACGTCTCCGTCACCTCAAACTCCAAATCCTCCTTCACTACTTCCGCAATTTCTTTTATTTTCCAATATTTCTTTTTAAGTTTCTTCTTCCTTCATTTATGAAGGGAAAGAACAATGTCTGGAAGAACATAAAGACAATAATAAAAGAAAAAGAATTTAAACCATTAAGAATAGCAATACT